>OBJZ01000017.1_pt1 | contig 317858 bp, 270 predicted proteins | sample 1481641 | NCBI WGS metagenome assembly OBJZ01 (sample SAMN02364493, study PRJEB22542) | human gut metagenome | isolation source: fecal sample | host: premature infant | place: USA: Chicago, IL | collected 2012-01 | reverse complement strand
TAGGGCAGCACCGTACCGGAAAGGTCAGGTGTTGCACTCAGTTTTTGCCGCCGCCCAATGATGCTGTTGGTACGGTCATCTACGGTAATCGAACCACGAGAATTTTCTTTCTCTTCGCCACTACTAGTAACCGACTGGAACAGCTTGGCAATGTCCGCGGCCTTGGCGTAGTTCACCTGGATCAGTTCCCGACGCAGTGGCGCCAACTCGGCGATCTGCTTCTGCGCTTCCAGCTCCTGGCGCTCACGGGCGGCGATCTCGTCGGCCGGGGCCACCAGCAGCACGTTGCCGAGCTTGCGCTTGTCCAGGCCCTTGGTCTTCAGCACCAGGTCCAGCGCCTGGTCCCACGGCACGTTCTGCAGGCGCAGGGTGATATTGCCCTGCACGGTATCAGAGGCCACCAGGTTCAGGTCGGTGAAGTCGGCGATCAGCTGCAGTACCGAACGCACGTCGATGTCCTGGAAGTTCAGCGACAGCTTCTCGCCGGTATAGGCGAAATTGTCCTTCTTGCGCCGCTCGGCGTCTTCCATGGTCATCGGTTTGATGCTGACGGTCAGGCGATTGTCGGTCTGGTAGACCAGGTAGTCGTAGAGCCCGCTCGGCTCGATGGTGATGCTGGTACGGTCGGATTGCGCGCTGGCGTTGACGAACTGCACCGGCGTGGCGAAGTCCTTGACGTCCAGGCGAACCCGCAGCGCATCCGGCAGCTGGGTCTTGGCGAAGTCCAGGCGGATCTTGCCGCCCTGTTCTTGAATATCCGGGCTCAAGGTCGGGTCGGACAGGTCGATGACCACGTTGCCCTCGCCCTTTTCGCCACGCTGGAAATCGATGTTGCGGATGGCACGACCCGCCGGCACGTACGGCTTGGGCTTGATCGGCTGGGCATAGCTGGCCGGAGCCGGGCTTGCCTTGACCGGAGCGGCGGAAGCGACGCTGGCGCCAGCCGGCGAATTGCCGACCACCACGAAGAGGTTGTTGCCTTCCACCCGGGTGGTGTAGGACGACAGCGTGGTCAGGTTGATGATCAACCGCGTGCGATCCTTCGCCTCGACCACCGTGACGCTGCGCGTATTGCCCACGCTCAACTCGCGGTTCTTGGTGCCGAGCTTGTTCTGCACCCCCGGCAGATCGAGGGCGATTCGCGCCGGCTGCTCGATGGTATAGCCACGCGGCGCGGCGACGGGCTCGTCGAACTGCAACTTTAGCTCGACCCGGTCTCCAGGCAGTGCCGCCACGTCGAGTTTCTCCAGGTCCGCGGCGAGCAACGCCGGCGCGAACATGGCGGCCAGCAAAGCGATCCCGAGGCGCGAGAGGCCACTGTTCATCGTCCGACTCCGTTGTACAGACTGCTGTTGGTTATGCATGTTTTTCCCCGCCCTCAGGAGCGTTCCTTGAGAGTCAGGCTGCGCGGACGCTCCAGCCAGTTCCCCTCTCCGTCAGGAACGATTTCAATCACGTCTATTTTTCCTTCGCTGATGCCGACGACCTTGCCATCGTTGCGCCCCAGGTAGTCCCCGACCCTCACCCGATGCACGCCACCCGCGCCCTTCACCAAGGCGAAGGTACCCTGGGCGTTGGACAGTGTGCCGACCATCTCGAAGGTTTCGATGTTGAAACCTTCCAGAAACTGCTTGACCCGTGTCTCGTCGGGTTTAACCACCTTATTGCCTTTCTGCCGCACGGTCAGGTCGATCTTCACCGGCGGCTGGAACGGACTACGCAGGTTCGAAGCGCTATAAGTAAAAGCTTCATATGGCTGAAACTTCGGCAGAGGCTCGATATTGCCCTTAGGTCGAGCACGTACCTCGTTCATATAGGCTTGAAGATCGCCGAACTCGGAATTCGCGCCGCAACCGGCAAGCATGGTGAGCAGCAAGCTGCTCAGAATCAGGCGGGCTCTCATTTCTTCAGCCCCTTGTCGTTGTAGCGGTAGGTCTTGGCCAGGATGCTCATGCGCAGCTTCGAGGTGTTATCGGGCGAAGCCGGCTTGATCTCGAAGTCATGCAGGGTAACGATCCGCGGCAGGCTGGACACGCCGCTGACGAAGGTCGCCAGGTCGTGGTAGCCGCCTACCACGCTGATCTGGATCGGCAGCTCGATATAGAACTGCTGAGTGACTTCAGGGAGCAGCTTGATCTCCTCGAACTCCAGGCCGCTGCCCAGACCGGTACGAGTGATGTCCTCGAGCAGCCCGGGTACCTCGGTGTCGCTGGGCAACTGCCGCAGCAAGGCGCCGAAGGACTCCTCCATCTCTTTCATCTGTGCCTTGTAGGCTTCCAGGTTCGCGGCCTGGAACGCTTTGGTAGCAAATTGCTGCTTGAGCGATTCTTCTTGCGCAGCCTGCTGTTCGAGCTGTGTTTGCAAGTCACGGAGATGGAAGTTGTAGCCCAGCGCCAGGACCGCCGCGGTCAGCAGCACGCAGACGATGACCTTGACCGCCGCCGGCCAGGAACCGATGTTGTTCAGATCGAGGTCGTTTACGTCGATCTTGCGCAGACTTTCCAGGGAACTGGCCAGACTCATTTCTTGGCTCCTTGCGCAACCCCATGCTTCGCCTTGGCGTCTTCCTCGCCGGGCTGCGTCTGCTGCACGGTCAGTTGGAACACGTTGGCCTGGTCCACCGCGCCCTGGGTCACCGCCTTGACCTCGTTCAGGGTCGGGGCGGTCAGCCACTCGGACGCGTCCATGTTGCGCATGAGATTGGAAACGCGGTTGTTGGACTCGGCCGCGCCGGCGATGGCGATGTTCTTGCCGGTCATCTTCAGGTCGGTGAAATACACACCGTCAGGCAAGGTGCGCACCAGTTGGTCGAACACCCGACCAATGATCGGGCGGTTGCCCTGCAGGTCCTGAATGATCTTCATCCGCTCGAGCAACTGCTGGCGCCGCGATCTCAACTCGCTGATTTCCTTGATCCGCGCATCCAGCACAACGATCTCCTTGCGCAGGAAGTCGTTGCGCGCGCCCTGATGCTCAATCGCAGTGTTGAGATATTGGCCACCAAGAAACACCAGTGCGCCGGAAACCAAAAGGACGCCGCCAAGAATCACCAGGAACTGCTGCTTGCGCTGCTCGCGCAGCTCTTCGCGCCAGGGTAGAAGGTTGATCCGTGCCATCAGTCGAAACTCCTCAACGCCAGGCCGCAGGCGATCATCAACGCCGGAGCGTCGCTGGCCAGGGCGCCGGCATTCACCTTGCCGTTCAGCGCCATGTCGGCGAACGGGTTGGCGACCAGGGTCGGGGTGCCGATCTTCTGCTGGATCAACCGATCGAGATCCTGGATAGACGCCGTACCGCCCGCCAGGACGATGTAGTCGACGTCGTTGAACTGTCCGGCGGCGAAGAAGAACTGCAGCGAGCGGGAAACCTGCTGCACCACGGCGTCCTTGAACGGACGCAGAACTTCGCTGTCGTAGTCATCCGGAAGACCGCCCTGCTTCTTGGCGAGACCGGCTTCCTCCACCGAGAGTCCGTAACGCCGCTGGATCTCCTCGGTGAGCTGGCGACCGCCGAACAGCTGTTCGCGGGTATAGATGGTGCGTCCGTTGTGCAGGACGCTCAGGGTGGTCATGGTCGCGCCGATGTCCACTACCGCCACGGTCAACTGGTCGGTGTCGGCACCCAGCTGGCTGCTCAGCAGCGCATAGGAGCGCTCCAGCGCGTAGGCCTCGACGTCGACCACCTTGGCGGTCAGGCCGGCCAGCGCCAGGGCCGCTTCGCGAACCTCGACGTTCTCTTTCCGACAGGCGGCCAGGAGTACGTCCACGCGCTCGGGATTGCGCGCGGAGAGTCCCTGGACCTCGAAGTCGATGGCGACTTCCTCCAGCGGATAGGGGATGTACTGGTCGGCCTCGATCTTCAGCTGGTTTTCCAGTTCATCCTCGGAAAGCCCGGCCTCCATCTCGATGGTCTTGGTGATCACCGCCGAACCGGCGACGGCGACCACGGCCGACTTCAGGTTGGTTTTCGCCTTGACCAGCACCCGTGACAACGCCTGGCCGACCCCTTCCAGCTCGACGATGTTCTTTTCCACGACTGCATTCGGCGGAAGCGGCTCGACGGCATAGGCCTCCACTTTGTAGCGGCCTCCGGAGCGGCTCAACTCAAGGAGCTTTACCGAGGTCGAGCTGATGTCGATCCCCAGCAAGGTGTTCGCTTTCTTCTTTATGAGCCCTAGCACGACCAATTCCCTATTAGCGTTCAATACTTACGAACGATTCTTCTTTTTTCACATTAGATACCAGAGCCGAAGGCCAGGCAAATGGCTAGGTCACAGAAAAATTGCTTATAATGTGAACAGCTTTTGCCTTTTTCCTGTCCTATTCGCTTAACTCTTTCTTTTTCTTGGAAATCCGAATCTACCCATGCGCCTGCTGAAGTTCCTGTGGTGGACTTGCGTCACCCTGATTTGTGGAGTGCTGCTCAGTTTCAGCGGCGCCTATCTCTATCTGAGTCCCAGCCTGCCCTCGGTGGAAGCTCTGCGTAACGTCCAGCTGCAGATCCCCCTCAAGGTCTACAGCGAGGACGGCAAGCTGATCTCCGAGTTCGGCGAGATGCGCCGGACGCCGATCCGCTTCGCCGACATCCCGCAGGACTTCATCCATGCCCTGCTGTCCGCCGAGGACGACAATTTCGCCAACCATTATGGCGTCGATGTGAAAAGCCTAATGCGCGCCGCCGCGCAATTATTGAAAAGCGGTCACATCCAGACTGGCGGCAGCACCATCACCATGCAGGTAGCGAAGAACTACTTCCTTACCAATGAAAGAAGCTTCTCGCGAAAGATCAATGAAATCCTCCTGGCCCTGCAGATCGAGCGACAGCTGACCAAGGACGAGATCCTCGAGCTCTACGTCAACAAGATCTACCTGGGCAACCGTGCCTATGGCATCGAGGCTGCCGCACAGGTCTATTACGGCAAGCCGATCAAAGACTTGAGCCTGGCCGAGATGGCGATGATCGCCGGCCTGCCGAAAGCGCCCTCGCGCTACAACCCGCTGGTCAACCCGACCCGCAGTACGGAGCGGCGCAACTGGATCCTCGAGCGCATGCTCAAGCTCGGCTTCATCGACCAGCAACGCTACCAGGCCGCCGTCGAGGAGCCGATCAACGCCTCCTACCACGTGCAGACCCCCGAACTGAATGCGCCCTACATCGCCGAGATGGCCCGTGCCGAGATGGTCGGCCGCTACGGCAGCGAGGCCTATACCGAGGGCTACAAGGTCATCACCACGGTCCGCAGCGACCTGCAGAACGCCGCCAGCCAATCGGTCCGCGACGGCCTCATCGACTATGACCAGCGCCACGGCTACCGCGGCCCGGAGACCCGCCTGCCGGGCCAGACCCGCGACGCCTGGCTCAAGCACCTGGGCCAGCAGCGCAGCATCGGCGGCCTGGAGCCGGCGATCGTCACCCAGGTGGAAAAGAGCGGGATCATGGTGATGACCCGCGACGGCAAGGAAGAAGCCGTGACCTGGGACAGCATGAAATGGGCACGCCCCTTCCTCAGCAACAACAGCATGGGCCCGATGCCGCGCCAGCCCGCCGACGTGGCCCAGGCCGGCGACCAGATCCGCGTGCAGCGCCAGGAAGACGGCACCCTGCGCTTCGTACAGATTCCCGCCGCACAGAGCGCGCTGATCTCCCTCGACCCGAAGGACGGGGCGATCCGCTCGCTGGTCGGCGGCTTCTCCTTCGAGCAGAGCAACTACAACCGCGCGATCCAGGCCAAGCGCCAGCCGGGCTCCAGTTTCAAGCCGTTCATCTACAGCGCGGCCCTGGACAACGGCTTCACCGCCGCCAGCCTGGTCAACGATGCGCCGATCGTGTTCGTCGACGAGTACCTGGACAAGGTCTGGCGACCGAAGAACGACACCAATACCTTCCTCGGCCCGATCCCGCTGCGCGAAGCCCTGTACAAGTCCCGCAACATGGTCTCGATCCGCGTCCTGCAGGGCCTGGGCATCGAGCGGGCGATCAGCTACATCACCAAGTTCGGCTTCCAGCGCGACGAACTGCCGCGCAACTTCTCCCTGGCCCTGGGTACCGCGACAGTCACACCGATGGAAATCGCCGGCGCCTGGAGCGTATTCGCCAACGGCGGCTACAAGGTCAATCCGTACGTCATCGAACGCATCGAGAGCCGCGACGGACAGGTGCTGTACCAGGCCAATCCGCCCCGCGTGCCGGTGGAAGAACAGGTCGCTGCGCCGGATGCGGAAGACGCCGGGAATCCTGGTGACCCCGAGCATCCGGAGAGCGCCGAAGGCGAAGGTTCGATCGAAGCCCAGCAAGTCGCCGCCAAGGCCCAGACCACCTTCGAGCCGACCCCGGCCGAGCGGATCATCGATGCCCGTACCGCCTATATCATGACCAGCATGCTGCAGGACGTGATCAAGCGCGGTACCGGGCGTCGCGCCCTGGCGCTGAAGCGCACCGACCTGGCCGGCAAGACCGGCACCACCAACGATTCCAAGGATGGCTGGTTCTCCGGCTACAACTCCGACTACGTGACCAGCGTCTGGGTCGGCTTCGACCAGCCGGAGACCCTGGGTCGCCGCGAGTACGGCGGTACCGTCGCGCTGCCGATCTGGATCAGGTACATGGGCTTCGCCCTCAAGGACAAGCCGATGCACACCATGGCCGAGCCGCCAGGCATCGTCAGCCTGCGCATCGACCCGGTGACCGGCCGTTCGGCCGCGCCGGGCACTCCCGGCGCCTATTTCGAGATGTTCAAGAACGAGGATACCCCGCCCTCGGTCAATGAACTGCCGCCAGGCAGCTTCCCTGGCAGCCCGCTGCCGGATGACGAAGGCGCGCCGATCGACCTGTTCTGAACCGGCCGGCGCCTGCGCTTCGTTGGCGACGACGGGAGTGCGAGGCGCAGGCAAAAAGAAACCCCGCCAAGGCGGGGTTTCTTTTTATCCGGCGGATCGATCGATCAGCCGTTGAAGACGTCGCCCACCGATTTCAGCGGATAGTTCTTCGGATACGGCAGGGTAGCCACGCCGGTCTCGATGGCAGCCTTGGCCACGGCATCGGAGACCACGGTGATCAGGCGCTTGTCCATCGGCTTCGGAATGATGTACTCGCGGCCGAATTCCAGCTTGTCCACGCCATAGGCGGCGCAGACGTCCTCCGGGACCGGCTGCTTGGCCAGGTCGCGCAGGGCCAGGGCGGCGGCGATCTTCATCTCTTCGTTGATGCGCGTGGCACGTACGTCCAGGGCACCGCGGAAGATGAAGGGGAAACCGAGCACGTTGTTGACCTGGTTCGGATAGTCGGAACGTCCGGTAGCCATGATCACGTCGTTGCGGGTGGCATGGGCCAGTTCCGGCTTGATCTCCGGGTCCGGGTTCGAGCAGGCGAACACGATCGGGTTCGGCGCCATGCGCTTGAGGTCTTCCGGCTCCAGCAGGTTGGCGCCGGACAGGCCGACGAACACGTCGGCGCCCTCCAGGGCGTCGGCCAGGGTACGCTTGTCGGTCTCGGTGGCGAACACCGACTTGTACTGGTTCAGATCGTCGCGACCGGCGTGGATCACGCCCTTGCGGTCGATCATGTAGATGTTCTCGACCTTGGCGCCCATGCTCACCAGTAGCTTCATGCAGGAGATGGCGGCAGCGCCGGCGCCGAGGCAGACGATCTTCGCTTCTTCCAGCTTCTTCCCGGCCAGTTCCAGCGCGTTGAGCATGCCCGCCGCGGTAACGATGGCGGTGCCGTGCTGGTCATCGTGGAACACCGGGATGTCGCACTGTTCGATCAGCGCGCGCTCGATCTCGAAACACTCGGGAGCCTTGATGTCCTCGAGGTTGATACCGCCGAAGGTGATGGAAATACGCTTGACGGTATCGATGAAAGCCTGCGGGCTCTCGGCGTCGACCTCGATGTCGAACACGTCGATGCCGGCGAAGCGCTTGAACAGCACACCCTTGCCTTCCATCACCGGCTTGGAGGCCAGCGGGCCGAGGTTACCCAGGCCGAGAATCGCGGTGCCGTCGGAAATCACTGCCACCAGGTTGCCCTTGCCGGTGTACTGATAGGCCAGTTCGGCATCGCGGGCGATTTCACGCACCGGCTCGGCGACACCCGGGCTGTAGGCCAGGGACAGGTCCCGGGCGGTAGCGGTGGGTTTGGTCAGCTCGACACTCAGTTTTCCCGGACGGGGTTGTGCGTGATATTCGAGGGCAGCGGTTTTAAGATCGGACATTTGGGCACTTCCGCTTTATTGCTTGTTGGACAGACGGGGCGACCGAGCATACGCAAGAAGACGACGCCCCACAAGATCGTCAGGACCCGGCTGTCAAGACCTCTAGCGTACGACTTTAAGCCAATCGCCCGGACGGAGTTCACCGCTCGGATAAAGGTCATTCAGCAGACGCAGACGAGCCACGGAGTCACTCAATGACCCCTCGCCGCCAGCCGCCAATTGCTCCAGCGTCTGCCCCGCCTTGACCTGCACCAGATGCAGGCGTCGCGGCTGCGCCAGGGCCCGCTCCTTGTCGCGCAGCGGACGGAAGCTGCGGATCACGCTGAGGAAGCGGTCGTCCTGGGTCTCCAGGGAACCGACCTTGACCACGCCGACGAACAGGTAGGCGCGGTCGCCCTGGTAGATCACAGCAACCCGTCGCGCCGGGTTGCCTGGCACCACCGCCGTGTAGCCGTTGAGCCCGGCCTGCTTCAGCGACTCCTCCTGGGCCAGCCGTTGCCCGGCGTTCTTGCGCAGGAACTCCGCGGGCGTCAGGCGGGAATCATGGGGCACCAGCTTCATGCCGATGAACGACTGCTCGTCCGCCGGATAGCCAAGCAGGGCACTGGGCTGGTTGAGGATCTTCCAGCCCGCCGGATAGCTCAGGGTGAAGTCCAGCTCGGCATGGTAGAAGTTCTGCCCGCGACGCACCCCGGCCGATGCCGAGTCGCCGAACGGCATGCCTTCCAGATGGCGAAGAAAGACCTCGCGCCCCACTTCCTGCTGTCCGTTGGCCAGTTGCCGGGCCGGGCCGACCACTTCCTGCAGACGCCGGTCGTTGTCCGGATGGGTATCGAACAACCCGTGGTAGCCGCCGGCCTGTACCGCCTGGCCATTGCGCGCAGCCTCTTCGCGAGCGAAGTCCTCCTGGTTCTTCAGCACCCGCACCACCTGGATCATCGCCGTCGGATCGTAGCCGGCGCGGGCCAGGTACTGAGCGCCGAGACCATCGGCTTCCAGTTCCATGTCACGCCCGTAGCCGCGGACGAAGGCCGTGCCGAGCACGTTGGCCAGGTCGCCGGCGGCACCGACCCCGGTGCCGATCGCCACCGCCTGGCCAAGGATGTTCCAGGCGCTGGCCTGGCTCTGCTGGCGCACGCTGTGGCGCGCCGTGACGTGGCCGACCTCATGACCGAGCACCGCGGCCAGTTCGGCCTCGGAGCCAAGGTAGGCGATCAGTCCGCGATGGATATAGATGTAGCCGCCCGGCAGGGCGAAGGCGTTGATGTCCGGCGAATCGATGACGGTGAAATGATATTGCAGATTGCTGCGGTGGCTGCTGCGGGCGACCCGCTCGCCTACCCGTTGCACGTAGGCCTGGAGCTTTTCATCGTTGTAGCGGGGGAACTGCTTGAGGATTTCCTGGTTGTAGCGAGCGCCCATGCCGAGTTCCTGCTGCTCGCTCATCATCACGAAATCGCTCTTGCCGGTGGCCGGGTTCACCGCGCAGCCGCCCAGCGCGCCGACTCCCAGCAACAGCAGCAGGAGCCAGGCGGTCTTCATGGCAACCATTCCAGCATCGCCGGATCGGTCACCGACATCTGCCAGCGCGCCTTGCCGACCGGCACAGCGCCACGGCGGGAACGATCGACCACCCAGCCACGCACTTCCAGCGAACGTCCCGCCATCTGCATCACCCGTTTCGCATCGAACGCCTTGAGCACCTTCGGCTCGATCCGCAGGACCAGCGGACCGTCCATCTCCAGCCAGATACCGCCCCGGTTGCGTTCGACCTCGAGCACCCGCCCGCGGACCACGGCGAAGCCGCTCTGCGCCAGTCGATCGAGCGAAAGCACCGGCGAACGCTTCCATACACCCAGATTAGCCGAACGCGCTGCACGTTCCGCCGCTTGCTGACAGGCCGTCAGCTCGGTGTTCGGCGCGACCGCCACCAGGTAGCCCAGGCCCTCGCCGAGCAGGCGCGCCTCGAGGTTGGCGCCGCTGGCATCGAACAGGTGCGCCAGGGTCCGCCCGTAGTGATCGCGGGCCTGGCGGCCCGGCTGCAGGGCGAGACGCCCGTCGCTGGCCGATACCAGCGCCTGCAGTCGCTGCTTCGCGGCTTCGGCGAAGGGCTCGGTGGTGCGACCGTTGTGCGCCAGCTCAGGCGCGTTGATACCGATCAGCCGCACGCTGCGGCCATCGCGCAGGCGCACGGTATCGCCGTCCACCACCCGCGCCACCTCGACGTTCTGCAAGGCGCCGGTAGGCCGGCAGGCCTCCGCCGCACCGGCGAAGGCGGAAACCACGGACATGAAAAAGGCGCCCACCAGGGACGCCTTTCTCGGTACAGCGACAAGTAGCATTGCGCGCGTTCGCGGTAAGCGGCTTACTTGGTGGCGCCGAATACGCCGAAACGCTGCTTGAAGCGGTCGATACGGCCGCCGGTGTCCAGCACCTTCTGCTTGCCGGTGTAGAACGGGTGGCATTCGGAGCACACGTCCAGATGGATCGGCTTGCACAGGGTGGAACGGGTCTTGATGACGTTACCGCAGCTGCAGGTAGCTTCGATAGCTTCGTAAGTCGGATGGATGTCCGCTTTCATGATTCAATCCTCGAGGCGTTGTGTGCCGCCACCCAGCGCGTTTACCAGGCACCGCACGTAATTAAGGGCGTGGATCATACCAGACCGATTCATCTATGCAAGCGACCCCGCCCGCCGGTCGTCTGCTAACATCGCCGGCCCAGTCCTCGTTTCCTTCATCCCCGGAAGCCGCTGAGTGTCAGACCTGATCCTACGCCTAGCCCTGCCTTCGCCACTCCGCCGCCTGTTCGACTACCGCGCGCCCCGCGGCATTCCGCGCAGCGCCCTACAGCCGGGGATTCGCCTGCTGCTGCCGTTCGGGCGCCGGGAGCTGGTTGGCGTTCTGATAGAGGTGACGGACCGTTCCGAAGTACCCGAAGACAAGCTCAAGCCTGCCCTCAGGGTACTCGACGCCAAGCCGCCGATGCCGGCGCACCTGCTCGAACTCTGTCGCTGGACCGCCCAGTACTACCAGCACAGCCTCGGCGACACCCTGTCCTGGGCGCTGCCCAACCTGTTGCGCCAGGGCGAGCCGGCCGAGGCGCGCCAGCAGCGCTTCTGGCATGCCACCGCGCAATCCAGCCTCGACGATCCGCGCCTGGCCCGGGCGCCGCGCCAGCGCCAGGCCCTGGCGATTCTCAAGCAGCATCCGCACGGGGTTTCCCATGAGTTGCTGAACCAATTGGAAATAAACAAGGACAGCCTCGACCTGCTCAAGGAAAAAGGCCTGGTCGAACTGGAGGTGCGGCGCCACAGCACCCCGCCGCGCGAAGGCGGCTGGCTGGCCCAGGCGGAGTTGCCGCTGAACCCCGAGCAGCGCGCCGCCTTCGAGGCGGTTCGCGCCAGCCACGGCGGTTTCCATTGCTTCCTGCTGGCCGGGGTCACCGGCAGCGGCAAGACCGAGGTCTACCTGCAACTGATCCGCGAAACCCTGGCCGCAGGCCGCCAGGCCCTGGTGCTGATTCCCGAGATCAACCTGGGCCCGCAGACCCTGGCGCGTTTCGAACGCCGCTTCAACGCGCGCATCGCCCTGCTGCATTCGGCCCTGACCGACCGCGAGCGCCTCGATGCCTGGCTCGCCGCCCGGGATGGCGAGGCCGACATCGTCATCGGCACCCGCTCGGCACTGTTCACGCCGCTGAAGCGGCCGGGACTGATCATCGTCGACGAGGAACACGACGCCTCCTATAAACAGCAGGACGGCCTGCGCTACCACGCCCGCGACCTGGCACTGGTACGCGCGCGCCTGGAGAACGTGCCGATCCTGCTCGGTTCGGCCACGCCCGCCCTGGAAAGCCTGCACAACGCCCAGGCCGGCCGCTACGGCCTGCTGCGCCTGACCCAGCGCGCCGGTGGCGCACACCCGCCGAAGTTCATCCGCCTCGACGTGAAGAGCATGCCGCTCGACGCCGGCCTTTCCCGTCCGCTGCAACAGGCCATCGGCGATACCCTGGCGGCCGGCCAGCAGGTCCTGGTATTCCTCAATCGCCGCGGCTTCGCTCCGACCCTGCTTTGCCACGACTGCGGCTGGATCAGCCAATGCCCGCGCTGCGACGCGCGGATGACCGTGCACCAGGGCAGCGGCGAGTTGCGCTGCCACCACTGCGACCACCGCCAGCGGCCGCCGATGAACTGCCCGCAATGCGGCAAGCTCGACCTGCGTCCGCTAGGCGCCGGCACCGAGCGCGCCGAGGAACGCCTGCGGATTCTCTTCCCGAACCATCCGGTGCTGCGCATCGACCGCGACAGCACCTCGCGCAAGCACGCCATGCGCGACCTCTTCGCCACCATCAACAGCGGTGAGCCATGCATCCTGGTCGGCACCCAGATGCTCGCCAAGGGGCACCACTTCCCACGGGTCACCCTGGTGGCGATCCTCGATGCCGATGGCGGCCTGTTTTCCGCCGACTTCCGCGCCAGCGAACGCATGGCCCAGCAGATCGTCCAGGTCGCCGGCCGCGCAGGACGCGCCGAGGAGCCCGGGCGGGTACTGATCCAGACCCACCTGGCCGATCACCCGCTGCTGGTCCAGCTCACCGAGGACGGCTACTTCGCCTTTGCCGAACAGGCCCTCAGCGAACGCCGCGCCGCCGGCCTGCCGCCCTTCGCCCACCTCGCCCTGCTGCGCGCCGAAGCGCACAAGCCGGGCCAGGCGGAAGCCTTCCTCGACAGCGCCTGCAGTGCCGCCGAGCAATTGCTCGAGCAGATGGGCGGACCGGAGGTGGAACTGCTCGGGCCGGTGCCCGCGCCCATGGAGCGGCGTGCCGGCAAGCACCGCGCGCAACTGCTGCTGCAGTGCATGAGCCGGGCGCCGCTGCATCGCCTGCTGACGCCCTGGCTGCAGAGCCTCGAACAGTTGCCCGGCGGGCGCCAGGTGCGCTGGTCGCTCGATATCGATCCGATCGACCTGTTCTGAGCGCCTTCCAGGAAGACGCCCCGCTTGACTGGGGTCAGCCGGAATCCGCGATGTCCGGCGCAAACTGTCGGCTAATCGCCGCAACGGTTGGCAACGCCTGTCCGCCCACGGATAATGCGCGGTTCTGAGCCTCGACCGGCCACCCCGCGCACATCGCGGGGAGTGAACTTCGGAGCGCCGCATCCGCCGGCCCTTCCCCTGCCCGACCGTCGCGCGCCGCCCCTCTGCCCGCGAGCACGGAGAAAAACGATGAAAGACACGATTCGCCAGCTGATCCAGCAAGCCCTCGACCAACTGACCGCGGACGGCACCCTGCCCGCCGGCCTGACCCCGGACATCCAGGTGGAGAACACCAAGGACCGTAGCCACGGCGATTTCGCCAGCAACATCGCCATGATGCTGGCCAAGCCGGCCGGGATGAAGCCGCGCGACCTGGCCGCCAGGCTGGTCGAGGCAATCCCCGCCCACGAGCAACTGGCCAAGGTGGAGATCGCCGGCCCCGGCTTCCTCAACTTCTTCCAGGATCACGTCTGGCTCGCCGCCAGCCTCGACCGCGCACTCGCCGACGAACGTCTCGGCGTGCGCAAGGCAGGCCCGGCGCAGCGCGTGGTGATCGACCTGTCCTCGCCGAACCTGGCCAAGGAGATGCACGTCGGCCACCTGCGTTCGACCATCATCGGCGACGCCGTCGCGCGCGTCCTCGAGTTCCTCGGCGACACGGTGATCCGGCAGAACCATGTCGGCGACTGGGGCACCCAGTTCGGCATGCTGCTCGCCTACCTGGAAGAGCAACCGGTCGACGCCGAGGCCGAGCTGCACGACCTGGAGGTCTTCTACCGCGCGGCGAAGAAACGCTTCGACGAGTCTCCCGAATTCGCCGACCGCGCCCGCGAACTGGTAGTCAAGCTGCAGGCCGGCGACCCCGACTGCCTGCGCCTGTGGACCCGCTTCAACGAGATTTCCCTGTCGCACTGCCAGAAGGTCTACGACCGTCTCGGCGTGAAGCTGAGCATGGCCGACGTCATGGGCGAGAGCGCCTACAACGACGACCTCGCCCAGGTGGTCGCCGACCTGACCGCCAAGGGCCTGCTCACCGAAGACAACGGCGCGCTGTGCGTCTTCCTCGAAGAGTTCAAGAACGCCGAGGGCAATCCGCTCCCGGTGATCGTGCAGAAGGCCGGCGGCGGCTACCTCTACGCCACCACCGACCTCGCCGCCATGCGTTATCGGCACAACGTGCTGCACGCCGACCGCGTGCTGTACTTCGTCGACCAGCGCCAGGCCCTGCACTTCCAGCAGGTCTTCGAAGTGGCGCGGCGCGCCGGTTTCGTTCCGGCCGGCATGGAGCTGGAGCACATGGGCTTCGGCACCATGAACGGCGCCGACGGCCGTCCGTTCAAGACCCGCGACGGCGGTACGGTGAAGCTGATCGACCTGCTGGAAGAGGCCGAGAGCCGCGCCTATGCGCTGGTCAAGGAACGCAACGAGCAGCGCGCCGAGCGTGGCGAGGAGCCGTTCGACGAGGTCCAGCTGCGCGAGATCGGCCGGGTGGTGGGGATCGACTCGGTGAAGTACGCCGACCTGTCCAAGCACCGCACCAGCGACTACAGCTTCAACTTCGAACTGATGCTGAGCTTCGAAGGCAACACCGCACCCTACCTGCTCTACGCCTGCACCCGCGTGGCCAGCGTCTTCCGCAAGCTCGGCCAGGGCCGCGAGCAACTGGGCGGGAAGATCGTCCTTGAGCAGCCCCAGGAGCTGGCCCTGGCCGCACAGCTGGCGCAGTTCGGCGACCTGATCAACAACGTCGCGCTCAAGGGCGTGCCGCACCTGCTCTGCGCCTACCTGTACGAGTTGGCCGGGCTGTTCTCCAGCTTCTACGAGCATTGCCCGATCCTCACCGCCGAGGACCCGGCGCAGAAGGACAGCCGCCTGCGTCTCGCCGCGCTGACCGGCCGTACCCTGGAACAGGGCCTGGAGCTGCTCGGTCTGAAGACTCTGGAACGCATGTAATCGAACCCGCCCGAACAGGAGTCCGGGAACCCCCATGGCAAAGAAGAAACCCGCCCCCAAGCGCGGCGCCAGCCGCTACCAGGCGCCCGCCGCGAAGAACGGCGTTCCCGGCTGGGTCTGGCTGGTCGCCGGCCTGGCCATCGGCGGCTTCATCATGTTCCTGATGAAGCTCGAACCCGGGCGCAAGGACGTCCAGCGCGAACGCCCGGACGCCCAGCGCCCGGCCGCCGTGCAGGGCAAGCAGCCGCAGCAGAACGGCCAGGCCCAGCAGCCCGCACAAACGCAGACGCCGGCCCAGGCCAAGCCGAAGTACGAGTTCTACACCCTGCTGCCGGAGTCCGAGGTCGTGGTGCCGCCGGAAGCGGTACCGGAGAAGGCCCCGCCGCCGCCCACCCCCGCCGAGCTGGCCAAGGCCGACGAAGCGCGGGCCAAGGCCGCACTCGCCGGGCAGGTGCCACCGCCGCTGCCGAAAGCGGTGGTCGCCGCCAGCACGCAGTTCTTCCTGCAGGCCGGCTCGTTCCGCAAGCAGTCCGACGCCGACCGCGTGCGCGCGCAGATCATCCTGCTCGGGCAGTCGGTGAACGTCGAGGCCGGCAACGTCCGCGACGAGACCTGGTACCGGGTGATGGTCGGCCCGTTCAACAGCCGCGACCAGTTGTCCCAGGCGCAGAAGACACTGTCCTCCAACGGCTTCAGCAACCTGCTGTTACAGCAACGCAAGGCCCGCTGAGCGCGGGCCACGCCGTGCGTTCCGACGCACGGCGGTGCGTGCGGTTGAAAAGCCGCGGATCGCCCCTATATCTCCCAGCATTCCGGGCATTCGGCCCCGCAGTGTGGAGATTTCCCCCTTGACCACCATCGTATCTGTCCGCCGCAACGGCAAAGTCGTCATGGGCGGCGACGGCCAGGTTTCCCTGGGCAACACCGTGATGAAAGGCAACGCCAAGAAGGTCCGGCGCCTGTATCACGGTCAGGTACTGGCCGGTTTCGCCGGCGCCACCGCCGATGCCTTCACCCTGTTCGAGCGCTTCGAGCAGCAATTGGAGAAACACCAGGGGCACCTGGTCCGCGCCGCCGTCGAACTGGCCAAGGACTGGCGCACCGACCGCTCCCTGAGCCGCCTCGAAGCCATGCTCGCGGTCGCCAACAAGGATGCCTCGCTGATCATCACCGGCAACGGCGACGTGGTCGAACCCGAACACGGCCTGATCGCCATGGGCTCCGGCGGCGGCTTCGCCCAGGCCGCGGCCCTGGCCCTGCTGCAGCACAACGCCGAGCTGAGCGCTCGGGAAGTCGCCGAGACCGCGCTGAACATCGCCGGCTCGATCTGCGTCTTCACCAACCAGAACCTGACCATCGAGGAGCTGGACAGCGCCGTCTGAAGCGCTCGTCCCCCGCTGGAGTAAACGAATGTCCATGACGCCCCGCGAGATCGTCCACGAACTCAACCGCCACATCATCGGCCAGGACGACGCCAAGCGCGCCGTCGCCATCGCCCTGCGCAACCGCTGGCGACGCATGCAACTGCCGGCCGAGCTGCGCGCCGAGGTAACACCGAAGAACATCCTCATGATCGGCCCCACCGGCGTCGGCAAGACCGAGATCGCCCGCCGCCTGGCGCGCCTGGCGAACGCGCCGTTCATCAAGGTCGAGGCGACCAAGTTCACCGAGGTCGGCTATGTCGGACGCGACGTCGAATCGATCATCCGCGATCTCGCCGACGCCGCGGTGAAGATGCTCCGCGAACAGGAGATCCAGAAGGTCAAGTATCGCGCCGAGGACGCCGCCGAAGAGCGCATCCTCGATGCCCTGCTGCCGGCCGCGCGTCCCGCCATGGGCTTCGGCGACGAGCCGGCACGCGAGGACAGCAACACCCGCCAGCTGTTCCGCAAGCGCCTGCGCGAAGGCCAGCTGGACGACAAGGAAATCGACATCGAGGTGGCCGACAACCCGGCCGGCGTGGAGATCATGGCCCCGCCCGGCATGGAGGAGATGACCAACCAGTTGCAGAACCTGTTCTCCGGCATGAGCAAGGGCAAGAAGAAGACCCGCAAGCTGAAGGTCGCCGAGGCCCTGAAGCTGATACGCGACGAAGAGGCGGTGCGCCTGGTCAACGAGGAAGAGCTCAAGGCACGCGCCCTGGAGGCGGTCGAGCAGCACGGCATCGTCTTCATCGACGAGATCGACAAGATCGCCAAGCGCGCCAACGCCGGCGGCGCCGACGTCTCCCGCGAGGGCGTACAGCGCGACCTGCTGCCGCTGATCGAGGGCTGCACGGTGAACACCAAGCTGGGCATGGTCAAGACCGACCACATCCTGTTCATCGCCTCCGGCGCCTTCCACCTGAGCAAGCCGAGCGACCTGGTTCCCGAGCTGCAGGGCCGCCTGCCGATCCGCGTGGAGCTCAAGGCCCTCAGTCCGAACGATTTCGAGCGCATCCTCACCGAGCCGCATGCCTCGCTCACCGAGCAGTACCGCGAGCTGCTGAAGACCGAGGGGCTGGCCATCGAGTTCGCCGAGGACGGCATCAAGCGCCTTGCCGAGATCGCCTGGCAGGTCAACGAGAAGACCGAGAACATCGGTGCCCGCCGCCTGCATACGCTGCTCGAGCGGCTGCTGGAAGAGGTCTCGTTCAGCGCCGCCGACCTGGCCAGCGAGCATAGCGACAAGCCGATCCTGATCGATGCCGGCTACGTCAACAGCCACCTCGGCGAGCTGGCCGAGGACGAGGACCTGTCCCGCTACATCCTTTGACCACCGCCGCCGCCACGGCCAACACCGTGGCGGCGGGCCGCGCGGTCCCGAACCGGGGTATCCTTGTACTCCGCCCTTCCGCGAGTCCGATGCGATGCGTATCCCTTCCGCCATCCAGCTGCACAAAGCCTCGAAGACCCTGACCCTGCGCTACGGCGAGGATAGCTACGACCTGCCTGCCGAGTTCCTCCGCGTGCATTCGCCCTCGGCCGAGGTCCAGGGCCACGGCAACCCGGTATTGCAGTACGGCAAGCTGAACGTCGGCCTGGTCGGCGTCGAACCCGCCGGCCAGTACGCACTGAAGCTGAGCTTCGACGACGGCCACGACAGCGGCCTGTTCACCTGGGACTACCTGTACGAGCTGGCGACCCGCAAGGACCAGCTATGGGCCGACTACCTGGCGGAGCTGGCCAGCGCCGGCAAGTCGCGCGACCCCGACGAGTCGGTCGTCAAGCTGATGCTCTGAAGCGCCGGGCCGAGTGCCCCTTCGCGGCACACGGCATCCAGGCGATTTTTCCCCGCTGCCCCGAACGAGGGCACGTCATTTGCAACATTCGCCCCGCAGACTGCCAGACCAGACATCCGGTCGGCGCGGTCGCCACGGCGAATGTCCTACCCTGCACGGCAGCAACGCTCTAGTCCGCAGGTCGGCCGCTCGCCGGGCCAGCCACGCCGGCCACCGATGCTTCTGCCAGCTTGCACGCCAGCGGAAACTCGCGTAACCAAGACGGTGCAGCCCCTTGTCCGGGTTCCCTTCCCTGACGTGCGTCCGCCCCGCCCTGAAACGTGCGGGTGGGCTGGTAGTCGAGCAGTAGCCGGCCGGACACCTGGTCCCCGGTTTCGTTGCGGTCCCCTGTTTCGCCTCGAACAATGGAGCGTTGCCGATGAGTCAGAAGAACAATAACGAGCTTCCCAAGCAAGCCGCGGAAAACACGCTGAACCTGAATCCGGTGATCGGCATCCGGGGCAAGGACCTGCTCACCTCCGCGCGCATGGTCCTGCTCCAGGCGGTGCGCCAGCCGCTGCACAGCGCCAGGCACGTGGCGCATTTCAGCCTGGAGCTGAAGAACGTCCTGCTCGGCCAGTCGGAGCTACGCCCAGGCGATGACGACCGACGCTTTTCCGATCCGGCCTGGAGCCAGAATCCGCTGTACAAGCGCTACATGCAGACCTACCTGGCCTGGCGCAAGGAGCTGCACAGCTGGATCAGCCACAGCGACCTGTCGCCGCAGGACATCAGTCGTGGCCAGTTCGTCATCAACCTGCTGACCGAGGCGATGTCGCCGACCAACAGCCTGAGCAACCCGGCGGCGGTCAAGCGCTTCTTCGAGACCGGCGGCAAGAGCCTGCTGGACGGCCTCGGCCACCTGGCCAAGGACCTGGTGAACAACGGCGGGATGCCGAGCCAGGTGGACATGGACGCCTTCGAGGTGGGCAAGAACCTGGCCACCACCGAGGGCGCCGTGGTGTTCCGCAACGACGTGCTGGAACTGATCCAGTACCGGCCGATCACCGAGTCGGTGCACGAACGCCCGCTGCTGGTGGTGCCGCCGCAGATCAACAAGTTCTACGTCTTCGACCTGTCGCCGGACAAGAGCCTGGCGCGCTTCTGCCTGCGCAACGGCGTGCAGACCTTCATCGTCAGTTGGCGCAACCCGACCAAATCGCAGCGCGAATGGGGCCTGACCACCTATATCGAGGCGCTCAAGGAGGCCATCGAGGTAGTCCTGTCGATCACCGGCAGCAAGGACCTCAACCTCCTCGGCGCCTGCTCCGGCGGGATCACCACCGCGACCCTGGTCGGCCACTACGTGGCCAGCGGCGAGAAGAAGGTCAACGCCTTCACCCAACTGGTCAGCGTGCTCGACTTCGAACTGAATACCCAGGTCGCGCTGTTCGCCGACGAGAAGACTCTGGAGGCCGCCAAGCGTCGTTCCTACCAGTCCGGCGTGCTGGAGGGCAAGGACATGGCCAAGGTGTTCGCCTGGATGCGCCCCAACGACCTGATCTGGAACTACTGGGTCAACAACTACCTGCTCGGCAACCAGCCGCCGGCGTTCGACATCCTCTACTGGAACAACGACACCACGCGCCTGCCCGCCGCGCTGCACGGCGAGTTCGTCGAACTGTTCAAGAGCAACCCGCTGAACCGCCCCGGCGCCCTGGAGGTCTCCGGCACGCCCATCGACCTGAAGCAGGTGACTTGCGACTTCTACTGTGTCGCCGGTCTGAACGACCACATCACCCCCTGGGAGTCGTGCTACAAGTCGGCCAGGCTGCTGGGTGGCAAGTGCGAGTTCATCCTCTCCAACAGCGGTCACATCCAGAGCATCCTCAACCCACCGGGCAACCCCAAGGCACGCTTCATGACCAATCCGGAACTGCCCGCCGAGCCCAAGGCCTGGCTGGAACAGGCCGGCAAGCACGCCGACTCGTGGTGGTTGCACTGGCAGCAATGGCTGGCCGAACGCTCCGGCAAGACCCGCAAGGCGCCCGCCAGCCTGGGCAACAAGACCTATCCGGCCGGCGAAGCCGCGCCCGGAACCTACGTGCATGAACGATGAAAAGCGACCAGCCTGAAGAACAGCCGCAGGAGCGATCCGCGGCCTCCGCCGACGAAACCCCGCCAGCGCCTCCGGCGCGGCCCCGTGCCGCGCGGAAGCCGGCCAGGCCCCGTATCGCCGAGCCCGCGGCTGCGCCGCCGAGGACCCCGAGCATGCCCCAGCCCTTCGTCTTCCGGACCATCGACCTCGACGGCCAGACCATCCGCACCGCAGTGCGGCCGGGCAAGGAAGGAAGCACTCCGCTGCTGATCTTCAACGGCATAGGCGCCAACCTGGAACTGGTGTTCCCCTTCGTCCAGGCGCTCGACCCGGAACTGGAGGTGATCGCCTTCGACGTTCCCGGCGTCGGCGGTTCCTCGACGCCCAGCGTGCCCTACCGCTTTCCCGGCCTGGCCAAGCTGGCGGCGCGGATGCTCGACTACCTGGACTACGGCCAGGTCAACGCGATCGGCGTGTCCTGGGGCGGCGCGCTGGCCCAGCAGTTCGCCCACGACTATCCGGAACGCTGCAAGAAGCTGATCCTCGCCGCCACTTCGGCTGGCGCGGTGATGGTGCCAGGCAAGCCGAAGGTACTGATGCGCATGGCCAGCCCGCGGCGCTACATCCAGCCCTCCTATGGCGTACACATCGCCCCGGACATCTACGGTGGGGCCTTCCGCCGCGACCCCAAGCTGGCCATGGCGCATGCCAGCAAGGTGCGTTCGTCGGGCAAGCTGGGCTACTACTGGCAACTGTTCGCCGGGCTCGGCTGGACCAGCATCCACTGGCTGCATAGGATCCGCCAGCCGACCCTGGTGCTGGCCGGCGACGACGACCCGATCATCCCGCTGATCAACATGCGTGTGCTGGCCTGGCGCATTCCCAACGCCGAACTGCACGTGATCGACGACGGCCACCTGTTCCTGGTGACCCGCGCCGAATCGGTGGCGCCGATCATCATGAAGTTCCTCGCCGAGGAGCGCCGCCGCGCCGTCATGCACCCTCGTCCGTTCCTGCCCAAGACCGGCTGAACTGCTGCACGGGCAACACCAGGGCAGCAGACACTGCTTCGTCATGGTGCAGGTGCATAGTCAATGTTCCGCAACGGCGCATGGCGCCTGGCTTCGCCGCGACAGCGCAAGCTCTGCGACGCCCCTCCCGGCGTTGTGGTACAGCGCTTGCTGCCCCACTGTCGGGCGGCATCCTCCCTGTTCAGGCAGGTGTGCGGTTCTGCCCCGGGTGAAACGGAATTCACAGGCTATAACTGAGTATTCCGAGCCAGGGGACGATCGCCCGTGGCATCCAGACTGTGGTCCTACGACGGAGTGTGGTCCATGCGAGAAAAGCAGGAATCGGGTAGCGTGCCGGTGCCCGCCGAGTTCATGAGTGCACAGAGCGCCATCGTCGGCCTGCGCGGCAAGGACCTGCTGACGACGGTCCGCAGCCTGGCTGTCCACGGCCTGCGCCAGCCGCTGCACAGTGCGCGGCACCTGGTCGCCTTCGGAGGCCAGTTGGGCAAGGTGCTGCTGGGCGACACCCTGCACCAGCCGAACCCACAGGACGCCCGCTTCCAGGATCCATCCTGGCGCCTCAATCCCTTCTACCGGCGCACCCTGCAGGCCTACCTGGCGTGGCAGAAGCAACTGCTCGCCTGGATCGACGAAAGCAACCTGGACTGCGACGATCGCGCCCGCGCCCGCTTCCTCGTCGCCTTGCTCTCCGACGCCGTGGCACCCAGCAACAGCCTGATCAATCCACTGGCGGTAAAGGAACTGTTCAATACCGGCGGGATCAGCCTGCTCAATGGCGTCCGCCACCTGCTCGAAGACCTGGTGCACAACGGCGGCATGCCCAGCCAGGTGAACAAGACCGCCTTCGAGATCGGTCGCAACCTCGCCACCACGCAAGGCGCGGTGGTGTTCCGCAACGAGGTGCTGGAGCTGATCCAGTACAAGCCGCTGGGCGAGCGCCAGTACGCCAAGCCCCTGCTGATCGTGCCGCCGCAGATCAACAAGTACTACATCTTCGACCTGTCGCCGGAAAAGAGCTTCGTCCAGTACGCCCTGAAGAACAACCTGCAGGTCTTCGTCATCAGTTGGCGCAACCCCGACGCCCAGCACCGCGAATGGGGCCTGAGCACCTATGTCGAGGCCCTCGACCAGGCCATCGAGGTCAGCCGCGAGATCACCGGCAGCCGCAGCGTGAACCTGGCCGGCGCCTGCGCCGGCGGGCTCACCGTGGCCGCCTTGCTCGGCCACCTGCAGGTGCGCCGGCAACTGCGCAAGGTCAGTAGCGTCACCTACCTGGTCAGCCTGCTCGACAGCCAGATGGAAAGCCCGGCGATGCTCTTCGCCGACGAGCAGACCCTGGAGAGCAGCAAGCGCCGCTCCTACCAGCATGGCGTGCTGGACGGGCGCGACATGGCCAAGGTGTTCGCCTGGATGCGCCCCAACGACCTGATCTGGAACTACTGGGTCAACAACTACCTGCTCGGCAGGCAGCCGCCGGCGTTCGACATCCTCTACTGGAACAACGACAACACGCGGCTGCCCGCGGCGTTCCACGGCGAACTGCTCGACCTGTTCAAGCACAACCCGCTGACCCGCCCGGGCGCGCTGGAGGTCAGCGGGACCGCGGTGGACCTGGGCAAGGTGGCGATCGACAGCTTCCACGTCGCCGGCATCACCGACCACATCACGCCCTGGGACGCGGTCTATCGCTCGGCCCTCCTGCTGGGCGGCCAGCGCCGCTTCATCCTGTCCAACAGCGGGCACATCCAGAGCATTCTCAACCCTCCCGGAAACCCCAAGGCCTGCTACTTCGAGAACGACAAGCTGAGCAGCGATCCACGCGCCTGGTACTACGACGCCAAGCGCGAAGAGGGCAGCTGGTGGCCGGTCTGGCTGGGCTGGCTGCAGGAGCGCTCGGGCGAGCTGGGCAACCCTGACTTCAACCTTGGCAGCGCCGCGCATCCGCCCCTCGAAGCGGCCCCGGGCACCTACGTGCATATACGCTGAAAGAGCCGGCCCGGGCGCCTGGAGCCGGGCACCTCCATCCCCAGAAGAAGTCCGGATGAAGACACGCGACCGAATCCTCGAATGCTCGCTGTTGCTGTTCAACGAACAGGGCGAGCCCAACGTCTCGACACTGGAGATCGCCAACGAACTGGGCATCAGCCCGGGCAATCTCTACTACCACTTCCATGGCAAGGAACCGCTGGTGATGGCGCTGTTCGAGCGGTTCCAGGCCGAGTTGGCGCCGCTGCTCGATCCGCCCGAGGAGGTGCGCCTGGGCGCGGAGGACTACTGGCTGTTCCTGCACCTGATCGTCGAGCGCCTCGCCCACTACCGCTTCCTGTTCCAGGACCTGTCCAACCTGACCGGGCGCCTGCCACGGCTGGCTCGCGGCATCCGTACCTGGCTCGGCGCGCTGAAGCGGACCCTGGCCACCCTGCTGGCCCGCCTCAAGGCCGACCGGCAGTTGCGCAGCGACGCGCCGGCACTCGGGCAACTGGTCGAACAGATCACCCTGACCCTGCTGTTCTCCCTGGATTACCAGCGGGTACTGGGCAGCAAGGGCGAGGTGCGCACGGTGGTCTACCAGATCATGATGCTGGTCGCCCCGCATCTGCGCAGCGAGGCCCAACGCTCGGCGGAAAGCCTGGCGCAGCGCTACCTGGGACCGGAATGAAAAACGCCCGGCGAGTGCCGGGCGTGTGCCTTGCCGCCAGGACTCAGCCCTGGCTGCTCGGCGTCGCCGGAGCGTTCGCTGCCGGAGCGCTGGCAGCCGGTGTGGCGGCGGGGGCAGCGGGCGCGCTCGAAGACGCGGCGGGAGCGGCCGGTTTCGCCGCGGCGGGCTTGGCTGCCGGCTTCTTCGCCGCAGGCTTTTTCGCAGCCGGCTTGGCGGCAGGTTTCGCCGCGGGCTTGGCGGCGGTCGCAGCGGCCGGCTTGGCTGCCGGCTTCGCGGCAGGCTTGGCTGCGGCAGGTTTCGCAGCAGGCTTCGCCGCGGCCTTGGCTGCCGGCTTGGTCGCCGGTTTCGCTGCGGCCTTCGCAGTCGGTTTGGCGGCGGGCTTGGCTGCCGGCTTGGCGGCCGCGGTTTTCGCCGCGGTTTTTTTCGCCGCGGGTTTCGCCGCGGGTTTCGCCGCAGGCTTGGCGGCGGCCTTGGCTGCCGGTTTAGCTGCCGGCTTGGCCGCTGCGGTTTTCGCCGCGGGCTTGGCAGCCGGTTTCGCCACAGGCTTGGCCGCTGCCTTCGCCGCCGGCTTGACGCTGACGCCGGTGAGTTTCTCGATCTGCTTGGTCAGCGTATCGACCTTGCTGTGCAGCTCCTTCACCTCGTTGCGGCTCGGCACGCCGAGACGCGAGATGGCGCTGTTCAGGCGCTTGTCGAAAGCTTCCTCGAGCTCGCTCCACTTGCCGAGCGCACGGTCCCGAACCTCGTCGACCTTGCTCTTCGCAGAGCGGGCGGAAGCCTTCGCCGCACCGACCTGCGCGTCCACATCGGACTTCGCTTCTTTTTCAGCCTTCTCGCCGTCTTTCACCAAGGTCTCGAACAGCTTGCTGCCGTCCTTGCTGACCTTCGAGTAGGCCCCCAGACCAGCCAGCCAGATCTGCCGCGAGTATTTCTCGATCTCGCCGATCCAACTGGACTCTTTTTCGCTCTTCTTCTTGCCAGCCATCCTGCTCTCCTTATTGGGTTCTCGCGACACGCTCGAGCACTGCGCTCAGCTCATCCAGCTTAGCAGAGAGTGCTTCGACATCGTTCCGGGAAGGTATGCCTATCCGGTTCAACGTGCTAGCGACACGGCTGTCGAATGCCTGCTCGATCCTGTCGAGCTGGTCTTCGACTTTTCCCTTCACCGAAGAGAGGCCGGTCTTGACACTGTCATTGGCCGAATCGACCTGACTTGTGACCAGCGATTTGCCTTTTTTCTCCAGGGCTTCGCCAGCTTTCACCAATTCCTTGAAGTAGTCGCTGCCTTCGGTGCCCAGGCGGGAATACGCACCCAGGCCGGCAAGCCAGATCTGGCGGGCATAGTGGCGGATCTCGGAGACCAGGGAAGTGGATTCGGAAACGGTCTTTTTCTTCAGGGCAATCTTGGCCATGGGGCACCTCACGCTCGTTGGGTTGAAGAAACCGCAGGCGCCGCCGGAACGCTGGCAGCGTGAGAGCAAGGTATCGGGGAAAATTAGAAACCGCATACTAAGCGGAAGATGGGCGCCGCCAGGACGGCGAACGCCCGGCGGGATCAGGCCAGCGCCTTGTCCAGCGCCTTCTCGATCTCGCCCTTGAGCAGGCCGCTCATGGCCGACAGCATCAGGCCGAGCTTGACGTCCACCGCGACCTTGTCCGCCCCCACCGCGATCCTGCCGTCGACGCCACTGCGTTTGAAGGTCAGCTCGTCGCCCTGCCATTCGCACTGCACGCCGTGCTCCTTCGCCAGACGTTCGGCCAGTTTCTCCGCCTTGGCCCGTGCGGCGTCCAGCCCCAGGCTGTGCGGACGTTCGATGTGGATACGCGACATGGATCGACTCCTGATTGCAGATCGGAAAACTATACGCGGCCAGACAAAACACCGCACCCGCGCCGTCGGACGGCGGCACAGCACTTTCCCCACATCCTGTTAGAATGCCCGGCATTCTTTCCAGGTGAGAACGTCATGAACGATCCCCGCAAAGGCGCCGACGCCGAACCCACCACCCACTTCGGCTACCAGAACGTTCCGGAAAGCCAGAAGGCGAAGAAGGTCGCCGAGGTATTTCACTCGGTGGCAGCCAAGTACGACCTGATGAACGACCTGATGTCCGGTGGCATCCATCGCCTGTGGAAGCGCTTCACCATCGAGCTGTCCGGCGTGCGCAGCGGGAACCGCGTGCTCGACATCGCCGGCGGCACCGGCGACCTGACCCGGCAGTTCTCGCGCCTGGTCGGCCCAACCGGCGAGGTGGTGCTGGCCGACATCAACGCCTCGATGCTCAAGGTCGGCCGCGACAAGCTGCTCGACAAGGGCGTCTCCGGCAACGTCAGCTTCGTCCAGGCGGACGCCGAGAAGCTGCCCTTCCCGGACAACCACTTCGACTGCGTGACCATCGCCTTCGGCCTGCGCAACGTCACCCACAAGGACGAAGCGATCCGCTCCATGCTGCGCGTGCTCAAGCCCGGTGGCCGCCTGCTGGTGCTGGAGTTCTCCAAGCCGAGCAGCAACCTGCTGTCCAAGGCCTACGACGCCTATTCGTTCAGCCTGCTGCCGCTGATGGGCAAGCTGGTCACCAACGACTCCGAGAGCTATCGCTACCTGGCCGAGTCGATCCGCATGCACCCCGACCAGGAAACCCTGAAGGCGATGATGGTGGAAGCCGGCTTCGACCGCGTGACCTACCACAACATGACCGGCGGCATCGTCGCCCTGCACCGCGGTATCAAGCCTTAACCGAGGGCGCGCCGATGAGCTCGCTGCTGATCCAGGCCGTGCTGGCCGCCGCCGAAACCGGCATCAATCGCGTCCTGCGCCTCGACGGGACAGCGCTGCCGCGCCTGCGCAGGCTTTCCGCCAAGGTCATCGAGGTCGACTGCCTGAGCCCGCCGCTGCGGGTCTTCATCCTGCCCGCCGGCGACGGCCTGCACTTCGCCGCGCAGCATGAGGCGGAGGTCGACTGCACCCTGCGTGCGCCGGCCGGCAACCTCCTGCACCTGGCCCTGGCGCGCGACAAGACCCGCGTCCTGCACAGCCCGGAAGTCAGCATGGACGGCGACAGCGCGGCCCTGCTGGAACTGGCCGGCATCCTGCAGAGCCTGGAGCTGGACTGGGAGTACGAACTGTCGCGCTGGCTCGGCCCGCTCGCCACCCAGGTGCTCGGCAGCGGCCTGCGCGACGCTTCGCGCTGGAGCGCGCAGAGCCTGCACAGCCTGCGCCTGAACCTGGCCGACTACCTTGCCGAGGAAAGCCGTACGCTGGTCGGCCAGCACGAAGCCGAAGCCCGCTTCGCCGAACTGGACCAGCTGAAGCTGGCCCTCGATCGTCTCGACGCGCGCGTCGGACGCCTCAGCCAAAAGACCAAGCACGACGCATGAAGCTCCTCGCTGTCCGCCGCCTCCTGCGCATCCAGCGCGTCGTCATCCGCTACCGCCTGGACGACCTGATCCTCGAACTGCCGATGCTGCCCTGGTGGCTGCGCCTGCTCGGTGCCACCCTGCCCTGGCGCTGGCTGCCGCGGCGCAAGCTGGAACTGACCCGCGGCGCGCGCCTGCGCCTGGCGCTGCAGGACCTCGGACCGATCTTCATCAAGTTCGGCCAGATTCTCTCCACCCGCCGCGACCTGCTGCCCGACGACATCGCCAACGAACTGGCCTGGCTGCAGGACAAGGTGCCGCCCTTCCCGCCGGAGCTGGCGGTCAAGCGCATCGAGGAACAGCTGGGCGCGAAGATCGAACAGGTCTTCGCCCGCTTCGAACGCGAACCGCTGGCCTCCGCCTCGGTGGCCCAGGTCCACGCCGCGCGCCTGAAGAGCGGCGAGGAAGTGGTGGTGAAGGTGATCCGGCCGAACCTGGAACCGGTGATCCGCTCCGACATCGCCTGGCTGTTCATCCTCGCCCGCCTCGCCGAGCGGGTCTCCAGCGAGGCGCGGCGCCTGCACCCGGTGGAAGTGGTCAGCGACTACGAGAAGACCATCGTCGACGAACTCGACCTGCTCCGCGAGGCGGCCAACGCCTCGCAGCTGCGACGCAACTTCGAAGGCTCGCCGCTGCTCTACGTGCCACAGGTCTACTGGGACTGGTGCCGGCCCAAGGTGCTGGTGATGGAGCGCATCTACGGCATCCCGGTGACCGACCTGGAAACCCTGCGCGACCAGCGCACCGACTTCAAGGCACTGGCCGAGCGCGGCGTGGAGATCTTCTTCACCCAGGTGTTCCGCGACAGCTTTTTCCATGCCGACATGCACCCCGGCAACATCTTCGTCAGCACCCGCGCGCCCTGGAGCCCGCAATACATCGCGGTGGACTGCGGCATCGTCGGCAGCCTGACCGACGAGGACCAGGACTACCTGGCGCGCAACCTGATCGCCTTCTTCAAGCGCGACTACCGCAAGGTCGCCCAACTGCATATCGACTCCGGCTGGGTACCGGCGGAAACCAAGGTCAACGACTTCGAGGCGGCGATCCGCACCGTCTGCGAACCGATCTTCGAGAAGCCGCTGAAGGACATCTCCTTCGGCCAGGTCCTGCTGCGCCTGTTCCAGACCGCGCGTCGTTTCAACATGGAGATCCAGCCGCAACTGGTGCTGCTGCAGAAGACCCTGCTGAACATCGAAGGCCTCGGCCGCCAGCTCTACCCGGAACTCGACCTGTGGGCCACCGCCCAGCCGTTCCTGGAGCGCTGGATGCGCGAACGGGTCAGCCCGAAGCAGTTGCTGCGCAATTTCCAGCAACAGGTCGAGCAGGTGCCGCACCTGTCGCAAATGGCCCGCGACACCCTCGAACGCCTGTCACAACCGCACGCCCACAATGCGCCGCCGCCGGAGTGGAAAGGTTCCCGCCACGACTGGCTCGGGCGCCTGGTGGGCGCGGTGCTGCTGGTCGGCGCCGCCGAGGTCGGCCTGGGTCAGCAGCTGGAAGCCTGGCCGGCGTGGGTGATGCTGGCCGGCGGGGTGTTCCTGATCCTGCGCCGCTAGCGCCGCGCACGGCCACTAGGCCCGCGCCGATAGCCAGTCGCGCTCCCGGCTGGCACACTACTCCCATTTCCGCCGGAAACGCGCGCAACGTACCGGCAACGAACGTGGAAAGACCATGAAAGACTGGCTGGATGAGATTCACTGGAACGCCGACGGCCTGGTCCCGGCGATCGCCCAGGATCACGAGACCGGGCGCGTGCTGATGATGGCCTGGATGAACCGCGAGGCGCTGGCCCTGACCGCCAGCGAGAACCGTGCAATCTATTGGTCGCGTTCGCGTGGCAAGCTGTGGCGCAAGGGGGAGGAGTCCGGGCATGTGCAGAAGCTGCACGAACTGCGCCTGGACTGCGACGCCGACGTGGTCATCCTGATGGTCGAGCAGGTCGGCGGGATCGCCTGCCATACCGGCCGGGAAAGCTGTTTCTACCGTGTCTTCGAGAATGGCGCCTGGAAGACCGTCGATCCGGTGCTGAAGGACCCGGACGCTATCTACGAACACGCAGGACACCACCATGAGTGACACCCTGACCCGCCTGGCGGCGGTGCTCGAGGAGCGCAAGAACGCCGCGCCCGACAGCTCCTACGTGGCCAGTCTGTACCACAAGGGCCTGAACAAGATCCTGGAGAAGGTCGGCGAGGAGTCGGTGGAAACCATCATCGCCGCCAAGGATGCCGCAGCCAGCGGCGACTGCCAGGACCTGATCTACGAAACCGCCGACCTCTGGTTCCACTCGCTGGTGATGCTCTCGGCCCTCGGCCAGCATCCGCAAGCCGTGCTGGACGAACTGGAGCGCCGCTTCGGCCTTTCCGGCCACGCCGAGAAAGCCGCCCGCCAACCATCGGCCTGAACCTATACATTGCGAGGAATACGACATGGGCATTTTTGACTGGAAACACTGGATCGTCATCCTGATCGTCGTGGTACTGGTGTTCGGCACCAAGCGCCTGAAGAACCTCGGTTCCGACGTCGGCGAAGCGATCAAGGGCTTCCGCAAGGCGGTGAACACCGAGGAAGACGACAAGAAGGACCAGCCCGCCGCCCAGCCGGCCCAACCGCTGAACCAGCCGCACACCATCGACGCCCAGGCGCAGAAGGTCGAAGAGCCGGCGCGCAAGGACTGACGGGTAGCCATCGATGTTCGGAATCAGCTTCAGCGAACTGTTGCTGGTCGGGTTGGTCGCCCTGCTGGTGCTCGGCCCCGAGCGCCTGCCGGGCGCCGCACGTACCGCCGGCCTGTGGATCGGCCGCCTGAAGCGCAGTTTCAATACCATCAAGCAGGAAGTGGAACGGGAAATCGGCGCGGACGAGATCCGCCGGCAACTGCACAACGAGCACATCCTCTCGATGGAGCGCGAAGCGCAGAAGCTGCTGGCCCCGCTGACCGGTCAGAATCCCCCGCAGGAAACCCCGCCGCCGGCGGCCGAGAGCCCGGCGCCGAGCGTACCCACGCCGCCGCCGACCAGCACGCCTGCGGTTCCGCCCGCGGACGCCGCGGCACCGCCGGCAGTCGCTGCCTCCACTCCCCCTTCGCCACCGTCCGAGACGCCGCGTAATCCATGAGCGCCGATAAACCCGAGCAGCCCGAGCACGACCAGGAAATGCCCCTGGTCTCGCACCTGACCGAACTGCGTACGCGCCTGCTGCGCAGCGTGGCGGCGATCTTCCTGATCTTCGCCGGCCTGTTCTACTTCTCGCAGAAGATCTACACCCTGGTCTCCGAGCCGTTGCGCCGCTTCCTTCCGGAAGGCACCAGCATGATCGCCACCGACGTCGCCTCGCCGTTCCTCGCGCCGTTCAAGCTGACCATGGTGGTGGCGCTGTTCCTCGCCATGCCGGTGATCCTCGCGCAGGTCTGGGGCTTCATCGCGCCCGGCCTGTACAAGCACGAGAAACGCGTGGCGCTGCCGCTGCTGGTGTCCAGCATCATCCTGTTCTACGCCGGGATGGCCTTCGCCTACTTCCTGGTGTTCCCGATGATCTTCCACTTCTTCGCCAGCGTGACGCCCGAGGGCGTGGCGATGATGACGGACATCAACAGCTACCTGGACTTCGTCCTGACTCTGTTCTTCGCCTTCGGCGTCGCCTTCGAGATCCCGGTGGCCACGGTGCTGCTGATCTGGATCGGAGTGGTCGACGTCGAGTACCTGAAGAAGATCCGCCCGTACGTGATCATCGGCTGTTTCGTGGTCGGCATGGTCCTGACCCCGCCGGACATCTTCTCCCAGACCATGCTCGCGGTGCCGATGTGGCTGCTGTTCGAGATCGGCCTGCTGTTCGGCCGCCTGGTACGCAAGCGCGGCGAGCATCCGGACGACCAACCGGCCAGCGACGGCGACCAGCCTCCGGCCACCCGCCAGTGAACCTGCTGCTCCTCGACGACGCCGACTTCGTGTCGGCGGATCGTGCGGTCCTGCACGATCGCCGCCTCAAGCACCTGCACGAAGTGCACCGCGCCGAGAACGGCGACACCCTGCGGGTCGGCCGCCTCGGCGGCTGGATGGGCGAAGGTCGCCTGCTGAAGCTCGACGCCAGCGAGGCGACCCTGGAAGTGCGCTTCGACCAGCCGCCGCCGGCCAAGCTGCCGATCACCCTGCTGCTGGCCTTGCCGCGACCGAAGATGCTCCGCCGGGTGTTGCAGACCATCGCCGCGATGGGCGTACCGAAGCTGGTGCTGCTGAACAGCTACCGCGTGGAAAAGAGCTTCTGGCAGACCCCGTTCCTCGACCCGGCGGCGATCCGCGAGAACCTGGTCCTCGGCCTAGAGCAGGCCCGCGATACGGTGCTGCCGGAAATCATCGTCGAGAAGCGCTTCAAACCCTTCGTCGAAGACCGCCTGCCGGCCCTGGCCGCCGGCAGCCTCGGCCTGGTCGGCCATCCCGGTCCCTGGCCGGCCTGTCCGCGCGCGGTGGAGAAGCCGGTGACCCTGGCGATCGGCCCGGAAGGCGGCTGGATTCCCTACGAGGTCGACAAGCTGCGCGAAGCCGGACTGCATCCGGTGCAGCTCGGCGAACGCATCCTGCGCGTGGAAACCGCGGTCAGCGCCCTGCTTGCGCGGTTGTTCTGAAAAAACTCCGGTAAAAGACTGAAGGTTTTCCCCGCCCGGCCGACATCCTCTGTCGCGCAGGGCTCCGCACGACAACCATAAGACCTCGCCCGCCGGCCACGTACCGGCCCTCCGCGCCCGCACGCCGGACGCGACGACGCTGAGCCATTACCTGTTCCGCCACGCCATGGGGCTGCCAACCCAGGGTGTCGCACTGCCTGGAGTAATGACGATGTACGATTGGTGGGTTCTCCAACTGGCCAAGCTGAGCGTCAGCCGCAAGCTGATGGTCGGTTTCGGTGTCCTCCTCGCGCTGCTTCTGCTGGTGGTGATCAGCAGCAACCGCACCCTCACGCACCAGACCGCCCTCAGCGAGCAGCTCGCCGAAGTCGCCAGCCTGATGGAACAGACCCAGCAAGCCGAACAAGGCCGCCTGGCATTCGAAGCCGGCAGCGACCCGCGCCAGGCCGAGCAGGTCCGCCAGACCCTGGCCGGGATGCTCCAGCGCCTGCAGGCGCTGCGCGACAGCGAGCTCGACCCGGCCGCCCTGGCCCACCAGACCGAAGCCATCGAAGCCTACCGCAAGGCTTTCGACGACCTCGCCGCAGCCGATCAGCAACGCAGCGCCGCCCGTGGTGTGCTGGTGGGCACTGCACAGCAGGCGCTGGACAGCTTCGCCCGCCTCGAGGAACTGATGGACGCCAGCCTCGCGCAGCAGGCCGGCGACCCGCAGGCGTTGCAACGTAGCCGTGCGGTGGCCGACCTGCACCAACAGTTGCTCATGGTGCGTTACCAGGTGCGCGGCTACGTCTTCGAACGCAGCGACAAGGCCGAGCAGGCCGCGTTCGCCGCGTTCGACGCCCTCCGCCAGGCCGCCACGGCGCTGCGTGGCCAGTTGCCCGGCGAGGCCGATGCGGCGCTGGAACAGGCCATGGGTAGCCTCCAGGGCTATCGTGGCGGGATCGAGCAGTTCCGTGCCGGCGTCATCCGCACGCGCCAGGCGCAGCAAGCGATGCAAAGCAGCACCCAGGATATGGCCCGGGCCGGCCGGACCCTCACCGAAGCCGGTCGCCAATTGCGCGAGAGCACCGCCAGCCGCGACCGCGCCAGCCTCTGGCTGATCGCCGCGCTGGCCCTGGCCTTCGGCTGCGTCGCCGGCTGGGCGATCAACCGGCAGATCGTCCGGCCGCTGGACGAAGCCCTCGCGCAGGCCGAGGCCATCGCCGCCGGCGACCTCGGCAAGCGTCCGCAGAATCCCCTGACCCTCCAGCGCCGCGACGAACTGGGCCAGTTGCAGCGAGTCATGCAGCGCATGGGCGACAGCCTGCGCGAGCTGGTCGGGCGGATCGGCGACGGCGTCAGCCAGTTGGCCAGCTCCGCCGAGGAACTCTCGGCGGTCACCGAGCAGACCCGCGCCGGGGTCAACAGCCAGAAAGTGGAGACCGACCAGGTCGCCACCGCCATGCACGAGATGGCCGCCACCGTGCAGGACGTCGCGCGCAACGCCGAACTGGCTTCCCAGGCCGCTCGCCAGGCCGACGAAGAGGCGCGCCAGGGCGACGCGGTGGTCGACCAGGCGGTGACCCGCATCGAGCGCCTGGCTAGCGAAATGGACGTTTCCAGCGAAGCCATGGCGCGCCTGAAGAACGAGAGCGAGCAGATCGGCAGCGTCCTCGACGTGATCAAGTCGGTGGCCGAGCAAACCAACCTGCTGGCGCTCAACGCAGCCATCGAAGCGGCACGCGCCGGCGACGCCGGACGCGGCTTCGCGGTGGTCGCCGACGAGGTCCGCGGCCTGGCCCAGCGCACCCAGCAGTCCACCGCCGAGATCGAGGGCCTGATCCAGCGTCTCCAGCAGGGCGCCGGCGAAGCCGCCGAACGCCTGGAGAACAGCCGCTCGCTGACCGCCAGCACGGTGGAACTGGCGCGCCGCGCGGGCGCCGCGCTGGACAGCATCACCCGCACCGTCTCCGACATCCAGAACATGAACCTGCAGATCGCCACTGCCGCGGAGCAACAGAGCACGGTGGCCGAGGAGATCAACCGCAGCGTCCTCAGCGTACGCGACGTCGCCGAGCAGTCGGCCGCCGCCAGCGAGCAGACCGCCGCCTCCAGCGGCGAGCTGGCGCGCCTGGGCACGCAGTTGCAGGCACAGGTGGGACGCTTCCGCCTGTAACATCCCGAGAGGATCCTCCTTGCATCGGCAGCCCCTCCCGTCCATCGAAAGCGGACAGGAGGGGCACCTTTGCGTAGGATCAGGCTTTCGCCTTTTGGGAGATGACGCCATGCGCCCGATGACCATCGATATCGACGAACTGGCCTTCGCCCTGGATACCCCGGGAATCGACCACTACCTCGACCTGTACAGCGGCAAGGTGCTGCTGATCTCCGCCGAGGCGCCCGATCCCGAACTGGACGCATTGCTGGAAAACGAGCCGGAACGCCTGCTGCTGATCGACCCGCTGAGCACCACCCAGTCGCTGGGACTGATGCAGGATTTCCTCCGCGAGGTGGAAGAGCCGCACGCCTATGCGACGCTCGCCAACGCGCTGCAGAGCCGCAAGCCGTTCAAGGCCTTCAAGCACTCTCTGATGGAGTACCCGGAACTGTTGCAGGACTGGTACCGCTACCAGAACGAGCGCCTGCGCGAATGGGCGCTGGACTGGCTGGAGGACAACGATATCCAGCCGGCCGCGCGGCAGAGTCCGACGTCGCTCCTGCCGCCGCCGGGCAAGCCGTTCGCCTAGCGCGGTACTAGAGGACCTGGCGGAGGAAGGCCTGGGCCCGCGGGTCCTGCGGATTGTCGAAGAACTGCGCCGGCGGCGCGTCCTCCAGCAGCTTGCCGTGGTCGAAGAACAGCACGCGGTCGGCCACTTCGCGGGCAAAGCCCATCTCGTGGGTCACGCAGACCATGGTCATGCCTTCCACGGCCAGGGTCTTCATGACGTCGAGGACTTCGCCGACCATCTCCGGATCGAGCGCCGAGGTCGGTTCGTCGAACAGCATCACCTTGGGGTCCATGCACAACGCGCGAGCGATCGCCACGCGCTGCTGCTGGCCGCCGGACAGGCGCGAGGGATATTCGTCGGCCTTCTGCCCGATGCCGACCTTGGCCAGCAGCGCCCGCGCCTTGGCCTCGCGCTCGGCCTTGCCGCGCTTGCGCACCACGCGTTGGGCCAGGCAGAGGTTCTCGAGCACGGTCATGTGCGGGAACAGGTTGAAATGCTGGAACACCATGCCGACTTCGCGGCGGTAGGCATTGATGTCGGTCCTCGGGTCGGCCAGGTCGACGCCGTCGATGCTCACCGAGCCTTCGTCGAACTCCTCCAGGCCGTTCAGGCAGCGCAGGAAGGTCGACTTGCCGGAACCGGACGGACCGATCACCACCAGTACCTCGCCCCTGGCCACGCGGGTACTCACGTCGTCCACCGCGCGCACTACCTGGCCGCGGGTATCGAAGACCTTCAGCAGGTTGCGTACTTCAATCACTTTGTCCGAGCCTCCGCTCCAGTCGGGATGCCATGTGCGAAAGGGGCAGGTTCAACAGCAGGTACAACGCGGCGACGCAGAACCAGATCTCGAAGGTGGAGAACGAGGTGGTGATCGCCTCGCGGCCGCTCTTGGTCAGTTCGGTGATGGCGATCACCGAGACCAGCGAGGTGTCCTTGACCAGGCTGATGAACTGCCCGGCCAGCGGCGGCAGCACGCGCTTGAAGGCCTGCGGCAGGATCACGTAGCGCATCGACTGGCCGGCGTTCAAGCCCAGGGAGCGGGCGGCCTCGTTCTGTCCGCGGGCGATGGACTGCACGCCGGCCCGGATGATCTCGGCCACGTAGGCGCCGGTGAACAGCGCCAGCGCCGCAACCCCGGCGAACTCGCGGGACAGGTTGAGCACGGTGCCGATGAAGAAGTAGAAGATGAAGATCTGCACCAGCAACGGCGTGCCGCGCACCAGTTCGACGTAGATCGTCGACAGGTCGTGCAGGGTCGGGTTCTTCGACAGCCGGCAGAGGCCGGCGACCAGGCCGATAGCCAGACCGATGGCACCGGACACCAGCGATAGCCAGAGGGTGGTCCACAGACCCCAGAGCAGTGGGCCGGCGGCCCAGTGGCGGGTCACCCCGACCGCGTCGCCCTCGGCCACGTCGTCGCCTTCGGAGAATTGCAGGCTGTCCTGGGCGACGGTCACGACCTGCTTCTCGCCGCTCTCGCCAAGCAGCGTGACGCGCGCGTCCCTGCCCTGTTCCTCGATAGCCTCGACCCGGCCGATCTCGTTGGCCCGTAAAGGCTCCTCGGCCTGGTAGGCGAAGTACTGCGGAACGCGGTTCCAGCGCCATTCATAGGAAATCAGCGAGGTGGAGAACCACAGCGCCCAGGCCAGGACCAGCAGGATCAGCCCGGTCAGCAGGTGCCAGGGCCAGACGGAACGTTTCTTCTTGGTCACGGAAACTCTCTCGAACGATGGAATGCGCAGGTACGACGGCCCCCTTCGCGGGGGCCGTCAGCGGTTCATTCCATTTCCTTCAGCCACTCGGTGTTCTTGAACCACTTGTCGTGGATGCGCTGATAGGTGCCGTCTTCGCGGATCTGATGGAGGAAGTTGTTGATGAAATTGATGCTGTCGTAGTCGCCTTTCTTCAGGCCGAACGCCAGCGGCTCGTAGGTGAACGGCTGGTCGAGGTAGACCAGCTTGCCGGCGCCGAACTTGCTCACCGCCACCACGTTGTAGGGCGAGTCGTAGATGAAGGCGTCAGCCTTGCCGTTGACCACGTCCATCACCGCTTCCGGCTCGTTGTCGAAGCCGTGGTACTTGGCCTTGCTGATCAGCTTGCGGGCAACGATCTCACCGGTGGTGCCGATCTTCGAGGTGATGCTGTACTGCGGATCGTTCAGGTCCTTGTAGGACTTGATCTTGCCTTCCAGTTCCTTGCGCACCAGCAGGGTCTGGCCGACCACGATGAAGGGCTCGGAGAAGTTCAGGCGCAGGTTGCGCTCCTGGGTCAGGGTCATGCCCGAGCCGATCATGTCGAACTTGTCGGTCAGCAGCGCCGGGATGATGCCGTCGTAGCTGGTGGAGACCAGCTCCAGCTTGACGCCCATGGACTTGGCCATGGCCTTGAGCAGGTCGACTTCGAAGCCGATGATCTGGCCGCGCTTGTTGGTCATCTCGAACGGCATGTAGGTCGGGTCCATGCCGACCCGCAGGGTGCCGCGCTTGACCGCGTCCTCCACCGCGCCGGCCGCCTGGACCGAAGCCACGCCCACCAGGGCGCAGACGCCCAGAACCAATGAAGCAAGATACTTTTTCATTCCCCAATCCCCAGCAGTCTTAGAAACACAGTCGTCGAACGGATGCTCTCGTCGTGTCGCCGTCCCGGGCGGGCAGCAGGCCATGACCGGCTGCGCAAAAGGCGGCCGATAGTACCTCAGCTGGCGAACGATACGAGACTTTCTGGATTGCCGGCGCAGGGTAACAGCAGCGCCGCACGGGGAAAACAGGCAAGAAACAGACCATGCCCCCGGCGGCGCTCCGCCGGGGGCATGGGATCAGGACTGGGCGGCGGGCAGCAGGCCGGCGTCGCCGGGCACTACCTGGGCCAGCGGTACGCTGGCGGCGTGGGGGTCGTCCGCCTCGGCCTTGCGCCAGCGGCCGAGCCAGTCGTCGCGGTCCTCTTCCCAGACCCGCGTATGCAGGCGCGAAAGTGCTACCGGGTCACTCAACAGAGCCAGGCGCGTGGCGCCGTCGAGCTGTTCCGGGCCCTTATCGATGGCCTTGCCGATACGCTCGCCGCGCACCGTCTCGATGGCCTGCGCACGGTTGTGGCGAGCCGTGCCCATGGCGCAGGCCAGGGCGTTGAGCAACGGATCGACGGCGGCCTTGAGGAAGCCATCCTTGAGCGCATGCCAGCGGTTCTCGTAGGTGTACTCGTCGGTGGCGCGCAGCTCGCGCGGCGTGTCGTACTCCTCCGGGATCAGGAACAGCTTTTCGTCGCGGGCGCGCAGGCCCAGCTTCACCCGGCTGGAGATCACCGATACCGGGATCGACAGGATCAGCGAACCGACGATCGGCGACAGCCACCACAGGAAGCGCGGGTTGAGCCAGGCCACCAGCAGGGTCCAGGCGATACCCAGCAGGGTCTGCATGCCGTGCCGGCGGATCGCCTCGCTCCAGGGCGTGGCGTCGTCGTCGCGCTGCGGCGAGTTCCACTGCACCGACCAGCCGAGGAAGGCGGCCAGCACGAAGCGGGTGTGGAAGAGCATGCGCACCGGCGCCAGCAGCACCGAGAAGAACATCTCCAGAAGCATGCTCAGGGTCACCCGGATCACCCCGCCGAAACCCTTGGCGCCCTTGGCCCAGATCAGCATTACGCTGAGCAGCTTGGGCAGGAACAACAGGGTCAGGGTGGTGGAGAACAACGCGATGGCCTTCTCCGGATGCCACTGCGGCCAGATCGGGAACAGCTGCCGCGGTTCCAGGAAGTACTGCGGCTCCATCAGTTGGTGCACCGCCAGCAGCGCGGTGGAAAGCACCAGGAAGAAGAACCACAACGGCGCCGACAGGTAGGACATGACCCCGGTGAGGAACACCGCGCGGTGCACCGGGTGCATGCCCTTGACCAGGAACAGGCGGAAGTTCATCAGGTTGCCGTGGCACCAGCGGCGGTCGCGCTTGAGTTCGTCGAGCAGGTTCGGCGGCAGTTCTTCGTAGCTGCCGTCGAGGTCGTAGGCGATCCACACGCCCCAGCCGGCACGGCGCATCAACGCAGCCTCGACGAAGTCGTGGGACAGGATCGCGCCGGCGAACGAGCCCTTGCCCGGCAACGGCGCCAGGGCGCAGTGGTCGATGAAGGGCTGCATGCGGATGATCGCGTTGTGGCCCCAGTAGTGCGACTCGCCGAGTTGCCAGAAGTGCAGGCCGGCGGTGAACAGCGGGCCGTAGACGCGGGTGGCGAACTGCTGCATGCGCGCATACAGGGTGTCCATGCCGGACGCCTTCGGCGCGGTCTGGATGATCCCCGCCTCAGGATTGGCCTCCATCAGGCGTACCAGCTTGGCCAGGCAGTCGCCGCTCATCACGCTGTCGGCGTCCATCACCACCATGTAGCGGTAGTCGCCGCCCCAGCGCCGGCAGAAGTCGTCGATGTTGCCGCTCTTGCGCTTCACCCGACGCCGGCGGCGACGGTAGAAGATCTTGCCGAAGCCCTTGGTCTCGCGGCACAGCTCGAGCCAGGCCTGCTGCTCGGCGACGGCGATATCCGGGTCGTTGGTGTCGCTGAGGACGAAGAAGTCGAAGCGCTCCATCTCGCCGGTGGCGGCCATCGACTCGACGGTCGCCCGCAGGCCGGCGAATACCCGCGGCACGTCTTCGTTGCAGATCGGCATGACGATCGCCGTGCGGGCGTCGGCGGCGATCGGCTCGCTGCCGGCGCTGCTGCCGGAGATCCGGTAGCGGTCACGCCCGGTGAGCAGCTCCCAGAAACCCATCAGCGCGGTCCAGAAGCCGGCCGAGACCCAGCAGAAGAGGATCGCGAAGAGAGCCAGGATGCCGAACTGGATGACATAGGGCAGCACCTGCTGGACGGTATCCAGCAGGCTCTGCTGGGCCAGCTCCTCCAGGTCGACGAAGGCCCAGCCCTGGTAGGGCAGGATGCCTTTCATGTAGTAGGTGGCGACCGAGGTCTGCGCCAGCATCAACAACAGCAGGATGAACCGGCGCAGCGAGCCGACCCGCTGCCAGCGGGCCCGCGGCAGGGCACGCTTGGGCTTGGGCGGGTTGCTGCGTCCGGTCAGCCGACGCCAGCCGCGCACCAGGATGTTGGTGCGCCAGGGCTCGGGAATCACCTTGGTACGGCGGATCGGCGGGGAAATCTTGAGGAAGGTGCGACCCTGGGCGTCGACGCCGAACATCTCGGCGTCGTCCAGCTCAGGGGTGCCCAGCTGCAGGCGGGCGCGTACCGAGGCCAGGGCGGGATCGCCCCCGGCATCGGCAGCGGCGCCTTCCGCTCCCGCCAGGCGAGCGTGCAGCTCGGAGAAGGAAGCGGACTCGCCAAGCCGCTCCCGCTCCTCTTCCGCCAGGGGAAGATGAGCGAGGTAGTCGGCCAGCGGTGCTTTCGTAGTGGATGGGTTATTCATCGGCAGGCAGCTGATAGCTCCAGGTTTCGCTCAGTGGCTTCTGCGCCTCGTCGACCAGCGCCGCGCGCATTTCCACCGGCTTCTTCGGATCCTTGACCTTGATCCGCAGCGTCAGGCGCCAGCCTTTCAGGACCGGGTTGTAACGCAGGCTGTTCTCCACCACCTCGGCGTTGCTGTCGGTGCTGACCTGGGTGGTCACCGGCGCGTCCGGCGCCAGGTCCTTCAGGGCCGGCCCTTCGAAGTCGACGACCAGGGCGGTGCTGCCGTCCTGCTGGCGGATCAGGTTCTTCTGCTTCACGTCGCCGACCGAGCGCATGGTCTGCTTGACCCAGGAGGATTTCGGGTCGTGCAGCTCGTCTTCATCCATGGTCCAGTGCAGGCGGTAGGCGAAGTCCAGCGGCTTTCCGACCTCAGGCTGGGTCTCGGGGTTCCAGAACGCGACGATATTGTCGTTGGTTTCGTCCGGGGTCGGGATTTCCACCAGTTCCACGGTGCCCTTGCCCCAGTCGCCCTTCGGCTCGATCCAGGCACTCGGACGCAGGTCGTAGCGGTCATCCAGGTCTTCGTAGCGGGAGAACTCGCGGCCGCGCTGGAGCAGGCCGAAGCCTTTCGGGTTCTCCACGCTGAAGGTGCTCACCGACAGGTGCTTCGGATTGTTCAGCGGACGCCACAGCCACTCGCCGTTGCCGGCATGGATCTGCAGGCCGCTGGAGTCATGCAGCTCGGGCCGGAAGTTGTGCTGCTCGGACGGCTGGTTGGAGCCGAACAGGTACATGCTGGTCAGCGGCGCCAGGCCCAGCTTGCTGACCTTGTCGCGGAGGAACACGCGGGCCTGGACATCCATCACCGCATCCTTGCCCGGACGCAGCACGAAGCGGTAGGCGCCGGTGGCCCGCGGCGAGTCGAGCAGGGCGTAGATCACCAGTTGCTTGTCCTGCGCCTTCGGCCGCTCGATCCAGAATTCGCGGAAGCGCGGGAACTCTTCGCCCGAAGGCAGCGCGGTATCGATCGCCAGGCCGCGCGCCGACAGACCGTAGACCTGGCCCTTGCCGACCACGCGGAAGTAGCTCGCGCCAAGGAAGGTGGCGATCTCGTCCTGCTTGTCGGCCTTGTTGATCGGATAGAGCACGCGGAAACCGGCATAGCCGAGATCCTTGGTGGCATTCTCGTCGAACTTCAGGGATCCGAAATCGAACTTGGTGCGATCGTACTTGATCGGCTTGACCGTGGTAGCGGTCACCTCGTTGATCTTCACCGGCGTGTCGAAGTGCATGCCCTGGTGATAGAAGCTCAGCTTGAACGGCGTCTTCAGCTTGCCCCAGTAGGCGCGCTCGTTGATGAAACGGATCTGCTGGTAATCGGCGAATTTCATTTCGCTGAATTCCGATGGCAGGTTGCTGGTCGGCGCGGAATACTTGTCGCCGGCCAGGTCCTTGGCCTTGCTCGCCACGTCGTCGATGCTGAACGCCCATACCGGGGCGGCGACGAATGCCAGCGCGGTCGAGCCGGCAAGCAGCAGGGTGCGCACGCGGGCGCGGAAATCGGTGTTTGAAACGGAACGGAAAATCACGAGGCCCCCTCGTCCGTGAACATGAATTACTGAAGACGCCCTGACCGTTCAGGGGTCTCCGACGGCACCGGAGTGCCGGTCGAACATGGTTTCGCCACATTCGCTGCCAAACCCGATAGATAGCCAGATTTGGCGCGATCTGACAAAAAGAATGCCTGTTTCCAGTCATTCGCGTTACGTGCACCGGGCTTGGAAGACCAGGGGGCATGCCGCTCGTCGGCTAGCGACCCCAGAGGTTCCGACCCTGCCCGGGCGGAATGATTCCCGTCCATTGGGTTGCAGGACGCCCCGCCCGGCATCGGGATGCCGGCCGGCCTGTCCTGTACAGCATGAAATCGGCGTGCGGATGATGCACCGAGGTTGTGACAAAAGGCCATGTATCTGTCACAAAAATTCACCGTTCCGGCCCCGCCATCCCTCCCTGAAGCACCTTGGGGAAAATCCCCTCGACGCCGATCAACTCTCCAGCAGGAAGGTCACCGGCCCGTCGTTGACCAGGTGCACCTGCATGTCGGCGCCGAAACGCCCGGTCGCCACCTGCGGATAGGCCTCCCGCGCCAGTTTCACCAGGTGCTCGAACACCGCCTCTCCTTGCGCCGGCGGCGCCGCGCTGGAGAAGCTCGGACGCAGTCCGCTGCGGGTGTTCGCCGCCAGGGTGAATTGCGAGACCAGCAGCAAGCCGCCCTGCACGTCCAGCAAGGACCGGTTCATCTTGCCCTCTTCGTCGCCGAACACCCTGTAGTTGAGCAGCTTGTGCAGCATCTTCGCCGCGCAACGCTCGCCATCCTCGGGCTCGACCCCGACCAGCACCAGCAGGCCGCGATCGATGGAGCCGACGATTTCGCCGCCAACCTCCACCCGCGCCGCGCCGACGCGCTGCAGCAATGCCTTCATTCGGCCTCCGGCGGCAGGTCGAGCAGTCGCCGGCCGATCTCGTTGGTGGCGCGCACCAGCGCATCGACTATCCCCGGCTCGCTGGCGGTATGCCCGGCGTCGCGGATGATCTGCAGTTCGCTGTTCGGCCAGGCCTGGTGCAGGGCCCAGGCATTGTCCAGCGGACAGATGGCGTCGTAGCGGCCATGCACGATCACGCCAGGCAGATGGGCGATGCGGTGCATGTCCTCGAGCAACTGGTTGGGCCTGAGGAAGCCCTGGTTGACGAAGAAGTGGTTCTCGATGCGCGAGATCGACAGCGCCCTGCCCGGCTCGGTGAAGCGGTCCACCACCATGGGGTTGGGGCGCAGCGTGGCGGTGCGGCCCTCCCAGGTCGACCAGGCCTTGGCAGCGTGCATCTGGGCGATCTGGTCGCTACCGGTCAGGCGCTTGTGGAAGGCCGCCAGCAGGTCGCCGCGCTCTTCCGGCGGGATCGGCGCGACATAGTCTTCCCAATAGTCGGGGAACAGGCGGCTGGCGCCTTCCTGGTAGAACCAGTGGATGTCCTGCGGACGGCAGAGGAAGATGCCGCGCAGGATCAGCGCATGGACCCGCTCGGGATGGGTCTGCGCGTAGGCCAGCGACAGGGTCGAGCCCCAGGAACCGCCGAACAGCACCCACTTCTCGATACCCAGGTGCTCGCGCAGGCGCTCCATGTCCGCCACCAGCTCCCAGGTGCTGTTCTTCTCCAGGCTGGCGTGGGGCGTGGAACGGCCGCAACCGCGCTGGTCGAAGGTGACGATACGGTAGAGGTTGGGATCGAAGAAGCGACGCGACAGGGCATCGCAACCGGAGCCGGGGCCGCCGTGGACGAAGACGACCGGCAGTCCGTCCGGCGAACCGCTTTCGTCGGCATACAGCACATGCGGTTCGTCGACGGCCAGCTCGTGGCGAGCGTAGGGTTTAATTTCCGGATACAGAACTAGCATGATGCGCTCCCGAGGCGATGTGTTCGGCCCCCGGCGCAAACGTCGACAGCGGGGCCCGTCCTTTGCTCTGCCGCGCATGATACTTCGGCGCCGGGAAAAAAACCGAGCGGCTTTCATGTCCGCCCCGGTAGAGGGGAAACCATCAATCCAAGCAACGGCGCCTGGCGCCGGGAGAACGAGCATGGCCGAGGCCTTGCGACACCGTATCCGCGCCGCCGGCCTGCTGGTGGTGGAGCAACGCATCCTGCTGGTCCGCCACGAGGTCGGCGGCGACATCTACTGGATTCCGCCCGGCGGCGGCTTCGAGTCGGAATGCGACGAATCGACGAAGGATACCGTCCGGCGCGAGTTTTTCGAGGAGACCGGCCTGCGGGTGGACGTCGGCCCGCTGGTCTACGTGCGCGAATTCGCCGAACCCGCCGCCGGGCGCTTCCACATGGAGCTGTTCTACCGCATCGACGCCTGGCGTGGCGAGCCGACCCTGGCCAACCTGAAGGGCCTGGGCGGCGACGAGTTCGATATCCGCGAGGTCGGCTGGATCGCCCGCGACGAACTGCCTGGCCTGCCGTCGTTCTATCCGGCCGAACTGGCCGACGACGTCTGGTCGCGCCTGGACGCGCCGACGCCGTCGATCCGCCACCTCGGCCTGCAGCGCTAGACGCTCACTGCACCGGATCGCTGGTGGGGTTCTCGAGGATCGCCTTCAGCTCCGCGGTCATGGGAAACTCCAGGTTCAACCCCTTGGGCGGGATCGGCTGCTGGAACCAGCGCTGGTAGATGCCCTGTATCTCGCCCGAGCGATACAGCCCGGCCAGGGTCTCGTTGACCAGGGCAAGGAACTGCGGGTCGTCCTTGCGCACCATGCAGCTGTAGATCTCCCGCGATTGCGGCTCGCCGACCACCACCCAGTCGTGCGGCTGGCGCGCCTTGGCGCGTTCGCCGTAGAGCAGCGCATCGTCCATGTAGAAGGCCACCGCGCGACCCGATTGCAGCATCTGGAAGGCTTCGCCGTGGTCCTTGGCGCTGACCACGTTCATCCCCAGCTTGTGTTCGGCGTTGTAGTTCTTCAGGTAGCGCTCGTTGGTGGTGCCGGCGGTGGTCACCACGTTCTTGCCCTTGAGGTCGTCGAAGTGGGCGATGCCGCTGTCCTTGCGGGTCAGCAACTGGCCCTTGACGTAGATGAAGCCGTAGGAGAACGCCACCTGTTTCTGCCGCTCGGCGGTGACCCCGGTGGAGCCGCACTCCAGGTCGACGGTGCCATTCTGCACCAGAGGGATACGGGTCTGCGAAGTGACCAAGTTGTACTTCACCTTGAGTTCCGGCTTGCCGAGGGTGCTTTTGAGCCGCTCCACCACCTTGTCGGCCAGTTCCACCGAATAGCCCATGGGCTGGCCGCTGTTATCGCCAAGGTAGGAGAAAGGCACCGAGGCATCGCGATAACCCAGGGTTATCGTGCCGTTGTCGGCAACCTTCTTCAGGGTGCCGCTGAGTTCCTCGGCCTGCGCGGCGCCGATGGCGAGCGACAGGGAGAGTGCGAGAGTGCTGGATACAAGGATTTTCATCGGAGGTTCTGCCTCTTTTTTCTTATGGCTATGGAAAGTAAGTCAGCCCCTGGCCGCCACCACGGTGATCTCCACCAGCACCGACGGACGCGCCAGCTCCGCCTGGACGGTGGTCCGGCTGGGCGCCTGGCCGGTCGGCAACCACTGGGTCCAGACCTCGTTCAGGGCGGCGAAATCGCGGGCGATGTCCTTCAGGTAGATGGTCGCGCTGAGGATACGCTCCTTACGCGACCCGGCCTCGGCCAGCAGCGCGTCGATCTTCGCCAGCACCTCGCGGGTCTGGCCATGGATATCCTCGGCCTGGCCCGGCACCTGGCCGGAAAGAAATACCAGGGCGTCGAAGCAGACCGCGGCGGACAGGCGGTCGTTGGTGGCGATACGGGTCGGTTCCATGGGAGTGCTCCAGGTCGAGGGGAATTCAGCCAGCCAGCGCGCCGCGCGGAAGCAGGCCAGAGGTATCGATGCTCGGCGGGCGGCGGCCGATCTGCTCGGCCAGCAGGCGCCCGCTGCCGCAGGCCAGGGTGAAGCCGAGCGCGCCGTGGCCGAGGTTGAGCCAGAGGTTGCGGTAGCCGCCGTTGCCCACCAGCGGTACCCCGGTGGGCGTGGCCGGGCGCATGCCGGCCCATTCGACGGCAGCGTCGAAATCGCCGCCCTGCGGGAACGTGTCCCGCGCCTGCTGGCGCAGCAGTGCCAGGCGCGCGGGCTCGAGGCCGGGGTCGAAGCCGACGATGTCGACCATCGCGGCGATCCGCAGCCGCTCGCCGATCCGCGCGTAGACGATCTTGCGGTCGTAATCGGTGATGCTGGTATCCGGCGCACGGTGCTGCGCGCCGACCGGCAGGGTCAGGCTATAGCCCTTGAGCGGGTATAGCGGCAGGCGCAGGCCCGGCAGCATCAATTCGGCGCTGCGGTAGCCGGCGGCCAGCACCACATGATCGGCCTCGATGAGATCGCCGCCGACCTCGACGCCACGCACCGCCGCGCCGCCCTCGACGATCTTCGTCACCCTGCGGCCATGCAGTTGCCGGCAATGTCCGGAAGCCTGCAGGCGCTCGGCAAGTTGCACGCAGAAGGCATGGCAGTCGGCGACCTCCTCGTCCGGCGTGTGGATGCCGCCGACGAAGGGCGCGGCGGACAGGGCCGGCTCCAGCGCGAGGCACTCGGCGGCGGTCAGGACGAATTGCGCCGAAGGATCGGCCAGACCCTGGCGGGCCCGCGCAAAGCTGGCCGGTTGGCGAAACGCCACCAGCTTGCCATTGCGCCGCCAGTCGAAGCCATCGAGGCCATCCTCCTCGCGCCAGGCCTGCAGGGTGCGCTGGCTGAGCAATGCCAGGCGCAGCAGGTGCGCGGCATTGCGGCGGTTCAGCGAGCCGCGGCAGGCCGCGAGGAAGCCCAGCAGCCAGCGCCACTGCGCCGGATCAAGGCGCGGCCGCAGGCGCAACGGCGCATCGTTGCGCAGCAGCCAGCCGAGCGCCTGGGCCGGCACGCCGCTGTCGGCCAATGGCGCCACGTAGCGATAGGACAACTGCCCGCCATTGGCGTAGCTGGTTTCCAGCCCGCCCCGCTCGCGCGCTTCCACCAGGGTCACGTCGAATCCTTCGCGAACCAGGGCGTAGGCCGTGGCCAGGCCGACCACGCCGGCGCCGATGATGCAAACTCGCTGAGCCATGACAATCGTTATCCAGGTGTTTTCCAGGGCTTCGACGATAGGCGCGGATGACAGCGGTAGGACAATGAATAAAGATGGCCAGGGTATAAATCCAGGTTATGGGCTCGCGCCGATGAAGCTCCGCCATATCGAAGTGTTCCAGGCGATCCGCCAGGCTGGCTCGGTCAGCGGCGCCGCACAGTTGCTGCATGTGTCCCAGCCGGCGGTGAGCAAAGTCCTGCAGCACGCCGAGCAGCAGCTGGGCTTCCCGCTGTTCTTGCGAGTGCGCGGCAAGCTGCTGGCGACTCCGGAAGCGCTGGAACTGGAGCGCGAAGTGGCCAAGCTCAGCGATAGCCTGCAGGCGGTGCGGCGCCTGGCGCAGAACCTGCGGCGCCAGCCGGGCCACAGCCTGCGCATCGGCGCCACCCCGGCCCTGGCGCTGTCGCTGCTGCCGCGGGCGATCGGCGAATGGAGCGCGCGCTATCCGCAGAGCGGCTGCGAACTGGCCACCTTGCATTCGCGCGAACTGGTGCAGGGCCTGCTGATGCGCGAACTGGACCTGGCCCTGAGCCTGAAGCAGCCGGAACACCCCGGCCTGCGCGGCGAAGCCATCGCCAGCGGCGTATTGGTGGCCCTGGCGCCGCGCGAACACTGGCCCGAAGCGGAACGCCGGCAGCCGCTGAGCCTGGCCGGGCTGGCCGGCGAAGCGCTGATCGGGCTGTCCACCGCCGACCCGCTGTTCGCCCGCCTGGAGGATTACCTCAGCGCCGTGGAGCCACCGCCGCAGGTAAAGATCGCCGTGCAGACCTACGCCCTCGCCCGCGCCCTGGTGGAGGCTGGGGCGGGCCTGGCGCTGGTCGATCCCTTCACCGCCCTCGGCGCCGACCCGCACAGCACCGCAATCCGCCCATTGAGCCCGGCCTTCCCGGTCACCCTCTACGCCATCACCCGCGCCGACGAAACCCCGCCGCACACCCTCGCTCCGCTGCTGCGGATGCTCGCCCGCCAGGCCGAGGAGCGTTTGCGGGCCGTGCAGATGTAGCATTTGCCGCCTGGCCTGCCGCTGGAAACCTTGGACGTCGTTCTGGCCCACGCCTCGCGTACTTACCGCTCCGGCTTCCAGTCTGGGTGGTCCGCGTCGTAGCCCTGGGTGGGGTGAGGAGGCAGAGGATGGTCCTCTATCAGATTGGGGAAACGTAAGTCAGGGTCGGCCTCAAGCTTTTTGTAGATTGAATAATACGCTTCTTGCAACTTTTCGTCGGGGGCGTACCACATTGCACTTGCAGGAGGAGTCTCACTTCCGAAGACTCGTGATAGGAAAAAAGCCGCGCTCTTTCCCCCCTGAGAGACTGACGCCTGATAATAAACCAGTGCCTTTGGGAAATTGTGCTCCACTATCTTGTAATACGCTCCCAACTCATAATTAGCCGGCGCATAGCCCTGGCTAGCAGCACAGTGAGTATACGCCAACCCCAAATCCTTTTTTTTGGCCACATATATATAAAGCTTACCTAGTTCGGTTAGTGCCGGCGGATTTCCTAGGCTAGCAGCCTTATCAAGAAAAGTAAGCCCGTCAGTTGCAGGATTCTTGACCCCTGCACGATTGCCGATCATTGCTCCCATATCATAGAACCCTTGGGGCACCTCCAGATCGATCATTTTTTGATAGAGGTCCAGTGCCTTCTGCGTATCTTTTTCTACCCCTCCGGGCCACCCTGTACGATAAAGATTCGCCAAATTATGCATGGCCTTCCAATGGCCGCGCTCCACTGCCTTACTGTAAAGCTCGACGATACGGCCCCAGGGCCGCAGAGTATCGGGCTTGGCCAAGGCGGCTGCTTCGCGGTACCAAGCATCGGCTTGCGAATCCAACGGCGGCAGATGGTCTTTTTCATTAACGCAGACAAACGATTTGCTGTTGGCCATCACGGGGACGCCTGCAAGACAGAGCACGACCCAAAGTCCAATAGCCATCAGCCGCATCACTGCCCCGATTTCCAGTCGGGCCGATCTGCGTCGTAGCCCTGGGTCGGGTGAGGAGGCAGAGGATGGTCCTTTATCAAGTTGGGAAAACGCAAATCAGGATCAGCGGAAAGTTGGTCGTAAATACCATCATATAGTTTGTGTAGCCTCTCATCGGGGGCGTACCACATTCTGTCAACATCGGGACTAGTCTTATCAAAAACTCCGGACATGAAGAAGGCAGCATCATTATTTCCTTGGCTTGCAGCAAGAAGGTAATAGCCTGCCGCCTTTGGGTAGTTATGTGCCACCAAACGATAGTACATCGCCAGTTCGTAATTGGCAGGAGCATAGCCCTGGCCTGCAGCACAGTTCGTATATTTCAGCCCCAACTCATCCTGACCAGCAACATATATATATAGCCTTCCTAACTCAGTTAATGCTGGTGGATTACCCAAGCTTGCAGCCTTATCGAGAAAAGTAAGTCCATCAGTCGCAGGATTCTTGACGCCAGCGCGACTCCCGATCATTGCCGCCATATCGTAGAAACCTTGAGGAACCTTCAAATCGATCATCTTCTGGTAGAGATCTAGAGCTTTCTGAGTATCCTTCTCCACACCGCCTGGCCAACCGGTACGATAGAGGCTCGCCAAGTTATGCATAGCCTTCCAGTGACCACGCTCAACTGCCTTACTGTATAGATCGACGATACGAGGCCACGGACGCAAGGTATCGGGCTTGGCCAGGGTCGCCGCTTCGCGATACCAAGCATCGGCCTGCGGGTCCAGAGGGGGTAGATGGTCCTTTTCGTTAACGCAGACAAAAGGCTTGCTGTCAGCCATAGCGGGAACTGCTGCGAGACAAAGTACAACCCATATTCCAATAGCCATTAGCCGAATCACTGACCCGGCTTCCAGTCGGGTCGAGCTGCGTCGTAGCCCTGGACGGGGTGGGGTGGCAAGGGGTTATCTTTTACCAAATTGGGAAAACGAAGATCGGTGTCGGCATCAATTTGCAGATAGAGGGAGTAGTAGAATTTCTCAAGCTTTTCATCCGGCGTATACCACATTGCACTTGAAGGAGGCGTCCTCTTTCCGAAGACGCGCGAGAGAAAAAAGGCGGCACTCCTGCCGCCTTGAGAGACGGAGACTTGATAGTATCTAAGTGCCTTTGGATAATTATGCTCAACCAACTCATAGTAGCTTCCAAGCTCATAGCTCGCCGGAGCATAACCTTGACTGGAAGCACAACTGGTATACGCCAGCCCCAATTCCTTTTCCTTGGCCACATAAATATAGAGTTTACCCAACTCGGTCAGTGCTGGCGGGTTCCCCAAACTAGCGGCTTTATCCAAGAAGGTCAGACCATCGGTAGCAGGGTTCTTAACACCGGCACGATTACCAATCATTGCCCCCATGTCATAGAAACCTTGGGGTACTCCTAGGTCGATCATCTTCTGGTAAATATCCAGAGCTTTCTGTGTATCCTTCTCTACTCCACCAGGCCACCCCGTTCGATAGAGATTTGCCAGGTTATGCATCGCCTTCCAATGGCCACGCTCCATTGCTTTGCTGTACAAATCGACAATGCGCTCCCACGGCCGCAGAGCGTCAGGCTTGGCTAGGCTTACCGCCTCGCTATACCATGCGTCAGCCTGCGGATCCAGCGGGGGAAGATGGTCTTTTTCATTGACACAGACAAAGGGCTTGGTCTCAGCCATAGAGGGAGCTCCGAAGATCATCAGGAATACAATCAGCCAAGAAAAAAAACGCATCCCTTAATCCACCGTAAAGCTCGGGCTATAAGGTGTTATGACATCCCAGAACCGTAATAGATGGCTAGTGAGAGGTTCATCGTTTCGCTGCTGTTTCCAGTTCTTGTCCATTGTTTGATTCCAAAGTTCAAAGTTGTCCTTGGTTGTTGCAGCCACTTCATACGCATGTAGTCCCCACAACTCCTCCCGCATCGCCCTCGCCAAATCCGGATTGGGCTGGGCAATCCCCAACTCGCTGTCGCTATGCATGCTGCGGACATTGATATTGGCCGAGCTGAGCAGGGTATAGAGGTCGTCCACCAGCAGCAGCTTGGAGTGCACGTAGATGTGCTTGTAGCGCGCCTTCAGCGGCGGAGCCCCGAGGGCGGCCTCGGCTTCGGCGGACAGGCGCCCTGGCGGCGGGCTGCCGGGGGCAGGGTCGCTGGTGGCCAGGGTGGCGACGACCACCTTGAGGCCGGGTACTTCGACGAGTTGATAGGGCTTGTCGTCCTCGCCGGTGTTCTTCGCCAGTCCGGGAATCTCCTGCGCGCCGAGATCGCCGAGGCGTTGCTCGACTTCCGGCGTCACGCCTTTCTCTTCGAGCGCCTCGATCTTGCGCTCCAGCCGTTCGATGTTGTTTTCCTGGCCGCGCCGGACATAGGGATCGGGATGTAGGTTTTCCCTGACCTGCTTCAACTGCTCCCGCTTTTCCCGCAAGTCATGCGCCAGGTCGCGCTGTACCTGCGGCATCAGTTGCTCCTGGCCCAGGCCTTTCATCATGTCGTAGGTGGTCTTCGAGGCGTCGCTGGAGTCGGGGGTGTTGGTCACGACGAACAGGTACAGGTCGCCGGGCACGCCCCGGGCCTTGCGCACCTGCGCAGTCTTCCGCAGGCGCTCGGCGAAGCCGGCATAACGGAAGTACTGGTTTTCCATGTAGACGTAGTCGGTGGCATTGCCCAGGGCCTTGAGATAGTGCTCCAGGATCGAGCGCTCGTCGTCCTGCGGCTGGGTTCGGCAAATCTGCGCGACGCTGTTGCTGGCGGGCGTGGCGATCTTCGGCAGCGGCAAGGCGTCGCGCTCGGCGGTCAGCGATGGCGTCGAGAACCAGCGCTTGTACCACGGCGTCTCGAGGTCCCAGGCCTCGCTGAAGTTGCGGCTGAGGTCGGCCAGCACCGGTCCCTGGACCTGCATGGAGATATCCTGCCAGGGCCCGAACCCGGGATCGCGACCGGCGGCGCGGTCGTCGAACAGGTGGGCGCTGGTGTCCCAGTAGTTGCGGTGCATGTTGTGACCCATGACGAAGCCGATGGCCTGCGGGCTGCCATAGTCGACCAGGACCATCTTCTGGTGATGGCTGGCGAACTGGGTGAGTACCAGCAACTGGCCGATGCCCAGGTCGTCGATGCCATCGGCGCGCAGCAGGTGGATCAGGCTTTGCAGTCGCCCATTGACGAGGCGCACCTGCTCGCCGTTCATCACCGGCCTGGCCGTCTGCTCGAAGTCGCGGGTACGGAACTCGACGTTCTGCAACCCACCGCCGCGTACCGCCTTGAACCAGTCGCGGGTGAATATCTGCCCCCAGGGATCCTGGCGGGTGCCGCCGGAACCGCGCTTGCCGCCGTAGCCCTGGGCCTCGCTGCTGTCGAGAGTGCGCTGGATCTCGGCGTTCTCCGCCTCCAGCTCGGCGATGCGCGCCCGCGCGTGGGCGGCGCCCCGCGGGTCGAAGCTCGGCAGCCTGCCTTCGCGGTGCAGCCGTTCCGAGCGCTCCAGGGCTTCCTGCTGCCGCGCGATGAGGTTGAGGTTATGCTGGCGCCGCTGCTCCAGTCGCAGCACCTCGTTGTCCACCGCGCTGCCGCTGGCGACGCCCGAGCCCGCCCAGGTGCCGCCGGAACCGCCGACGCCGGCCCCGGGGATGGTGTTTTCCTTGAGCCTGGCGAGTTGGTTGCTCCAGACCAGCACTCGCGCCTGCACTCCTTCGCGGCCCTTCGTCTGCAGCAATTCGCCGATTCGCGGTCCGTCGGGGCGTTTGAAGCGCATGGCCGGGTCGAAGCCCCAGGTGATGATGTCGATGCTGTGCCGGGCCGCTTCCATCGCCGCATGCACCGCGTCGAAGGCCGCCTGGCCATTGATCAGCGGCTTGATGTGCACACCCGCGCGCGGCGGGTAGAAGGCCTTGTTGGCGAACCAGTCGAGGGTCAGCCGGACGCTGCCGGCCTGTTGCGCGTATAGCTTGAGGGTCTGCGGTTTGTACAGGTCGCTCATGGCGTGGGCTCATCCTTGTCGGCGGCGCCGGGCCGCGAGGCGTCGCGCCGGTAGGCGTCCGGGGCGGAACGCGGCTTGTGCTGGGGCATTTCCGCCCGGTAGTCGCGGAACCCCTGTTGGGCGAGCCGATCGTCGACCTGCAGTGCGTCCGGCCGGTCGACCATCTCCACTTCGTAGGCGTGGCCATTGGCCGTCTCGATACGATAGGTGCGTTCGCCCGGAAGCGGTTCGAAGCTGATTGCGCCGCCTTCGTCGGCGATGCCCTCCTCCTTGAGGGCACCGTTGGCGTAGAGCCGATACGGTTGCCTGGCCGCCGATGCCACGCCGGGCAACGGACTGAGTTCGAAACGCAGGAGTTTCTGCGGCGCTTCGCTGATCTTCTGGGCGATGGCTCCCAACAAGGCGCCTCCCGCCGCCGCGGCGTCAGCCGCGAGCGGTTGCAGCGGCGACAGCGCGCGAACGCCGCTACCGATGCCGGGGCTGCCGCCGCTGTTGATCATCACCTGGGCGCCGTCGAGGGTGACGCCGCCCGGGTCGAGCCTGGCGAAGCTGCCACCGCCCTTTAGGGTCAGCTCCATGCCTGCCTCGATCACTACCTTGTCGCCGGCCTTGAAATGGATCTCGTCGCCCGCCTCGACGAACTGGCCGGTGCCGATCCTCAGGTGCAACGCGTCGGCGACGCTGAGGTAGTCGGCCGCCTTCAGTTCGACCTTGCGGTCGGCGTGGACCGTGCGCTGTTCCTCGGCCCTGAACTCGCTGTAGCTATCGCCCTCGACCGTGTCGTGGCGCTCATGGCCGACGCGGATCTTCTGGTCGTGCTCGATGTTCTCGTCCCAGTCGCGCTGGGCGTGGACGAAAATCTGTTCCTGGCCCTTGCGGTCCTCGATGCGCAGTTCGTTGAAACCGCCGCCGCCGGGGTAGCTGTCGGTCTTGAAAACGCTGCGGGTCTTGTTCTGCGGCAGCTCGTAGGGCACCCGGTTTTCGCTGTGGTAGAGGCAGCCGGTGACCAGCGGCTGATCCGGATCGCCCTCCAGGAAACCCACCAGGACTTCCATGCCCACCCGCGGGATGGCGACGCCGCCATAGCGTTTGCCCGCCCAGTTGGAGGCGACGCGCAACCAGCAACTGGTGTTGTCGTCGGCCTGGCCGAGGCGATCCCAGAAGAACTGCACCTTGACCCGGCCGTATTGGTCGCAGTGGATGGTCTCGCCGGCGGGGCCGGTCACGACCGCTGTCTGACAGCCCAGCACGCGTGGCCTGGGATGCTCCAGCGGGGGCCGGAAATGCGCGCTCCAGGGAGTGGCGACGAAACGGTTGCGATAGCCCTGGCGGAAATCGCCCCGGCCCTGCGCGACGTCGCTGTCGATCGACTCTTCCAGTACCTGCGGCTGCCGCCCTTCGTGGAGAACCTCGGTAAGCAGCCAGAGATCGTTCCATTCGCCGCGGGGATGCGCGGACAGCGTCAGGAAGTGTCCGCTGAGCAGCACCGGTTCGTCGCTTTCGCCCCTGGCCTGTAGGTAGTCGGCGCGATGCCGTTCCAGCGCGCGCCGACTCAGGTGCTTGCCGCGCTCGCGGTGGGTGAAGCGGCCGGGATAGTCGTAGTCCTCCAGGTCCGGTTGCTGCGCCACGAGCTGCGGGCCATGGGTGGCCTGCATCTGCAACGCGGGTTGCTCGAAGTCGTAGTCGCGCCGGGTAACCCGGCTGGCACGGGTGTCGAAGCGCACGCCGAAGCGCTTGACCACCGGCTGGTCGGCGACCAGCCCGGCGTCCTGCACGTAGGCGACGGGGCGTTGCAGCCGCGGAAAGGAGGTCTGGTCGTCGCCGAAGACCAGCACATGGCCCTGGGCAGAAAACTCATGGTGGTAATGGATGCCTTCCTCCTCGCAGAGCCTGCTGAGGAACGCCAGGTCGGTTTCGTCGTACTGCGTGCAGTATTCGCGGGCCGGGTACGGCGTCGGGCCCACCTGGAAGCGGTAGGCGTCGGCGAGAATGCCGTGGCCCTCCAGCACCCGACCGATGATTTCCGGCACGCTGAGGCGCTGGAAGATGCGTTGGTCGCTGCACAGCCCCAGGTAGGCCAGGCGCGGCTCCAGGGTCGCGCGATAGCCGGTCAGGCGCTTGCCGGAGTCCCCCTGGGCGATGCTGGTGAGCTGTCCGTGGACCCCTTGCCCGCTCGGCGAGAGGATCAGGAAGGCCGGCTGGTGCAGCAGCGCGTCGAGGTCCAGATCGGATCGCTCGCTGACCAGCTCCAGGTCGAAGCGAAAGGGCTGGCTGATGGCTTCGCGACCGCGGAAGGCGAGTACCTGGAAGTCGTGCCGGAGGTTTTCGATGCGAAGGCTGAAGTGCGTCTGGTTGGCGGGGGCGAACATTCACTGTCCTCTTGGAAACGCAGCCGTGCGTTCCTGGCGTATTCGGTTCCGGGCGCGACGCGCCTGCGCCCGCGCGATGGAAATGCTGGCCGAGAGGATAGAGGAGAACAGTTGTGCAACTCTTTGCGCACTCGGCCTCCCGGCCGCATCAACGCTGACCTCAATAAATTTGTAACAGAAAATTTCCAGAATGCCGACACGGACGCCCCACCCCATCCGCGGCATTCACGTCCGCCAGGACGGGCCAGGCGTCCGCCGCCTCGAGCGCCTCAGGCGTAGCGCTCGTGCCCCCAGGCGAGGAGGCTTTCCAGCAGTTCGCGGATGACCGCGCGGGTCGCTTCGGCGAGGTCCGCGCGGTAAGCGAACGGGGCCTGCTCGTCCATGTAGGTGCACTGCGCCAGCTCCAGCTGGACGGCATGGACGTGCTGCTCCGGCTGGCCGTAGTGGCGGGTGATGTGGCCGCCCTTGAAGCGCCCGTTGAGCACATGGCTGTAGCCTTCGGCGGCAGCGCAGACCGCCTCCAGGCGGGCCGCCAGCGCTGGATCGCAACTGGCGCCGGCGTTGGTGCCGAGATTGAAGTCGGGCAGTCGGCCGTCGAACAGGTGCGGCACGTGGGAACGGATCGAGTGGGCGTCCCAGAGCAGCGCGTAGCCGAACTCGGCCTTCAGCCGCGCCAGTTCCTCGGCGATGGTCCGGTGGTAGGGCGTCCACACTTCAGCCAGGTAGCGCATGCGTTCCTCGGCGGACGGCGCCATGCCTTCGCGGTAGAGCGGCCGGCCGTCGAACAGGGTGTCCGGATACAGGCCGGTAGTGGCGGTGCTGTACAGCGGCTTGTCGTCGGAAGGGCGGTTGAGATCGACCACATAGCGCGAATAGTGGGCAGCCAGGGTGCTGGCGCCCAGTTCCTCGGCGAAATCGTAGAGCCGGGGAATGTGCCAGTCGGTATCGGTCAGCGCCCGCGCCTCCTCCACCAGGCCGGCGTCCACCGCCGGGGTCAGGCGCGTGCCGGGGTGCGGCATGCTGATCAGTAGCGGCACGCGGCCGCGCTTGAAACTCAGGACTTCATCCACGGTATACCTCCTCGGCGTGGCGAATGACGCGTTTCGGCAGATCGCCGCCCAGCCAGTAGGCCAGCTCCGCCGGACGCTCGATGTCCCAGGCGACGAAGTCGGCCAGCTTGCCGACCTCCAGGCTGCCGTGGCTGGCTTCCAGCCCCAGCGCCCGGGCGGCGTGCAGGGTGACACCGGCCAGCGTCTCCTCCGGGGTCAGGCGGAACAGGGTACAGGCCATGTTCAGCATCAGGCGCAACGACAGCGCCGGCGAGGTGCCGGGATTGAGATCGCTGGCAATGGCCATGGCCACGCCGTGCCGGCGCAGGGCATCGATCGGCGGCAGCCGGGTCTCGCGCAGCAGGTAGAAGGCGCCCGGCAGCAGCACCGCGACGGTGCCCGCCTCGCCCATGGCGCGGGCGTCGTCCTCGGTCATGTACTCCAGGTGGTCGGCCGACAAAGCCCGGTAGCGCGCCGCCAGGCTGGAACCGTGCAGCGAGGATAGCTGCTCGGCGTGCAGCTTCACCGGCAGGCCCAGCTCGCGGGCGGCGATGAATACCCGCTCGACCTGCGCCGGGGAAAACGCCAGGTGCTCGCAGAAGGCGTCCACCGCGTCCACCAGTCCCTCCCCGGCCAGCGCGGGGAGCATCGTCGAGCAGATATGCTCGATGTAGTCGTCGGCGCGCCCGGCGTATTCCGGCGGTAGCGCATGGGCGGCCAGGCAGGTGCTGCGCACGGTCGCCGGCAGGCGTTCGCCGAGGCGGCGGATGACTCGTAGCATCTTGCGCTCGCTGGCCAGGTCGAGGCCGTAGCCGGACTTGATCTCCAGCGCCGTCACGCCGTCGCGCAGCAAGGGCTCCAGGCGCTTGCGCGCGCTGGCCAGCAATTCTTCCTCGCTGGCCTCGCGGGTGGCGCGTACGGTGCTGGCGATGCCGCCGCCGGCGGCGGCGATCTCGGCGTAGCTGACGCCCTCCAGGCGCTGCTCGAATTCGCCGCTGCGGTTGCCGCCGAACACCGCGTGGGTGTGGCAGTCGATCAACCCCGGGGTCAGCCAGGCGCCACCGAGGTCGATGCGTTCGGCGTAGTCGCCGGGCGGCAGTTCGGCGCGCGGGCCGATCCAGTGGATCAGCGGACCGTCGGTGACCAGGGCGGCGTCCTCGACGATCGAGTACTTGCCGCCCTTGAGGGTGGCGGCATGGCAATGCTGCCAGAGTCGTTTCATTGCAGGTCTCCTATGCTCGCGGCCAGCCGGGCGAGACTCTTCCGCTCGCCGAGGATGGCCGCCGCGCTGGCGATGTCGGGAGCCAGCCAGCGGTCGGTGTCGTACGCGGGCACGCGCTCGCGCAGGATGCCCCAGGCCGCCGCGGTGCCCTGGCCGAAGCGTTGCGGGGCGAGGAATTCGAAGGCCTGGGCGGCCAGCAGGTACTCGATGGCGAGGATCCGCCGGAGGTTCTCCAGGGCCCTGCCAAGCTTGAGCGCGGCACTGGTGCCGAGGCTCAGGTGGTCCTCCTGGAGCGCCGAGGTGACGAAGTTGTCGACCACCGCCGGCTGCGCCAGCTGGCGGTTCTCGCCGGCCAGGGAGGCGGCGACGTACTGGGTGATCATCATCCCCGAGTTGACTCCCGGCTTGCCCACCAGGAACGCCGGCAGGCCGCTGACCAGCGGGTTGACCAGGCGATCCAGGCGCCGCTCGGCGACCCCGCCCAGCTCGGCCACGGCGATCGCCAGCAGGTCGGCGGCCATCGCCACCGATTCGCCGTGGGGATTGGCCTGGGATACCACCCGGTAGGCTTCCGGCGTACCCAGCAGCAGCGGGTTGTCGGTGGCCGAGTTGAGTTCGGTCTCTATCTGCCGCGCCGCGTGGGCCAACTGGTCACGGCAGGCGCCATGGATCTGCGGTATCGAGCGGATGCTCAGGGCATCCTGGGTGCGGATGCCGCGGGCGTTCTCCAGCACCTGGCTGCCAGCCAGCAAGGCCCGCAGATTGGCGGCGACCCGCTGCATCCCGGGATGCGGCTTGAGCGCAACGATCTCGGCGTCGAACGCCGCCAGTTGGCCGCGCAGGGCCTCGAAGCTCATCGCCCCGATCACGTCGGCCCACTGCGCCAGGCGCTGCGCGTCGTCCAGGGCCAGGCAGGCGAGGCCGGTCATGCACGGCGTGCCGTTGACCAGGCAGAGCCCGTCCTTGGCTCCCAGGCGCACCGTCGCCAGGCCTTCCGCCGCCAACGCGGCGGCGGCCGGCACGACGCTGCCGCGGTAGCTGACCTCGCCGATGCCGAGCAGGGCGATGCCGACATGCGCCATGTGGGTCAGGTAGCCCACCGAGCCCTGGGCCGGCACCTGCGGGGTAATGCCGTGGTTGAGCAGCGCCAGCAGCCCTTCCACCAGCGAACGGTCGAGCCCGGACTTGCCCTGGCTGTAGTTGGCGACGGCGGCACAGATGATCGCCCGGGTCTGTTCGTCGCGCAGCGGCTCGCCGACCCCGCAGGCATGGCTGAACAAGGTGTTGCGCGACAGCTCGGCGAGCTGCTCGCCTTCCAGCAGGACGTCGCACAGCGCGCCGAGGCCGGTACTGATGCCGTAGGCACGCTCGCCGTTGGCGACGATACGGCAGACGATGGCGCGGGCGTTGTCGATCCGTGCCCAGGCCGCCGCCGACAGTTCCAGGCGCGCACCGTGCCGGGCCACCGCGACCAGTTCCTGCCAACGCAGCGGGCCGTCGCCGAACACGACGCTCGGTAGGTCGCTCATAGGTTCGCCACCCGCCGCTGGACGAAGCGGTCGACGTAGTCGTCGGCCGGCTGGTGGAGGATTTCCCGTGGTGTGCCGACCTGGATCAGTTGGCCGTCCTTGAGGATCGCGATGCGGTTGCCGATGCGTACCGCCTCGTCGAGGTCATGGGTGATGAAGACGATGGTCTTGTGCAGGGTTTTCTGCAGTTCCAGCAACTGGTCCTGCATGTCCGCGCGGATCAACGGGTCGAGGGCGCTGAAGGCCTCGTCCATGAGAATGATCTCGGTGTCGGCGGCCAGCGCGCGGGCCAGGCCGACACGCTGGCGCATGCCGCCGGAAAGCTGGTGCGGATAGGACTTCTCGTAGCCCTTCAGGCCCACCGTGGCGATCCAGTGCAGGGCCCGCTCGTGGCACTGCGCCCGGCTTTCGCCGCGAACCTTCAGGCCGTAGGCGACATTGTCGAGCACGCTCTTGTGCGGCAGCAGGCCGAAACTCTGGAACACCATGCTGATCTTGCGCCGGCGGAATTGCCGGAGGGCTTCCATGTCGTAGCGCAGGATGTCCTCGCCATCCACCAGGATCTCGCCGCTGGTGGGGTCGATCAGGCGGTTGAAATGGCGCACCAGGGTCGACTTGCCGGAACCCGACAGGCCCATGATCACGAAGATCTCGCCAGCACCGATGGTCAGCGACAGGTCGTTGACGCCGACCACGCAGCCGGTCTGCGCCAGCACTTCGCCCTTGCTGCGTCCCTGGCGGATAAGGGCCAGCGCGGCATCGGCGCGCGGGCCGAAGATCTTGAACACGTTCTTCACTTCGATCTTGTTCATCTGCGCACCGCTCATTTGCTCGTCTCGTGCCGGGAACGGCCATAGGCCTGGGTGATGCGGTCGATCACCACCGCGAGGATGACGATCGCCAGGCCGGCTTCCAGGCCCTTGCCCACGTTCAGCGTCTGGATGCCCACCAGTACGTCTTCGCCGAGGCCGCGGGCGCCGATCATCGAAGCGATCACCACCATCGACAGGGCCATCATGGTGGTCTGGTTGATCCCCGCCATGATGCTCGGCAGGGCCAGCGGCAACTGCACGCCGAACAGCTGCTGCCAGCGGTTGGCGCCGAAGGCGTTGACCGCCTCCATCACCTCGCTGTCGACCTGGCGGATGCCCAGGTCGGTGAGGCGGATCAGCGGCGGCGCGGCATAGATCACGGTGGCGAAGATCGCCGGCACCTTGCCCAGGCCGAACAACATCAGCACCGGGATCAGGTACACGAAGCTGGGCATGGTCTGCATGATGTCCAGCAGCGGCATCAGCACCGCGCGCAGGCGGTTGCTGCGCGCGGCGAGGATGCCCAGGGGGATGCCGATCAGCACCGAGATGAAGATCGCCACCAGCATCAGCGCGAGGGTCTGCATCAGCTTGTCCCAGAGGCCGACGGCGCCGACCAGGAACAGCAGGCCGGTGATCACCAGGGTCGGCAGCAGGCGCCGGGTGGCGTGCCAGGCGATCGCCGCGACGATCGCCAGCAACAGCCACCAGGGCGTGGCGCGGAGCAGCCCTTCGAGGTTGACGATGGCCCACAGCAGGGTGTCGGAGATCTTGCGGAACAGGTCGCCGTAGTTGGTCACCAGGGCGTCGACCCAAGCGTTGACCCAGTCGGCGATGGAAAATGTCAGGCGTTCGGGAAACATGGTCTGCTCTCGTCGGTCGTGGGTTCAGAGTGCCGCTTCGATCTTCTTCGCCGCGTCCTCGTCGACCCAGGCGTGCCAGACCTCGGGGTGCTCCTTGAGGAACTCGCGCGCCAGGCGCGCCGCATCGATCCGGTCCTTGGCCATCCGCGCCAGGTCGCTGTTCAGCAGCTCCGCCGGCAGGTTGACCTTCTCCAGCACCGCCACCAGCTCCGGCGCCTGGTCGTGGAAGGTCCGCGACAGGCCGACCTGGATCCTGATGCGCTTGTCGACGCCGGGCCTTTCCTCCAGGCGCACCAGGTCGGCGCGGCCCATCAGCGGCGTCGGCGACCAGTAGTAGAACAGGATAGGCTCGCCGCGCCGATAGCTCGACAGCACCCCCGCGTCCAGTGCCGGGCCGGTGCCCGGACGGAAATTGGTGAACGTCTCTTCCAGGCCGTAGCTTTTCAGCATCTCGCTGTTCTCCAGCTCGCAGGTCCAGCCGGCCGGGCAATTGTAGAAGCGCCCCTTGCCCGGCTCTTCCGGGTCGCGGAAGACCTCGGCGTACTGCGCCAGGTCGGCGATAGAGCGCAGCTTCGGCGCCTTCGCCTCGAGCTTGCGCTGCGGGTCGCCCTCGATCACGTAGCGCGGCACGTACCAGCCCTCCACCGCGCCGACGATGGGTTCGCCGACGCCGACCACCTTGCCGGCCGCGGCAGCCTTGTTCCAGGCGTCGCTGCGGCCGATCCACTCCTCGGCGAAGACCTGGATGTCATTGGTGCTCAGCGCCTGCTCCATGGTGATCGAGTTGCCCGGCAGGCTGTCGGTGGTACAGCCGTAGCCCTTGGCCAGGACGAACTGCATCAGTTCGGTGAGCAGGGTCCCGCTCTCCCAGTTCAGCCCGGCGAACTTCACCGCCTTGCCGGACTCGCACCAGCCTTCCGCCTGGGCGCCCGCCGCGGCGGCGAGCAGGCCGAGGGCACAGAGAACACTCAACATCGACTTCTTGTATCGCATGGTTCGACGCTCCAGATGCACGATTGGGAAAGGCAGTTGGAAAACCTGCGGGCCGCGCCCGGGGGAACGGCCTCGATCATTGTTATTGGCCGGCGGCTCAGGCCGCCGTCGGTTCCGTCACAGCCCTCCCTGGGCCTGAAGCACGCCATGCGCGGCATCGCCCTTCGGCCTGACCCAGCGCCGGTAGGCGATCACCAGCACGGCGATCCAGATAGCCCCGACCCACAGGGCCGGGCGGGTGTCCGGGAAATAGCCGAGCACCACGAAGATGAACAGCATGAAGACGATCGCCGCCGCCGGCGCGAATGGCCACAGCGGCACCGGGAACTTCAGCGCGGCGACCTGGCGCGGCCCCATGCGCCGGCGCATACCGACCTGGGCCAGGAGGATCATCAGCCAGACCCACACGGTGGCGAAGGTGGCGATGGAAGCGATCAGCAGGAATACGCTCTGCGGGATCAGGTAGTTCAGCGCCACGCCGAGCAGCAGGGCCACCGCCATCAGCAACACGGTCATCCACGGCACGCCGTGCCGCGACACCCGCGAGAAACCGACCGGCGCCTGGCCCTGGCGGGCCATGCCGTAGAGCATGCGACCGGCGCCGAAGATGTCGCTGTTGATCGCCGAGATCGCCGCGGTGATCACCACGACATTGAGGATCGCCGCGGCCGACTCGATCCCCAGGCCGTCGAAGATCTGCACGAAGGGACTGCCGTTGCTGCCGATCTGCTGCCAGGGGAAGATCGCCATCAGCACGAACAGGGTCAGCACGTAGAACAGCAGGATGCGCAGCGGCACCGCATTGATCGCCCGCGGGATCACCCGCTGCGGGTCCTGCGCCTCGCCGGCGGTGATGCCGATGATCTCGATGCCGCCGAAGGCGAATACCACCACCGACAGCGAGGCGACCAGCCCGGCCCAGCCGTTGGGCAGGAAGCCGCCGTGCTGCCACAGGTTGTGCACGCCGGTGGCGGACGTCGCCGCGCCGCCCAGGCTGAAGCCGAAGAACATGATGCCGAGCCCGGCGAGAATCATCGCGACGATGGCGCCGACCTTGACCAGCGACAGCCAGAACTCCAGCTCGCCGAAGACCTTGACATGACAGAGGTTCAGCCCGCCGATGAACAGCACGATGGACAGTACCCAGATCCAGCGCGGCACGTCGGGAAACCAGAACCCCATGTAGATACCGAACGCGGTGACATCGGCGAGGCAGACGATGATCATCTCGAAAGCGTAGGTCCAGCCGGTGACGAACCCGGCCAGGGGGCCGAGATAGCTGCTGGCGTAATGGCCGAACGAGCCGGACACTGGCTCGTGCACTGCCATCTCGCCGAGCGCGCGCATCACCATGTACACCGCCGCGCCGGCGACCAGGTAGGCCAGCAGCACCGCCGGCCCGGCCATCTGGATGGCCGATGCGGAACCGTAGAACAGGCCGGTGCCGATCGCCGACCCCAGTGCCATGAAACGAATATGACGGGCGTTCAGTCCGCGCCGAAGCCCCGTGTCGTGCGTCATCCCTCGGCTCTCCTCTTGTTGTTCTTGCTGGAGCGCCCCGGCCGAGCGGCCGGGGGCGGGTATCAAAGACTCGGCAACAGCCGGGCCGGCAGCAGCGCGTTCAGGCAACCGCTGGCGAGCAACTGGCTGGCGGCCTCGATATCAGGGGCGAAGAAGCGATCCTCCTGGTAGTACGGCACCTTGTCGCGCAGCAGGCGGCGAGCCTGCTCCAGCTTCGGCGAACTCTTCAGGCCCTCGCGGAAGTCCAGGCCCTGGCAGGCGCCCAGCCACTCCACGGCGAGAATCCCGCGGACGTTCTCGGCCATCGCCCAGAGCCGTTTGCCGGCGTTCGGCGCCATCGACACATGGTCTTCCTGGTTGGCCGAGGTCGGCAGGCTGTCGACGCTGGCCGGATGGGCCAGGGCCTTGTTGTCGCTGGCCAGCGCGGCGGCGGTGACCTGGGCGATCATGAAGCCGGAGTTGACCCCGCCGTTGGCCACCAGGAACGGCGGCAACTGCGACATGTGCATGTCCATCATCAGCGAGATGCGCCGTTCCGACAGCGAACCGATCTCGGCCAACGCCAGGGCCAGGTTGTCGGCGGCCATCGCCACCGGTTCGGCGTGGAAGTTGCCGCCGGAGATCACGTCGCCCTCGGCGGCGAATACCAGCGGGTTGTCGGACACCGCGTTGGTTTCGATCTCCAGCACCTCGGCGGCCTGGCGCATCTGGGTCAGGCAGGCGCCCATCACCTGCGGCTGGCAACGCAGCGAATAGGGGTCCTGGACCTTGTCGCACTTCTCATGGGAGCGCGCCACCTCGCTGCTGGCGGTGAGCAGGTCGCGATAGGCCGCGGCCACGTCGATCTGCCCACGCTGGCCGCGCGCGGCATGGATGCGCGCATCGAACGGCGCCCGCGAACCGAGCATGGCCTCGACGCTGAGCCCGCCGCAGACGGTGGCGGCGGCGAACAGGTCCTCGGCCTCGAACAACCCGCGCAGCGCGTAGGCGGTGGACACCTGGGTACCATTGAGCAGGGCCAGGCCTTCCTTCGCCGCCAGGGTCAGCGGCTCCAGCCCAGCCACCGCCAGCGCCTCGGCGGCCGGCAGCCACTCACCGCGATGGCGCGCCCGGCTTTCGCCGATCAGCACCAGCGACATGTGCGCCAGCGGCGCCAGGTCGCCGGAGGCGCCCACCGAGCCTTTCAGCGGGATGTGCGGATAGACCTCGGCGTTGATCAGCGCGATCAGCGCGTCGATCACCTTGCGGCGGATGCCGGAGAACCCGCGCGCCAGGCTGTTCACCTTGAGCAGCATGACCAGCCGCACCATGGCGTCGTCCAGCGCCTCGCCGACGCCGGCGGCATGGGACAGGACGATGGAGCGCTGGAGCTTCTCCAGGTCGGCCGGGGAGATCCGCGTCGAGGCCAGCAGGCCGAAACCGGTATTGATGCCGTAGGCGGTGCGGCCCTCGGCGATGATGTTCTCGACACAGGCGACGCTGGCGGCGACCGGCGCGTCGGCGCTGGGATCCAGGCTCAGGCGCACGGGGGCCAGGTAGGCTTGGCGCAGGTCGGCCAGGGTCAGCTGGCCGGGTTTCAGATGCAGGCTCATCGAAGGCTCCTTGTTCGGTTCGGCGGGCTCGGCAGCGCCGTCCGCCGGCGGCGTTTCATGGGATTGAAGGCGGCCGCGCCGCCCTGGAAATTCGTCTCAGGCCCCGTGCGCGGGACGTTCGAAGGCGCCGGGATCGGCCGGCAGGATCATTCGCGCCGGGGCCTGGCGCGTGGCCTTGCGCCGCGCCACCAGGTAGTAGAGGACCGCCGGCACCAGCAAGCCGATGATCCAGGAGATATCCACGCCGCCGAGGTGCTCGACCATCGGTCCGGTGTACAGCGTGGTCGCCAGGAACGGCATCTGCACCAGCACGCCGAGGGTATAGACGGCGATTCCCGGCAGGTTCCAGCGACCGTAGCGGCCGTCGGGGTCGGCCAGCGCGGGCACGTCATAGCGCTCGCGGGTGATGAAGTAGTAGTCGACCAGGTTCACCGCGCTCCACGGGGTGAAGAAGGTCAGCAGGAACAGGATGAAGGACTTGAACGCAGCGAGGAACGAGTGCTGGCCGAGCAGCGCGATGAGCGTCGAGGCGCCGACGATCGCGAGGACGAAGAACAGGCGTTGCACGCGGGTGATCTCCAGTTGACCGCGTACGCTGCTGATGATGGTCGCGATGCACATGAAGCTTCCGTAGGAGTTCAGCGTGGAAATGGTCACCTTGCCGAAGGCGATGCTGAAGTAGAGCAGCGCGGCGACCGTCCCGCTGCTGCCCAGGCCGACGATGTAGGCCACCTCGCGGCCGGCGAACTGACCGTTGGCCAGGGCTGCGGAGAACACCCCGAGGACCATCGAGGCCTGGGCGCCGAGCACCGAGCCGAGGCCGACGGCGAGGAAGGTCTTCCACGACGAGGTGGACGCCGGCAGGTAGCGTGAATAGTCGGCCACGTAGGGGCCGAAGGCGATCTGCCAGGACGCCGCCAGGGACACCGCGAGGAGGAACGAGGCCCAGCTGAAATGGCGGATGGCGAGCAGGTCGCCGATGTCGCTGAGCAGCATCAGGCGGCTGAACAGGTAGACGAAGGCGATGATGCCGAGAACGCTGGCGATCCGCCCGATGATGTGGATGACGCGATAGCCGAGCACCGTCACCAGGACGATGAAGGCGGCGAAGATGAAGATCCCGGCGCTGTCGCTGAGCCCGGTGAGCTGGCCGATGGCCTGGCCGGAAAGCACCGTGCCGGTGGCGGTGAAGCCCAGGTACATCAGGCACACCAGGGCGATCGGGATGCAGGCGCCGTAGACGCCGAACTGCACCCGGCTGGAAATCATCTGCGGCAGCCCCAGGCGCGGCCCCTGCGCGGCGTGCAGGGCCATCACTGCGCCGCCGAGGAGCTGGCCGATGAGCAGGCCGACCAGCGACCAGAACACGTCGCCGCCGAGGACCACGGCGAGGGCGCCGGTGACGATGGCGGTGATTTGTAGATTAGCCCCCAGCCAGAGGGTGAACTGGCTGTAGAGGCGACCGTGACGCTCGTTCGCCGGGATGTAGTCGATCGAGCGCCGTTCGATCAGTGGCTTGCTGTCGCTGCCCTGGGTCATGCTGCTGTACTCCGCTGCGGCTCGCGCGCCGCCATTCTTGTTGTGGCCTGGTCGGGACAGTGGGCGACCGCCCTCCACGCCCCGCCGGCGTGGAGGCGGTTTCCGAGGTCAGCGCTGGGCGGTGATCATCGGCAGGTTCAGGCCCTGCTCCTTCGCGCAATCGATGGCGACCTGGTAGCCGGCGTCGGCGTGCCGCATCACCCCGGTCCCCGGGTCGTTGGTCAGCACGCGGGCGATGCGTTCGGCGGCCTCGTCGCTACCGTCGCAGACGATCACCATCCCGGAGTGCTGGGAGAAGCCCATGCCTACGCCGCCGCCGTGGTGCAGCGAGACCCAGGTGGCGCCGCTGGCGGTATTCAGCAGGGCATTCAGCAGCGGCCAGTCGGACACCGCGTCGGAGCCGTCCTGCATGGCCTCGGTCTCGCGGTTGGGGCTGGCCACCGAGCCGGAGTCGAGGTGGTCGCGGCCGATGACGATCGGCGCGGACAGCTCGCCGCTGCGCACCATCTCGTTGAAGGCCAGGCCGAGCTTGGCGCGCAGCCCCAGGCCAACCCAGCAGATGCGCGCCGGCAGGCCCTGGAAGCTGATGCGCTCGCGGGCCATGTCCAGCCAACGGTGCAGGTGGGCATCGTCGGGGATCAGTTGCTTGACCTTGGCGTCGGTCTTGTAGATGTCCTGCGGGTCGCCCGACAGCGCGGCCCAGCGGAACGGACCGATGCCGCGACAGAACAGCGGGCGGATGTAGGCCGGGACGAAGCCGGGGAAATCGAAGGCATTGGCCACCCCCTCTTCCTTGGCCATCTGGCGGATGTTGTTGCCATAGTCGAAGGTCGGCACGCCCTGCTGCTGGAACGCCAGCATGGCCCGCACGTGTACCGCCATGGACTGCTTGGCGGCCTTGACCACGGCGGCCGGGTCGGTCTGCGCGCGGTCGCGGTACTCTTCCCAGCTCCAGCCGGCCGGCAGGTAGCCGTTGAGCGGATCGTGGGCGCTGGTCTGGTCGGTGACCATGTCCGGGCGTACGCCGCGGCGAACCAGTTCCGGAAGGATCTCGGCGGCATTGCCCAGCAGGGCGATGGAGATGGCCTTGCCTTCGGCGGTGTAGCGCTGGATCCGCGCCAGGGCGTCGTCCAGGTCCTTGGCCTGCTCGTCGACGTAGCGACTGCGCAGGCGGAAGTCGATGCGGCTCTGCTGGCACTCGATGTTCAGCGAACAGGCGCCGGCCAGGGTCGCCGCCAGCGGCTGGGCGCCGCCCATGCCGCCAAGGCCGGCGGTAAGCACCCAGCGGCCCTTGAGGTTGCCGTCGTAATGCTGGCGGCCAGCCTCGACGAAGGTTTCGTAGGTGCCCTGGACGATGCCCTGGCTGCCGATGTAGATCCACGAACCGGCGGTCATCTGGCCATACATCGCCAGGCCCTTGGCGTCCAGTTCGTTGAAGTGTTCCCAGGTCGCCCAGTGCGGCACCAGGTTGGAGTTGGCGATCAGCACCCGCGGCGCGTTGGCGTGGGTCTTGAACACGCCGACCGGCTTGCCGGACTGTACCAGCAGGGTCTCGTCGTCGTTCAGTTGCTTGAGGGTCTCGACGATCCTGTCGTAGCACTCCCAGTTGCGCGCGGCGCGGCCGATGCCGCCGTAAACCACCAGTTCCCTGGGGTTCTCCGCGACCTCCGGGTCGAGGTTGTTCATCAGCATGCGCAGCGGCGCTTCGGTCAGCCAGCTCTTGGCGGTCAGCGTAGTGCCGCGCGGGGCGCGGATTTCAATATCGCGGAATTTGCTCGGGGTGGTCACGGCAGGCTCCTGGGCGTGGCGTTCAACGGGCGGCGCCCCGCGAGGGTGCGCCTGAATTCGGGGGCGAAGCAGAGGTCGGGCTGGGTCTACCGAACACATCTATGCTTGTACATACAAGTATAAGCAAAGGAAGGGCCAATTCTGCCGTCACGCCCTCCGGCGATATCTGCACACCCCCGTGAATCTCATTCAACACGTTGATTTTTCTGGAGTTAAGAATTAGCGAAGGTAGCCTCTCCCCCGGGAGAAGGAGCCTGCCGGAACGGCCCTGGATGCACGTGGTCGAAGCGTGCGCGCACCGGTTTGGGGCCTTCGGTAACACCGTTCAGCGCAATTGCGGGTAACCCCAGCCCTGCGCCTGACGCTCGTAGTCGAGGAGAATCCGGTAATGCTCCTCGCCGGCCGGGAGGAAGCTTTTCAGCGCCAGTGTCGCGGCCAGGTGCGGGCACTCGATCAGCGTCAGGTTCAGCGCTTCGAACAGTTCGCGGCGTTGCGCCGCACTCCAGTGCAGCGAGGTGATCAGCGGCAAGGCCGGGCTCGGCGCGCTGCGCCCGAGCACGCGCAGGCCGGCCAGGCGCTCCGGTGCGTGGCGTTGCAGGTAGCCGAAGGTCACTGCATCCACCGAGGTCAGCTCGACCTCACCCGCCGCCACCATCGCCAGGCTGCGCAGGTGGCCGCCGCTGATGCGCACTTCGGCGAAGAATGCCGAGTCTCGCCCCAGCGGCGCCAGCGCATGGCGCAGCAGGTTCATGCCGCTGTTGGAGTCGCGGTCGTTGAGCGCCAGGCGGGTATTGCGGAAGTCGCCGAGGCGCTGGCGCGCCTGTCCTTCGGCGGCGACGAACAGACTGCAATGCTCGCCGGGAGCGCAATCGGGCAAGTCGTAGCTGGGCACCGCGAGCACCGCCACCTGGCCGCGCAACTGGGTCATCAGCGGATAGCCGCAGGTCTGCGCGAACAGCAGGTTAGGCTGTCGCCACTGCACCGCCAGATCGGCGGCGGCCGGCGCGTAACGGCGCACGCCCAGGCGCCGGCAGACCTCGCCGATGAAGGTTGCGCCGGCCTGCCTGACGCAGTCCGGCTCGACATACATGTCCAGCGCCGCCACCACCGGGGTATCGATCATGCTCTCGTCCGCCTGCCTTCAATGCTCGGGATGCACCGGCGCATCCACCGGCCGCCAACCGTGGCGCCGCCATAGACGACCATAGCCGGGCAGGTGGAAATCGCCACTGCGTCGCCGGTAGGCACGGCGGCTTGCGTTATACACGCGCGGCAGCAGGTACCAGGGCAGGCCCGGCAGATCGTGGTGGACCAGATGCAGGTTGTTGTTGAGGAACAGCAGCCGCCACGGCCACCCCGCCTCGACCAGCACGCTGCGCTGCGCCGGCTCGCGGGCCGGACGGTGCTCGTAGAAAGAGCGCAGCATGCTCAGGCCGAGGGCCGGATAGGCCACCGCCGGCAGGTACAGCCAGGGCGGGATGCCCGCCCAGCGCCAAAGCCCGGCCAGCAACCCGCCCAGCAGCACGGCATGCAGGCCCCACAGGCGCCAGGCGGCACCCTCTCCCCGGCGCAACCGCGAACCTTCCAGGCGCGCCATCGCCGCCAGGGCCAGCAGCGGGCCGAGGGTGGCGCGACCGAGCAGGGTCTTGTCCAGGCAGAGCCAGCGCCGCCGCCAGGAGCCCAGGCGCGGCCACTCGGACAGACTGACGTAGCGACTCTCGGGGTCCAGCCCCGGGTAGGTCAGTTGCTCGTCGAGGTGGTGCCGCAAGTGGCTGTCACGGTACAGCGGATAGGGATACCAGACGGCCAGCGGCAGGTAGCCGAGCACGGCGTTGAACCTCGGCCAGCGGGTCGGGTGGCCATGGATCAGCTCATGCTGCAACGACATGTAGAGGGAGGCGAACGGCACCAGCCCCGCCAGCACCGGCCAGCCCCAATGCCGATACTGGCTGGCGAGCAGTGCCCAACCGCCGTACAGGCAGGCGACCAGCAGCCAGGTCGGCCATTCGCTGCGCGCCTGGAAGGTATCCTGGAGCCGCCGCACCAGGGTGCGCTGACGCCCGCTCAGGTAGTGCGCCATGAAGGCTGGCGAGGCTTACTTCAGGGAGGTATCGAGGCGCGCGGCGACTTCGGCCGGCACCCAGTGGCTCCAGATTTCGCGATGCTGGCGAAGAAACTGCGCACGCACCTCGCCGACCTCGCGATGATTCTGCGCCATGTCGGCGAGCAGCTCGTTGAACAGCGGCAAGGGGATCTCGACCTTGCGGAACAGCTCGACCAACGCCGGCGCCTTGTCATGGAAATCGCGGGAAACGCCAATGGTGATCTTCGCCGGCAACGAGCGGGAACCGATGGGGTCGGGGTTCTTCGGATCGGACAGGGTGGCCCAGGCCTTCTCGCTGAACGGCGGCTCTTCCAGTTGCACCAGCTTGAAACGGCCCATCAACGGAGTCGGCGACCAATAGTAGAAAAGCACCGGCTCGCCGCGCCGGAAGGCCGCACTGATCGCCGCATCCAGCGCCGGGCCGGTGCCGGTGCGGAAGTTCGTGTAGCTGTCCTGCAACCTGTAGGCCTTGAGCTTCTGGCTGTTGACGATCTCGCAGGTCCAGCCGGTCGGGCAGTTGTAGAAACGCCCCTTGGCGGGCTCCTCGGGATCGCGGAACAGCGCCTTGTAGCGCGGCAGGTCGGCGACCGACCTCAACTCCGGCGCCTTCGCCTCGATGCCTCGTTGCGGGTCGCCCTTGACCAGGTACTCCGGCACCCACCAGCCCTCGGTGGCGCCCTTCACCGTCTCTCCGACGGAGAACACCTCGCCCGCCTCCTCCGCCGCGCGCCACACCGGGCTACGCCCGGCCCATTGCTCCCCGGTGACCTGGATATCGTTCTGGCGCAGGGCGTTTTCCATGGTCACGGTATTGCCCGGCAGCGCGTCGGTCTCGCAGCCGTAGCCTTTTTCCAGTACGTAGCGCAACAGGTCGGTGGTGAACATGCCGCTTTCCCAGTTCAGCCCGGCGAACACCACTTTGCCCGGGTACGGGCATTCCGCCGCGACGGCGGTCTGGCTGGCGAGGCTGGCGCCCAGGGCGAGGACGGCGAGGATCTGGCGAAGCGGGGGCATGCGGGTCTCCCGGTTGGAGTCGGACGGCATGCGGAACTATATAGGCATTAAAAATATTGGATTAATAACGTTTGATTCTTTGGATAGACAAAAGCGCCTACCCTTTCGGTGTAGACGCTTTTTCCTGGCGGCGCCGGCGAATCACAGCGAATCGAGTTCCACCGCACAGACCCACGCCGGCTCGTGGGCCGTCAGGCGCCAATGCTGCAAGCCCTGCAGCCCCTCGGCGCACAGGCAGTCGTGGGCAGCCAGTTGCCCGCGAGGTTGCCCTTGCAAGGAAATCGCTACCCCGTCCTGCTGGGCGAACAGCAGCAGCGTGCTCGCCGTGCCGTGCCAGTCCAGCTCGCCCTCGACCCGCAGCCATTGCAGGCGCGCGCGATGGCGCCGGGGCGCATAGATCAGGTTGAAGTCGCGGATAGCTCCATCGAGCAGGGTGCAGTGCACCTCGCTGTCGCCGGAAAAGGCGAAGGCCTGCCGGGCGCGTAGCGGCGCGGATTCCGCGCCATCCACCCGCAGGCGCATGCCGCCGCCCTCCAGCACGCTAATGATCCGCTGGTAACCGGCGAAGCGGGAGAAGCCGCCGGACTCGCCGACATCGGCGATCGACAGGCGCCAGCCGAAGCCGTCCAGGCCGTCGCCGCCGTCGCGGGCGATCTCCTCGGTGGAGCCGGCGCCGTTCTTCCACGGCATTCTCGGGTAGTCGACGGCGCGCAGGATGCGGAGTTCGCTCATGAGCTGAAACGTCCTTCCAGACGGTGGCGGGAACCCGGGTGCAGCAGCCGCGCGGCGGTCACCGCGACACGCCCGGACCAGGTGCGGCGGCGGATCAGCAGGCACGGCTCGCCGCGTTCGATCTGCAACAGCTTGCACTCGGCCGGCTCGGCGAGGATCGCCTCGACCACATGCTCGCCCTCGGTGAGCGGCGCCACCTGGGTCAGGTAGGCATAGGGCGTTTGCCGGGTGAAATCCTGCTTGAGGTAGTCCGGCGCCACCGCGGCGTTCACGTAGCGGTCCTCGATCTGCACCGGGATATCGTTCTCGTAGTGCACGATCAGCGAGTGGAACACCCGCTGGCCTTCGCGCACGTCCAGTGCCAGGGCGCGCTCGGGGCCGGCGACCTCCTCGCCGAGGGTGATCACCTGGCAACGATGGCGATGCCCGCGGGCCGCGATCTCGTCGGCGATGTTGTGCACCTCGAACAGCGCCGACTGGCCCTTGGGCTCGGCGACGAAGGTTCCTACCCCCTGCATGCGCACCAGCAGGCCGTCGCTGGTCAGTTCGCGCAGGGCGCGATTGATGGTCATGCGACTGAAGCCGAGCTGGCTGACCAGTTCGCTCTCGGACGGCACCCGGTGGTGCGGCGGCCAGGCGCCCGACTGGATCTGGCTGACGATCATCTGCTTGACCCGCGCGTAGAGCGGCGCCGGTACCTCGCCGAGTTGCGAGGCCAGCGGGGAACGATCGGAAGAAGAGGACGTCACGGAGAGACTCCTTGTCGAGGCGTCGATGAAGTGAGTTTACGCACCGCTTAATCGTCTGTATATGTATATACAAATAAAACAGACTGCGTGTGAGCTGATTATGTCCGCAATTTTCGCTGAACGTGCGTTGCTGCCGGAAGGCTGGGCGCGAAATGTCCGTTTCGAGATTTCCGCGGACGGAGTCCTCGCCGAGATTCGTCCCGACGCCAACGCCGACGGCGCCGAACGCCTCGGCGGCGCCGTGCTGCCGGGGATGCCCAACCTCCATTCGCACGCGTTCCAGCGCGCCATGGCCGGGCTCGCCGAAGTCGCCGGCAATCCCAACGACAGTTTCTGGACCTGGCGCGAGCTGATGTACCGGATGGTCGCTCGGCTGTCGCCGGAACAGATCGAGGTCATCGCCCGCCAGCTCTATATCGAGATGCTCAAGGCCGGCTACACGGCGGTGGCGGAATTCCACTACGTCCATCACGACCTCGACGGCCGCCCCTACGCCGACCCCGCCGAACTTTCCCTGCGCATCTCCCGCGCCGCCAGCGCCGCAGGTATCGGCCTGACCCTGCTGCCCGTGCTTTACAGTCACGCAGGCTTCGGCGGCCAGCCGGCCAGCGAGGGTCAGCGGCGCTTCATCAATGGCAGCGAGGCCTACCTGGAACTGCTCCAGCGCCTGCGCGCGCCGCTGGAGGCGGCAGGCCACTCCCTGGGCCTGTGCTTCCACTCCCTGCGCGCGGTGACTCCGCAGCAGATCGCCACGGTCCTCGCCGCCGGCCACGACGACCTGCCGGTCCACATCCATATCGCCGAACAGCAGAAGGAAGTCGACGACTGCCAGGCCTGGAGCGGACGCCGGCCGTTGCAATGGCTGTACGAGAACGTCGCGGTCGACCAGCGCTGGTGCCTGGTCCATGCGACCCACGCCGACCCCGCCGAGGTGGCGGCGATGGCGCGTAGCGGCGCGGTGGCCGGCCTGTGCCTGAGCACCGAGGCCAACCTCGGCGACGGCATCTTCCCGGCGACGGACTTCCTCGCCCAGGGCGGGCGCCTGGGCATCGGCTCGGACAGCCACGTCTCGCTCAGCGTGGTCGAGGAACTCCGCTGGCTGGAATACGGCCAGCGCCTGCGCGACCGGAAACGCAACCGGCTGTACCGCGACGACCAGCCGATGATCGGCCGCACGCTCTACGACGCTGCGCTGGCTGGCGGCGCCCAGGCCCTTGGGCAGCCGATCGGTAGTCTCGCCGTGGGCCGTCGCGCCGACCTGCTGGTGCTCGACGGCAACGACCCCTACCTGGCCAGCGCCGAGGGCGACGCCCTGCTCAACCGCTGGCTGTTCGCCGGCGGCGACCGCCAGGTGCGCGACGTGATGGTGGCCGGCAGATGGGTGGTGCGCGACGGCCGGCATGCAGGGGAAGAGCGCAGCGCACGGGCATTCGTCCAGGTGCTGGGGGAACTGCTCGACTGACCCTGCACAGCGGCGGATAACCGCGTTGCGCTTGCTTATCCGCCCCACTCGTTCGAGCCGTCGGGCGCTAAACGCCGATACTTCCCACGCCAGCCGCCAGGCGTGAACGGCGCTGGAAAGAAAAAACGCCCCGGCGGGGCGTTCCTTCACTGGCTCCGCTTCAACTGGCCGTCGGGTACCCGCCAGATCAGCTCGTCCACCGCGTAACCGCGGCTGCGCGCTTCTTCCAGCAGACGTTCGCGGGTCTGCTGCGAAACCTGCGGGGTACGCGACAGCAGCCACAGGTATTCACGGTTCGGATTGCCCACCAGCGCGGTACGGTAGTCGTCGTCCACCGCCAGCACCCAATAGTCGCCGCGCGCCACGTTGGGGAAGAGATTGGCGAACCAGTTGTCGAAGCGCACCCACAACTTGTCGGTGCGACCCGGCTGCTGGGCGACCGCCCGCCCCTCCACCTGCTCCCAGTCGCCATCCAGGGTCAGGCAGCGATTGATCACCTGGATGCTCTGGTCTTCCTGCAAGCGGTAATGCGCCTCCGATTGCGCGCAGTTGCGCTGGAAGAACATCGGCAAGCGCGCCAGTTCGTACCAGGTGCCCTGGTAGCGCTGGAGGTCGACCTGCTCGGTGGCCGGCGGATTCTTCGGCGAGCCCGCGCAACCGACCAGCAGCAAGCCCAGCCACAGGGTGCAGAGCACCCGGATCGGCAGACCGATCACTTGAGCCCCTGGCCGGAGAAGAGCAGCGCCTTGTCGGCCGCGTACTGCACGCTGATGAAAGCCTTCTCGTCGCCCCAGGTGCAACTGGACATGCCCAGCGCGCCGGAGCACTCGGTGGGCTTGCCGAGGATCGCCTCGACCTCGGCCTTGCTCATGCCGGCCTTGAGCTTGGAATAGTTTTCCTGGTTGATCTTGCTGCAGGCGGCCAGGACGACGCAGAAAGCGACCACGGCCAGGGTACGGAACGACGCCATGAGGAACTCCTTGTTCGGGGGAAACGCTGCCCTACAGCTTGGCACACGCGGGGGAAATCCGGAGCCTTGGAGTCAGAAACGCGAACCGGGTTCCCTGAGGAACGCCGTCTCCTCCTCGCTGGAGGGGCGGCCGAGAATGGCGTTGCGATGGGGAAAGCGACCGAAGCGGGCGACTACCGCATGATGCCGCTCGGCATAGTCGTAGAAATCGTCGAAGGGCTTGCGCACGCTGCCACCGACCTGATCGCGCAGGTCGCGGAAGCAGGCTACCGCCCGCTCCTGGCTGGGCAGGTCCTCGGCGTGCTCCAGGACCAGGTAGGCGAACACCCGGCGCACCGGCGGCAACTGGCGGTCGAAGCCTTTTTCCAGGCCCTCGCGCACCACCCGTTGCGCCCGGGCGTCGCCGGCGTAGGCGCGCGGCGTGTCGCGGTAGATCATCCGCGGCAACTGGTCGAGCAACAGGATCAGCGCCAGCCAGCCATCGGCCTCGGCCGTCCACTCCTGCAAGCCGCCGTCCAGCGCCTGGTTCACCAGGTCGCCGAAACGGCCGCCGGCATCGGCGTCCTGGCAGACGTTCTTGCCGAACCACAGGCCGTTGCGCTGGGCAACCACCTCGGCGGCATCGCTGGAGGTGCCGAACCACCAGTCGAGCAAGGTCTCCCAGGGCGCGCTCATCGGCCTACTCCGCGTGGTAGCCGGTGATGCGCTCGACTTCCTGCTTCGAGCCGAGGAACACCGCGACACGCTGGTGCAGGTTCTCCGGCTTGATGTCGAGGATGCGCTGGGTGCCGTTGGTGGCGGCGCCGCCGGCCTGCTCGATGATGAACGACATCGGGTTGGCTTCGTACATCAGGCGCAGCTTGCCGGGCTTCTCCGGCTCGCGGGCGTCGCGCGGGTACATGAAGACGCCGCCACGGGTCAGGATGCGGTGGACGTCGGCGACCATCGAGGCGATCCAGCGCATGTTGTAGTTCTTGCCCAGCGGGCCTTCCTTGCCGGCCAGCAGTTCTTCCACGTAGCGTTTCACCGGCGCTTCCCAGTGGCGCTGGTTGGACATGTTGATGGCGAACTCGGCGGTGCTTTCCGGCACGCTGATGTTGTCGTGGGTGAGGACGAAGCTGCCCAGCTCGCGATCCAGGGTGAAGCCCTTGACGCCATTGCCGAGGGTCAGCATCAGCATGGTCTGCGGGCCGTAGATGGCGTAGCCGGCGGCGACCTGGGTGGTGCCCGGCTGGAGGAAGGCTTCCTCGCGCAGGGTATCGTTCTGGTTCAGGTACTCGTTGGGGCAGCGCAGCACCGAGAAGATGGTGCCGACCGAGACGTTGACGTCGATGTTGCTGGAGCCGTCCAGCGGGTCGAAGACCAACAGGTAGGCGCCTTTCGGATAGCGCCCCGGAATCTGGTAGGGGTGGTCCATCTCCTCGGAGGCCATGCCGGCCAGGTTGCCGGCCCATTCGTTGGCTTCCAGCAGGATCTCGTTGGACATCACGTCCAGCTTCTTCTGCACCTCGCCCTGCACGTTCTCGGTGCCCATGCTGCCGAGCACGCCGCCCAGCGCGCCCTTGGACACCGCATGGCTGATTTCCTTGCAGGCACGCGCCACGACCTCGATGAGGAAGCGCAGGTCGGCCGGGGTGTTGTGGCTGCGGGTCTGCTCGATCAGATAGCGGCTCAGGGTAACGCGGGACATGGATGGCTCCGGAGAGAGGAAAAAACCCGCGCAGTTTAACGCGGAATTGGCGGTCACGCTTGACTCCGCGCAACCGCCGGTTGGAGATCGGCGGCGGCGGCGCGGTTCATTTCCGCGGCGCGCAACCGATCGACGGTCGTCAGCCGCGCCCCATCTCGCCGTTCAGGCTGGCCTGGACGATTTCCACCCAGTAGCCGTCGGGATCGCTGATGAAGGCCACGTTCTTCATGCCTCGGTCCAGCGGCTTGACGAAGTTCACCCCGAGCGTTTCGAAACGCTCGCAAGCCGCCACCAGGTCGGGCACCGAGAAACAGATATGGCCGAACCCGCGCGGGTCCTGGTTGCCGTTGTGGTACTGGCTGTCGTCGCTCTCGCTGCCCCAGTTGTGGGTCAGCTCGAGGACCGACTGGCGCCCGAAGGTATATCGCTGGCGCTCGTCGACCGCATCAGGCACTTCTTCGCCACGGGTCATGGCGAGGAAATACAGGGAGAAGCGGCCTTCCTCGAAATCCAGGCGACGCAGCAGGCGCATGCCGAGCACCCGCGAGTAGAAGTCGAGCGAGCGCTTCGGATCCTTGACCCGCAACATGGTGTGGTTGAACACGTATTCCTGGGTGATGGCGTCCGGCTCCATGCAGATGCCGGGCTGTACTTCGGTGTTGAAACTCATCGGGCGATTCCCTCGAACGAAACGGATCGGCAGTGTATGGCGGTCGACCGGGCGGCGAGTAACAGCGGGGTACTACTCTCTTGATGCCGGCGCGCGCCGTTCGTTCCGTCGGCGAGAAACGCGACCGGCGCCGCCCGGGCGCCGGTCGCCGCTACCTCAGAAGTCCAGGCTCAGCGCCAGGCTGACGCTCTGCTGGGTATCGTCCTCGCCCTTGCGCCAGTTGTAGCCGCCGCGCAGCGACAGCTCCGGTGCCAGCTTCTGGCTGAAGCCGAGGGAGACGCGGTTGAGGTGGTCCTGCGGGGTGTAGCCTTCGAGGGTAAAGCGATTGCCCGGCAGGCTGTTGAGGGCCATGGTCAGGTCCTGGGTGTCGTCCTCGTACTCGCGTTCGTGGGCGTACTCGGCGAACAGCTGGGTATCGCTGCCGAACGCGTACTTGCCTTGCAGGCCGGCGCCCAGGCGCTTCGAGCTGCGCTTCTGGTCGTCGTAGTCGAGCGCGGTGGCGCTGGCGCCCTTCTCGGAATAGCCGTCGACCTCGACCCGTGCATAGTCGGCGCTGACGAACGGCGACAGGTGCCAGGGACTGTCGGCCTGCTGGGCGATGTCGTAGCCCAGGCGCGCGCTGAACGCCCACAGGTGGCCGTTGGTGTCGCCTTTCTCGCTGCGCTCGCCGCCGCCCAGGGCGAACTTGCGCTTCAGGTCGTCGTAGTCGAGGTAGCCGCCGGTCAACGCCGCGTCGGCCCACCAGCGGTTTTCCTGGTACTGCACGAAGGCGCTGGCCATGTAGCTGTTCATTCGGTAGTCGGAATCCTTGGCGCCGGCTTCCAGCTTCTGCCGGTAGAAACCGGCGGCGACCCCGGCGCGCCAGGCCTCGTCGATGCGGTAGCTGCCGCCAAGGGTCAGGTTGTAGCCATTGCCGTCGCCGCTGGCGGCGCTGTCCTGGGAGTCGAAGTCCAGGCGCTGGCCACCGCCGCCGACGAAGCCGCGCCACTGGCCGACGTTCTGCCAGTTCTCCCAGTCCGCCTGCCACTGGCTGCGCAGTTCGTCCTGGTAGGCACGCAGGGTGCCGTGGGCCATTTCCGGCAGCAGGGTCAACTCCCAGGGCGCCGACAGCAGCGAATAGGTGTAGTCGGCGATCAGGCGCTGGCCGGTGATGGTCGGGTGCACGCTGTCATTGAACAGCAGTTTGCTCGGGTCGGGCGTGCTGCCGTTGATCCCGTAGGTCGGGTTCATGGTGCAGCCGTTGCCGCTGAAACAGGTGCCGATCAGGTTCTGGTCGGCGGCCAGGCCGAAGGAAGCCGGGTTGGCCATGCCTTCCTTGAGCAGCAGCGGGATGTTCAACGGAATGACGTTGGCGCCGGCCTGGCTCAACTGGGCGGTCAGCTCGGCGTTGAACGTGCCGCTGAGTTGGCTGGCGAAAGGCTGCAAGGGACCACCGAAGGTAGCCGGGGTCAGGCCCAGGTCGGGCAACAGCCAGACCACGATGTAGCGCGCGCCGGCCTGCTGCAGGGCCTGCACGCTATCCACCAGGCGACCGGCGGCCTGTTGTGCCTGGACGTCGTTGAGGATGCGCCCCTGGAGGAAGTCGTTGCCGCCGCCGGTGATGTAGTACAACGCGTTCGGATCGGCACCCAGGCCCTGGCGGGCACGGTCCACCAGGTAGCCATCGCGGCTGCGCAGGAGGGTATTGTCGCGCTCGATCAGCGAGCCGTTGGCCGCGGTGATCGAGTCGTAGATCTGGTCGGTCCGGTAGCCGCCCACCGCCCAGTTGTTGCCGTCGGCGATGCCCTGCTGGGCGTTGACCGGCGAGGTCGAGGCAGCCAGGTCGCCCGGGGCGATGCCGAGCTGATTGCCGAGCAGCATGGGCGCGGTCGGTCCGAAGATCTCGCCGCTGCCGTTCTGGTAGGTCGGGCCGACCCGGTTGGTGAAACGCGAGGTGCTTCCGGCGGGGCCGGCAGGATCGGGGAACTGCCCGGCATCGCTGAGGCTGTCGCCGAACACCACCAGCGTCGAATAGGGCGAAGGAGCAGCCTGCGGGGCGGTGGACAGCGAAGCCAGCAGGCAGGCCGCTACCAGTGGCTTGAGCGCCATTCTGATCATTCTCTTACTCCGTGATTTGTTTTTATTGTCGGGCCGCCGCGTCGTCGGCATGCGCCCCGGGGCCCGTCGTAAAGCCTCCTCAGCCGAACAGCATAGCGCGGAACCGGCTCATGGCTTGTTCGGCGAGGAACGCAGCAGGCTCATTGCCATTATTACCAGCAGAGCGACCCCCAGCAGAAGTACCGCCCACAGGCCGATCTTCTTCCAGTCGCTACCCGGTGCCGGCGCCGCGACCGCCATGGCCACCTCCAGCGGTTCGCCCAGGCTGGCGCTACCCAGGGTGGCGCGCTTGCTCTCGGTATAGCCGGGAATCAGTACGCCGAGCGGCAGCGCCGCCGACTGCGCGCCGGGCTTGCCGAACGCCAGCCGGTACGGCGGGCTGCCGCGCACCAGGAACACCAGTTCGCTGGCCGGCAGGCCGACACTCAGGGACGGGACCTGCGGGCCCAGGCCGGTACCTCGTTGGTCCACCTGCAGACGCAGCTCGCGCACCGCCCAGCCCGGCAGTTCCAGCTCGTTCTGCCGTACGTTGCGGCCGTCGATCGGCAGCCGGTAGAGAACCCCGCGTGCCAGGCTGCTCCAGGCGGCCTCCCGGCGCGGCGAAGCGTTCTCCGTACGATCACGGCCGGACAGTTCCACCGGGACGATGGTGTGGGTCAGCGCCTGCTCCAGGGACACCCGCACCCGCTGCAACGGCAACGCCAGCGGCAACTGCCAGCGGTACTCGCCGTCCCCCGCCTGGCGCCCGGCCAGCGGCTCGGACCAGATCATCGGCGCCGGCTCGGTGCTCCGCGTGCTGCCTTGCAGGCGGGCGCCTTGGAGGTCTGCCGCGGTTGCCCCGGCCGGCCAGGCCAGACGCAGGTAGCGGGCCTGGCGGCCGGGAAGCTTGACCTCGCTGACGTCGATGCGTTCGCCGTTGAAGGTCAAGCGGGCGATCTGTCCGTCACCCCAGGCCTGCCAATGCTCGAGGTCGTCGCTGGCTTCCACGGAGAAGCGCTGGAAGCCCTCCTCCGGGCTGCTCCAGTCCAGCCGCAGGCGCTCCAGGGGAAACGTCACCGCGCTCGCGTCGATCAGCCAGCCGCGCAAAGTCTCGGCAGCCGGTCCGGCGTTTTCCGGCAGCACCTCGACTATGGTGCCGCTGGTGTTGCGCTGCACCCGCAGGTTCGGTTGCGTCGCGTCGGCGGCGGACGTGCCTCGCAACGGGAACAGCCGCACCTCGGCCTCATGCGGCGTGCTGGCCTGGCGCTCGCTGCCGGCCACCAGGGCGTAGGGCAAGGCCTCGCCTTCGGCATCGAAGACCCGCAGGTCGCGCAGGTCGGCATGGGCAGCCGACAACTGCACGCTCATCGGGATGCTCAGGCGATACCAGGGACCTTCGCCCTGCAGCGACAGCGCCACCTGGCGGCTGAAACCTTCGGCAGACTCCTTCGCCGACAGCGGCAGGGACAGGCAGGCGCCCAGCAGGAGCAGGCCGGCGGTTCTGAACGAAAAGGAGCGCGTCATGGCTGCTCGGCCTCCGATGCGACCTCGGCGCGACGCGGAGGCAAGGGTGAGAAGTAGCCGACGACCAGCAACAGGACGCCGACCCCGATGAAGGAGATGATTCGCTCCAGGCTGCCACTGTTGCCCAGCTCGACGAAGAACAGCTTGACCACCACGACGCCGACCAGCGCCGCGCCGACCATCCACAGGTCGCGCCGGCCGAGACGGGTACCGGCGATGGTCAGGCCCAGCGCACAGAGCGTCCAGACCAGCGACAGCCCCGCCTGCACCAGCATCGACGCGGTCAGCGCCTCGGCCTGGAACGGTACGCCGGCCAGGTGGTGCGCGGCGCGGCACACCGCCAGGGTCAGCAGGGCGAACAGCGAGGCGCCGGCCAACGCCTGGCGCCCCAGGCGCGCGCTGGCATTGCCATCGACGAGCGAGGCCAGGCTGGCGTCGCTCCAGCGGTAGAGGGCGAACAGCACGATCAGCAGCCCCAGTTCCAGCGGGTTGGCCAGCGGCAGGTAAGGCAGCGGCTCGGCAGCGCCGTCGCTGAGCAGGTTGGCGCTCCAGAACCAGCCGAGCAGCAACAGCGCCACCGGCGCAGCGGCGAGCAGCCGATACTCCCGCGGGAAGTCGCGCAGCGGCCAGGGCAGGCTCCGCCCGCCAGCCACCAGCAGCAGGTAGGCGCTCGGGACCAACGCCCAGCCCAGCCAACGCCAGGCGTTGTACTGTTCGGCGAGCAGGGCGAACAGGTAGCGCAGCTCCAGCGCCAGCACCCCTAGCAACAGCCAGCAACCGAGCACATGGGCAACGCTCAGGGCCTTCGCCGGCAGCAACGGGGCAAGGCGTCGCAGCGACAGCAGGTGCGTGGCGAACAGCAGCGGCCAGGCCAGCCAGCCGAATTCGCCGAACGGCTGGTAATCGAAACGCCAGGCACTGGCCAGGGCCAACAGCGCCACCGGGACCAGCGCCAGGCACAGCAGGGCCAGTTCGCGCCAGCGCTCGCGCAGCGCCAGCAGCATCCACGACGCCACTGTCGCCGCGGCCACCAGCAGCAACGCATGCTCGCGCAGGCCATAAGGCACGAAGCGGACGGTTTCGCACAGCGCGGTCAGCGCCCACCAGCCGGCTCCCCAGAGCAGCAGCAAGTGCGACAGCTCGGCCAGGCCGAGGGTACCGATACCCAGCGCCCGCTCGCGCTCGCCGGCGCGGCGCAGCCGCCAGGCGCCGACCAGCGCCGCCAGGGCCAGCACTGCCGGCGTCCAGAACCCGGAATGGGCCAGGGGCCGCAGGCCTTCGCCGCTCAGCGAGCCGAACAGCGACGGCCCGGCGAGGAGGAACGCCAGGCCGCCCACTACCTGCAAGGCGAGGCCGAAGTAGAAGCTCAGGCGCTGGCGCAGCACCAGGCTCAGCCAGATGATCAGCAGCCCGCTACCGGCCCATACCGCGCTGGCGCTGCGCCAAGGCAGGACGAACAGCACTGCCAGGTTGACGAACGCCAGACCGGCCAGCAGCACCAGGCTCAAGCCCATGAGCAGCCGACTGTCGTCCTTCACCAGCGGGTCGCGCGCCGCCAGCAGCATGCCGCCGATCAGCGCCAGGCCAATCAGCGAGGCGGTCATCAAGCCACGCCAGCCCGAGTCGAATACCCCACCCTGGCCATCGCCGCCCTGCAAATGCAGGAGGAACAGCGCACCGCCCAGCAGTTGCACGGCGAAGGCGCAGAACAGGAAGGTACGCGAGCCCAGGCGCAAGCCGGCGAACAAGCTCGCCAGGCCGGCCACGGCCCAGGCGATGGCGGTGCCGTCGACGGCCAGGCAGAGCGGTGCGACCAGGTAGAGGAAGGCCAGGCCGGCGGCCGCCAGCAACGGCCGGCAGGCGGGCTCCCAGTCGGCCAGCGCTTTCGCCGGCGCGCGACGCAGCTGCCAGAAGCTGAACAGCGCCGCTGCACCGAGCATCAGCGCGCCCAGTGGCGAACCCTCCAGCAACGTCGTCTCACCCGGGCGCACGCCATTCAGGTAGGCCAACGCCGCACCGCCCTGCAACAGCAGGGCGAAGAGCCGCGCCAGGCGGCGTTGCTGGTGCAGGCCGAGCCAGTATATGCCGGCGCCCTCGACGGCCCAGGCGGCCGAGGTCCAGCGCGCGTCCAGGCCGAGCGGAATGGCCAGGGTGCCGAAGACCACCCCCAGCGCCAGGCAGATTTCCATCAGCAGGCTGGTGCGTCCGGCCGAAGCATGGCCGCGCAGCACCCGCGCCAGGACCATGTAGAAGAGCCCCAGGGCCAGGGCGCTGAAGGCCATGCCGAAGTCGATGTGGCCGATCACCGCGCATTGCAGGCCGAACCCCACCAGTGGCGGGCCGAACAGCACGGTGGCGTCGATGTAGTCGGCCTGTCGCGCCGACCAGCGCAGCAGTTCGCCGCGCTCGGCAGGCGCCTGCGCGGCCTCCAGCAGCTTGCGGCGGGCGAAGAGCAGGCCGATCCCGATGTACATCAGGAAGAACAGGGCCAGGAACGGCTCGGTGCTGGCGAACAGCTCCGGTGTATAGGAGCGCAGTCCCCAGGCGAAGCCGATGCCGAAGGTGCCGACGAAGCCGACCAGGTTGAGCGGCCGCCAGGCTCGGAACCAGGCGATGGCGAAGATGCCGGCGTTGAGCAGGGCGAAGTAGCTGAACAGCGCTACATGGTTGCCGCTGCCGGTGGAGGTCAGGATCGGCGCGGCGAAGCCGCCGAGCGCCGCCACCACCGCCAGGCCCATGGCGTTCTGCAGCACGGCGAGGATCGCCGAGCAGATCATCACCACCACCAGCAGGGCCAGCGCCGCGCCGGGAGAGATCAGCGGATGCAGGCGCATGGCGGCGAAGATGGTCAGGTACAGCACCGCGATACCGGTGCCTTGCAGGATCAGGCCGTAGGCGGCGCGCCGCTCGCGCAGCCACCAGCCGACGCCGAGCAGCGCCATCGCTGCCAGCGCCACCCCGGCGTAGCGGTACTCCACCGGCACCGCCACCCGTTCCGAGGCATAGCGCAGGAGGAAGGCCAGGCCGATGAACAGCAGCACCACGCCGATGCGCAATACCGTGTTGCCGCCGAACAGCCAGCCCTTGGCCGCGGCGAAGCCACGCTCGACCAGCGAGGGTTCGCGTGGAGACGCTGGAGGGGCGGCACGGCGCGGCGCTGGCTGGGCGTCAGGCTGGAACGCCGGCTGACGCTCGATGGGCTGGACGGGCTCGGGGGGACGAGGCGGAGGCGGCGCAGCCTCGACGGCCGGCAGCTCGATGTCCCAGTCCAGCGGCGGGGCAACCTCGGCGGGAGGAGCGGGAGGCGTGTCTGCGAGCGGCTGGTCGATGCCGGCGGCCGGCTCGGGAACGCTTTCGGGAAGGTCCTGCGCCTGGCGCTCCACGCGCAGCAAGCGCTGGTGGATGACCTCGGTGCCGCGCTCGAAGCGTTCGGCGAATTCGCTCATCTGCTTGCGCAGGCGCTCGTTCTGTTGCGCCAGGTTCTGCAGCGAGACGGCCTGTCCCAGGGCCAGGCCGGAAAGGCCGCCGAGGAGGGCGCCGACCAGCGATTCCCCGGCGAAGCCGCCGAGGATCAGGCCCACCAGCATGAAAATCCATTGCATGCGTCGAATCCTTGATCAAGAGGTACCACGATCCACTGATACCTGCCCTGGCCATCCTGCCAGAGCGGAACCCGCACCGGGAGTATACAGCCCGCATTCCAGAGATTCGACGCATTCCGACGCCCGCCCCGTGGCGAGCTACCTCTTCCTGGCGATGAACTGGACCACGCAGGCCGCGCCGGTGTGGAAACGGCCCTCGACCACCTCGCGCTCGATTTCCCGCGCCAGCAGCACTTCGCACTCCGGCAGCTCAGCCTCCAGCGCCGCACGGCTCACCAGCATGTCGACGTCCGCCGGGCCGCCGGTGCCGCGGCCGAGTTGTTCCGGCCGATAGGCCTCCAGCAGGAAGAGACCGCCCGGTCGCAGCGAACGCTCCAGCAGGCGGTTGAGTCTGCCGCGCACGCGACTGGGCAGGTGCGCGAAGATCGACACCACCGCGCCGAACGCCGCTGCCGGCGGTTCGTAGTCCGCCAGGTCGACCACCAGGGTGTCGATCGACACGCCTTTCGCCTCGGCCAGCCGGCGCGCCTTGGCCAGGCCGACGGTGGAGCCGTCCACGCCAAGCACCTCCAGCCCCAGCGAAGCGAGGAACACCGCGTTGCGCCCCTCGCCCTCGGCGACGCTCAGCACCGGCCCGGCCAGCCGCTGCGCATGCTCCTTCAGGAAAGCGTTGGGTTCGGTTCCGTAGACATACTCTTCGGCGGCATAGCGTTCGTCCCACATGAGGTTCACCTCGTCTGTATTTCGTCACGGCCCAGGTGCCGAAACGCTAGTCTTCCACTTCAAGTCGACTTGAGGTCAAGGGCATGCGGCAACTGGACATAGGCGAGGTCGCGCGACGATCCGGGGTACCGGCCTCGACCCTGCGCTACTACGAGGAAAAGGGACTGATCGCCTCCAGCGGCCGGCACGGCCTGCGCCGGCTGTTCGATGCAGGCGTGCTGGAGCGGCTGGCGCTGATCGGGCTGGGCCGCGCCGCCGGGTTGTCGCTGGACGAGATTGCCGGCATGGGCGCAGCCGACGGCGCGCTGCGGATCGACCGCGCGGCGCTGGCGGCCAAGGCCGACGAACTGGACCGGACGATCCGCCGCCTCGCCGCCATGCGCGACGGCCTGCGGCATGCCGCGGCCTGTCCGGCGCGCGAGCACATGGACTGCCCGACGTTCCGCCGCTTGCTGCGGGCCGCTGCCGCGGGGGCCATCAAGCCACGCCGGAAAGCGCCCGGCGCATAGCAAAACGGCCGGCAGGCCGGGCACCCCTGCCCTGCCTGCCGGCCGCGAGGCACGCCGTTGCGGCGCGCCGGTACGGCAACGGTTTAGACCTTGCTGCGCTCGTAGCGCTTGCGGTCGTTCTCGTTGAGCATCTTCTTGCGCAGGCGGATCGACTTCGGCGTCACTTCCACCAGCTCGTCGTCGGCGATGAACTCCAGCGCCTGCTCGAGGGTGAAGCGGATCGGCGGAACCAGGGCGATGACTTCGTCCTTGCCGGAAGCGCGCATGTTGTCGAGCTTCTTGCCCTTGGTCGGGTTGATCACCAGGTCGTTGTCACGGCTGTTGATGCCGGCCAACTGGCCTTCGTAGATTTCGTCGCCCGGGCCGAGGAACAGCTTGCCGCGGCTCTGCAGGGTCTCCAGCGAGTAGGTCAGCGCGGTGCCGGTAGCCATGGAGACCAGTACGCCGTTCTGGCGGTTGCTGACTTCGCCGGCCTTGATCGGACCGTAGTGGCTGAAGGTCGAGGTCAGGATGCCGGTGCCCGAGGTCAGGGTCAGGAAGTTGTTGCGGAAGCCGATCAGGCCGCGCGCCGGAATGGTGTACTCCAGGCGCACGCGGCCCTTGCCGTCGGGAATCATGTTGCTCAGGTCGCCCTTGCGCAGGCCCATCTGCTCCATCACCGAGCCCTGGTGCTGCTCCTCGATGTCGATGGTGACGTTCTCGTAGGGCTCCTGCTTCTCGCCGTCCTTCTCGATGATCACCACTTCCGGGCGGCCCACGGCCAGCTCGAAGCCTTCGCGGCGCATGGTCTCGATCAGTACCGACAGGTGCAGTTCGCCACGGCCGGAAACCTTGAACTTCTCCGGGCTGTCGCCCGGCTCGACGCGCAGCGCCACGTTATGCAGCAGTTCCTTCTCCAGGCGCTCCTTGATGTTGCGGCTGGTGACGAACTTGCCTTCGCGGCCGGCGAACGGCGAATCGTTGACCTGGAAGGTCATGCTCACGGTCGGCTGGTCGACGGTCAGCGGCGGCAGCGCCTCGACGTTCTGCGGGTCGCACAGGGTATCGGAGATGAACAGCTCCTCCATGCCGCTGACGCAGACGATGTCGCCGGCTTCCGCCTCGGCCACCTCGACGCGCTGCAGGCCGTGGTGGCCCATGATCTTCAGGATGCGGCCGTTGCGCTTGCTGCCGTCGTCGCTGATGGCCACCACCGGGGTGTTGGACTTGACCTTGCCGCGGGTGATGCGGCCGATACCGATCACGCCGAGGAAGCTGTTGTAGTCCAGCTGCGAGATCTGCATCTGGAACGGACCCTCGGTGTCCACCACCGGAGCCGGGACGTGGTCGATGATCGCCTGGAACAGCGCGTCCATGTTGTCGTCCATCTTCTCGTGGTCGAGGCCGGCGATGCCGTTCAGGGCGCTGGCGTAGACGATCGGGAAGTCGAGTTGCTCGTCGGTGGCGCCGAGGTTGTCGAACAGGTCGAAGATCTGGTCGATGACCCAGTCCGGACGCGCGCCCGGGCGGTCGATCTTGTTCACCACCACGATCGGACGCAGGCCGGCCTTGAAGGCCTTCTGGGTCACGAAGCGGGTCTGCGGCATGGGGCCGTCCTGGGCGTCGACCACCAGCAGCACGGAGTCGACCATCGACATCACGCGCTCCACCTCGCCGCCGAAGTCGGCGTGACCGGGGGTGTCGACGATGTTGATGTTGTAGCCGTTCCACTTGATCGCGGTGTTCTTCGCCAGGATGGTGATGCCACGCTCTTTTTCCTGGTCGTTGGAGTCCATCACCCGCTCGCTTTCCGCTTCTTTGCGGTCGAGGGTGCCGGACAGCTTCAGCAGCTTGTCCACCAGGGTGGTCTTGCCATGGTCGACGTGGGCGATGATGGCGATGTTGCGCAGATTTTCGATCACAAGTCTTGTCTCGTTTAACGCCCGAAGCGCGGCTTCGCGGCGGTGGTGGGGTCGGACAGGGCGGCGCCCGACACGACAGGCTTCTTCAATTAAGGGGCGGGCAGCAGGCGGACGCTGCCCCGGTCCGGCCGGCACGCCGAAGGGCGGGCATCGGCCTAGGCGGCGGACGTGTCGGGAGGACGGTGGCGGATGCTGCCGCCGAACAAGCCCGGCTGCTTAAGCCGGACGATAAACACGCACATTGGTGTGCCCCTCGTTGAGCAGGTGATGGGCATGCAGGCGGCTCATCACCCCTTTGTCGCAATACAGGAGGTACTGGCGGTTGGCGTCCAGTTCCTTGAAGCGGCTGTTGATCGCGTAGAACGGCAGCGCCTGGACTTCGACGCCTTCCAGGGCCAGGGGTTCGTCTTCCTGGGCATCAGGATGGCGGATATCGATGACAATCTGACCGGGCAGCACCTCGCCGACCTCTTCCACCTGCAGGTCCTGGCCGAGTTCGTCGATCACCCGGTCGACGGTGCGCTGGGTGGCTCGCTCCAGGGCGCGCTCGAGCACCGCCATGTCGAATTTCGACTCTTCGTGCTCGACGCGGTAGGGCTTGGCCTGGGTGGTCGGGTTCACCGAGATCACCCCGCAGTATTCCGGCATGTGCCGGGCGAACTCGGCGGTGCCGATCTGCCGGGCGGTGTCGATGATGTCCTGCTTGTGGCTGACGATCAGCGGGCGCAGCACCAGGGTGTCGGTAACCCGGTCGATCACCGAGAGGTTCGGCAGGGTCTGGCTGGACACCTGGGAGATCGCCTCGCCGGTCACCAGCGCGTCCAGCTCCAGGCGCTCGGCCACGCGGCTGGCGGCGCGCAGCATCATGCGCTTGAGGGTCACGCCCATATAGCTGTCGTCGACCTTGGTGAGGATCTCGCCGACCACTTCCTCGAACGGCACGCTGACGAACAGCACGCGCTGCGAGCGGCCGTACTTCTCCCACAGGTAGTGGGCGACTTCCATCACCCCCAGTTCGTGGGCGCGCCCGCCGAGGTTGAAGAACACGAAGTGGCTGATCATCCCGCGGCGCATCATCTGGTAGGCCGCCACGGTCGAGTCGAAGCCGCCGGACATCAGCACCAGCACCTGTTCCAGCGCGCCCAGCGGATAGCCGCCCAGGCCCGGATGCTGGCGATGGATGACGAACAGGCGGTCGAGGCGGATTTCCATCCGCACCTCGACTTCCGGCTGCTTCAGGTCGATCCCGGCAGCCCCGCATTCGCGGCGCAGGCCGCTGCCGACGTAACGCTCCACCTCCATCGAGGTGAACGCGTGCTTGCCGGCGCGCTTGCAGCGCACGGCGAAGGTCTTGCCGGCCAACTGGTCGCCGAAATGCGCCTTGCACTTGGCGAGGATGTCGTCGAAATCGCCCAGCGGATACTCGTGGACCTCAAGGAAATGACCGATGCCCGGGGTGCAGGTCAGGCGCTCGATCATCTCGCGCCTGGCCTTGGCGTCGACCACGGCGGTCTCTACCTCCAGGTTGTCCCACTCGCCCTCGACCTTCAGCTCCGGGTCCAGGTCGCGCAGCACCGCGCGGATGTTCTTCGCCAACTGCCGGATGAAGCGCTTGCGCACCGGCCGGCTCTTGATGGTGATTTCCTGGAAGGTCTTGACGATGAGTTTCATGCGAGGGACGCGAACGCGCGGGGCGACGGAAAAAAAGGGGCGGAATTATATCTGAAATTGCTCACGTATTGAGCAGAAATATGCACAGTTATTTTTGCTGCACCAAAATGGAATGATGCACCAACATGGAGCACCATAACGGTGCACCCGAAGGCCGCCCAGCTACCCTGAAGAAGACCTGGCCCCGCCAAACATGGGGCCCTGCCCGATTCCGGGCACTGGCACGCAACTTGCTCACTTGTGAGGCAGGTTGCCCTGGCGGAGTATTCCGGCCGGCATCACCCGATACTGGGGCACAGAAAAAGCTCCCAGCTCTAATCCCTCCTGGAGGACAGCATGTCGTACAAGTCGCACCAACTGATCAAAGACCATGACGTGAAGTGGGTAGACCTGCGCTTCACCGATACCAAGGGCAAGCAGCAACACGTCACCATGCCGGCTCGCGACGCGCTGGACGATGAGTTCTTCGAAGCCGGCAAGATGTTCGACGGCTCCTCCATCGCCGGCTGGAAAGGCATCGAAGCCTCCGACATGATCCTGATGCCGGACGACAGCACCGCCGTCCTCGATCCGTTCACCGAAGAGCCGACCCTGATCCTGGTCTGCGACATCATCGAGCCGAGCACCATGCAAGGCTACGAGCGCGACCCGCGCAACATCGCCAAGCGCGCCGAGGAGTACCTGAAGTCCACCGGCATCGGCGACACCGTGTTCGTCGGCCCGGAGCCGGAGTTCTTCATCTTCGACGAAGTGAAGTTCAAGTCCGACATCTCCGGCTCGATGTTCAAGATCTTCTCCGAGCAGGCTTCCTGGAACACCGACGCCGACATCGAGTCCGGCAACAAGGGCCATCGCCCGGGCGTGAAGGGCGGCTACTTCCCGGTACCGCCGGTCGACCACGACCATGAAATCCGCACCGCCATGTGCAACGCCCTGGAAGAAATGGGCCTGGTGGTCGAAGTCCACCACCACGAAGTGGCAACCGCCGGCCAGAACGAGATCGGCGTGAAGTTCAACACCCTGGTCGCCAAGGCCGACGAAGTGCAGACCCTGAAGTACTGTGTGCACAACGTCGCCGACGCCTACGGCAAGACCGTGACCTTCATGCCGAAGCCGCTGTACGGCGACAACGGTTCGGGCATGCACGTGCACATGTCGATCTCCAAGGACGGCAAGAACACCTTCGCCGGCGAAGGCTATGCCGGCCTGTCCGAGACCGCCCTGTACTTCATCGGCGGCATCATCAAGCACGGCAAGGCCCTGAACGGCTTCACCAACCCCTCGACCAACTCCTACAAGCGCCTGGTCCCGGGCTTCGAAGCTCCGGTGATGCTGGCCTACTCGGCGCGCAACCGTTCCGCCTCGATCCGTATCCCCTACGTATCCAGCCCGAAGGCCCGCCGTATCGAAGCGCGCTTCCCGGACCCGGCAGCCAACCCCTACCTGGCCTTCGCCGCGCTGCTGATGGCCGGCCTGGACGGCATCCAGAACAAGATCCACCCCGGCGATGCCGCCGACAAGAACCTGTACGACCTGCCGCCGGAAGAGGCGAAGGAAATCCCGCAGGTTTGCGGCAGCCTGAAAGAGGCGCTGGAAGAGCTCGACAAGGGCCGCGCGTTCCTGACCAAGGGCGGCGTGTTCACCGACGAGTTCATCGATGCCTACATCGAGCTGAAGAGCGAAGAAGAGATCAAGGTGCGCACCTTCGTGCACCCGCTGGAATACGACCTGTACTACAGCGTCTGATCCACCCTTTCCTATAACAACGAGTCACCCTCTTGAGGCCTCCTTCGGGAGGCCTTTTTTATGGGCCGGACCATGGAGAAACGCAAAGTTCGCCGCGCCGTTCGGTTAGACTTGCCGCGCTCCCCGCCCCAAGGATAAGGACCGTCCATGCGTCACTCTCTCTGGCTCCTGCTTGCCGCCATCCTCAGCCTGCCCGCCCAGGCCGGCACCGAATGCCGCGATATCCACGACCGCGACCTGCGGCGCATGTGCAACGCACTGGAACGCGGCGACAGCGGGGATTGCGGCGACATCGACAGCCGCGACCTGCGGCGTTACTGCGGCGCGCTGCTGGCGCCGGGACAGCGCTACGACTGCGACGACATCCGCGACGGCGACACGCGCCGCCAGTGCCGCGCCATCGTCCGCGGCGACCGCAAGCGCTGCGACGACATCGACAGCCGCGACATGCGCCGCCAGTGCCGGGCCGTGGTATCGCGTGCGCCGTGGCAGTGCGACGGCATCGACGACCGCGACATGCGCCGCATCTGCCGGGTCATCCTGTCGCGCTAGATGCCGCCGTCCGCCGGCGTGCCCGGCTCGTCCGGTTCCGCGGATTTCGCCTTGGGCGCCCGGCTCAACTGTACGTTGAGACGCGGCATGGACAGTTCGAGGCCGGCCTGGTCGAGGCGCCGACGCAGGCGCAGGTTGAACGCCCGCTGGACCTCCCACTGCTTGATCGGCGCGGTCTTGAAGCGGAAGCGCAGGATCGCCTGGCCGTTGTCGAAACTCTCCACGCCCTGCAATTCCATCGGCGACCACAGGTTGCGGTAGACCGCCGGGTCGCTGCGCAGCTCCATCGCGACCTCGCGCACCAGCGCCACCGCGTCGTCGATCGGCATGCTCGCCGGCACCGGCCAGCGGAACATCGCGTAGCCGAACTGGCGCGAGTAGTTCTTGATGCTCTTGATCTCGCTGAACGGGATGGTATGCACCACGCCGTCCAGGTCGCGCAGGCGCACGGTACGGATAGTCAGGCCCTCGACCGTGCCAAGGTGGCCGCCGACGTCGACGTAGTCGTCGATCGACAGCGAGTCCTCGATGATGATGAACAGGCCGGTGATCAGGTCCGCCACCAGCGACTGCGCACCGAAGCCGATGGCCAGGCCGATCACGCCGGCACCGGCCAGCAGCGGGGTGACGTTCATGCCCATGTTGGCCAGGGCGACGATCAGGGCGATCACCGCGATGGTGGCGAACAGCACGTTGCGGATCAGCGGCAGCATGGTCAGCGCGCGGGTGTTCGGCCGGCTCTTGCCGCCCAGGCCGAGGCTGTGCTGGATCGCGGTATCGGTGAGGATCCAGATCAGCCAGGCGACCAGCAGGGTGGTGCCGAAGCTGACTACCTTCATGCTGATCTGCTCGCCCTCGCCTTCCGCATAGCGAATCAGCGACATGCCCCAGACGCGCAAGGCGACCTCGATGAAGAACAGCACCACGAAGATGTGCAGCAGGGTGTAGCCGAAGCTCTGCAACTGCTCGATGTACGGCGCGCTGCGGCGCGGGCCGGCGCCGACCCGACTGGAACGGCGGCGGATCAGCCCGATCACGGTCATCGCCACCACCGCCAGCACCGCGCAGACCAGCGCCCGGCGCAACGCCGAACTGCTGTCGCCGGCGGAAACGAAGGTGGCGAACAGGGAAATCCCCACCAGCACCAGCACCGGCACGAACCACAGCGAGCCGACCAGTTGCACCAGGTCGTGCAGGCTACGGCGCTTGAGGCGGCGCTCCAGCGGCTGGTTGCGGATCAGGTGGGCGATCGGCCGGCGGAAACGCATCACGAACAGCGCAGTGAACAGCGCGGCGCTGGCGTTGGCCAGGGTACTCAGGCAGATCGAGGTGTGCTCGCCGAGGCCGGCGATCAGCCGCGGATCGTGGGCGACCTCGCCCAGCGCGGCGAGGCTGCCGATCAGCCACAACGGGCGGAACGCCTGGCGCCGCAGGATATCCAGGGCGCGCTGGCGGTGCGGGCCGCTGAGCAGCGAGAGGGAAATCACGCACAGCGCGGAGAACAGCGTGCCGCAGACCAGCACATAGGCCATGACCATCGCCAGGGTCTTGCTCAGGGAGTCCGGCAGCACCACCGACAGGTACAGGGTGATGAGGAAGGCCACCAGCCAGGGGCCCAGCTTGCGCAGGGAGAACAGCAGCAGGTCGCGGGTCTTCGGATGCTGCGGCAACTCCGCCGACAGGCCGAAGCGCTCGCGCATGCGCCGGCTGAGCCAGAGCAGCGCGCTGGCCAGGCAGGCCCAGAGGAGGATCACCACCGAAAAATCGAAGACCATCGCCGGCAGGTCGCGCCAGCTTGGAAAGCGCTCCTCGAGTTCGGCACGCGCCAGCTGGAACTGGTTGCCCCATAACGCGACCGGGCTGTTCGCGCCCTGGAACTGCTTCTCCAGGCTGGTCAGGGTATCGCCGATCAGCCCCAGCACCCCACCCTCGCTTTCCTTGCCTTTCTTGGTCACGTCGCGCAGCTGTTTCAGCTTTTTCAGCAGGTCGGCGCGCTGCCTGTCGTTCTCCAGGGTCTGGATGACCTGGTTCAGCGATTGTTCCAACTGCGCATCGCTGACCTTCTCGCCACCGGAAGAACTCCCCGCCAACGGGTTCGGCAGCGCCGCGGCACCCGGCGGCGAGTAGAACAGGGCGGCGCAGAGGCACAGCAGCAGGGCCGCCAGGACGCGGGAGCGAAGGGTGAAGCGGGCGATGATCGGCACGAGAAAGGCAGTCCCCAAGGTGAGAAACCGAAACAGCCGCATCATACAAGCCGGACACCCGCCGTTTCGAACGGGGCCGCCGGCCGGCGGCGCAAGCACAGACACTCTGGCGCAACGAGGGTTCGCCCCGCCAGTGCCGGCTGAGACGAACGCAGCCGCGCGGCGGGGCACAGCGACCGCCAACGTGCCCCAGCGCACACCTTCGAATACCCGCATGCCGCACAATGCACGGCTTGCCAGCGCGCCGATGCGGTGCAACGCTTGGCAGGTTCACCCGGAGACCGTCCATGCGCCTGATCACCAGCTGCCTGCTCCTGGCCGCCGCCCTGCCGGCCATGGCGCAGATCTACCAATACACCGACGCCAACGGCAACAAGGTATTCACCAACCAGCCGCCAGACGGGGTGCAGGCGCAGACCGTCGAACTGCAGCCGACCAATACCGTAGGAATCGACACGCCGGAAAAGTCCTCCGCGGGCAATGCCCCGGCCGCCGATAGCGAGGCCGCCGCCTACGAGATCCTTGCCCTCAGCGACCTCCCCACGGAAGAGGCGCTGCGCGCCAACAACGGCACCTTCAACGTCAGCGTCAGCATCCGCCCGGCCCTGCACAGCGGCCACCAGTTACAACTGGTGCTGGACGGCAAACCCTACGGCACGCCCAGCAGCGGCACCCGCTTCACCCTGCACGAGATCGACCGCGGCGACCACAGCCTCGCGGTACAGGTACTCAACGGCGAACGGGTGCTGCAATCCAGCCCGCCGGTGACCTTCACCGTGCAGCGCGTGCACCTCGGGAAGAAGCGATGATCCCGCGCATTCTCGGCGCCCTCCTGCTGTGCCTGGCCTGCGCCGCGCAAGCGGGGGTCTACACCTACATCGACGCCGAGGGCAACCGCGTCTACACCGACCAGCCGCCCAGCGGGCGCAAGGCCCAACGCGTCGAACTGGCGCCGGGCAACAGCGTGGCACCACCGGGCATACGCTATCGTCCGCCCGCCGCGCCGCTGGAGGTGAAGCCGCCGGCCTACCAGCTACTGCGCATCCTCTTCCCCGAACCGGACGCAACCCTGCGCGCCAACAGCGGCGACGTCATCGTCACCGTCACCAGCGAGCCGGCGCTGCTGCCCGGCCATCGCTATCGCCTGCTGCTCGACGGCAAGCCTGCCGGAGTGCCGGGACGCAGCCCGGTGTTCCCGTTGAAGAACCTCGATCGCGGCACCCACCAGGTCGCAGTGGAAATCATCGATGGCGACGGCATGACCGTCGAAAGCACCCCGAGCCAGCCCTTCCACCTGCATCGAGTGAGCATCGCCGGGCAACCCCTGCCGGAGGTCGATACGCCGCTGGTCAGCGCGATAGAGCCAAGCGAGCGCTAGCCGAACTTCCCCTGCCCACTCCACGGTGGGCGGGATTTTCCGGTTTTTTTCCCGACTCTCCTGGCGAAAACGCCGCCGGCCACGCCAATGCACCAGATTGGTGCGATTACCCGCACCACTTTCTATACTGTCCCCATTTCGGGTCACCGCTCGTCGCCGAAAACCTTCCCGGCGCACCTCTAGCCAGCGCCTCGGCAGAAAAAACGCGCCTTTTCGGCGCCTGGTTTGCTTTTTGCATTTTCCTGCCCAACCTTGGAACAGCTGCCCGCCATGCCGACCGATACCCTGCACCGACTGTTGCTCGACAACCTGACCACCGCGGTGATCCTGCTCGACGGCGAACTGCGCCTGGAGTACATGAACCCGGCGGCGGAGATGCTCCTGGCCGTGAGCGGCCAGCGCAGCCACGGGCAATTCATCAGCGAGCTGTTCACCGAATCGCCGGAAGCCTTGAACTCGCTGCGCCAGGCGGTGGAACAGGCACATCCGTTCACCAAGCGCGAAGCGACCCTGACCTCGATCACCGGCGTCAGCATCACGGTCGACTATGCGGTGACGCCCATCCTCAACCGCAACGAGACGCTGCTGCTGCTCGAGGTCCATCCGCGCGACCGGCTGATGCGGATCACCCGCGAAGAAGCGCAGTTGTCCAAGCAGGAGACCACCAAGCTGCTGGTGCGCGGGCTCGCCCACGAGATCAAGAACCCGCTCGGCGGCATCCGCGGCGCAGCGCAACTGCTGTCTCGCGAGTTGCCGGAAGAGTCGCTGAAGGACTACACCAACGTCATCATCGAAGAAGCCGACCGGTTGCGGAACCTGGTGGACCGCATGCTCGGCTCGAACAAACTGCCGAACCTGGCGCCGACCAACATCCATGAAGTGCTGGAGCGGGTCAGCAGCCTGGTGGAAGCGGAGAGCCAGGGCAGCATCACCCTGGTCCGCGACTACGACCCGAGCATCCCCGACCTGCTGCTCGACCGCGAGCAAATGATCCAGGCCGTGCTCAACATGGTACGCAACGCCATGCAGGCGATCGCAGGGCAGAACGACCTGCGCCTCGGTCGCATCACCCTGCGCAGCCGTACCCTGCGCCAGTTCACCATCGGCCACACGCGTCACCGCCTGGTGTGCAAGGTGGAGATCATCGACAACGGCCCGGGCATTCCGGCCGAGCTCCAGGAAACCATCTTCTACCCCATGGTCAGCGGCCGTCCGGACGGTACCGGACTCGGCCTGGCCATCGCCCAGAACATCATCAGCCAGCACCAGGGGCTGATTGAATGCGAGAGCCACCCCGGCCATACCGTATTCAGTCTGTTCCTGCCCCTGGAACAAGGAGTGCATTGACCATGAGCCGATCAGAGACCGTCTGGATCGTCGACGACGACCGCTCCATCCGCTGGGTACTGGAAAAAGCCCTGCAACAGGAAGGCATGACCACGGTGAGCTTCGACAGCGCCGACAGCGTGATCGGCCGCCTCGGCCGGCAGCAGCCGGACGTGATCATCTCCGATATCCGCATGCCCGGCGCCAGCGGCCTCGACCTGCTGGCGCAGATCCGCGAACTGCATCCGCGCCTGCCGGTGATCATCATGACCGCGCATTCCGACCTCGACAGCGCGGTGGCCTCCTACCAGGGCGGCGCCTTCGAATACCTGCCCAAGCCGTTCGACGTCGACGAGGCGGTCTCCCTGGTCAAGCGCGCCAACCAGCACGCCCAGGAGCAGCAGGGCCTGGAGCTGCCGGCGAACCAGGCGCGCACGCCGGAGATCATCGGCGAGGCGCCGGCGATGCAGGAGGTATTCCGCGCCATCGGCCGCCTCAGCCATTCCAACATCACCGTGCTGATCAACGGCGAATCGGGTACCGGCAAGGAGCTGGTCGCCCATGCCCTGCATCGCCACAGCCCGCGCGCAGCCTCGCCATTCATCGCGCTGAACATGGCGGCGATCCCCAAGGACCTGATGGAATCCGAGCTGTTCGGCCATGAGAAGGGCGCCTTCACCGGGGCCGCCGCCCAGCGCCGCGGACGCTTCGAGCAGGCCGATGGCGGCACCCTGTTCCTCGACGAGATCGGCGACATGCCGGCCGACACCCAGACCCGCCTGCTGCGCGTCCTGGCCGACGGCGAGTTCTACCGGGTCGGCGGGCACACGCCGGTGAAGGTCGACGTGCGGATCATCGCCGCCACCCACCAGAACCTGGAAAGCCTGGTGCGCGACGGCAAGTTCCGCGAGGACCTGTTCCATCGCCTGAACGTGATCCGCATCCACATCCCGCGGCTGGCCGACCGCCGCGAGGACATCCCGGCGCTGGCCCGGCACTTCCTCAGCCGCGCCGCCCAGGAGCTGGCGGTGGAACCCAAGCTGCTGAAGGCGGAAACCGAGGAGTACCTGAAGAACCTCGGCTGGCCGGGCAACGTCCGCCAACTGGAGAACACCTGTCGCTGGATCACCGTGATGGCCTCCGGCCGCGAGGTGCACATCGACGACCTGCCGCCGGAGCTGCTGACCCAGCCGCAGGACAGCGCGCCGGCGGCGAACTGGGAACAGGCCCTTCGCCAGTGGGCCGACCAGGCGCTGGGCCGCGGCCAGTCGAACCTGCTGGACAGCGCCGTGCCGGCCTTCGAACGGATCATGATAGAAACCGCCCTCAAGCACACCGCCGGCCGCCGCCGCGATGCCGCCGTGCTGCTCGGCTGGGGCCGCAATACCCTGACCCGCAAGATCAAGGAGCTGGGGATGAACGTCGATGGAGCCGACGACGAAGGCGACGACTGAAGCGCCACTGCTCCCATGAGCGACCCAACGGGGCCTTCGGGCCCCGTTTTTCATGGTCCGTCGCGCGCCCCTGCCAAGCGAGACGCCGCCCCGGCCTCGGCAGGGCGCCCGCCCGGAACCACCGGTCAAACCGTGGCGTAGGGCGAATAACCGCATCGCGGTTATCCGCCGATTGTGCAGGGCCGCGGCGGATAACGCCTATGGCGTTATTCGCCCTACCGTCCGCAGCACAGCCCCAGCCTCGGCAGGGCGCCCGCCCGGCACCACCGGTCAAACCGTGGCGTAGGGCGAATAACCGCATCGCGGTTATCCGCCGGTTGTGCAGGGCAGCGGCCCTTGCCCGGATTTTGGGCAGCGTGCACCAGCAGGCGACAAATCGGCATCAATCGCTGGCGGAAAAGCCCGCTCCGTCATTTTTCCGCAATCGACTTCCCACAAACCCCTGGGATGCCGCCAAGCCCTTGATCCACGGGCTTCCAGAGGCATTCATCACCAGCTCGCCCACAGACTTATCCACAATCCTTCAGGAAAGCGAGCGCGCCGCCAGCGCGCTCATGAGAATTGGCACAGCCCCTGCATTGGAGCAGATAACGAAGATTTCGGGGGCCTCGGTACAGGCAGGCTGGGGAATCCCCTCTTTTACACCCGGCGGCAGACGCAGCATCCGCGCGCAACCGCCACACCCGTTTCGGGGACCTCGGTACAGGCAGGCTGAGAACTCCCCTCTTTTATGCCCGGCGGTAGCGCAGCGATCCGCGCCTCCGCCCTCCCGTTTGGGGACCTCGGTACAGGCAGGCTGAGAATTCCCCCTTTTATTCCCGGCCGTCGCGCTCCTGCAGCTCGACGACGAGGCGCCAGCCCTCGCCGTCCTCCGACCACTGCCAGCGCCCCTGCAAGGGGCGGGTCGAGACCAGGCTCAACAGCAGCGCCTTTCCCTCCTCGCGGACGCGCCAGCGCAACGGCTGGCCCAGCCATCGTCCGTCTCCCTGCTGCGCCGCGCCCCGGGCGACGATGCGCAACGTCAGGGCACCCTCCACCCGCGCCGCCGTAACCGCAGCCTGGCGATCGAAGCGCAGGACCAGGCCCTGCTCGCTCTCCCCGACCGCCAGCAGTTGCGGCGCAGACGTCGGCAGCGAAGCGGGACCGAACAACCTGCCGAGCATCAGCCCGAACAACAACCCGGCAAGCACCAGCGCACCCCAGACTTTCCAGCGCTGGCGCCGCAGATCGTCGATGGCGGAGGTAGAATGCCGCCCGTTATCTGCTCCGGAGCCCTGCATGTTCCACGTCATCCTGTTTCAACCGGAGATACCTCCGAATACCGGCAACATTATCAGGCTCTGCGCCAACGCCGGATGCAGTCTGCACCTGATCGAGCCGCTCGGTTTCGAACTGGACGACAAGCGCTTGCGCCGTGCCGGCCTCGACTACCACGAATACGCCAGCGTACGCCGCTACCCGGATCTGCAGAGCTGCCTCGAGGCCCTCGGCCAGCCACGCCTGTTCGCCTTCACCACCAAGGGGTCGCGGGCCTTCCACGAAGTGGCCTACCAGCGCGACGATGCCTTCCTCTTCGGCCCGGAAAGCCGCGGACTGCCGGAGGACGTGCGCAACGCCCTGCCAACCGATCGGCGCCTGCGCCTGCCGATGCGCGAAGGCTGCCGTAGCCTGAACCTGTCCAACACGGTGGCGGTGACCGTCTACGAAGCCTGGCGCCAGCTCGGCTTCGCCATGGACTGAGCCGGCTGACAGGCATGAAAAAGCCCGCGCAAGGCGGGCTTCTTCGCAAGCGCTGGGCTTACTGGACCGACGGCGTCGGGATCTCGCCGGAGGCCTGCATGCGGGCGATTTCCTGGGCGTAGAGGGCGTCGAAGTTCACCGGCGACAGCATCAGCGCCGGGAACGAACCGCGTACCACCAGGTTGTCCAGGGCTTCGCGAGCGTACGGGAAGAGGATGTTCGGGCAGAACGCGCCAAGGGTATGGCTCATGCTCGACGGATCGAGGTTCTTGATCAGGAAGATGCCGGCCTGCTGCACTTCGGCGATGAAGGCAGTGGTGTCCTCGCCGTTCTTCACGGTCACCGATACGGTCAGGACCACTTCGTAGAAGTCGCCGTCCAGCTGCTTCTGGCGAGTGTTCAGGTCCAGGCTGATGGACGGGTTCCATTCCTGGCGGAAGATTTCCGGTGACTTCGGCGACTCGAACGACAGGTCGCGCAGGTAGATGCGCTGCAGGGAGAACTGGGGTTGCTGCTCGTCGGCAGCGCCGTTGGTAGCTTGCTCGGTCATTTTCGGGCCTTCCCTTGGGTCAATTCATGAATGGTTTCAGGCAGACAGCAGCGCGTCCAGCTTGCCGGCGCGCTCCAGTGCATGAAGGTCGTCGCAGCCGCCGACATGGGTCTCGCCGATCCAGATCTGCGGCACGGTGGTCGATCCCGCCTTGCGTGCCAGCTCGGCGCGCAGTTCGGGCTTGCCGTCGCAGGCGATCTCCTGGAAGTCCACGCCCTTGCGTTGCAGCAACTGCTTGGCGCGGATGCAGTACGGACACCAGGCGGTGGTGTAGATCACGACGGGCGGCATGTCACTTCACCAGCGGCAGGTTGTCGCCGCGCCAGCTGCCGATCCCGCCGGACAGCTTGGCGGCGTTGAAGCCGGCCTTCTTCAGGACGCCGCCCCAGGTACCGGAGTGCTGGCCCATGGCGTCGACCAGGATGATGGTCTTGCCCTTGTACTTTTCCAGCTCGGTCATGCGGCTGTTCAGCTTGTCGGCCGGGATGTTCAGCGCGTCGACGATGTGCCCGCTGGCGAACTCCTTGGCCGGACGGATATCCAGGACCACCGCCTGGTCGGCATTGACCAGCGCGGTCAGCTCGCGGGTCGACAGGCTCTTGCCGCCCTTGCGCAGCTCGTGCAGCAACAGCAGGACCAGCAGGACCAGCAGCGCCGCGACCAGCAGGTAGTGGTTGGTGGCGAACTCGATCAGACGGGAAACGAATTGCATGGTGACGGATATCCAGGGCGTAAAAATGCCGGCCAGTATACAGACCGCGCCGGCCAGGGGGGAACCCGCCGGGCGGCGCCCCGCTCGGCTCCAGGAAATGGCGTCGCGGGAAACTTCACGGTTAGAATGCCGGTCCTTTTCTGTGAAGCTGGCCAGTTCCGGCCCGGGCACGGTTCGGGCGGGACAGAGGGAGCGAGGATAGCGGCATTCGGTTGCGGATCGGCGTCATCGGTTTAATCAATCAGCCTCTTCCTACGTCTTGAACGACAATGTTCCCACTAAATTTGGTCAGTTTCTGAACCCCGCGGAAATAGAGCCGGACATATGACTGCCACGCCCAAACCCCTGGTCCTGATCATCCTGGACGGCTTCGGCCACAGCGAAAGCCCTGACTACAACGCCATCTACGCCGCGAAGAAGCCGGTCTGGGATCGCCTCCTGGCAACCCAGCCGCACGGCCTGATCTCCGGCTCCGGCATGGACGTCGGCCTGCCCGACGGCCAGATGGGCAATTCCGAGGTCGGCCACATGAACCTCGGCGCAGGCCGCGTGGTGTACCAGGACTTCACCCGCGTCACCAAGGCCATCCGCGACGGCGAATTCTTCGAAAACCCGGTGATCGCCGGCGCGGTCGACAAGGCCGTCGCCGCCGACAAGGCGGTGCACATCCTCGGCCTGCTCTCCCCGGGCGGCGTACACAGCCATGAAGACCACCTGGTGGCGATGGCGCAGATGGCCGCCAGGCGCGGCGCCGGCAAGATCTACCTGCATGCCTTCCTGGATGGCCGCGATACCCCGCCGAAAAGCGCGCAGCCGTCGCTGGAGCGTCTCGACGCCACCTTCGCCGGGCTCGGCAAGGGCCGCATCGCCTCGATCATCGGCCGCTATTTCGCGATGGACCGCGACAACCGCTGGGACCGCGTCCAGGCCGCCTATGAACTGATTGTCGACGGCAAGGCCGAGTTCACCGCCGACTCCTCGGTGGCAGCCCTCGAGGCCGCCTACGCCCGCGGCGAGAGCGACGAATTCGTCAAGGCCACCGCGGTGGTCCCGGCCGGCGCCGAAGCGGTGCGGGTCGAGGATGGCGACGCGGTGATCTTCATGAACTTCCGCGCCGACCGCGCCCGCGAGCTGAGCCGCGCCTTCGTCGAGCCGGCATTCAATGAGTTCCCCCGCGAACGAGCCCCGCAGCTGGCAGGTTTCGTCATGCTGACCCAGTACGCGGCGAGCATCCCGGCGCCCTGCGCCTTCCCGCCGGAGCCGCTGACCAACGTCCTCGGCGAGTACCTGGCCAAGCATGGCAAGACCCAGCTGCGCATCGCCGAGACCGAGAAGTACGCCCATGTGACCTTCTTCTTCTCCGGCGGCCGCGAGGAACCCTACGAGGGCGAGGAGCGCATCCTGATCCCCTCGCCGAAGGTCGCCACCTACGACCTGCAACCCGAGATGAGCGCGCCGGAAGTCACCGACCGTATCGTCGAGGCCATCGAGCAACAGCGCTACGACGTGATCGTGGTCAACTACGCCAACGGCGACATGGTCGGCCACACCGGGGTGTTCGAGGCCGCGGTCAAGGCCGTGGAGTGCCTGGACACCTGCATGGGCCGTATCGTCGAGGCGCTGGACAAGGTCGGCGGCGAAGCCCTGATCACCGCCGACCACGGCAATGTCGAGCAGATGGAAGACGAGTCCACCGGCCAGGCGCACACCGCGCACACCTGCGAACCGGTGCCCTTCGTCTACGTCGGCAAGCGCAAGCTGAGCATCCGCGAAGGCGGCGTGCTGGCCGACGTGGCGCCGACCATGCTGACCCTCATGGGGCTGGAGCAGCCGGCGGAAATGACCGGTCGCAGCATCGTCACCCTCGGCTGATCCGCGAACGACGAACTCCCGCGCAGGGCGGATAACCGCGTCGCGGTTATCCGCCGCTTCTGCAGGCCATCGACGGATAACGCCTGCGACGTTATCCGCCGTAGCGGGCCGGGCGCCGCGCCCTGTTTCCACGACGCCACCTTCCCCGCTTTAACGCTGCCGATCGGCCGACAGGCCTGGCCACGCGGCGTCGAGACGTGTGCCGCGGTTTTCATTTTCCGCGTCTCCCCCCTGCCTCCCGCTACGTCGCCGAGGCCCGTGCTAGCCTTGCCCGCGCTGCCTTTTCCATCTGCCCTACAAGGATTTCCGCCGATGTGGTTCCTCCTCGCCACCTCGCTCCTCGCCCTGTCCTTCCAGCGCCTGCTGGCCCTCGTCTTGCTGCTCGCGACCTGCTGTCTCGCCTTCTACGACGGGGTTCTCGCTCCGCCTGCGGTCGCCGCCCTGGCTGTACTGGGCGTCCTCGCCCTGTTGCGCCGGCGCCTGGCGGCACGCCGCGCCTGGGCCCTGGGCCTGGAGCTGCTGCTGGTCGCCGGCGCGGTGGGCCTGTTCCTGCACCTGCTACCCGGCTTCGCCAACCCCAGGATCCTGGACAAGGCGGTGGTCGGCCCGCAGAGCCTGCCGTTCACCATGTACTTCAACTTCGACAAGGCACTGGTGCCGTTCCTGCTACTGGCCTGCCTGCCGAGCCTGTTCCGCGACGAAGCCCGCGCTCCCGGCCGCCCCTGGTACTGGCTGCTGCTCGTGGCGGCGGTGCCGGCGCTGCTTCTGCTGGCTGTCGGCGTCGGCCTGCTGCGGCCGGAACTCCACGCGCCGGCCTGGCTCTGGCAGTTCGTCCTGGCCAACCTGTTCTTCGTTTCCCTTGCCGAGGAAGCGCTGTTCCGCGGCTACCTGCAGCAACGCCTGGGCCAATGGCTGGGCCCCTGGCCCGCCCTGGCGCTGGCCTCGGCGCTGTTCGGCCTGGCGCACTTCGCCGGCGGCCCGCTGCTGATGCTGTTCGCCGGCCTCGCCGGGCTGATCTACGGGTTGGCCTGGCTGTGGAGCGGCCGCCTGTGGGTGGCGACGCTGTTCCACTTCGGGCTGAACCTGACGCATCTGCTGCTGTTCACCTACCCGCTCTACAGACCCGCCTGATGCCCGTGGCCTTCGTCGTCGACGACATCCGCCGCTGCCATCCGGCTGAAATACGTGGAAGCGCCCCACAGCGCGCGGTGCGGGGCGTTTTTTTTAACGGCGGCCACGGGCATACTAGGCCGGTCCAATTCCCAGGTGCCCGCCACCCCATGCTCCGCCTCCTTCCTCTCCTGCTATCCCTCGCCTGTCTCGCTCCGGCCTTCGCCGACGAGCGCGCCGACACCCAACGCCAGCTGGAACAGACGCAGAAGGACATCGGCGAGCTGAAGAAGCTGCTGGACGGCATCCAGCAGGAAAAGAGCGGCGTGCAGAAGCAGCTGAAGTCCACCGAGACCGAGATGGGCGACCTGGAAAAACAGATCAAGGCCCTGCAGGACGAGCTGGACAAGAGCGAAGCCGAGCTGAAACGGCTGGATGGGGAGAAAAAAAAACTCCAGGACGCGCGCATTGAGCAGCAGCGCCTCCTCGCCATCCAGGCCCGCGCGGCCTACCAGAGTGGACGCGAGGAATACCTGAAGCTGCTGCTGAACCAGGAACACCCGGAAAAATTCAGCCGCACCCTCACCTACTACGACTACATCAACAAAGCCCGTCTCGAACAGCTCGCCAGCTTCAACGAAACCCTCCGCCAGTTGGCCAACGTCGAGCAGGACATCTCTGCGCAGAAAGCCGAACAACTGAGCAAGCAAGGCGAGCTGGACAGCCGCCGCGAGGCGCTGGCAGCGACCCGCAAGGAGCGCCAGCAAGCCCTGGCCAAGCTGAACAGCGACTACCGCGAACGCGACCAGAAGCTCAAGTCCCGCCAACAGGACCAGGCCGAGCTGGCCAAGGTACTGCGGACCATCGAGGAAACCCTGGCCCGCCAGGCCCGCGAAGCCGCCGCCGCGGCGGAGCGCGAGCGCCAGCGCGCGCTGGCCGCCGAACGCGAGCGTGCGCGCCAGCAGCAGGCCGCCCCCGGACGAGTCACCAGCCCGCCGCGCGAACCTGCGCCGGGCCCGCTGGTCTCAAGCACTGGCGCGGTCTACGGCGGCGCGTTCGGCTCGGCCCGCGGCAAGCTGCCGTGGCCGGTGAATGGCCGCGTCGTGGCGCGCTTCGGCAGCCAGCGCGGCGACGATCCGCGGGCGAAATGGGACGGCGTACTGATTTCGGCGAGCGCCGGCAGCACCGTCCGCGCGGTGCACGGCGGACGCGTGGTATTCGCCGACTGGTTGCGCGGAGCCGGCCTGTTGGTCATCCTCGACCACGGTGGCGGCTACCTCAGCCTTTATGGCCATAATCAAAGCCTGCTGAAAGACGCCGGCGACACCGTGAAGGCCGGAGACCCGATCGCCACCGTTGGAACCAGCGGCGGCCAGAGTAGCCCGGCCGTGTACTTCGCCATTCGCCATCAGGGCCGCCCGGCGGACCCTACTACCTGGTGCCGCGCGCAGGGATAGGCGCCGAACTCGTGATTAGGAGCTGAACATGCTGCATTGCTTCCGTCCCACCACCCTGGCGCTGGCCCTGCTGCTCGGCGCGGGCGCGGCCCAGGCTGCCGACGCCCCGGCCGACGCCGCGCCACTGGCCAACGGTAGCAGTGCCCCGCTGCCCCTCGACGAGCTGCGTACCTTCGCCGAGGTTCTCGACCGGGTGAAGGCCGCCTATGTCGAGCCAGTGGACGACAAGACCCTGCTGGAGAACGCCATCAAGGGCATGCTCAGCAACCTCGACCCGCACTCCGCCTACCTCGGCCCGGAGGACTTCGCCGAGCTGCAGGAAAGCACCAGCGGCGAGTTCGGCGGCCTGGGCATCGAGGTCGGCAGCGAAGACGGCTTCATCAAGGTGGTCTCGCCGATCGACGACACCCCCGCGGCCCGCGCCGGCATCCAGCCCGGCGACCTGATCGTGCAGATCGACGGCAAGCCGACCAAGGGCCAGTCGATGACCGAAGCGGTCGACAGCATGCGCGGCAAGGCCGGCTCCCCGATCACCCTGACCATCGTCCGCGATGGCGGCAGACCGTTCGACGTCGAACTCAAGCGCGCCATCATCAAGGTCAAGAGTGTCAAGAGCCAGGTCCTCGAACCCGGCTACGCCTACCTGCGCATCACCCAGTTCCAGGTCAACACCGGCGAGGAAGTGGTCAAGGCGCTGAACCAGCTGCGCAAGGACAACAAGGGCCGTCTCAAGGGCCTGGTCCTGGACCTGCGCAACAACCCCGGCGGCGTGCTGCAGTCCGCCGTCGAGGTAGCCGACGCCTTCCTCACCAAGGGCCTGATCGTCTACACCAAGGGCCGCATCGCCAACTCCGAGCTGCGCTTCAGCGCCGACCCGGCCGATCCCAGCGACAAGGTTCCGCTGGTGGTGCTGATCAACGGTGGCAGCGCCTCGGCGGCGGAAATCGTCGCCGGTGCCCTGCAGGACCAGAAGCGCGCGATCCTGATGGGCACCGACAGCTTCGGCAAGGGCTCGGTGCAGACCGTGCTGCCGCTGAACAACGACCGCGCCCTGAAGCTCACCACCGCGCTCTACTACACCCCCAACGGGCGCTCCATCCAGGCCCAGGGCATCGTTCCGGACATCGAAGTCGGACGCGCCAAGGTGACCCAGGAGCGGAGCAGCTTCGAGGGCTTCAAGGAAGCCGACCTGCAGGGCCACCTGGCCAACGGCAACGGCGGCGCCGACCGCCCCACCGGCAAGCGTGCCGCGCCGAGCGAGCGCCCGCAGGATTCCGACTACCAGCTCAGCCAGGCCCTTAGCCTGCTGAAAGGCCTGAGCGTCACCCGCGGCAACTGATGTCGGCGTTTCGCGTTGCCCTGCTGGGCCTGTGCCTGCTGTTCAACCAGGCCCAGGCCCGCCAGGACCCCGTCCCCTACCAGCGCCCGCCGCTGCTGACCGTGGTCATCGATGACCTCGGGCAGAACCTGGCACGCGACCGCCGGGTTCTCGACCTGCCCCCCGGCGTAACCCTGGCGATCATCCCGGAAACCCCGCATGCCGCCGAACTGGCCCGCGAGGCGCACCAGCGCGGGCGCACGGTGATCCTGCACATGCCGATGGACCCGGCCGGCGGTCCCTACGCCTGGCGGCCGGAGCTGACCCAGGAAGAGCGTGCGCGGCGGCTGGACGCGGCGCTGGCCAAGGTGCCGTTCGTGCAAGGCCTGAACAACCACGAGGGCAGCCGCATGACCGCGGTGCGCCCGGCGATGGCCTGGCTCGCCGAGGAACTCCAGCGTCGCGGCCTGTACCTGGTCGACAGCCGCACCAGCGCCGCCACCGTGGCCGCCAGCGAGGCGCAGCGGATCGGCCTGGCGAGCGTCTCGCGCGATGTGTTCCTCGACAACGAAGCCACACCGGAAGCGGTCTCCGCACAACTGCAGGCCGGCGTCGCCCTGGCCCGCAAGCAGGGTTCGGCGTTGCTCATCGGCCACCCGCACAAGGCCACCCTCGACGTGCTGGCGCGGGAGCTGCCGAAGCTGCGCGCCCAGGGCATCGAGCTGGTACCGCCGCAGATGCTCATCGGCGAGCGCGGCAACCGCAACGTCAACCCACGCCAGGCGCCGCACTGAAGCCGGGTTTACCGGCGTCGCGGCAGCGGTTAAGGTGACGTCCTCGTCATTCCTGCACGGACGCACCGATGGCCCGCCCTTCCCCTCCCATGCCCCTGCTCGCCGCCGCCCTGCTGGTCGCAGGCGCGATTCCCCTCGGTTTCATCTGGATCCTCACCAGCGCCAAGTTCGAGATAGGCGGCGCCAGCCCCGGCGAGAGCACCGTCGGCAAGGTCGAGAACATCGACCAGCGCGCCATGGAGCAATTCTGCACCGGCGTGCGGGCGACGCCCGCCGGCACCTGGCTGGTAGGCCGGCGCGAGGTCGGCCGCGACGAGCAGGCTCTGCCCGAGGGCGTCATCGACCTGGACCTGGTGGCGGCCGCCCAGCCCAGGGAAGAAGAGTCCGAACCCCACCTCTTCAACTTCCTCAACGGCATGCTGCTATCCGGCGGCGATCCGGAAACCACCTATGTCTCGCGCCTGGGCGCGGACGGCGTGTTCCACGAAGTGGCGCGGCTCGGCGAGACCGCCTGCCTGGAAGTCACGCCGGACGGTTCCAGCGTCTTCCTGCTCACCGGCCTGCGGCGCCCGGGCAAGGACAACGGTCAGCGCGAGCAGACAGTGGTGCTGCGCAGCGACGACCAGGGCAAGAGCTGGCGGCGGCTCGAGGAAGGCTTCATGGCCGAGGCGAATCGACTGGGCTGGGCTCTCGCACCGCGCTTCCACGGCAAGGACGAAGTCTGGGTCTGGGGTGATTTCGAATACGGCGGTGCCGATGGCGGCCAGGAACCCGGCCAGCCGAGCGGGCTGTTCTATTCGCCCGACCGCGGCGCCAGTGTCGAGTCGATCGCCACCTCCGCGCCGCTGCTGGTCGACCTCGCCTACGCCCGCGAGTTGGCGCCGAACGGCGTCAGCTGGGGCGACTACAACGGCAAGCACGGGCAGATCAAGGCACACGTCGCCCAACTGGACGCGGAGCGCGCCGCGATCTGGGTAAGCCAGACCTTCCGCTATGGCCCACCCGAGGGGCGCTACCTGACCAGCTCGATATTGGTCACCACCCAGGCCGAACTGCGCCGCGAGGGCGGACGCTGGCAGATGGGCGCGATCCGGCGCACCGACGGCGTGGCCGTCGAGCGCCTGGAACAGAACATGGACGGTCGGGTGATCGCAGTGCTCGACCACCCCGACGAATCGCGCTCGCTGATCGCCGAGCTCGATCGCGACGCGCTCGAATGGAAGATCACCGGCAAGCTGCCCAGCCCGTTCTGGCCCCTGCCGTCCAGTTCCGGGCTGCGCGAGTTCTACATGGGCAGGAATGTGCTGCTGGCCAACACCATGAGCCACTACGAAGTGCCGCTGTGGCTGTATCCCGACGAAGAGCCGGCGAGCGTCTCCGCCAACGCGGTGTACTACTCGGACGACTGGGGCTCATCCTGGCGCCGCCTGGACATCGCCGGCTACCTCGGCGTGCTCGGTTTCGACGAGGCGCACGACCGGGTGTTCTGGGCCCGCGGCAACTGGTACGACAGCCGCGACCTCGGCGTCCAGGCCTACGACCTGAACTGAGCCCCCTCGCCGCGCCGGCGGAGGGGCGCCCGCCAGTCAGAGGTAGTTGGCGACGGCTTCGTCGACGAAGCCTTCCTGGCGCATCTGCTCCAGGGCCTTTTGCAGGCGCTCCACCACCTCGTCCGGAGTGTCCTTGTTCAACGCCAGGTAGAGCTTGGCCTCGTTGAAACGCAGCACCGTCTGCAGGCCGGACACGCCTTCCTGCTTGGCCAGGTAGCGGCCGACCGGATCGGTGGTGGCCCACAGGTCGATCTGCCCGCCGGTAAGCTTCTTCACGTTTTCCTGGTCGCGCAGGGCGTTGATCACCGGGATGCCCTGGGCCTCCAGGTGCTGGCTGACCGCGTCGTTCTTGTAGGCGCCGAGCTTGTAGCGGGCGGCGTCCTTGAGATTCTTCACGGCGATCTTGCTGCCGGCCGGCGCCAGCAACACCCAACTGGTGTCGGCCAGCGGGCCGACCCATTTGAACTGCGGCACCCGCTCGGGGGTGTAGGTCATGGAGAACAGCCCGTAGCCGGGCTTGTCCAGGGTCAACCGGTACAGGCGGTCCCAGGGGAAGCGCAGGCTCAGGGAATAGCCGATGCCGGCGCGCCTGAACATCTCCCGGACGATGTCGGCACTGATGCCGTCGATGCCGTCGTCGCGGGCGAAGTTCTTGTCGTCCACCGCCATGTTGAAGGGCGGGAAGTTCTCGGTCAGCAGCACCACCTTGTAGTCGGCGGGCAATTCGGCACGGGCCGCGGAGGCCCCCAGCAACACCCCCAGGATCAGGGTCTGGATCAGGACTTTCAGCATGGTCACACCGCTCGCTTGGTTATCGTTATTGGCTAGCGGCATCCCTGCGTCAGGACGAAATACCTGGCTCGTCGGCCTTCCATGGCATTGCCGGCGGGGCCGGCAAAGGCGTTTCCCCGCCCGGCCCCCTGTTGGCCGGACGGAGCGAATCAGAGATAGCTGTTGAGGATGTCCTCGACGAAGCCTTCCTTGCGCATGCCGTCCAGGGCTGCCTGGAGCTTCTGCACCACTTCGTCGGGAGTCTCGCGGTTGAGCGCCAGGTACAGCTGGTCGCTGTTGAAGCGCAGCACCGTCTTCAGGCCGGTCACGCCTTCCTGCTTGGCCAGGTAGCGCCCGGCGGGATCGCCGCTGGCCCAGAGGTCGATCTGGCCCTTGACCAGCTTCTGCGCGTTTTCCTGGTCGCGTAGCGCCAGGTCGGCCTCGAAACCGTTCTTGCCGAGGAACTCGGCGATGGCATCGCCCTTGTAGGCGCCGATCCGGTATTTCTTCGCCTCGTCCAGGCTGCCCAGGGTGATCGGGCTGTCGCCCTTGGCCAGCAGCACCCAGTCGTCCGGGCCGATCGGACCGACCCACTTGAACTTGTCCTCGCGCTCGGCCAGGCGGGCGGTGACGAACACCCCGTAGCCGGGCTTCTCCAGCGCCAGCTTGTAGATGCGGTCCCAGGGGAAACGCAGGGTCAGGCTGTACTTGATGCCGGCGCGCTTGAACATCTCGCGGACGATATCCACGGCGATGCCGTCGATGTTGTCTTCCTGGGCGAAGTTCTTGCCGTTGATCGCCATGTTGTACGGCGGGAAGTTCTCCGTGAGCAGGACCATGCTGTAGTCGGGATCGGTTTCGGCGCGCGCGCCGCCGACCAGCAGCAGGGTTGCGAGCAGCGCGAAGAGCAGGCTTCTTTGCATTGTTGTCATCCTGTCAGGGGCCTGGAGCGAGGCAGAATAACCAGCGCCGCGCCGCCAGGCCAGCCTTTTGCCAGCATCGCCGGCGAGGCGTCAGTAGCGCTCGCGGATCTGCTTCAACAAGCCTTCGCTGCGCAGCGCGTCGACCGCCGTTTGCAACTTCTGCACCAGCTCGTCCGGGGTGTCCTTGTTCAGCGCCAGGAACAGCTCGGCGGTATGGAAACGCTGGACCACCTTCACCTCCTTGAGGCCCTCGCGCTGGGCGACGTAGCGCCCGCTCGGATCGGCGGTGACCCAGAGATCGATCTGCCCACTGGCCAGCTTGTCGACGTTCTCGTTGTCGCGCAGCGCCAGTTGCACCTGCAGGCCGCGGTCGACCAGGTGCTGACTGATGGCGTCGTTCTTGTAGCCGCCGATCCGGTAGCGCGCGGCGTCTTCCAGGCTGTTCAGGTGGATGCTGCTGTCGCCGCGGGCCATCAGTACCCAGTCGTTGACCGCCAGCGGGCCGACCCACTTGAACTTGTCCTCGCGCTCCGGCGTACGGGCGGTGGAAAACACGCCATAGCCGGGCTCGCTCAGCGCCTGCTGGTAGACCCGGTCCCAGGGGAAGCGCAGGATCAGCTGGCACTCGATCTGCGCGCGCTCGCAGGCGGCGCGCACGGTATCGGTGCTGATGCCGCTGATGCCATCGTCCTTGGCGTAGTTGCCGCCGTTCACCGCCATGTTGAACGGCACCAGGTTCTCGGTCAGCAGGACCAGGGTTTCGGCGCGCGCCAGGGCGCTAGCGCATAGCAGGGCCAGGCTGCCGACGCAGCCGAGAGCCAGACGGAAGATGGACATGGAGGACTCCCTGTCGGTCGCAATGTTTGTCGTTATGGCAGGGCATCGGCGCTCTAGCGGCACCTGATGCGGGGGGCGTGACTGTACCTGAAAGAAAGCCGCGCGAGTGTCGACTCGCGCTCAGGAATGGCTAGCCGATCACCGGCCCTGTGCGCTGCGGCGCAACGTGCCTCAGCGCACCACGATACCGCGGCTGGCGAGGTAGGCCTTGGCTTCCGGCACGGTGTACTCGCCGAAGTGGAAGATGCTCGCCGCGAGCACCGCGTCGGCCTTGCCCTCGAGGATGCCGGCGGCCAGGTGCTCCAGGTTGCCGACGCCGCCGGAAGCGATCACCGGCACGTTCACCGCCTCGCTGATGGCGCGGGTCACGCCCAGGTCGTAACCGCTCTTCACGCCGTCCTGGTCCATGCTGGTCAGGAGAATCTCGCCGGCGCCCAGGTCTTCCATCTTCTTCGCCCAGAGCACGGCATCCAGCCCGGTGGGCTCGCGCCCGCCATGGGTGAAGATTTCCCAGCGCGGCGCCTCGCCCGGGGCGGAAACCTTCTTCGCGTCGATGGCGACCACGATGCACTGCGAGCCGAAGCGGTCGGCGGCCTCGCCGACGAACTCGGGGTTGAACACCGCGGCGGTGTTGATCGAGACCTTGTCCGCGCCGGCATTCAACAGGTTGCGGATGTCCTGCACGCTGCGTACGCCGCCGCCCACGGTCAGCGGAATGAACACCTGGCTAGCCATGCGCTCGACGGTATGCAGGGTGGTGTCGCGCCCGTCGACGCTGGCGGTGATATCGAGGAAGGTGATCTCGTCGGCACCCTGCTCGTCGTAACGGCGGGCGATCTCGACCGGGTCGCCGGCGTCGCGGATGTTCTCGAACTTGACGCCCTTGACCACTCGGCCGTTGTCCACGTCGAGGCAGGGGATGATGCGTTTTGCCAGTGCCATGCGGTTCGCCTCAGGCCTTGAAGTTGTCGCACAGCGCCTGGGCTTCGGCCACGTCCAGGGTGCCTTCGTAGATCGCCCGGCCGGTGATGGCGCCGATGATCCCCGGGGTGCGGGCGTCCAGCAGCTTCTGGATGTCGCCGAGATTGTGGATACCGCCGGAGGCGATCACCGGAATCCGCGTGGCATTGGCCAGCGCGGCGGTAGCCTCGACATTGCAGCCCTGCATCATGCCGTCCTTGGAAATATCCGTGTAGACAATGGCGGACACCCCGTCGGCCTCGAAGCGACGAGCCAGGTCGATCACCTGGACTTCGCTGACCTCGGCCCAGCCGTCGGTGGCGACGAAACCGTCCTTGGCATCCAGGCCGACGATGACCTTGCCCGGGAAGGCGCGGCAGGCCTCGCCGACGAACTCAGGCTGCTTGACCGCCTTGGTGCCGATGATGACGTAGCTGACGCCGGCGCGAACGTAATGCTCGATGGTTTCCAGCGAGCGGATGCCGCCGCCGATCTGGATCGGCAGGTCCGGGTAGCGACGGGCGATGGCGGTGACCACCTCGCCGTTGACCGGCTTGCCTTCGAAAGCGCCGTTCAGGTCCACCAGGTGCAGGCGGCGGCAACCGCCATCGACCCATTTGGCGGCCATCGCCACCGGATCGTCGGAGAAGACCGTGGCGTCTTCCATCAGGCCCTGGCGCAGACGCACGCAGGCGCCGTCTTTCAAGTCGATCGCGGGAATGATCAGCATCGGTGAACCCTGTTCAAGTCTGTATTCGGTGGACAGGCGCGCGGAAACTCAACTCTTTTCCAGCGCCCAGACATCGCTCTCGATGCTTTCGAACCGTTCCTTCAGGTACGACTGCACGTCGAGGATGGCCTTGTTGTAGAAGTACGGGGCGAACTCGCGGGCGAAGAAATCGAGCAGTTCCTCGGCTTCGAAGGAACCCAGCTCCAGTTCGAAGCGGTCCTCCATGAAGCGCTTGATCGCCAGTACCGCGTCCTGAGTCTGCGCGGCGTCCAGCTGGAGGATCGGCGTCTTGCTCTTCGCCCTGGCCATGACCTACCAGCGCCCGTCCCAGGCCACGAAGTTCTGCAGCAGTTGCAGGCCGTGGGTATGGCTCTTTTCCGGGTGGAACTGCACGGCGAAACGCGAGCCTTCGGCCAGCGCGGCGGCGAAATCGACGCCGTAGTGCCCGTGCCCCACCACCTGGCGCGGGTTACCGGCCTCGATGTAATAGCTGTGCACGAAGTAGAAGCGCGCCTGGTCGGGAATCTCGTGCCACAACGGGTGCTCCACCGCCTGGCTCACCTGGTTCCAGCCCATGTGCGGCACCTTCAGGTGCTCGCCGGCTTCGTGCAGGTCCTTGCCGAAGAAGCGCACCTGGCCGGGGAACAGACCGATGCAGTCGACCCCGTCGTTCTCCTCGCTGCGCTCCAGCAATGCCTGCATGCCGACGCAGATGCCGAGGAACGGGCGGTCCTGGCTGACCTCGCGGACCAGGGCGTCGAAGCCCAGGCGGCGGATCTCGGCCATGCAGTCGCGGATCGCGCCAACCCCGGGGAACACCACCCGGTCGGCCTCGCGGATCACCGCCGCGTCGCTGCTAACCAGCACCCGGCCGGCACCGACGTGCTCAAGGGCCTTGGCCACCGAGTGCAGGTTGCCCATGCCGTAGTCGATCACGGCTACCGTCTGCATCACAGGCACCCTTTGGTCGACGGCATCTGCCCGGCCATCCGCTCGTCCAGCTCGATGGCCATGCGCAGCGCGCGGCCGAAGGCCTTGAACACGGTCTCGATCTGGTGGTGGGTGTTGTGCCCGCGCAGGTTGTCGATGTGCAGGGTCACCTGGGCGTGGTTGACGAAGCCCTGGAAGAATTCCATGAACAGGTCGACGTCGAAGCCGCCGACGCTGGCACGGGTAAAGGGAACGTGCATCTGCAGGCCGGGCCGCCCGGAGAAGTCGATGACCACCCGCGACAGCGCCTCGTCGAGGGGCACGTAGGCGTGGCCGTAGCGGCGGATGCCCTTCTTGTCGCCGATGGCCTTGGCGAAGGCCTGGCCGAGGGTGATGCCGATGTCCTCGACGGTGTGGTGATCGTCGATATGCAGGTCGCCCTTGCACTCGATGTCCAGGTCGATCAGGCCGTGGCGGGCGATCTGGTCCATCATGTGGTCAAGGAAGGGAACCCCGGTATCGAACCGGGCCTTGCCGGTCCCATCCAGGTCGATGGAGACCTTGATCTGGGTCTCCAGGGTGTCGCGCGCGACGGATGCCTTGCGTTCGGCCATCACCAGCTCCACAGCTAACACTGCACGTAATTATAAGAGGGCCAGCATTATAGGCAGGCCCGGGCTGGCGCTGCCAGCCGCGACCGTCGGCGCGAATCGCCCCACGGGCGGCGGGCCAGGCCTTACACTGCGCTCCTTTCTTCCCGCCGCGGAGAGCCGCATGCCCGTGATCGTCGAAACCCTCGCCCAACCCAGCGCCCAGGATCGCCTGGACCTGGCGAAGATCTACGCCGACGCGCCGGACTGGCTGTTCGCCCCGCATGCCGACGGCGCGGCGCTGGTCGCGGCCGGGCTGGCCGCCGACGAGCTGATCGCCGGGCGCTTCAACGACCGCCTGCTGGGTGCCGCCCTGCTGCGGCGCGGCGACGACGCCTGGCAGCTGTCGCACCTTTGCGTGCGCGGCATCACCCGCGGCCGCGGGGTCGGCCGACGCCTCCTCGACGAGGCCCGGCGCCTGGCTGCCGAAGCCGGCAAGCCGCTGCGCCTGGTCGCCCCGGACGGGCACCTGGAGGCCCGTGCCCTCGCGGCACGCCACGGGCTGCCGCTGGACAGCCTCTGATATGCTCGGTGGCGGTCCCCGCCACGGAGCTTCGCCATGTCCTTTTCCTCCGCCGAACGCGCCGCCCTGCTTGCCCTCAAGGGGGTCGGCCCGACCGTGCTGCAACGCCTGGAGCAGATGGGCCTTGACAGCTTCGTCCGGCTGCGCGACTGCGACGCCGCGAGTATCCTCGCCCAGGGCGCGGCCCTGACCGGCTCCAGTTGCTGGAAGAACAGCCCGCAGGCGCGGGCAGCGATCGTCGCCGTGCTGCAGCGCGCAGCCAGCGACGCATGAACGACGTCGACGTACTGGTAGTCGGCGCCGGCGCCCTCGGCCTGGCCTGCGCCGCGCGCCTGGCCGAAGCCGGCCACGGCGTACTGGTGGCGGAGCGCGAACGGCTGGTCGGTAGCCACACCTCCAGTCGCAATTCCGAAGTGATCCACGCCGGCCTCTACTACCCGCCCGGCTCGCTCAAGGCCGATCTCTGCCTGGAAGGCCGCGAACGCCTGTACGCCTGGTGCGCCCGCCACGGCGTCGGCCACCGGCGCATCGGCAAGCTGCTGGTGGCGGTGGAGGAAAACGAGCGCGAGAGGCTCCAGGCCCTGGCGGCCAACGCACGCGCCTGCGGGGTCGACGACCTGATGCCGCTGGACGGCACCACGCTGCGCGCGCTGGAGCCCCAGGTCCGCGGGGTCGCCGCCCTGCTCTCGCCGAGCACGGGAATCATCGACAGCCACGCCTACCTGCAATCGCTGCAGGCCGTCGCCGAACGCCACGGCGCACAACTGGCGCTGGACACCCGGGTCGACCGCCTGGAGCGCCACGCCGGCGGCTGGCGCGCCGAAGGACAGAGCGTCGGCGAAGCGTTCCGGTTGCGCGCGGGCTGGGTGGTCAATGCCGGCGGCCTGTTCGCCCAGGCGCTGGCGCAACGCACCGAAGGCCTCGATCCGCGCCTGGTGCCGGCGCTGCACCTGTGCCAGGGGCGCTATTTCTCCTACAGCGGCCGCTCGCCGTTCCGCCACCTGGTCTACCCGATGCCCGAGGCGCACACCGCCGGGCTCGGCATCCACGCCACCCTCGACCTCGGCGGCCAGTTGCGCTTCGGTCCCGACGTGAATTACGTGGACAACCTCGACTACCGCGTCGACGAATCCCTCCGCCCCGCCTTCGCCCAGGCCATCTCGCGCTACTTCCCCGGCATCGATCCTCGGCGCCTGGCCGCCGGCTACGCCGGCATCCGGCCCAAGCTCGGCGGGCCGGGGGAACCCGCCGCCGACTTCATCATCCAAACCCCTGCCGAACACGGCCTGCCCGGCCTGGTCAACCTGTTCGGCATCGAGTCGCCCGGCCTCACCGCCAGCCTGGCGCTCGCCGAACGGGTCGCCCGCGCACTCTGAGACGAGGTTTCGCCGCGCGCAGGGTCGGCCTGGCAAAACGGCGTTGTTATACTCGCCCGCACATTCACCGCTGCCAGCACAAAGGATTCGTCCATGAAAGCATTCGGCAAGGTCCTGGGGCTGTTCTTCCTGGGACTCTTACTGCTCGTCGTGGCCCTGGGCTTCGCCCTGACCCACCTGTTCGATCCCAATGACTACAAGGACGAAATCCGCCAGATCGCCCGCGACAAGGCCAACCTGGAGCTGGACCTGAAGGGCGACATCGGCTGGAGCCTGTTCCCCTGGCTGGGCCTGGAGCTGCACGACACCAGCATCGCCAGCGCCGCCACGCCGACCAAGCCGTTCGCCGACCTGCAGATGCTCGGCCTGTCGGTGCGGGTCCTGCCGCTGCTGCGCAAGGACGTACAGATGAGCGCGATCCGCGTCGAAGGCCTGAGCCTGGACCTGGTCCGCGACAAGCAGGGCAAGGGCAACTGGGAAAACATCGGCAAGCCGGCCCAGCCCCAGGCCCCGGCCGCTCCTTCCGCCACCCCGCCGGCAGCGGACGGCAAGGGCGCCCAGGCGCAGGCACCGGAGCAGGCGCCGCAGAACGACAGCCCGCGCACCCCGATCAAGCTCGACATCGATAGCCTCAATGTCAACAACGCCCGCGTCACCTACACCGACGAAGCCAGCGGCAAGCAGTACAACGTCGAGGGCATCGAGCTGAGCACCGGCGCCATTCGCGAAGGCAGCAGCATTCCGCTGAAGCTCAACGCCTACCTCGGCACCAACCAGCCGGTGGTACGGGTCAAGACCGAGCTGACCGGCAACCTGCGCTTCGACACCGCGCTCAGGCGCTACCAACTGGAAGACGCCAGGCTCTCCGGCGAAGCCTCGGGCGAGCCGCTGCAAGGCAAGACCGCCACCTTCTCCGCCCAGGGCCAGTTGCTGCTCGACCAGTCGGCGCAGATCGCCGAGTGGAACGGCCTGAAGCTGAGCGTCAACCAGTTGCGCGCCCTCGGCGAACTGAAGGCCCGCGAGCTGGACAAGGACACCAAGTTCAGCGGCGGCCTGTCGATCGCGCCGATGAACCTGCGCGAGTTCCTCGCCGGCATCGGTGTGACCCTGCCGGCCATGGCCGATGCCAACACCCTCGGCAAGTTCGAGCTGAACACCCGCCTGGCCGGCAGCCGCAACAGCCTGAATCTCGAAGACCTCAAGCTGGGTCTGGACGACACTGCCTTCAGCGGCCGCTTCGGCATCGCCGATTTCGCCAGGCAATCGCTGCGCGCCCAGCTCAAGGGCGACAAGCTCGACCTCGACCGCTACCTGCCGGCCAAGGCCAAGCAAGCCCAGGATGCCGCCAGCGCCACGCGCAAGGCGGAAGTCGACGCCACCGTGGCCAGTGCCGCCCAGGGCAACACGCCGCTACCGGAAAAACCGACCAGGCAGGCCTGGAGCGACGCGCCGCTGCTGCCCATCGCGACCCTGCGCAAGCTCGACCTGGACGTGGCGCTGAACTTCGGCCGGCTGACCGTCGAGAAGCTGCCGATCGACGACGCCAGCCTGAAGCTGCGCGGCCAGGGCGGCGTGATCAGCCTCGACGACATGCGCGGCGGGCTGTACAACGGCCGCTTCAACGCCAAGGCCAACCTCGATGTACGCCAGGACAGCGCCGTGCTGACCGCCACCAAGCACATCGCCAACGTACCGGTGGAGCGCCTGCTCGAAGCCCAGGGCAAGAAACCGCCGGTGAAGGGGCTGCTCGACCTCGATGCCGACATCCGCACCAGCGGCAACAGCGAGAAATCCTGGATCGACCATCTCAACGGCAACGCACGCTTCAGCCTGATCAACGGCGTGCTGCCCGACGCCAACCTGGAGCAACAGCTCTGCCAGGGCATCGCTACCCTCAACCGCAAGGCCCTTGCCGGTACTCACGGCGGCAAGGACACGCCTTTCCGCGAGCTCAAGGGCAGCCTGAACTTCACCAACGGCGTGGCCAGCAACCCTGACCTGAAAGTGGCCATTCCCGGCCTGGCGGTCAGCGGCCACGGCGATATCGACCTGCGCGTGCTGGGCATGGACTATCGCATCGGCGTGGAGATCCAGGGCGACAAGAGCGACATGCCGGACCCGGCCTGCCAGGTCAACCAGCGCTACGCCGGCATCGAATGGCCGCTGCTCTGCCGCGGCCCGCTGGAACTCGGCGCCAAGGCCTGCCGCCTGGACAAGGAAGGCATGGGCAAGGTCGCCGCGAAACTGGCCGGCAATCGCCTCAACGAAAAACTCGAAGAGAAGCTCGGCGACAAGGTCAGTCCGGAGCTGAAAGACGCACTCAAAGGGCTGTTCAACCGCAAATGACACCTGAAGGCTTCAACGGCGCGGTCCTCGACTGGTACGACCGTCACGGTCGCAAGGATCTGCCCTGGCAGCAGGGCATCACCCCCTACCGGGTGTGGGTCTCGGAAATCATGCTGCAGCAGACCCAGGTCAGCACCGTGCTCGGTTACTTCGACCGTTTCATGGCAGCGTTGCCCGACGTCGAGGCACTGGCCGCGGCGGCCGAGGACGAAGTCCTGCACCTGTGGACCGGGCTCGGCTACTACAGCCGTGCGCGCAACCTGCACAAGACCGCGCAGATCGTGGTCGAGCGGCATGCGGGGGAGTTCCCCCGCGACGTCGAGCAACTCGCCGAACTGCCCGGCATCGGCCGCTCCACCGCTGGAGCCATCGCCAGCCTGTCGATGGGCCTGCGCGCACCGATCCTCGACGGCAACGTCAAGCGCGTACTGGCGCGCTACCTGGCGCAGGACGGCTATCCCGGCGAACCGAAGGTGGCCAGGGCGCTGTGGGAAGCCGCCGAACGCTTCACCCCGCACGCACGGGTCAACCACTACACCCAGGCGATGATGGACCTCGGCGCCACCCTCTGCACGCGCAGCAAGCCCAGTTGCCTGCTTTGCCCGCTGGTCTCCGGCTGCCGCGCGCACCTGCTCGGCCGCGAAGCCGATTATCCGCAGCCCAAGCCGCGCAAGGCGTTGCCGCAGAAGCGCACGCTGATGCCGATCCTGGCCAACCGCGACGGCGCCATACTGCTCTACCGGCGGCCTTCCAGCGGACTCTGGGGCGGGCTCTGGAGCCTCCCCGAACTGGACGACCTCGACGGCCTCGAACCGCTCGCCGCGCGCCATTCCCTGGCCCTCGGCGAGCGCCGCGAACTGAGCGGCCTGACCCATACCTTCAGTCATTTCCAGCTCGCCATCGAGCCCTGGCTGGTGGCGGTGGAAGGCGCTCCGCGCGCCGTGGCCGAGGGCGACTGGCTCTGGTATAACCTCGCCACCCCGCCGCGCCTGGGCCTCGCCGCTCCGGTGAAGAAGCTGCTCAAGCGCGCAGAACAGGAACTCGGACGCGGCACGACCGCGTGAATGCCGGGCCCGCGGGCCCGGCGGCAACTGCAGGAGAACGACCATGAGCCGCACCGTGATGTGCCGCAAGTACCACGAAGAGCTGCCCGGCCTCGACCGCCCGCCGTATCCTGGCGCGAAGGGCGAGGACATCTACAACAACGTGTCGCGCAAGGCCTGGGACGAGTGGCAGAAGCACCAGACCATGCTGATCAACGAGCGTCGCCTGAACATGATGAACGCCGAGGACCGCAAGTTCCTCCAGCAGGAGATGGACAAGTTCCTCTCCGGCGAGGACTACGCCAAGGCCGACGGCTACGTGCCGCCATCCGCCTGACCCCCACCCCGCCCGACGGAGGCCGCCATGACCCCATCCCTCTCTGGCCTGCCTCCGATCCGCACCGCGCTGATCGGCTACGGCTTCGCCGGCAAGACCTTCCACGCCCCGCTGATCCGCGCGGTACCGGCGTTGTGCCTGGAGCACGTGGTCTCCCGCGACCCTGGGCGGGTGCACGCCGACCTGCCCGAAGCCCGGGTCAGCGCCGATCCGGATGAGGCCATCGAGGCCGCCGACATCGACCTGGTGGTCATCGCCTCGCCCAATGCCACCCACGCCAGCCTCGCCGAACGGGCCTTGCGCGCCGGCAAGCACGTGGTGGTGGACAAGCCGTTCACCGTCACCCTGGCCGAAGCCCGGCGCCTCGCCGACCTCGCCCGTGAACGGCCTGGGCAGGTCCTCTCGGTGTTCCAGAACCGGCGCTTCGACAGCGACTTCCTCGCCGTGGAGGCCGCCCTGCAGGCCGGCAGCATCGGCCTGGTGCGCTACTTCGAGTCGGCCATCGAGCGCTTCCGTCCGCAGGTCCGCGACCGCTGGCGCGAACACGACCTGCCCGGCTCCGGGCTGTGGTTCGACCTCGGCCCGCACCTGCTCGACCAGGCACTGTGCCTGTTCGGCGTACCGCAGCGTGTGCACGGGCACCTGCGCCGGCTGCGCGAGGGGGCGCAGACCGACGACTGGTTCGAGGTCCTGCTCGATTATCCGCACTGCCAGGTAGCGCTGCGCGCCAGCATGCTCGCTGCCAATCCGGCGCCACGCTTCAATGTGCACGGCGACCACGGCAGCCTGCTCAAGGCCGGCGCCGACATCCAGGAAGCGCAACTGCTCCAGGGACTGCACCCCGGTTCCGCCGGCTGGGGCCGCGATCCCGACCTGTTGCAGCATATCGACGGCCAGGGCCTGCGCCAGTCTCTGGTCACCCCGGCTGGCGACCAGAGCCGCTACTACCAGGCGCTAGCCGCCGCCATCCGCGGTCAGTCGCGCAACCCGGTGTCGGCGCAACAGGCCTGCGCGCTGATGGCCCTGCTGGAGTTGGCACGACGCTCCGCCGAGGAAGGCCGGAGCCTGCCGGTGGAGCTGCGCGACGAGGAACGCCAGGCCTGGAACTGAGGCACGGCAGTCCGGCGGAAACCGCGAGGGGATCGTAAGGCGTTAAAAAACAAAAAAAATTTCTTCGCCGGTGTTGACACTGCCGCGCTAAACCCGTTTAATTGCGCCCCGTTGCCCAGGTAGCTCAGTTGGTAGAGCAGGGGATTGAAAATCCCCGTGTCGGCGGTTCGATTCCGTCCCTGGGCACCACCTTTAACTTTCAGGTGGTACCAAAACCACCCGAAAGCCTCAAAAAACCGGCCTCTGAGCCGGTTTTTTGTTGTCTACACTTTCCTATACTTCCCAGGCATGCCCCAACTTTTAGGGGAATTCCGGGGGGCTGACCTGTGGGCTTCGCGGGGATGGTGGGGACTCAGCATGGAGTCACGCGCCTTGCGTCAGAGGCGAATATATCGTTTTTGCAGCAGCTAGAAGGGTCAGCTCCTAGTGGATAGCTGTCCAGGCAAGAGGCAGCTTCCCAAAGCGGACAACCGCTTCAACAGCAATCCTCAATAGCGATAGGGGTGCGCGTCTGTTTGGAAGAGGAGTTCCTCTATATTAAAACTGGATTTTAGGAGCTCTCGAAGCTTTTGCTTCGCGCTGGCAAGCGTGTCTCTATGTTCAGAAAGCCTGTTCAGGAAGGCCCGTGCCGCATCATGGTCCTCCCAAGTAAGGAGCACTTCGTGTGGCCCGTCCGCCTCGACCCAGGTATCAGCCCAGTAATGCTTTTCACCATTCTTTAACGCAACAGAGGCCTCAACATATTTTAAATTTAAAACTTCTTCGCTCGTGGTTCTCTTAGGCATTTTCACAATAATTCGCCCACGAGCTAAGCTTCGATCCCATACAACCGTATCAGACATCTCACTAAGGAAACCGAACTTACTAATGTAAAGCGCATCACAACATGCGGCGAGCGCAGGATCAACGATCTCAAGTCCTGCGTAAAGTTCATATCCAAGATCCACGAACATATTGCTAGCCAGCGCCAGTTCATGCATGTGATTACTTAAAGCATTCATCACTGCGAAAGCTTCGCCAGTTTCTGTTCCTCGAAAATCACTTACGGTCCGGAAGATAGACTCAGTCACATCCTCGAGAGCCTGGAGAGAATAATAGAGTTTAGTTAGAGAGCGGCATGCTTTCCTCCTATTGCTCATTGAAAGCTTTCCGACAGCAGATAGCGACTTCCCCACTATAAATTCGACAATCTTTCCTATGATAACTTCCGATGTAATCACGCAACCTCCAAAGCATCTAAGATTCGGCTAGGGCCGTCTCCATCAGGCCCTGAGAACGGATTTACCATCTACCATTGACCTCTCGTACCGACATACCCATCATTACAAATACGCCTTTCATTCTTTGCGATCTAGGGAGTGGAATTGAAGACGAGCTTGAATATCTCGCTCCACCTCGGCTCGTAAAGGCTGTACGTCACTTTTATATTCTTCCCAAGCATCGCGCTTCATCTTGTTGTCTTCAGCCTCTTGGCCTACTTCCATGCCAACAAGAACTGAATTGATTGAAGAAGTAAGTCTTGCCAACTTGCCCTTCAACTCAACAGGGAAAAATATTCCGCCGCGCTCTACCACTCTATTGAACTCGAGTAGTGCTTTCCTAGCTTCATTCCTACGCCTAAAAAAAATCTTACCCTGAAAATCTTTCGCCCTATCACTAGCGCCTCTGATCTCAGCAATTTGAACAGGCGAAAACTTAATTTCAACTAAAAATTCCTCCAACTGTTCATCACTCATGCCATTAACATCTGCATACGACTGCAGTGGAATTACAAAGGATTCTGCCAGACTGCAAGCCTCATCCAACTTCTCCCATACATCAGGCAGCACCTCAAATTCTTTTTCTTGGAGCCTCAGCGTTCCGTTCAGCATCGAGTCGATTTTCATCTGTAACCGTTGGACTTCCTTAGTCTGCTCATGTCTCAACTGCTCCAAGTTCTTTTTAAATTTATTTTCCAGCCAAGCAGTTCCAAGAAACTTAAAAATAGCAAAAGAAATTGCTGAACTCCCCCCTCCATACAGAATAACTTTTCCAACCATTTCATATAGCTGCTCCACTACCACCCCCACGCGCTATGTCACAGACCAAGGCTCACAGACATTAGTCGTAAAGCTTTTGCACATCACTCCCGCCCCATCTCCCATAACTACTGGAGGCAAGCGAGGTAGTCTAGATATTCCTAGCTGGAAAACTACTTCGCGGGTTTTCCAGCCTACATGGAGCATACGGCTGCGTAGAGTGGGAAATGCTTTTCTTGTCCCCAGCTTTTCTGCAAATGCCCCCGAGAGTTACCTGGCATCCGCTTTGAGTAGCGCTTCTGCCAAGCCTATGCGTAGCCCAAAGCCAAGCAAACCCACATACATGAACTACAGCACCTACACTTAGTTTTAGGCTATTTGCACAAGTGACTGCCATGCGACGATAGGTTTTCGAGTCGAAGGGGGGCCGCGCATCACCGCCCATTAGCACTAGCTGGGTCTTGTGGGGCAAAATGGGGAATCCATACCGGGACTACCCAGCGCTTTGGGGGCATACTTAGGGGCATGACGCATTGCCAAACTAGATATATCCCATCAAAAACAGTTGGTTAGGAAGGCAATTCGGTTCCGTCCCTGGCACCATGAACACGACGAAAAGGCTCACCTCCGGGTGGGCCTTTTTGCTTTCCGCCGTTCGCCTAGACGTGCTGCCCGCCGTTGACGTGGATTTCCGCGCCATTCACGTAGGATGCGCCGCTGGTGCAGAGGAAGTAGATCAGCGAAGCGATCTCCTCCGGCCGGCCGAGGCGGTGCAGCGGGATGCTGCGCTCGACGATCTCCTCGGTGCCCGGCGACAGGATCGAGGTGTCGATCTCCCCCGGCGCGATGGCGTTCACCCGCACCCCATGCGGGCCGAAGTCGTGGGCCATCTCGCGGGTCAGCGCGGACAACGCCGCCTTGGAAGTGGCGTAGGCCACCCCGGCGAATGGATGCACCTTCGAGCCGGCGATGGAGGTCACGTTGATCACCGTTCCCTGCGCCGCCTTCAGCTCGGCGAACAGGCCGCGCGCCAGCAGCGCGGTGGAGAACAGGTTGACGTTGAACACCCGCAGCCAGGTGGCGTAGTCGGTTTCCAGCACACCGAGGCGCGCGCCGTCTTCGCCCTTGGGCGAGATGCCGGCATTGTCCACCAGCGCGTGGAGCCGGCCGTCGCCAAGCTTCTCGCGGATCAGTTCCAGGCTAGCCTCGACGCCGGGAATGTCCTCCAGGTCCAGATGGATGTGGTTTTCCTCGCCGTCCGCCCAGGGACATTCGCTGGCCCAGCTCTGCCGCGACGCGGTGAACACCCGCCAACCCGCGGCATTGAAGTACTTCACCGTGGCATGCCCGATACCGCGGCTCGCCCCGGTCAGCAACAGGGTCTTTCTCTCCGCCATACGCCCTCCGTGAAGGCCTGCTGGAATGAACGCGACTCGCACAGCCTACAAGGAATGACGAATCGCCGCGGCGGATCTTTCGCCCATCCCGGCGAACGGCCGAGCGTGAGCCAGGCAGTGCCGATAGACTAGGCGGACCTTGTCCGGACCCCCGATCGATGCTGAAGAAAAGCTTCAACTCCCTGCTCACCACCTGGCTCGCCGGCCTGCTGGTGATGCTGCCGCTGGTACTCACCGTAGCCTTGCTGGCCTGGGTGGTCAGCTTGCTGAACCGCTTCGTCGGGCCATCCAGCCTGATCGGTCGCGGCTTCGCCGCCATCGGCCAGCCGCTCGCCGGCGATTCGCCACTGGCCTACCTGCTCGGTACCGCGCTACTGCTGGTAGCCATCTACCTGCTTGGCCTCGGCGTACAGCTAGGCCTGAAGCGGCCGCTGGCCAACCTGTTCGACCTGACCCTGCGGCGCACCCCGCTGATCGGCAACCTGTACAACCTGGCCGACCGTTTCGTCGGCCTGCTGGACAAGAAGCAGGACGCCGACATCGCCGCGATGAGTCCGGTGTGGTGTTTCTTCGGCGGCGACGGCGCCGCCGTGCTGGCGCTGATGCCCAACCCCGAAGCGGTGGAACTGGACGGCCGCGCGCACTACGCGATCCTGGTGCCGACCGCGCCGATCCCGGTGGGCGGCGGCCTGCTCTACGTTCCGGTGGAATGGGTGAAACCGGCACAGATCGGCATGGACACCTTCACCAGCATCTATGTGTCGATGGGCATCACCCCACCGCCGCCGCTGGCCGCCGCCAAGGTGCTGGCGGAGCCGCGCGCGGAGCAGCCGCCGGCGGCTCCATAGGCGGTCCCGCGTGCCCGGGAACGGGGCGCGCACCGACCTCCAGGCTCTGCTTCAGGTCAGGGTTCGCCAGGAATTTTCTTCGAAAGCCGACAGTTTTGTTCCTACGCGACAGCGCACTGCAGCGATGCGACAAGATGCCGCCAACCCCGCTCCAGAGGCACGCAGCCTGCTTGGCTCCGGTTGAAGCGCTGTGCTAGCTTGCCTTCGCCAGGAAGGCCCTTCCAATCCGAATAACAAGAGGAAAATCCATGGCCGAGGCCACCCCCGCACTGGAAATCCGTAACCTGCACAAGCGCTACGGCGACCTCGAAGTGCTCAAGGGCATCTCCCTCACCGCCCGCGACGGCGACGTGATCTCCATCCTCGGATCGTCCGGCTCGGGCAAATCCACCTTCCTGCGCTGCATCAACCTGCTGGAGAACCCGCACCAGGGCCAGATCCTGGTCTCCGGCGAAGAGCTGCGCCTGAAGAAGAGCAAGAACGGCGACCTGGTCGCCGCCGACAGCCAGCAGATCAACCGGCTGCGCAGCGAACTCGGTTTCGTCTTCCAGAATTTCAACCTGTGGCCGCACATGAGCATCCTCGACAACGTGATCGAGGCGCCACGTCGCGTACTGGGCAAGAGCAAGGCCGAAGCGATCGAGATCGCCGAGGGCCTGCTGGCCAAGGTCGGCATCGCCGACAAGCGCCACAGCTATCCCGCGCAACTTTCCGGCGGCCAGCAGCAGCGCGCGGCCATCGCCCGGACCCTGGCCATGCAACCCAAGGTGATCCTGTTCGACGAGCCCACCTCGGCGCTCGACCCGGAAATGGTACAGGAAGTGCTTAACGTGATCCGTGCGCTCGCCGAAGAGGGCCGGACCATGCTGCTGGTCACCCACGAAATGAGCTTCGCCCGCCAGGTTTCCAGCGAGGTGGTATTCCTCCACCAGGGCCTGGTAGAAGAGCAGGGAACGCCGCAACAGGTTTTCGAAAACCCCCAGTCGGCGCGCTGCAAACAGTTCATGTCCAGCCACCGCTAACGGAGCAACACCGCATGAAGAACTATAAGAAGATCCTGCTGGCCGCCGCTGCAACCCTGGCCTTCGCCCTCGACGCCAGCGCCGCCGACAAGCTGCGCATCGGCACCGAAGGCGCCTACCCGCCCTTCAACGGCATCGATGCCAGCGGCCAGGCGGTCGGCTTCGACCTCGACATCGGCAAGGCGCTGTGCGCCAAGATGAAGACCGAGTGCGAGGTGGTGACCTCCGACTGGGACGGCATCATCCCGGCGTTGAACGCCAAGAAGTTCGACTTCATCGTCGCGTCCATGTCGATCACCGACGAGCGCAAGCAGGCAGTCGACTTCACCGATCCCTACTACACCAACAAGCTGCAGTTCGTCGCGCCGAAGAGCGTCGACTTCAAGACCGACAAGGACTCCCTGAAGGGCAAGGTGATCGGCGCCCAGCGCGCCACCATCGCCGGCACCTGGCTGGAAGACAACATGGCCGACGTGGTCACCATCAAGCTCTACGACACCCAGGAGAACGCCTACCTCGACCTCTCCTCGGGGCGCCTGGACGGCGTGCTGGCCGACAAGTTCGTGCAGTACGACTGGCTGAAGAGCGACGCCGGCAAGGAGTTCGAGTTCAAGGGCGAACCGGTGTTCGACAACGACAAGATCGGTATCGCCGTGCGCAAGGGCGACCCGCTGCGCGAGAAGCTCAACGCCGCGCTGAAGGAAATCGTCGCCGACGGTACCTACAAGAAGATCAACGACAAGTACTTCCCCTTCAGCATCTATTGATGCCAAGCCAGGCCACCGCCGGGCGCGTCCCGGCGGTGGCCGCCTTCAGGCCTGACTTCTCATGATTCTCGACCTGCATGGGTTCGGCGAGCAACTGCTCGCCGGTACCTGGATGACCCTCAAGCTGTCGCTGGCGGCGGTCTGCGTGGGGCTGTTGCTCGGCCTCCTCGGCGCCATCGCGAAGACTTCGAAGTACGCGGCCCTGCGTTTCCTCGGCGGCACCTACACCACCATCGTCCGTGGCGTGCCGGAAACGCTCTGGGTACTGATGATCTATTTCGGCACGGTGAGCGGCCTGAACGCCCTCGGCGACCTTTTCGGCAAGCCGGACCTGGCGCTCTCGCCGTTCGCCGCCGGCACCCTGGCCCTCGGCCTGTGCTTCGGCGCCTACGCCACCGAGGTGTTCCGCGGCGCGCTGTTGTCCATTCCGCGCGGCCATCGCGAGGCCGGCCAGGCGCTCGGCCTGTCGCCCGGACGGATCTTCTGGCGCATCGTCCTGCCGCAGATCTGGCGGGTCGCCCTGCCCGGCCTCGGCAACCTGTACCTGATCCTGCTGAAGGACACCGCGCTGGTGTCGCTGATCACCCTCGACGAGATCATGCGCAAGGCGCAGGTCGCCTCCAACGCGACCAAGGAACCCTTCACCTTCTACATGACCGCGGCCGCCATCTACCTGAGCCTCACGGTCGTCATCATGGTCGCCCTGCACTTCCTCGAACGTCGCGCCGGCCGTGGTTTCGTGAGGAACGAGCTATGAGCGAGTGGGAGCTGATCCTCAAGTGGATGCCGAAGATGCTCCAGGGCGCGGCGCTGACCCTGGAGCTGCTGGCGATCGCGGTGGTCGCCGGGCTCGCCCTGGCCCTGCCGCTGGGCATCGCCCGCGCCTCGCGGCACTGGTACGTGCGCGCGGTGCCGTACGCCTACATCTTCTTCTTCCGCGGCACGCCGCTGCTGCTGCAACTGTTCATCGTCTACTACGGCCTGGCGCAGTTCGAGGAAGTGCGCAAGAGCGCCTTCTGGCCCTACCTGCGCGATCCGTACTGGTGCGCGCTGCTGACCATGACCCTGCACACCGCCGCCTATATCGCCGAGATCCTCCGCGGCGCGATCCACTCGGTGCCGGTCGGCGAGGTGGAGGCCGCCCGTGCCCTCGGCATGTCGCGGCGCCAGGCGCTCTGGCACATCATCCTGCCGCGCGCGGTGCGCATCGGCCTGCCGGCCTACAGCAACGAAGTGATCCTGATGCTCAAGGCCAGCGCGGTGGTCTACACCGTGACCCTGTTCGACATCATGGGCATGGCCCGGACCATCATCGCCCGCACCTACGAATCGATGCTGTTCTTCTGCCTGGCCGGCGCGCTGTACCTGGTGATCACCATCGTGCTGACGCGGATATTCCGCCTGATCGAACGCTGGTTGCGGGTCGACGCCACCCAGGGCCGCTGAGCGGGCGCTTTCCGATGCCTGCGGGGCGGCTATAATCGCCGCCCCGTTTTCCCGCTGCCGCTCGCATCGTGTCCGAAACCTTCCCGTTCCTCACTGGCGACGCCCTGTCGCAGCGCTTCCTCGCGCTGGACGCGTTCCTCCTCGAACACCAGCGGCTCTGGCGACCCCGCCCGTTCAGCGAACCGACCCTGGCGTGGGAAGCCGAACACGCCGAGCTGGCGTCCTGGCTGCGCGGGCGCAGCCTCGAACAGGCCGACGCGGAGCACAACCAGCCCACCCGCCTGGCCGCGCCCGCGCCTTATCCGCAGCTCGCCGCCCAAGCCGCGGCGCTGGGCGCGGTCGGCGAACTGCCATTGGCGGAACGCCCGCAGGCACCGAACCGCTTCAACGTCGACGTACCGGGACGCAAGTGGCAGCAGATCGGCCTGTTCGCCGGGCGCCTGCAGTTCGCCCGGCCGGTCGTCCACTGGCTCGACTGGTGCTCCGGCAAGGGCCATCTGGGCCGCCTGCTGGCCCATGCGGGGCAACCGCTGACCTGCCTCGAACACGATCCCGCGCTGGTCGCCGACGGACAGCGCCTGAGCGACCGCCTGGGGCTCTCCGCCCACCACCTCCGCCAGGATGTGCTGGCCGCGGACTGCGCCGAGCGCCTGCTTCCCGGGCATACGCCAGTGGCCCTGCACGCTTGCGGCGAACTGCACCTGCGCCTGCTGCGCCTGGCCAGCCAGGCCGGCTGTCGCCAACTGGCGGTGGCGCCATGCTGCTACAACCGCATTCCGGGGCCTTTCTACCAGCCACTCTCGCAAGCAGCAGGCCGATCGCTGCTCGCGCTATCGCTTGACGACCTGCGCCTGCCCCTGAGCGAGACAGTCACCGCCAGCCAACGGGTCCGTCGCCAGCGCGACCAGTCGATGGCCCGGCGCCTGGGTTTCGACCTGCTGCAGCGCGAGCTACGCGGAATCGACCAGTACCTCAGCGTGCCTTCCCTTCCGGTGGCCTGGCTGGAACGTCCATACGCCGACTACTGTCGCGAACTCGCCGCCCTCAAGGGACTTCCCGAACCGGCCGCGCGCGACTGGCAGGCGCTGGAAGCGGCCGGCTGGAAGCGCCTGGCGATGGTCCGCAACCTGGAACTGGTGCGCGCCCTGTTCCGCCGCCCGCTGGAACTCTGGCTGCTGCTGGACCGCTGCCTGTATCTGGTCGAACAGGGCTATAGCGTCCGCCTGGGCGAGTTCTGTCCGACCTCCCTGTCTCCGCGAAACCTGCTGATCCTTGCGGAGCGCAGCTGATACGGGTGTTCCGGATGGTTGCCCACACAACCTGTGGATAAGTCTGGTGACAAGTTCTGGGAAACATCTGCCGAGGGGCCCGTATCCAGGGGCAGCCAATGCTGTTCAAAAAATGAACAGAAAAAATAAAATCCATATAAAACAATATCTTGATAACAACCGAAATAACCACAGCGACTCTTAGAGCGTTTCCTTCCTATCCCTTGCCCACTTGTGCATAAGCCTGGCTTTCCGGTTAATCCGAAAGTGGACTTCAGCACCGGCAATAGTTGCAGAACGGCATCGCATGACGTTCGAAGGAACGGATTGTTCTTTTATTGCAACGGTTGAGCTCTTGTTAATCGCTGCCTAGGCAGTATTATTTTGAAACACTTTCCCTGCCTAGACAGCGATCCCCTCCCCCATGGGTCACTACAGCGCCTCCGACTTTCCCTTCAAGGGCTCCATTGGCCAGCTCATCGGCGTCAGTGCCGCGACCAAGGACCGCATCCTCGAGAAGCACCTCGCCGCGCTGGACATCACCGCCGCCCAGTTCAAGGTGCTGATCTTCGTCGGTCTCAACCGCGCCAACAGTCCGGTCGAACTGTGTCGCGAGCTGTCGGTGGACAGCGGCTCGATGACGCGCATGCTGGCGCGCCTGGAGAAAAAAGGGCTGCTGCTGCGCGGCCGCTGTCCCGAAGACCGCCGTTGCCTGCGCCTGGATCTCAGCGAAGCGGGACGGAAGGTCCAGGAGCAGCTTCCGCTGATCGCCTCGGCGGCGATGAACGAGCTGGTCGCCTGCCTGAGCACGGAAGAATTGCAGACGCTGACCCATCTGCTGACCAAGGTTCTGCTACACGCCGGCTGCCCTAGGGCCAGCCTGCAGGAGTCCTGATCCATGCCGTTCCCTCTTCTCCATCCCTGGCCGCAGCGATTGGCGCTGGCCTCGGCGATACTGCTGGCCGCCGGCTGCGTCACTTCCGAAGGCCTGGAACCGAACGCCCGACTGCAACCGGCAGGCGCCCTCCAGGCGGGCAGGAGCCTGGACGGCGTAGCCCTTTCGCCAGCGGCCTGGCCGCGCCAGGACTGGTGGACCGGGCTCGGCGACCGGCAGCTCGACCAACTGATCGGCGAAGCCCTGCAAGGCACCCCCGACCTGCAGATCGCCGAGGCGCGTGCGCGCCAGGCGGTGGCAACGGCCCAGGCGCAAGATGCCGCGCGCCAGCCGACGCTGGACGCCAAGGCCAGCTACTCCGGCATCCGCGCGCCGACCAGCGTGGTCCCGGCACCGCTCGGCGGCCGCTATTCGGCGATCAAGTACCTGTCGCTCGGCTTCAACTACGACTTCGACCTCTGGGGCGGCGAGCGCGCCGCCTGGGAAGCCGCCCTCGGCCAGGCCAATGCCGCCCGGATCGACAGCCAGGCCGCGCGCATCGGCCTCTCGGCGAGCATCGCCCGCGCCTACAGCGACCTCGCCCACGCCTTTACCGTGCGCGATCTCGCCGAGGAAGAACTGAAGCGCTCGCAGCGCATGACCGAGCTGAGCCAGAAGCGCATGAGCGCCGGGCTCGACAGCAAGGTCCAGCTGCAACAGACGCAGACCCAACTGGCCACCGCCCGCCAGCAGCTCAGCGCCGCCGAGCAGGACATCGCCAGCGCCCGCATCGCCCTCGCCGTGCTGCTGGGCAAGGGGCCCGATCGCGGTCTCGAACTGCAGCGCCCGCAACCGCTGAACCCGGCCAGCCTGAGCCTGCCCTCGGTACTCCCGGCGGAACTGCTCGGCCGCCGCGCCGACATCGTTGCCGCGCGCTGGCGGGTCGAGGCGGCGCGCCGCAACATCGACTCGGCGAAGACCGAGTTCTATCCCAACCTCAATCTCGGCGCGATGGCCGGCCTCGCCGCCCTGCACACCAGCGACGTGTTGCAGGCGCCGAGCCGCTTCTTCCAGGTGGCGCCGGCGATCTCCCTGCCGATCTTCGACGGTGGCCGCCGCCGCGCCAACCTGGCCGAACGCGACGCCGACTACGACCTGGCCGTCGGCCAGTACAACAAGACGCTGGTCCAGGCCCTCGGCGAGGTCAGCGATAACCTCGGCAAGTTGCGCTCCCTGGAGCAGCAGGTGATCGACCAGCGCCAGGCCCGCGATATCGCCAGGTCCAACTTCGACCTGGCCATGCGTCGCTACGGCGAAGGCGTCGGCAGCTACCTCGACGCCCTCAGCGTGCAACAGCAACTGCTGGTCACCGAACGCCAGCTGGCCAGCCTGGAGAGCCAGCAGATCGATCTTTCCGTCCAGCTGGTCCAGGCCCTGGGCGGCGGTTTCCAACCCGATTCCCGCTCCGCTGCGCTCGCTACCGCGAAAGCGCCGGCAGAATGAACGAGGCACCCACCATGACTACCGCCAACAGCGAAACCCCCGCCGGCAACCCGAAGCGCAAGCGCTGGTTGCTGATCCTGCTCGCCGTGATCGTTCTCGCCACCCTGGCCAGCGTGGCCTGGGAGTTCTTCTACGGCCGCTGGCACGAGGACACCGACGACGCCTACATCAACGGCAACGTGGTACAGATCACCCCGCAGATCGTCGGCACCGTGGTCAGCATCGGCGCCGACGACGGCGACCTGGTGCGCAAGGGCCAGGAACTGGTCAGGTTCGATCCCAGCGACGCCGACATCGCCCTCCAACGCGCCGAGGCCAACCTGGCCCACACCGTGCGCCAGGTGCGCGGGCTGTTCAGCAACGTCGACGGCTATCGCGCCGAGGTCGCCACCCGCAAGGTCGCGCTGGCCAAGGCCGAGGCCGACTACAAGCGGCGCAAGAACCTCGCAGACGACGGCGCCATTTCCCAAGAGGAACTGGCCCACGCCCGCGACGCCCTGGACAGCGCGAAAGCCTCGCTGACCAGCTCGGAACAGCAGTTGAACACCAATCGCGCGCTGGTCGACGACACCCAGATCACCTCCCATCCGGACGTCAAGGCCGCCGCCGCGCAACTGCGCCAGGCCTACCTGGACGACGCCCGCTCGACCATCGTCGCGCCGGTCACCGGCTACGTCGCCAAGCGCAGCGTACAGGTCGGCCAGCGCGTGCAACCGGGCAATGCGCTGATGGCCGTGGTCCCGCTGGACCAGATCTGGATCGACGCCAACTTCAAGGAAACCCAGCTCAAGCACATGCGTATCGGCCAGCCGGTGGAGATCCGCTCCGACCTCTACGGCAGCGACGTGCGCTACAGCGGCACCGTCGACAGCCTCGGCGTGGGCACCGGCAGCGCGTTCTCCCTGCTGCCGGCGCAGAACGCCACCGGCAACTGGATCAAGATCGTCCAGCGGGTGCCGGTGCGCATCCATATCGATCCGCAAGAATTGCAGAAGCATCCGCTGCGCATCGGCCTGTCGATGGACGTCAAGGTCGATCTGCACGACCAGAGCGGCCCGGCCCTGGCCCAGCAGCCACCGCGCGAAGCGCTGTTCTCCACCGATGTCTACCAGCAGCAACTGGCCTCGGCCGACAAGCTGATCGAACGCCTGATCGAAGCCAACCTCGCCGAAGACCACGGCAAGACCGCCCAGCGTTGAGCCCGCCAGCATGAGCGAAAGCAGCAGCTTCTCCCCGCCCAGCCTGGTGATGGCGACCATCGGCCTGTCCCTGGCGACTTTCATGCAGGTGCTCGACACCACCATCGCCAACGTCGCCCTGCCGACCATCTCCGGTAACCTCGGGGTGAGTTCGGAACAGGGCACCTGGGTGATCACCTCGTTCGCCGTGAGCAACGCCATCGCCCTGCCGCTGACCGGCTGGCTGGCCCGGCGGGTCGGCGAGGTGCGCCTGTTCATCGCCGCCGCGCTGCTGTTCGTACTCGCCTCGTTCCTCTGCGGCATCGCCCAGTCGATGCCTTCTCTGGTCGGCTTCCGCGCCTTGCAGGGCTTCGTCGCCGGGCCGCTGTATCCGATCACCCAGACCCTGCTGATCTCCATCTACCCACCGGCGAAGCGCGGCATGGCCCTGGCCCTGCTCGCGATGGTCACGGTGGTGGCGCCGATCGCCGGGCCGATCCTCGGCGGCTGGATCACCGACGACTACAGCTGGCCGTGGATCTTCTTCATCAACGTGCCGGTCGGCCTGTTCGCCGCCTTCGTCGTCTACCAGCAACTGAAGGCACGCCCGGTGGTGATCAAGAAGGCGCCGATGGACTACGTCGGCCTGATCGCCCTGGTGATCGGCGTCGGCGCCCTGCAGATCGTCCTCGACAAGGGCAACGACCTGGACTGGTTCGAGTCGAACTTCATCGTCGGCGGCGCGCTGATCGCGGCGATCGCCCTGGCCTTCTTCATCATCTGGGAATTCACCGACCGCCATCCGATCGTCAACCTGCGCCTGTTCGCCCACCGCAACTTCGCCGCCGGCACCCTGGCGCTGGTGCTGGGCTATGCCGCGTTCTTCGGCATCAACCTGCTGCTCCCGCAATGGCTACAGACCCAGATGGGCTACACCGCCACCTGGGCCGGGCTGGCCGCCGCGCCAATCGGCATCCTCCCGGTGTTCCTTTCGCCGCTGGTCGGCCGCTACGCCAACCATTTCGACCTGCGCATGCTCGCCGGCCTGTCGTTCCTGGCGATGGCCATCACCTGCTTCATGCGCGCCAACTTCACCACCGAGGTCGACTACCAGCACATCGCCATCGTGCAGTTGATCATGGGGCTCGGCGTGGCGTTCTTCTTCATGCCGATCCTGAGCATCCTGCTCTCCGACCTGCCCCCCGACCAGATCGCCGATGGCTCCGGCCTGGCCACCTTCCTGCGCACCCTCGGCGGCAGCTTCGCCGCCTCGCTGACCACCTGGATCTGGAACCGCCGCGCCACCCAACACCACGCCTACCTCAGCGAAAACATCAGCCTCTACGACCCGGCCACCCACGAAACCCTCGCCCAGCTCGGCGGCAACACCCAGGCGAACGCGGCGCTGCTCGACCGGATGGTGCAGAGCCAGGCCTACATGATGTCCACCATCGACTACTTCACCATGCTCGGCTGGCTGTTCCTCGCCCTGCTGGTGATCATCTGGCTGGCCCGCCCGCCGTTCGGCGCCAAGCCCGGCGCGGCCGCCTCCGGGCACTGAGGACGAACGGCATTCGGGCAGGAAAATCAGTGGTTTACTCCTGGCGGCGGCTGGCTATAATGTCGCCCTCTTCGCCGGTATAGCTCAGCTGGTAGAGCAACTGACTTGTAATCAGTAGGTCCCGGGTTCGACTCCTGGTGCCGGCACCATGAATCCCGAAAAGCCCCGCCTCGCGCGGGGCTTTTTGTTTTATCCTGCTTCCTTTCTACCCAGTGATGGCACTTCGAATAGAATGCCGGGTCAGATGCACCTACCAGATCTGGGGTTGGCAGGATCGCCATTTTTCCCGTACTAATCGTCGTCTTCACGATCGATTGGTACACCTTGGCGGGACGTGTCGAAGCAGCCCTACGGACAACCACTGCTTGAACAAGGTATGACTCATGACGATTCTCGTGACCGGCAGCGCCGGCTTCATCGGCGCCAATTTCGTGCTCGACTGGCTGGCCCTGCATGACGAGCCGGTGGTCAGCCTCGACAAGCTCACCTACGCCGGCAACCGGCAGAACCTCGCCAGCCTCGACGGCGACGCCCGGCACACCTTCGTCGCCGGCGATATCGGCGATAGCCAGCTGGTAGCCCGCCTGCTCGCCGAGCACCAGCCGCGGGCGATCCTCAACTTCGCCGCGGAATCCCATGTGGACCGCTCGATCCACGGCCCCGAGGACTTCATCCAGACCAACATCGTCGGCACCTTCCGCCTGCTGGAAGAAGTGCGCGCCTACTGGGGCGCGCTGGAGCCGGAAGCGAAGGCGGCATTCCGCTTCCTCCACGTCTCCACCGACGAAGTCTATGGCTCGCTGGCACCGAGCGATCCGGCCTTCACCGAGAACAACCGCTACGAGCCGAACAGTCCCTACTCGGCGTCCAAGGCGGCCTCCGACCACCTGGTGCGGGCCTATCACCACACCTATGGGCTGCCGGTGCTGACCACCAACTGCTCGAACAACTACGGCCCGTACCACTTCCCGGAAAAGCTCATCCCACTGGTGATCCACAACGCCCTGGCCGGCAAGCCGCTGCCGATCTACGGCGACGGCCAGCAGATCCGCGACTGGCTCTACGTCAAGGACCATTGCAGCGCCATCCGCCGGGTCCTCGAAGCCGGGCAACTGGGCGAGACCTACAATGTCGGCGGCTGGAACGAAAAGGCCAACCTCGACGTGGTCGAGACCCTCTGCGCCATCCTCGACCAGGAGCAGCCGCGCGCCGACGGCCGCAGCTATCGCGAGCAGATCACCTTCGTCAAGGATCGTCCGGGCCATGATCGCCGCTACGCCATCGATGCCACGCGCCTGGAGCGCGAGCTGGGCTGGAAGCCGGCGGAAACCTTCGAGACCGGCATCCGCAAGACCGTGCGCTGGTACCTGGACAACCAGGACTGGGTGGCCAACGTAACCAGCGGTGCCTACCGCGAGTGGGTGGGTAAGCAGTACGCATGAACCGGATCCTTCTCCTCGGCGCCAACGGCCAGGTCGGCTGGGAGCTGCAGCGCGCCCTGGCGCCGCTGGGCGAACTGCTGGTCTGTGACCGTCGGCGCGCCGATCTCGCCGACCCCGAAGGCCTGGCGCGACTGGTTCGCGCCGAGCGGCCGCAGTTCATCGTCAACGCCGGTGCCTACACCGCGGTGGACAAGGCCGAGAGCGATGCCGACAACGCCCGCCTGATCAATGCCCGCGCCGTCGCGGTACTGGCCGAGGAGGCCGCGGGCTGCGGCGCCTGGCTGGTGCATTACTCCACCGACTACGTGTTCGACGGCGCGGGCAGCGTGCCTTTCGCCGAGGACGCGCCGACCGGCCCGCTGAGCGTCTACGGGCAGACCAAGCTGGAAGGCGAGCAGGCCATCCGCGCCAGCGGCTGCCGCCACCTGATCTTCCGCACCAGCTGGGTCTACGCCGCGCGCGGCGGAAACTTCGCCAAGACCATGCTGCGCCTGGCCGGGCAACGCGACGAACTCAAGGTCGTGGCCGACCAGTTCGGCGCGCCCACCAGCGCCGAGCTGATCGCCGACGTCACCGCCCAGGCCCTGCAGCGCCTGCGCTGGGATGTCGAGCTGGCAGCACGGGCCAGCGGCACCTACCACCTGGTCGCCAGCGGCGAGACGTCCTGGCACCTCTATGCGCGCTTCGTCATCGAACAGGCGCTGGAGCGGGGCTGGGAGTTGCAGGCGACGCCGCAGCGGGTCCTGCCGATCGCCACCGAGGACTACCCGGTGCCGGCGAAGCGTCCGGCCAATTCGCGCCTCGACAACCGCAAGCTGCAACAGGTCTTCGGCCTGGTACTGCCAGACTGGCGCTACCATGCCGGACGCATGATCCAGGAACTGAGCGAGCAGGGACCACTATGAAACGCAAGGGCATCATCCTCGCCGGAGGCTCGGGCACCCGCCTGCACCCGGCAACGCTGGCCATCTCCAAGCAGTTGCTGCCGGTGTACGACAAGCCGATGATCTACTACCCGCTCAGTACCCTGATGCTGGCGGGCATCCGCGAGATACTGATCATCTCGACCCCACAGGACACCCCACGCTTCCAGCAGTTGCTGGGCGACGGTTCGAACTGGGGCCTGGACCTGCAATATGCCGTGCAACCGTCGCCGGACGGCCTGGCCCAGGCCTTCCTGATCGGCGAGTCGTTCATCGGCAACGACCTCAGCGCGCTGGTCCTGGGCGACAACCTCTATTACGGCCACGACTTCCACGAGTTGCTCGGCAGCGCTTCGCAGCGCCAGACCGGCGCCAGCGTCTTCGCCTACCACGTGCTGGACCCGGAGCGCTACGGCGTGGTCGAGTTCGACCAGGGCGGCAAGGCCATCAGCCTGGAAGAGAAGCCACTGGAGCCGAAGTCGAACTACGCGGTCACCGGCCTGTATTTCTACGACCAGCAGGTGGTGGACATCGCCAGGGACCTGAAGCCTTCGCCGCGCGGCGAGCTGGAGATCACCGACGTCAACCGCGCCTATCTGGAGCGCGGCCAGCTCAGCGTGGAGATCATGGGCCGCGGCTACGCCTGGCTGGATACCGGCACCCACGATTCGCTGCTCGAGGCCGGCCAGTTCATCGCCACCCTGGAGAACCGCCAGGGTCTCAAGGTGGCCTGCCCGGAAGAGATCGCCTACCGGCAGAAGTGGATCGACGCCGCGCAACTGGAAAAACTCGCCGCGCCGCTGGCCAAGAACGGCTACGGCCAATACCTCAAGCGCCTGCTGACCGAGACCGTGTACTGATGAAAGCGACCCGCCTGGCAATTCCCGACGTCATCCTCTTCGAACCCCGGGTGTTCGGCGACGATCGCGGATTCTTCTTCGAAAGCTACAACCAGCGCGCCTTCGAGGAAGCCTGCGGTCATCCGGTCAGCTTCGTCCAGGACAACCATTCGCGTTCCGCCCGTGGCGTCCTCCGCGGCCTGCACTACCAGATCCGGCAAGCCCAGGGAAAACTGGTGCGCGCCACTCTCGGCGAGGTATTCGACGTGGCCGTCGACCTGCGTCGCGGCTCGCCGACCTTCGGCCACTGGGTAGGCGAACGCCTGAGCGCGGAGAACAAGCGCCAGATGTGGATTCCGGCCGGCTTCGCGCACGGCTTCGTGGTGCTCAGCGAATACGCCGAGTTCCTCTACAAGACCACCGACTTCTGGGCACCGGAACACGAACGCTGCATCGTCTGGAACGATCCCGAGCTGAAGATCGACTGGCCGCTGCAGGATGCCCCCCTGCTTTCGGAGAAGGACCGCCAGGGCAAGGCATTCGCCGACGCCGACTGCTTCCCCTGAACGGCAGGGAGCGACCGGACTCGGCGCAAGGCGTGATAATTTAGGGCATCCCGTCCGGGATGCCCCGGATACTCGCAGCCACGGCAGGTTCGTTCGTCTTGAAAGCCTATTTCCATCGCTGGCGCTCGCTGGTCATCCTCGCCCTGCTTCTCGCGCCGCTGCTCTGGCCCCTGCAATATTTCGCCGAGCGCTACTACAGCGAGCAGTTGGCCGAGCAGAACCGCCAGACGCTCGACCTCTACGTCGCCAACCTGCTCGGCACGCTGCGCCGCTACGAAGAACTGCCGCAGATCCTCGGCGGCCTGCCGGTGCTGCGCCAGGCCCTGCAACAACCTGGCGACCCGCTGCTGCAGAAGATCGCCAACGAGGCGCTGGCCGACATCCGCCGACGCACCGGCGCCGACGTGATCTATCTGCTGCAGCCGGACGGCACCACCCAGGTCGCCTCCAACTGGGCCCAGGCGGACAGTTTCGTCCACCGCAACTTCGCCTTCCGCCCCTATTATCGCGAGGCCATGCAGGGCCGCCTGGCACGCTTCTTCGGCCTGGGCACCACCTCGATCAAGCGCGGTTACTACTTCGCCAGTGCGGTGAAGGAAGGCTCGCGGATCATCGGCGTGCTGGTGGTGAAGGTCGATCTCGAACACATCGAACGGCTCTGGGGCAATTCCCCGGAGCAGTTGCTGGTGATAGACAACTACGGCGTGGTGATCCTCTCCTCGCGCGAGGATTGGCGCTTCCATGCCAGTCGGCCGCTGAGCGCGGCGGAGCGCGACGAGATCCACGCCAACATCCCCTACCCGGTGCAGGACCCGAAGCCCCTGCGCCTGCAACAGAGCGCCTGGCTCAGCCAGAGCCGGACGCTGCCGGAAACCGGCTGGACGGTGAGCATCTACGCCCCCCGCACCCTCATCGAACGGCCGGTGCGCAGCGTCCTGCTGATCGGCGGCGCGACCCTGCTCGCCCTGCTCCTGCTGCTTACCCTGCTGACCCTCAGCCGCCGTCACTACCTGGACCGCATCGCTCTCGAGGCCGAGGCCAAGCGCCAGTTGGAAGAGCGCGTACTGGAACGCACCCGCGAGCTGGAGAACGCCAACGCGCAGTTGCAGCAGGAAGTCCACGAACGCGAACAGGCCCAGCGCGAGCTGATGCGCGCCCAGGACGAAGTGGTCCAGGCCGGCAAGCTCACGGCCCTCGGCACCATGTCGGCGAGCATCAGCCACGAACTCAACCAGCCGCTGGCGGCGATCCGCAGCTACGCCGACAACGCCCGGGTGCTGCTCGACCACCAGCGCACCGAGGACGCCCGCGGCAATCTCGAGCAGATCAGCGACCTCACCACCCGCATGGCCTCGATCATCGCCCACCTCAAGGCCTATGCCCGCGGTGCGCGCCGGGCGCCGGAGAACGTGCAGTTGCAGCCGGCGATCGAGGACGCCCTGTCGATGCTCGCCAGTCGGCGGCGGGCGATGAACGTCGAACTGCTGCGCGACGTGCCGGACGCCCCGCTGTGGGTCCAGGCCGGCGAGACCCGCTTGCGGCAGATCCTCGGCAACCTGCTCACCAATGCCCTCGACGCGCTCGCCGAGAAAGCTCCGCCACGGCGCCTATGGGTGATCGCCAGCCAGGACCAGCACGGCGTGATCCTGACCCTGCGCGACAACGGCCCGGGGTTTTCCGAGGACGCCCTGGCCCACGCCCACGAACCCTTCTTCACCACCAAGACCACCGCCAAAGGGCTCGGCCTCGGCCTGGCCATCTGCGATAACCTATTGCGCGCCCTCGGCGGCCGCCTGGAAATGGGCAACCATCTCGAAGGCGGCGCCGTGGTGCGCCTGCACTTGCTGCCGGGAGTTCCCGGCGTCGCCGCCATGCCCCAGGAGGAAACCCGCGCATGAGTCCCTTCGCGCCATTCGATGCCCAGACCCAGGTCCTGCTGATCGACGACGATCCGCACCTGCGCCAGGCCCTGCGCCAGACGCTCGACCTCGCCGGGCTCAAGGTCGCGACCCTGGACGACGCGCGCCAGCTGGATACCGCGCAGTGCAAGGACTGGCCCGGGGTGGTGGTCAGCGACATCCGCATGCCCGGCATCGATGGCATGGAACTGCTCCGCCAATTGCACGAACAGGACGCCGACCTGCCGGTGATCCTGATCACCGGCCACGGCGACGTGCCGCTGGCGGTCCAGGCCATGCGCGGCGGCGCCTATGACTTCCTGGAAAAGCCCTTCCCCAGCGACGCCCTGCTCGACAGCGTGCGCCGCGCCCTGGAGGTGCGCCGGCTGGTCCTGGAGAACCGCACCCTGCGCCTGGCCCTGGCCGAACGCCACGAGCTGCATGGGCGCCTGATCGGACGCTCGGCCGGCATGCAGCGCCTGCGCGAGCAGGTCGGCTCGCTGGCGGCGATCCAGGCCGACGTGCTGGTCCTTGGCGAAACCGGCGCCGGCAAGGAGGTGGTCGCGCGGGCCCTGCATGACCTGTCGAGCCGCCGCGACGGACCGTTCGTCGCGATCAACGCCGGCGCCCTCGCCGAATCGGTGGTGGAAAGCGAACTGTTCGGTCACGAGGCCGGCGCCTTCACCGGCGCGCAGAAGCGCCGCATCGGCAAGTTCGAGTACGCCAATGGCGGCACCCTGTTCCTCGACGAGATCGAGAGCATGAGCCTGGACGTGCAGGTCAAGCTGTTGCGCCTGCTGCAGGAACGGGTAGTCGAGCGGCTCGGCTCCAACCAGTTGATCCCGCTGGATATCCGCATCATCGCGGCAACCAAGGAAGACCTGCGCCAGGCCGCCGACCAGGGCCGCTTCCGCGCCGACCTCTATTACCGCCTCAACGTCGCCAGCCTGCGCATTCCACCGCTGCGCGAGCGCGGCGAAGACATCCCGCTGCTGTTCCGCCATTTCGCCGAAGCCGGCGCCATGCGTCATGGCCTGACGCCACGCGAACTGGACGCCGGCCAGTCGGCGCGGCTGCTGGCCTACGACTGGCCGGGCAACGTGCGCGAATTGCAGAACGCCGCCGAGCGCTTCGCCCTGGGTCTCGGCCTGAGCCTGGACGACGGAGTCCTGCCCGACGCCGCCGACGAGCCGCACAACCTCAGCGCCAAGGTCGAGGCCTTCGAGCGCTCGCTGATCGCTGCCGAACTGGAACGCCCGCACAATTCGCTGCGCAGCGTCGCCGAGGCCCTCGGTATCCCGCGCAAGACCCTGCACGACAAGCTGCGCAAGCACGGCCTGCCGTTCAACACGCCTGGCGAAAATCCGCCAGATGATGGCGAATGAATGGCGGATTACCGCCAACCGTTCGCCATCCGCGCCCGCAGCATCTCCCCTGCGTACCCTTGCCCGACTGGCACAGGGCTTGCTCACGGCTTCCCGAGCGTTCCAACAAGCAGAAGACCAGGCGCTTTTCCGATTCACGCAGCATCTGCCGCTGCGCTGCCTAGACTTCCCTTGTTCGGCCACGCCGAGAGGACACCCGTCCTCTTCATAAAAGACAGACAAGAACAAAGAGGAAGTCTCATGCTCAAGCACACCGCGAAGGCGCTCGTCTGCGCACTTTCCCTGACCGTCGCCGGAATCGTCCAGGCAGCCGACCCGATCGTCATCAAGTTCTCCCACGTCGTCGCCGAGCACACGCCCAAGGGCCAGGGCGCGCTGCTGTTCAAGAAACTGGTGGAGGAACGCCTGCCGGGCAAGGTCAAGGTGGAGGTCTACCCGAACTCGTCGCTGTTCGGCGACGGCAAGGAGATGGAAGCCCTGCTGCTGGGCGACGTGCAGATCATCGCGCCGTCGCTGGCCAAGTTCGAGCAGTACACCAAGAAATTGCAGATCTTCGACCTGCCGTTCCTGTTCGACAACATCCAGGCGGTCGACCGCTTCCAGCAGAGCCCGCAGGGCAAGGAGCTGCTGACCTCGATGCAGGACAAGGGCATCACTGGCCTCGGCTACTGGCACAACGGGATGAAGCAGTTGTCCGCCAACAAGCCCCTGCGCGAGCCGAAGGACGCCCGCGGCCTGAAGTTCCGCGTGCAGGCCTCCAAGGTGCTCGAGGAACAGTTCAAGGCGGTGCGCGCCAACCCGCGCAAGATGAGCTTCGCCGAGGTCTATCAGGGCCTGCAGACCGGCGTGGTCAACGGTACCGAGAACCCCTGGTCGAACATCTACTCGCAGAAGATGCACGAAGTGCAGAAGTACATCACCGAGTCCGACCACGGCGTGCTGGACTACATGGTGATCACCAACACCAAGTTCTGGAACGGCCTGCCGGAAGACGTGCGCGGCGTGCTGGCCAAGACCATGGACGAGGTCACCGTGGAGGTGAACAAGCAGGCCGAGGCGCTCAACCAGGGCGACAAGCAGCGCATCGTCGAGGCCAAGACCAGCGAGATCATCGAACTCACTCCCGAACAGCGGGCCGAATGGCGCAAGGCCATGCAGCCGGTGTGGAAGAAGTTCGAAGGCGAGATCGGCGCCGACCTGATCAAGGCCGCCGAAGCCGCCAACCAGGCCCAATAAGAAGAAGAGGGAAAGCCCATGCACGCGCTCGCGCGCGTCTGGGCGCGCCTGGAGGAAGGCCTGATCGCCTTCCTCCTCGCCGCCATGACGCTGGTTACCTTCGTTTATGTAGTCCTCAATAACCTCTATACGCTGCTCTACGATCTCGCCGATCTCTGGGAGGGCGGCAACGAGACGCTGCTCGCCATCGGCGATGGGGTCCTCACCCTGGCCCAGGAGATGACCTGGAGCAACGCCCTGACCAAGGCCCTGTTCGCCTGGCTGATCTTCCTCGGCATCGCCTACGGCGTACGCACCGCCGGGCACCTCGGCGTGGACGTGCTGGTGAAGCTGGCCTCGCGACCGGTACAGCGAGTGCTCGGCGTGATCGCCTGCCTGGCCTGCCTCGGCTACGCCGGCCTGCTCTGCGTGGCCAGCTACGACTGGGTGAAGACCCTGTTCATCGCCGGCATCGGCGCCGAGGACCTCGACCACTTCGGCATCCGCCAATGGCACATCGGCCTGATCGTGCCGGTCGGCTTCGCCCTGGTGTTCATCCGTTTCGCCGAGATCCTCGTGCGCATCCTGCGCAACCGCCAGACCGGACTGGGACTGGCCGACGAGGCTGCCGACGCGCTGAAGCTGACCGAGCACGAGGAGCCCAAGGCATGACCATTCTGTTCCTCTTCCTGCTGCTCTTCCTGCTGATGTTCATCGGCGTGCCGATCGCCGTCTCCCTGGGTCTCTCCGGCGCACTGACGATCCTCCTGTTCAGCCCGGACTCGGTACGCTCGCTGGCGATCAAGCTGTTCGAGACCTCCGAGCACTACACCCTGCTGGCGATCCCGTTCTTCCTGCTCTCCGGCGCGTTCATGACCACCGGTGGCGTGGCGCGGCGCCTGATCGACTTCGCCAACGCCTGCGTCGGACACATCCGTGGCGGCCTGGCGATCGCCGCGGTGCTCGCCTGCATGCTCTTCGCCGCGCTATCCGGCTCGTCTCCGGCAACGGTGGCGGCAGTGGGTTCGATCGCCATCGCCGGCATGGTCCGCTCGGGTTATCCACAGGCGTTCGGCGCCGGGATCGTCTGCAACGCCGGCACCCTCGGCATCCTCATCCCGCCATCGATCGTGATGGTGGTCTACGCCGCCGCCACCGAGACCTCGGTGGGCAAGCTGTTCATCGCCGGCGTGGTTCCGGGGCTGCTGCTGGGACTGATCCTGATGGTGGTGATCTACATCGTCGCCCGGGTCAAGAAGCTGCCCGCCATGCCAAGGGTCAGTCTGCGCGAATGGCTGGCCAGCGCGCGCAAGGCGCTGTGGGGGCTGCTGCTGATGGTGATCATCCTCGGCGGCATCTATTCCGGCGCCTTCACCCCCACCGAGGCCGCCGCCGTCGCCGCGGTGTACTCGGCCTTCGTCGCACTGTTCGTCTACCGCGACATGCGCCTGAGCGAATGCCCGAAGGTGCTGCTGGAGTCCGGCAAGCTGACCATCATGCTGATGTTCATCATCGCCAACGCCATGCTCTTCGCCCACGTGCTGACCACCGAGCAGATACCGCAGAGCATCGCCAGCTGGGTCACGGAACTGGGACTTTCGCCATGGATGTTCCTGCTGGTGGTGAACATCGTGCTGCTGATCGCCGGCAACTTCATGGAGCCTTCGGCGATCATCCTGATCCTGGCGCCGATCTTCTTCCCCATCGCCATGGAGCTGGGCATCGATCCGATCCACCTCGGCATCATCATGGTGGTGAACATGGAGATCGGCCTGATCACGCCGCCGGTCGGGCTCAACCTGTTCGTCACCTCGGCGGTCACCGGCATGCCGCTGGGCGCGACCATCCGCGCAGCGCTGCCGTGGCTCATGATCCTGCTGGTGTTCCTGATCATCGTGACCTACATCCCGGCGGTATCCCTGGCATTGCCGAACTGGCTGGGGATGAGCTGACGGAACGGTAACGACGGCGGAAAACCCCGCCCTGCGCTCGGGCCTTCGGCAAAAATCCGCTCATGCCGCAGGCCCGTGCCCCGCAGTTGACGGGCCGGGCCACCTGTCGATGGCTGGCACGCCGCTTGCTCAATCGCTCGCAGTGCCCCTGGCACCGGCTTTCGGTTCGCCCAGCGAACCGCGCCCTTCGGCCACGAACCGGATGGCGGCCCCTTCCCCTGTGCCGACGTGCGCCAGCACGCGCGGCGGGTGGGCGGCGATCCCGTCCCCCCAGCGGTCTTCACACCCTGAAGCCCAAATGAAGAGCCCGGCGAACGCCGGGCTTCTTCATTTCTTTCCTTGTGCTTTTTCGTTCTTTGATAAGAGCGGAAAATTATTTTTACTTATAAATAAAAAATACTCCTCTCGAAATACTGCAACACTTCCCTGGAAAGTCGCGGCGGTTTTTCGACGGACCGTCAACAAGCCGGCGACCACCCACCTGAAAGTCAGAATACCGTCTCGCGAAATTCATTGACCGGCATCAACGATCCGGCTTGATCCGCGGCTTATAGCCCGATTTCGAGCAATTTCAAGCTTTCCCCGTAGCGGATGGCAAGACTTCCCCTATCACATGAAAAAACCGCCCTATTCCGGGCAGGTCTTAGATTCCTCTTCTATCTTTGGCACTCGCAACTTACAGGAATGCGTCATCTAATTACTTTGAGTAGGAAGCTATTGACGTGGATCAGCATTCAACAATAGCCGCTGCCGCCTAATGGCTTCACTCTCAATTCCTATAGGGAGATTCCGAAAATGTCCCAAGAATCCAGCCAAAAACTCCGACTAGGAGCGCTAACGGCTCTGGTTGTCGGCTCGATGATCGGAGGGGGCATCTTCTCCCTTCCGCAAAATATGGCAGCCAGCGCCGACGTCGGCGCCGTCCTGATCGGATGGGCGATCACCGCCGTCGGCATGCTCACCCTCGCTTTCGTCTTCCAGACCCTCGCCAACCGCAAGCCCGAACTCGACGGCGGCGTGTACGCCTACGCCAAGGCCGGCTTCGGCGACTACATGGGTTTCTCCTCGGCCTGGGGCTACTGGATCAGCGCCTGGCTGGGCAACGTCGGCTACTTCGTCCTGTTGTTCAGCACCCTCGGCTACTTCTTCCCGATCTTCGGCAAGGGCGACACCGTCGCCGCGATCGTCTGCGCCTCGGTCCTGCTCTGGGCCCTGCATTTCCTGGTGCTGCGCGGGATCAAGGAGGCGGCGTTCATCAACACCGTCACCACCGTGGCCAAGATCGTCCCGCTGTTCCTGTTCATCCTGATCTGCCTGTTCGCCTTCAAGCTGGACATCTTCACCGCCGACATCTGGGGCAAGAGCAACCCGGACCTGGGCAGCGTGATGAACCAGGTGCGCAACATGATGCTGGTCACCGTCTGGGTGTTCATCGGCATCGAGGGCGCGAGCATCTTCTCCTCCCGCGCGGAAAAACGTTCCGACGTCGGCAAGGCCACCGTGATCGGCTTCATCACCGTCCTGCTCCTGCTGGTGCTGGTCAACGTGCTGTCCATGGGCGTGATGACCCAGCCGGAACTGGCCAAGCTGCAGAACCCGTCGATGGCGCTGGTACTCGAGCATGTGGTCGGCCACTGGGGCGCCGTGCTGATCAGCGTCGGCCTGCTGATCTCGCTGCTGGGCGCGCTGCTCTCCTGGGTGCTGCTGTGCGCCGAGATCATGTTCGCCGCCGCCAAGGACCACACCATGCCGGAGTTCCTGCGCCGCGAGAACGCCAACCAGGTGCCGGCCAACGCCCTGTGGCTGACCAACATCTGCGTACAGGTGTTCCTGGTGGTGGTGTTCTTCACCTCGGGCGACCCGGACGGCATGGACCCGTACACCAAGATGCTGCTCCTGGCCACCTCAATGATCCTGATCCCGTACTTCTGGTCCGCCGCCTATGGCCTGCTGCTGACCCTGAAGGGCGAGACCTACGAGAACGATGCCCGCGAACGCAGCAAGGACCTGGTCATCGCCGGCATCGCCGTGGCCTACGCGGTCTGGCTGCTCTACGCCGGGGGCCTGAAGTACCTGCTGCTGTCCGCCCTGCTGTATGCGCCCGGCGCGATCCTTTTCGCCAAGGCCAAGCACGAGGTCGGCCAGCCGATCTTCACCGGAATCGAAAAACTGATCTTCGCCGCAGTCGTCATTGGCGCCCTGGTGGCTGCCTACGGCCTCTACGACGGTTTCCTCACCCTCTGATTACTCCACTGGAGACGTGAAATGAGCACGGAAAAAACCAAACTTGGCGTCCACTCCGAAGCCGGCAAACTGCGCAAAGTGATGGTCTGCTCGCCCGGACTCGCCCACCAGCGCCTGACCCCGAGCAACTGCGACGAGTTGCTGTTCGACGACGTGATCTGGGTGAACCAGGCCAAGCGCGACCACTTCGACTTCGTCACCAAGATGCGCGAGCGCGGCATCGACGTCCTCGAGATGCACAATCTGCTGACCGAGACCATCCAGAACCCGGAAGCGCTGAAGTGGATCCTCGATCGCAAGATCACCGCCGACAGCGTCGGCCTGGGCCTGACCAGCGAGCTGCGCTCCTGGCTGGAGAGCCTGGAGCCGCGCAAGCTGGCCGAGTACCTGATCGGCGGCGTCGCCGCTGACGACCTGCCCGCCAGCGAAGGCGCCGACATCCTCAAGATGTACCGCGAGTACCTGGGCCATTCCAGCTTCCTGCTGCCGCCGTTGCCGAACACCCAGTTCACCCGTGACACCACGTGCTGGATCTACGGCGGCGTGACCCTGAACCCGATGTACTGGCCGGCGCGACGACAGGAAACCCTGCTGACCACCGCCATCTACAAGTTCCATCCCGAGTTCGCCAACGCCGAATTCGAGATCTGGTACGGCGACCCGGACAAGGACCACGGCTCCTCGACCCTGGAAGGCGGCGACGTGATGCCGATCGGCAACGGCGTGGTCCTGATCGGCATGGGCGAGCGCTCCTCGCGCCAGGCCATCGGTCAGGTCGCCCAGTCGCTGTTCGCCAAGGGCGCCGCCGAGCGGGTGATCGTCGCCGGCCTGCCGAAGTCCCGCGCCGCGATGCACCTGGACACCGTGTTCAGCTTCTGCGACCGCGACCTGGTCACGGTCTTCCCGGAAGTGGTCAAGGAAATCGTGCCCTTCAGCCTGCGCCCCGATCCGAGCAGCCCCTACGGCATGAACATCCGCCGCGAGGAGAAAACCTTCCTCGAAGTGGTCGCCGAATCCCTCGGCCTGAAGAAACTGCGCGTGGTCGAGACCGGCGGCAACAGCTTCGCCGCCGAGCGCGAGCAATGGGACGACGGTAACAACGTGGTCTGCCTGGAGCCGGGCGTGGTGGTCGGCTACGACCGCAACACCTACACCAACACCCTGCTGCGCAAGGCCGGCGTCGAGGTCATCACCATCAGCGCCAGCGAACTGGGTCGCGGTCGCGGCGGCGGCCACTGCATGACCTGCCCGATCATCCGCGACCCGATCGACTACTGACAGACAACCCGCTCTCGAGCTGAACGGCGGCGTCCCCAGGAGGGGCGCCGCCCACCGACTTCCCACAAGGAGATCAATCATGGCTTTCAACATGCACAACCGTAACCTGCTCAGCCTGATGCACCACAGCACCCGCGAGCTGCGTTACCTGCTCGACCTGTCCCGCGACCTCAAGCGCGCCAAGTACACCGGCACCGAGCAGCAGCACCTGAAGCGCAAGAACATTGCCCTGATCTTCGAGAAAACCTCCACTCGCACCCGCTGCGCCTTCGAGGTGGCCGCCTACGACCAGGGCGCCAACGTCACCTACATCGACCCGAACTCCTCGCAGATCGGCCACAAGGAGAGCATGAAGGACACCGCGCGGGTTCTCGGCCGGATGTACGACGCCATCGAGTACCGCGGCTTCAAGCAGGAAATCGTCGAGGAACTCGCGAAGTTCGCCGGCGTTCCGGTGTTCAACGGCCTGACCGACGAATACCACCCGACCCAGATGCTCGCCGACGTGCTGACCATGCGCGAGCACAGCGACAAGCCGCTGCACGACATCAGCTACGCCTACCTGGGCGACGCGCGCAACAACATGGGTAACTCCCTGCTGCTGATCGGCGCCAAGCTCGGCATGGACGTACGCATCGCCGCGCCGAAGGCGCTCTGGCCGCACGACGAGTTCGTCGCCCAGTGCAAGAAGTTCGCCGAGGAAAGCGGCGCCAAGCTGACCCTCACCGAGAATCCGAAGGAAGCCGTGAAGGGCGTGGACTTCGTCCACACCGACGTCTGGGTGTCGATGGGCGAGCCGGTGGAAGCCTGGGGCGAGCGGATCAAGGAACTGCTGCCCTACCAGGTCAACATGGAGATCATGAAGGCCACCGGCAACCCGCGGGCCAAGTTCATGCACTGCCTGCCGGCGTTCCACAACAGCGAGACCAAGGTCGGCAAGCAGATCGCCGAGCAGTATCCGAACCTGGCCAACGGCATCGAGGTGACCGAGGACGTCTTCGAGTCGCCCTACAACATCGCCTTCGAGCAGGCCGAGAACCGCATGCATACCATCAAGGCGATCCTCGTCTCGACCCTCGCCGACATCTGACCGCGCTCCTGCGCCCCGGCCCACGCGGTCGGGCGCAGCCGCCTTCCGGAGGTAACCGATATGCGTATCGTCGTCGCATTGGGCGGTAATGCCCTGCTACGCCGTGGCGAACCCATGACCGCGGACAACCAGCGGGAAAACGTGCGGATCGCCGCCGAACAGATCGCCAAGGTGGCGCCCGGCAACGAGCTGGTGATCGCCCACGGCAACGGCCCCCAGGTCGGCCTGCTGGCCCTCCAGGGTGCCGCCTACGACAAGGTCTCGCCCTACCCGCTGGACGTCCTCGGCGCGGAAACCGAGGGCATGATCGGCTACATGATCGAACAGGAAATGGGCAACCTGCTGCCGTTCGAAGTGCCGTTCGCCACCATCCTCACCCAGGTCGAGGTGGACGGTAAGGATCCGGCGTTCCAGAACCCGACCAAGCCGATCGGCCCGGTCTACTCCAGGGAAGAAGCCGAGCGCCTGGCCGCCGAGAAGGGCTGGAGCATCGCCCCGGACGGCGACAAGTTCCGCCGCGTGGTGCCCAGCCCGCGGCCGAAGCGGATCTTCGAGATCCGCCCGGTGAAGTGGCTGCTGGAGAAAGGCACCATCGTCATCTGCGCTGGCGGCGGCGGTATCCCGACCATGTACGACGAGGCCGGGAAGAAGCTCAGCGGCGTCGAGGCGGTGATCGACAAGGACCTCTGCTCCTCGCTGCTGGCCCAGGAGCTGGTGGCCGACATCCTGATCATCGCCACCGACGTCGACGCGGCCTACGTCGACTGGGGCAAGCCGACCCAGAAGGCCATCGCCCAGGCCCACCCGGACGAACTGGAGCGCCTCGGCTTCGCCGCCGGCTCCATGGGTCCGAAGGTCCAGGCCGCCATCGAGTTCGCCCGCGCCACCGGCAAGGACGCGGTGATCGGTTCGCTCGCGGACATCGTCGCGATCACCGAGGGCAAGGCGGGAACACGGGTCAGCACACGCAAGGCGGGTATCGAGTACCGCTGATACACCACCTCCAGGGCCGCTTCGCGGCCCTTCTTCATCCTCCTCTGCCGGCATCGGGCGAAGGGCGGATAGCGCCACGCCTCTGCGCGCGGACTTTCAAGCAAGTCCCGCAACACTCGCCCACGCCCCACCTCTGCCAACAGCCCGGCCATGGGCGTCAATCTCCCCACGGCAGACCGCCAGCACTTGTGGAAAGCCCACGCAACGCGGTATTCAGTAGGAAAATACGTGACTCGATAGTCATGATTCACGTCAGCATAGTCACCCTGATCATTTCAACGGCCACTGGCTCGTGCCCGGGTCCGTGAAGCTCGCCTCGCCGACGGGAAAGGCCGCCATCGCCGCCACGCGCTTCCCGCTCCGGACCAGGCAGCAGCCCGGCACGCGAACGACTATTCGAAGGAGTTTCTGAGTGATGTCTCGACTACCGGTCATTGTTGGTTTCGGTGGCTACAACGCAGCAGGCCGTAGTTCCTTCCACCACGGCTTCCGCCGCATGGTCATCGAATCGATGGACCCGCAGGCGCGCCAGGAAACCCTAGCCGGCCTGGCGGTCATGATGAAACTGGTCAAGGCCGAAGGCGGCCGCTACCTGGCCGAAGACGGCACGCCGCTGTCCCCGGAGGACATCGAGCGGCGCTACGCCGAACGCATCTTCGCCTCTACCCTGGTGCGACGCATCGAACCGCAGTACCTCGACCCGGATGCAGTCCACTGGCACAAGGTCCTCGAGCTGTCCCCTGCCGAAGGCCAGGCGCTGACCTTCAAGGCCTCGCCCAAGCAACTGCCCGAGCCGCTGCCGGCCAACTGGTCGATCGCTCCCGCGGAGGACGGCGAGGTGCTGGTGAGCATCCACGAGCGCTGCGAGTTCAAGGTGGACAGCTACCGTGCGCTGACGGTGAAGTCCGCCGGCCAGTTGCCCACCGGTTTCGAACCGGGCGAGCTGTACAACTCGCGCTTCCACCCGCGCGGCCTGCAGATGTCGGTGGTCGCCGCGACCGACGCGATCCGCTCCACCGGCATCGACTGGAAGACCATCGTCGACAACGTCCAGCCCGACGAGATCGCGGTATTCTCCGGCAGCATCATGAGCCAGCTCGACGACAACGGTTTCGGCGGCCTGATGCAATCCCGCCTGAAGGGCCACCGGGTCTCGGCCAAGCAACTGCCGCTGGGCTTCAACAGCATGCCCACCGATTTCATCAATGCCTACGTGCTCGGCAGCGTCGGCATGACCGGCAGCATCACAGGCGCCTGCGCCACCTTCCTCTACAACCTGCAGAAGGGTATCGACGTCATCACCAGCGGCCAGGCCCGGGTGGTCATCGTCGGCAACAGCGAGGCGCCGATCCTGCCGGAGTGCATCGAGGGCTACAGCGCCATGGGCGCACTGGCCACCGAAGAAGGCCTGCGCCTGATAGAAGGCCGCGACGACGTGGACTTCCGCCGCGCCAGCCGGCCGTTCGGCGAGAACTGCGGCTTCACCCTGGCCGAGTCCAGCCAGTACGTAGTGCTGATGGACGACGAACTGGCCCTGCGTCTGGGCGCGGATATCCACGGCGCGGTAACCGACGTGTTCATCAACGCCGACGGTTTCAAGAAGTCCATCTCCGCCCCCGGCCCGGGCAACTACCTGACGGTAGCCAAGGCGGTGGCCAGCGCGGTGCAGATCGTCGGCCTGGACACCGTGCGCCACGCCAGCTTCGTCCACGCCCACGGCTCCAGCACGCCGGCCAACCGGGTCACCGAATCGGAAATCCTCGACCGCGTGGCCAGCGCCTTCGGCATCGACGGCTGGCCGGTCACCGCGGTGAAGGCCTACGTCGGCCACTCCCTGGCCACCGCCAGCGCCGATCAACTGATTTCCGCCCTGGGCACCTTCAAGTACGGCATCCTCCCTGGGATCAAGACCATCGACAAGGTCGCCGACGACGTCCACCAGCAGCGCCTGAGCATCTCCAATCGCGACATGCGCCAGGACAAGCCGCTGGAGGTGTGCTTCATCAACTCCAAGGGCTTCGGCGGCAACAACGCCAGCGGCGTGGTGCTGTCGCCGCGAATCGCCGAGAAGATGCTGCGCAAGCGCCATGGCCAAGCGGCCTTCGCCGCCTACGTCGAGAAGCGCGAGCAGACCCGCGCCGCCGCCCGCGCCTACGACCAGCGCGCGCTGCAGGGCGACCTGGAGATCATCTACAACTTCGGCCAGGACCTGATCGACGAACACGCCATCGAGGTCAGCGCCGAACAGGTGACGGTGCCCGGCTTCAGCCAGCCGCTGGTATACAAGAAGGACGCGCGTTTCAGTGACATGCTCGACTGAGCGCCACCACAACGGAAAAGGCCCGGCTAGACCGGGCCTTTTCGTTTCAGTGCAGCGCGCGCCAGTTGGATCAGCTCGCTGCGCCACTCGGCGAGCCTATCTGGATGCGCTGGATCAGGTGATGGCCAGTTCCAGCGTTTCACCGACAGCCGCTGGAAGTTCACGGGTACGATGCCGATCTGGACTTCCAGCGTCTCATGGAGGAACAAACAGCGACGAGGTTCCTGGCGGAACTGAAAAAGCACCGATCGGCCAATTTTGACATCAAGCTCCACGGTGAAGCTCCCATTGAGTTATCAGGCACTGGATATCCGTTCTGATAGCCCCTCGAAACACCTATTTATTGACAGGTGTTTTCTCATCGCTGGAGGAAAGCACATAGTAAAAAAATACGAACCCCAGCCATAGGGGAAGCATTGCCTCATAATCCCCACTGAAAAAAGAGCAGGCAAACCCTACCAGCCAAACCGCAAGAAGAATTCCACTCAACACCTGTGTGGTCTTACTGCGAAATATCAGTCCTCCAGAGGTACTACGCCAACCTATAATCAGCAACGGCAGGAGCATAAAACAGACGGCAAAAGCGACCGCGCAAGAGACAAACCAGGCAACTACTATATTGTCCCTCCACGTTGGATACAGCATTCTATCCAGACTTAAAGAGGTTGCTAAAACTTCTGAAAGCACAATGGAAACTGGAGTCGCCAAATAGAGAAAAACCAAAAGCACACGACTTCTCCTCACGACTACCGGAGATGGCAGAAAGAATATAGCGAGCGCCAAAATAAGCGCACAAATCGAATACCGCTCCAGATAGATCTTATCGGTAAGCTGCCGGAACAACTCGTCTTGAAATTTCTCTTCAGCGGTCAGTCTTGAAGCATAGTCATTCATATTCTCAGGATAGATATCTGCCAACACCTCAGAGCTTTTCAAAACATCCATACCCAGCGAAGCTGAGAATAGATAAATCGATACGCTCGCCATCACAGCCGCAGCTAAAACACGAAAACGATAGATCGATGGATATGTTGGCATAGTGCCCTCCCGCAAACGCGAGAACTCTACGCTCTACATGCTCTCCCCGTGTGCGATTACGATGGAGTTTTCATGGAGCCCATGATCCTCCCCAGGCTTCGGAAAAAATCACACAGGAACTTACTCAGGCGCCACCCCTATCGGCACCGGCCGACAGCTCAACGAAAAGCCCCGCTCATACGGTCATGCCGTTCACCAAAGTGAATATTTGATGAGCCACTACCGAATCCCGCTGTCAGTCATCTGCTGCGGGCTATTTGCATGTTTTCTGTCAGCCCGAGCGGGCAAAACATCGTAATCTCCCATAGAGACCAGAAAACAGATCAGAAAAACGCCGCGCCCCCATTGGGGTGCGGCGTTTTTCTTAAGTAAACAGCATTAGGGTTCGACCAGCTCTTCCGTTTCAGTGCAGCGCGCGCGCCAGTTGGATCAGCTCGCTGCGCCACTCGGCAGCGCGCGGCAGGGCCAGGAAGGAGCCGTTGAGGTAGTCCTCGCGCGGCTCGTAGGTGAATGGCGCGCCATGCAGGTCGAGCACCTCGCCGCCGGCGCCTTCCAGCACACCCTGGGCGGCGGCCGTGTCCCATTGCGAGGTTGGCGTCAGGCGCGGATAGCAGTCGGCAGCGCCCTCGGCCAGCAGGCAGAACTTCAGCGAACTGCCGATGCTGGCTCGCCGCAGGTCGCCGAAGCGCTCGCTCAAGCCATCCAGCAGGCGCTCCTGGGCCGGGCTGCCATGGCGCTTGCTGGCCACCACGGTGAAGGCCTCCTCGGGCTCCAGGCGCACACTGATCGGTTGCGCGCGGCCATCGGCCTCCTCGCGCCAGGCACCGAGACCGGCGCCACCGTAGTAGCAGCGGCCGCTCACCGGCACGCCGACCAGACCGAACAGCACCCGGCCATCCTCGACCAGGGCCACGTTGACGGTGAACTCCTCGCTACCGGAGATGAACTCCTTGGTGCCGTCCAGCGGGTCCACCAGCCACCAGCGCCGCCAGTGGCCGCGCTCGCTCAGCGGTATCTCGCAATCCTCTTCGGAAAGCACCGGAATGTCCGGCGCCAGCGCCCGCAACCCCGCCTCCAATATATGGTGCGCGGCCAGGTCGGCGGCGGTAACCGGCGATTCGTCGGCCTTCGAGCGCACCGCCACGTCGGCGCGCCAGTGCGGCAGGATCGCCTCGCCGGCGCGCCGCACCAGCGCCACCAATTCGCCCCAGGGCACCGGCCTCATGCCTGGTACTCGCCGCGCTGGGTGAGCAGGTCGCGCACCAGGTACAGCGCGGCCAGGGCGCGGCCTTCGCTGAACTGGGCGTGCTGGGCCAGGCTCGACAGTTCGCGCAGGCTGATGCGATCGACGCCCATCGGCTCCGGCTCGTCGCCCGGCAGACGCTCCTCGTAGAGGTCGCGCGCCAGCACCACCTGGATGCGCTGGCTCATGTAGCCCGGCGACAGCGACAGTTCGGTGATGTGCTCCAGTTGCCGGGCACCGTAGCCCGCTTCCTCCTTGAGCTCGCGGTTGGCCGCCGCGAGGATGTCCTCGCCCGGCTCGACCAGGCCCTTGGGCAGCGACAACTGGTATTCGTCGACCCCGGCGCAATATTCCTCCACCAGCACCGCGTGCTCGGCATCGAGCATGGCCACCACCATCACCGCACCGTAGCCCTGGCCCTTGCCGACCAGACGCTCGTAGGTGCGCTCGACGCCATTGCTGAAGCGCAGTTGCAACTCCTCGACAGCGAACAGTCGGCTCTTCGCGACGATCTCGCTGGCGAGTACGGTGGGTTTCTGACGCATGTGGATAACTCCTTGGCGAAGCCGGCGGGTTATCATACCCCGGCTTTTCCGATTATCCCTGTCGGAGATTGATGGGAAGCGACAGATTTCCGCATCGATCGCGACGAACCGCGACAGAGCCGCCATGCCCACCCTGCCCTGGTCCGCCATCGACACCGTGCTGCTCGACATGGACGGCACCCTGCTCGATCTGCACTTCGACAACCACTTCTGGCTGGAACACCTGCCCCAGCGCTATGCCGAACGCAATGGCCTCAGTCGCACCGAAGCCGACGCCGTGCTCGAGCCGCTGTTCCGCGAACACGCCGGCCAGCTCAACTGGTACTGCCTGGATTTCTGGAGCCGGGAACTGGACCTGTCGATCCGCGAACTCAAGCACGAGGTGGCGCACCTGATCTCGCTGCGTCCGCACGCCGATACCTTCCTCGCCGCCCTGCGCCGGGCCGGCAAGCGCGTGGCGCTGATCACCAACGCGCACCGCGACTCGCTGTCGCTGAAGCTGGAACGGATCGAACTGGCGCCCTATTTCGACCGACTGATCAGCTCCCACGACTACGGCTACCCGAAGGAGGACGCGCGCTTCTGGAGCGCCCTGCAAGCCGATTTCGGCTTCGACCCGCAGCGCAGCCTGTTCATCGACGACAGCCTGCCGATCCTGCGCAGCGCCCGCGCCTATGGTGTCGCCCACCTGTTGGCGGTACGCCACCCGGACAGCCGTGGCCAGGTCCGGGACACCGAGGAGTTCGCTGCCCAGGAGGACTACCGGCGGCTGCTCGAAGGACTGCCGTAGCCGCGGTTGTCCGCCTGCCCGCCATAACGATGGTGGCTAGTGCCCGAAAAGCGGTTCGCCGTGGGGAGCGAAGCCGGGCAGCAATGCCCAACGGACCCTCGCGCCACGGAAACGAAAACCCCGCCACGCGGGCGGGGTTGGCGAAACGCCGGGATCACTCGGGAATGCGCAGGACCTGGCCGGGGTAGATCTTGTCCGGATGGCTGAGCATCGGCTTGTTGGCCTCGAAGATCTTCATGTAGGCGTTGGCATTGCCGTATTCGGCCTTGGCGATGGCGCTCAGGGTGTCGCCTTTCTTCACGGTGACGAAGCGCGCCTCCGGAGCGGCCTGGGCCACGGTGATCTTGTCTTCCACCGAGGAGACGCCGGCGACGTTGCCCAGCGCCAGCAGGATCTTCTCTTTCTCCTCCTGGCTGGCCACCTCGCCCGAGGCGATGACCTTGTCGCCTTCCACCGAAACCTGGATGTTCGGGTTGCCCAGGCCGACCTTGGCGACGTGCTCCTTCAGCGACTCGGCCGCCTGTGCCTCATGCCCCGTCAGCGTATCCCACAGCTTTTCACCGGCTTCCTTCACGAACGCGAAAATACCCATCTTTGGTTCTCCCTTTACGGTTACGGTTGCAAGCGGCCGGCGCAATCCCGATCCGCGACTAGCCAAGTCTAGACTGCAAAAACCGGCGAAATATCCCCAGGCTCCTTCGTCACCCCATAACACTGCGCCCATTCGCGTTAAGATTCGGCGACACCCCCGCCACGGAAGCGCCGATGGACATCAAGCAACTGAAATTCCTCTGCGCCCTCGACGAAACCCGCCACTTCGGCCAGGCCGCCGCGCGCTGCCACGTCACCCAGCCGACCCTGTCCATGCGCCTGCGCAGCCTGGAGGAAGAACTCGGCCTGGAACTGGTGCGACGCAGCCAGCGCTTCGAAGGCTTCACCGAGGCCGGCGAGCGCGTACTGGCCTGGGCACGCAGCCTGCTGGCGGCCCAGGAAGGGCTGTACGCGGAAGCCGCCGCCTGCCGCGGGCAACTGGTCGGGACCCTGCGCCTGGGCGTGGTGCCGCTGGCCAGCTTCGACCCGATGCGCCTGGTCCAGCACATGGCCGGGCGCCACCCGGAGTTGCGTTTCCAGCTCTATTCCCTGAGTTCGGAACAGGTACTCGAAGGCCTGGCGCGCAACCAGTTCGATCTCGGCGTCTCTTATCTGGACCGTCTGGACCGCAGCCATTTCGAGGGCATCGAACTGGCGGAGACCCGCATGGGCCTGCTCCATCACCCCAGCCATTTCCCGCTCGACGCCGCGCTGCTGAACTGGGAAGCGCTGGCTGGCCTGCCGCTAGGCCTGCTCTCGGCGGGCATGCACTTCCGCCAATCCATCGACCACAACTTCCGCAGCCGCGGGTTGAGCCCCATCGCGCGCCTGGAAACCGACTCGGTACAGCAACTGCTGCAGGCGGTGCAGCGCGGCTTGTGCTGCGCGATCATGCCGCTGGGCAGCGAAGTCGACGGCGAGTTGCGCCTGATCCCCATCGAGGACGCCCATACCCTGGCAGCGCTCGGTCTGATCATCCGCAGCGGACAGCCGCGCTCGGCGCTGGCCGAAGCCTGTTTCGAGGAAGCCCGGAACTGGTTGGCGCCGCAGTCTTGATAGATCATGTCGATCAGCGCATCGGCACAACCGATTAGACGCTGCCCCGCGTCAGGCCTAGGCTGGTGCCACACCTAGAACGATAGGGCCCAGCCCATGCCTTGCCAGCCTGCATGCCCGGTATCCGCGGATACCTGGGCGCCTTCCGCCGTTCCCGACGATTACCGCTACGCCGACCTGCACCTGCCGCAGCAGGTCGGCCAGGCCTCCCTTGCCGCCGAGTGTGCCGTGGCGATCAGCTACAACGGACTGAACCAGGCGGTGATGATGGCCTCGCCCGAGGACATCGAGGATTTCGTCCGCGGTTTCAGCCTCAGCAGCGGCTTCGTGGAGTCCATCGACGACATCTATGAAATCCGCGTCAGCGGCCAGGGCGAATCCCTCCACGCCGAGGTCGAAATCAGCAGCCGCGCGTTCTGGAACCTCAAGCGCCAACGCCGGCAACTGGCCGGCACTTCCGGCTGCGGCCTGTGCGGCGTCGAAGCCCTGGAGCAGGCCCTGCCGCAACTGCCGGAACGGTCGCCGCAGGCGCTGCCTCCCGCCGCCCATCTCGGCGCCCTGCGCCAGCGTATCGAGCAGGCCCAGCGACTGGCGCGCCATAGCGGCGCCCTGCATGCCGCGCTGTATTTCGACGGGCATGGCGAGCTGCGCCTGTGTCGCGAGGACATCGGCCGCCACAACGCCCTCGACAAGCTGATCGGCGCCCTGCACCGCCAAGGCCTCGACGCCGCGCGCGGTTTCGCCGTGGTCACCAGCCGCTGCAGCCTGGAGCTTATCCACAAGGCCGTACGTGCTGGGATCGGCACCCTGGTCAGCCTCTCCGCACCCACCGCCCTGACCGTGCAATGGGCGCGCCGCCACCAACTGAACCTGATCCACCAGCCCCATCACAACGCCCCGCGGGTCTACAGCCCGGCGCCGGCCGCAACCGAGTGAGTCCGCCATGAGCCTGCAACCTCTCCAACCCCGCTACAAGCCCTATGCCGGCGCCGCCGCCGGCTGGGGCGCGCTGCGCAGCGTGGCGCACTTCTGGCTGGACAGCAAACAGCCGTTCAAGAACCTCCGCGCCCTGCTCAAGACCAACCAGAACGGCGGTTTCGACTGCCCCGGCTGCGCCTGGGGCGACTCGCCGGAAGACGGCCGGGTGAAGTTCTGCGAGAACGGTGCCAAGGCAGTCAACTGGGAAGCCACCAAGCGCCGCGTCGACGCGGCGTTCTTCGCCCGCTACAGCGTCAGCGCCCTGCGCGAACAGAGCGACTACTGGCTGGAATACCAGGGCCGCCTCACCGGACCGATGCGCTACGACCCGCTCAGCGACCACTACCAGCCGATCACCTGGGACGCCGCCTTCGCCCTGGTCGCCGAGCACCTGCGACGCCTGGATAGCCCCGACCAGGCGGAGTTCTATACCTCCGGGCGGGCCAGCAACGAGGCGGCCTACCTCTACCAGTTGTTCGTCCGCGCGTTCGGCACAAACAACTTCCCCGACTGCTCGAACATGTGCCACGAAGCCAGCGGCGTGGCACTGGGCCGCAGCGTCGGGGTCGGCAAGGGCAGCGTGACCTTCGACGACTTCGAACACGCCGACGCGATCTTCATCCTTGGGCAGAACCCCGGCACCAACCACCCGCGCATGCTCGAGCCGCTGCGCGAGGCAGTGAAGCGCGGTGCCCAGGTGGTCTGCTTCAACCCTCTCAAGGAGCGCGGCCTGGAGCGCTTCCAGCATCCGCAGAACGCGCTGGAAATGCTGACCAACGGGTCCTCGCCGCTGAACACCGCGTTCTTCCGTCCGGCACTGGGCGGCGACATGGCGGCGATCCGCGGGATCGCCAAGTTCCTCCTCGCCTGGGAGCGCGAAGCCCAGGCCGAGGGTAGCGAGCCGGTATTCGACCACGCCTTCATCGCCGAGCACACCGACGGCCTCGAGGCCTACCTGGCCGAACTGGATGCCACCCCCTGGGAACACCTGGAGCGCCAGTCCGGGCTGGGCCTGGCGGAAATCGAGCAGGCTGCGCGGATGTACCGGCGGGCGAACAGGGTCATCGTCTGCTGGGCGATGGGCATCACCCAGCACCACCATTCGGTGGCGATCATCCAGGAAATCGTCAACCTGCAACTCCTGCGCGGCAACCTGGGCCGCCCGGGCGCCGGTCTCTGCCCGGTCCGCGGCCACAGCAACGTTCAGGGTGACCGCACCATGGGCATCAACGAGCGGCCGCCGGCGGCGCTGCTCGACGCACTGGAACGGCGCTTCGGCTTCGAAGTGCCACGCCACAACGGGCACAACGCCGTCGAGGCGATCGCCGCGATGCTCGCCGGCAAGTCGAAGGTCTTCATCGGCCTGGGCGGCAATTTCGCCCAGGCCACCCCGGACAGTCCGCGCACCCACGCCGCCCTGGCGTCATGCGACCTGACCGTGCACATCAGCACCAAGCTCAACCGCAGCCACCTGACCACCGGCCGCGACGCACTGATCCTGCCCTGCCTGGGGCGCACCGACATCGACCGCCAGGCCGAAGGCCCGCAGGCGGTCACGGTGGAAGACTCGTTCAGCATGATCCACGCATCCTACGGGCAACTGGAGCCGCTCTCGCAGCAGATGCGTTCGGAGCCGGCGATCATCGCCGGCATCGCCAAGGCAACCCTGGGCAACCATCCGGTGGACTGGGACGCGCTGATCGCCAACTACGAGCGCATCCGCGAGCTGATCGCCGACACCATCCCCGGTTTCGCCGACTTCAACCGCCGCGTCCGCCATCCCGGTGGCTTCTACCTCGGCAACTCCGCCGGCGAACGACGCTGGAACACCGCCAGCGGCAAGGCCAACTTCGTCGCCAACCCGCTGCCCCGCGACCTGTTGCCGGCACAGGTGCGCGACAGCGGCCTCGAACCCGACCTGATCCTGCAGACCCTGCGCTCCCATGACCAGTACAACACCACCATCTACGGCCTGGACGATCGCTATCGCGGAGTGAAGGGCCAGCGCGAAGTGGTATTCGCCAACGAGGCGGATATCCGCCGCCTGGGCTACCAGCCGGGCGACAAGGTCGACCTGGTCTCGCTGTGGAGCGATGGCATCGAACGCCGGGTACGCCGCTTCACCCTGCTCGCCTTCGACATCCCGGCCGGCCAGGCAGCCGCCTACTACCCGGAAACCAATCCCCTGGTGCCGCTGGAGAGCGTCGGCGTCGGCAGCCATACGCCGACTTCGAAGTTCATCGCGGTACGCCTGGAAAAGGCCACGGGCGACGGGCGCATTATCTGAAGCCCACGAAAAACGCCGCCTCCTGCAACAGGAGGCGGCGTCTTAAGGAAAAAGTCGATGAAAGGCCTTGAAGGCAGGCCGCTCGTCGGCGTTAGAATGGCCAGCATCCCGCCAGCAAAAATACCGATTTCGACCCTGAAATCGCGGTTCACATTCGGTCTACGACCGCCTCTACTTAAGAAAGTTCCCCATACAAAACAAGTACTTGGAATATTTCGAATTTGCTCTACCAATCGTCGGCTGGCGCTTGTCAGCGGTTTGGGCCAACCCCAGCATCGCAGCCGTCATCCCCACAGAGAGAAACTCTCTATGAAGTATTCCTCGATACTCCTGTTGTCCCTGAGTCTGGTCGGTAGTACCGCTTTCGCAGGCGACGACACCCGCGCGGCCATCGGCGGCGCCTTGGGCGGGGTGTTGGGTTCGGTCGTCGGCGATGCGGTCGGCGGCAGCACTGGCGCCGCGATCGGTAGTGGCATCGGTGGCGCTGCGGGCGGTGCAGTCGGCGCCGGACGCGGCAACAAGACCGAAGCGGCGATCGGCGGCGGCCTCGGTGCCGCAGGCGGCAACGTCATCGGCCGGCAGATCGGTGGCAGCACCGGTGGCCTGATCGGCGCGGCCCTCGGCGGCGCCGGCGGCGGCGCGCTGGGCAACCATTATGGCGACGGCAACCGCCGCTACGACGACGATGACGACTACCGCGACCGTCGCTACTACCGCCGCGCCGGCTATCGCGATGGCTATTACCGGCATGACAACGGCCATCACTATGGCCAGTACAAGAAGTGGAAGCGCCACAAGCATCATCGTCGCTACTACGACGACTGAACCCGCCGCTCCCTACGACGCAAAGGCCGGGCCGGATGGTCCGGCCTTTGTGCGAACGACCGTATTTCCCTCCCGATTGAAACGATGAGGCACGCACGATGCGTAAATCTCTCCTGGTAATCGCGTTCGGCCTGCTGAGCGCACAAGCCGCGCTCGCCGGCGATTCCACCAAGACCGCGGTGGGCGGCGGCGTAGGCGGTGCCCTGGGCAACGTCGTGGGCGGCGCCATCGGCGGTAGCACCGGTGCGGCCATAGGCGCCGGCCTGGGTGGCGCGGCCGGCGGCGCGATGACCGCCAAGGACGGGCGCAAGACCGAAGCCGCCCTGGGTGGCGGGCTCGGCGCGGCCGGCGGTTCGGTGATCGGCAACAAGCTGGGCGGCAGCACCGGCGCGACCATAGGTGCAGGCCTCGGCGGCGCAGCGGGTGGCGCGGTCGGTAACAACCTGGGCAAGGACAACGACAGCGGTCACCGCGGCAAGAAACACCGCAAGCACAAGCATCGTTGATCGGCATGCTTGCCGAAGCTGATGTGTAAAAGCCCCGCGAACGCGGGGCTTTTACTTTCTACCGTTCGTCAGCCTTTCGGTGCCGTCTTCAACTCGTCGCGAACGATCAGGACGCCACGCGGCGCCTCGATCCCGACCCGGGCCTGGTTGCCGATGATATCGGTGACCAGGATCCGGATGCCGCCTTCGCGCAACTGCCGAATCAGTTCCTCCGCCGGGTAGTCGGCCTTGAGGGACAGGGTGATGCCTTCGCCTTCTCGGCGGGAGAGTATCAGGAAACCCATGTTCCGCGTCCTTGCCAGTCATAGCAGGGGCAAACCGGCCCCTTTGGTGAATGAAATGGTGTGGAGGGATGGTCACAGAACATTGCTCCAGCGTCGAGACTGCAAACGTTCAATCAGAAATGTCCCATCCAGCGCTTCCTGTTCGCCTCACGCCATGTCATGGATTGTCGCACCGGGCTCGCTTTGCTAGCGTGCCGGACATCAATTCCATCCGAGATTTCCAGATGCGCCCGTCGTTCGCCAGTTGGGGCCTGCTTGCCCTCCTGCTCCTGCAAGGCCCGTTGCTCCAGGCCCAGCCGCTGTCACCGGCTCTCCAGCAACTGTTGAGCCTGAGCAGCCAGCGTTTGCAACTAGCCGATCAGGTAGCCCAGAGCAAGGCCCAGTCGGGCAAGGCGGTACAGGACAGCCCGCGGGAAGAACAACAGTTGCAGATGCTCGCCGGACAAGCCGGGAGCCACGGGGTCGGCGCCGAGCAGGTGCGCCTGCTGTTCGCCGCGCAGATCGAGGCGAACAAGCTGGTCCAGTACCGCCTGCTCAGCCGGCCGCTACCGGACGCTGGCCAGGCGGTCGACCTGGAGCGCATCCGCAGCCGCCTCAATCAGCTCAACCTGGAGCTGCTGCGCGGCTACGCCCCGGCGCTCGCCGAACTGCGCGTCGACGACTGCCGGCCGAGGCTCAACCAGGCGCTGCAACGGCAGGTACGCGTCGATCGCCTGGACGAGCTGCACGCCATCGCCCTGTCACGGGCGGCGGGCGATCTCTGTCACTGGGCCGAGCTCTGAAGCGCGGCCAGCGCATCGCGTAGTTCCTGCGGAATGGCCACCGGGCGGCTGCTTCGGCGCTCCACGAAGACATGCACGAAACGCCCGGCCGCGCAGGCCTCCCGCTGCCCTTCGAGGAACAAGGCCAGTTCGTACTGCACCGAGCTGTTGCCCAGGCGCGCCACCCGCAGGCCCATCTCGATCCGCTGGGGGAAGGCCACCGGCGCGAAATAGTCGCAGCTGGAGCTGACCACCAGGCCGATCACTTCGCCGCCCCGGATATCCAGGCCGCCGCGCTCGATCAGGTAGGTATTCACCGCCGTGTCGAAGAATGCATAGTAGGTCACGTTGTTCACGTGTCCGTAGATGTCGTTGTCGTGCCAGCGCGTGCTGATCGGCTGGAAATGAAGGTACTGCTCGCGCAGCGGTCGCGGGGCGGTCGCCATGCCCGGTCCTCGTAGAAGGGATTCAGTATGCCGCGCGATAGATCGCCAGGGCATCCGCCTCGCCGACCTCGCGCGGGTTGTTAACCAGCAGACGCTGCTGGAGCATCGCGTCGGCGGCCAGGCGCGGCAGCATCGCCTCGTCCACCCCGGCGTCGCGCAAGCGGCTCGGCAGGCCGTTGCGCGGACTGAGCTGGGCCAGTTCGTCGATCAGCTGCACGGTAAGCGCGTCGCGATCGCCCGGACGCAAGCGGTCGCCCAGCAGCAGCGGCGCCAGCTCGGCATAGAGTCCAGCGGCAGCGGGAGCGTTGAAACGGATCACCTCCGGTAGCACCAGCGCATTGCTCAGGCCGTGGGGAATGTGGAAATGCCCTCCCAGCGGATAGGCCAGGGCATGCACCGCCGCCACCGGCGCATTGGCGAAGGCCTGCCCGGCCAGGCAGGCGCCCAGCAGCATGGCCTGGCGCGCCTCGCGGTCGCCGCCGTCGCCTACCGCGCGTTCCAGGTTGGCCGCCAGCAGGCGCAACGCCTCCCGCGCCAGCAGGTCGGACAGCGGGTTCTTCTTCAGTTTGCTGGTATAGCTCTCGATCGCATGCACCATCGCGTCGATACCGGTCGCCGCGGTGACCGCCGGCGGCAAGCCGAGGGTCAGGTCGGCGTCGAGCAGCGCCAGGTCGGGCAGCAAGTGGGGCGAGACCACGCCCATCTTGGTGGTCTCGCCGGTGGTGACGATGGCGATCGGCGTCACCTCGGAGCCGGTCCCGGCGGTGGTCGGCACCTGGATCAGCGGCAGGCGCGGCCCGCGTGCGTTGCCGACCCCGAAGACCTCGCCGAGCCCCTGCCCTGCTTCTGGGTGGGCGAGCAGCGCGACCAGCTTGGCTACGTCCATGGAGCTGCCGCCGCCGAAACCGACCACCAGCTCGGCAGCCATGCCCCGCGCCCGCCCGAGCGCGGCCTCGACCACCGACTCGGGCGGATCGGCGAGCACCTGGTCGTACACCTCGACGGCCAGGCCCAGGCGCGGGAAGCCGGGCAGGATCGCATCCAGCAAGCCGAGCCGGGTGATCCCCGGGTCGGTCACGATCAACACGCGGCGCGCCCTTCGCTCGCGGCAGAGTTCCGCCAGGCGGATGGCGGAGCCGGCCTCGCAGAGGATCTGCGCGGTAGTGGCGAAACTGAAAGCTTGCATATCGGTCTCCTTGGGCGAGACGCCCGTCAGAACGAGAAATGCTCCTCGGGCAGGGCCATCAGGCAGTCGGCGCCACCGAGCAAGGCTTCGCGGTGCATGCTCGCCCGCGGCAGGATACGCCGCAGGTAGAAATCGGCGCTGCGCAGCTTGGCCCGATAGAAATCGCCCTCGCCGGAGCCGCCGTCCAGCGCTTCCTGGGCTCGTGCCGCGGCTTGCAACCAGAGGGCCGCGAGCAATACGTAGGCGCTGTACTGGAGGAAGTCCACCGAAGTGGCGCCGATCTCCTGGGGATCGCGGGCGCAGGCCTCGAGTACCTGGCCGGTGAGCTGCCGCCACTCTTCCAGGCGTTGCAGCACCGGCTCAGCCAGTGGCGCCAGCACAGCACGCCCTTGCAGCGCCTCGCTGGCCACCGCCAGTTCGCCTTGCAGCGCCAGCAGTTCGCCGCCCTGGTCGCCGAGCAGCTTGCGGCGGACCAGATCGAGCGCCTGGATGCCATTGGTGCCTTCGTATATCTGGGTGATGCGACTGTCGCGCATCAATTGCTCCATGCCCCATTCGCGGATGAAACCGTGACCGCCATAGACCTGTACGCCGAGGCTGGCGACTTCCTGGCCGACATCGGTAAGGAAGGCCTTGACGATGGGGATCAGCAGCGCTGCACGGCGCGTCGCCGCGCGCCGGCCGTCGGCATCCGGATGGCCGTGTTCCAGGTCGAGCTGGCGTGCGCAGCAGGCCGCCAGCATGCGGCAGCCTTCGACCAGGGTCTTCTGGGTCAGCAGCATGCGCCGCACGTCGGGGTGCACGATGATCGGGTCGGCGACCTTGTCCGGTGCCTGCGGGCCGACCAGGGCGCGCGACTGCAGGCGTTCGCGGGCGTAGCCGAGGGCGCCCTGGAAGGCCCGTTCGGCGATACCCAGGCCCTGCAGGCCGACCTGGAAGCGCGCGTCGTTCATCATCGTGAACATGCAGGCCAGGCCCTGGTTCGCCTGGCCCAGCAGCCAGCCCCTGGCGCCGTCGAAGTTCATCACGCAGGTGGAGGCGCCCTTGATCCCCATCTTGTGCTCGATGGCGCCGCACCCCAGGCTGTTGCGCTCGCCCAGGGAGCCATCGGGATTGGCGACGAACTTCGGCACCAGGAACAGACTGATGCCCTTCACCCCGGCCGGCGCGTCCGCCAGGCGCGCCAGCACCAGGTGGACGATGTTCTCGGTGAGGTCCTGCTCGCCACCGCTGATGAAGATCTTGCTGCCGCTGATCGCGTAGCTGCCGTCGGCCTGCGCCTCGGCGCGGGTGCGCAGGAGGGCGAGGTCGGTGCCGGCCTGGGGTTCGGTCAGGCACATGGTGCCGGCCCATTCGCCGCTCACCAGCTTGCCCAGGTAGTCGCGCCGCAACGCCTCGTCGCCATGCTTGTACAGGGCCAGCACGGCGCCCTCGGTCAGCCCCGAATAGACGCGGAAGGACAGGCTGGCGGCCATCAGCATCTCGTGGAAGCACGCGGAGACCATCTGCGGGAAGCCCTGGCCGCCGTACTCGGTGGGTCCGGTCATGCTCGCCCAGCCGTTCTCGCTGTACTGCCGGTAGGCTTCGCGAAAGCCGGTGGGGGTGGACACCACGCCGTCCTTCAGCTTCGCGCCTTCCTCGTCGCTGTTGCGATTGAGCGGCGCCACCACCTGGCCGGTGTAGCGCGCGCCTTCCTCGAGCACGCCGCCGATCAGTTCGCGATCGATGCCGTTGCCCAGCAGTTCGCAATGCGCGCCGACATCGAACAGTTCATGGAGAACGAAGCGCATGTCGCGCAAGGGGGCCTGGTAATCCATCTCAGCGCGCCTCCTGCAGGTCGGCGAAGGCTCCGCCCTCGGCGGCCAGGCGCTCGACCAGGGACGCCGGCTTCCAGCGCGCGCCGTGGCGCTGTTCGAGGAAACGCAAGCGTTGCAGCAGCTCGGCCGCGCCGAGGCGATCGGCCCAGGCCATGGGACCGCCCTCCGCGGCGGGGAAGCCGTAGCCGTTCAGGTAGACAGTGTCGATGTCGGCACTACGGGCGGCGATACCCTCGTCGAGGATCTTCGCGCCCTCGTTGACCAGCGCCAGCAGGCAACGCTCGAGGATTTCCTCGTCGGCGAAATCGCGCCGCGGGTAGCCCAGCGTCTCGGCAACCCGGAGCACCAGGGCATCCACCTCGGTATCGTGCTCCGCCTGGCGGCTGCCCGGCGCGTAGCGGTAGTAGCCGGCACCGCTCTTCTGGCCGAAGCGGCCCATCTCGCAAAGGCGGTTGTCCACCTGCACGGCCGGCTGGTCCTGGCCGACCCCGGCCAACTCGCGGGCGCGCCACTCAAGGTCGATACCGACCACGTCGTACATGCGGAACGGCCCCATGGCGAAACCGAACGCCTGGAGAGCCCGGTCCACCTGGTACGGCAGGGCGCCTTCCAGCAGCATCAGGCGGGCCTCGGTGGCGTAGGGTTCGAGCATGCGGTTGCCGATGAAGCCGTGGCAGTTGCCGGCCACCACGCTGACCTTGCCCATCCGCTCGCCCAGCGCCAGGGCCGCCTCCAGCACCGCCGGCGCGGTCTGCGCGCCGCGCACGATCTCCAGCAGCCGCATGATGTGCGCCGGGCTGAAGAAGTGCAGGCCGAGCACCTGACGCGGACGCGCGGTGACCGCGGCGATGGCGTCGATGTCCAGGTAGGAGGTATTGCTGGCCAGCACCGCGGAGGGCTTCAGCGCCGCGTCCAGCTCGCGGAAGATCGATTGCTTGAGTTCCAGGTTCTCGTAGACCGCCTCGATCACCAGGTCCGCCTCGCGCATCGCGGCGAGGTGCTGGACCGGCGTGATGCGGGCGCGGCGCGCGGCCGCTTCCTCTTCGCCGATGCGCCCCTGGCGCACGTTGTGCGCGTAGGTGTCGGCCACGGCGCCGAGCGCCTGGTTGAGCATCTGCGGGTTGCTGTCCAGCCACTGCACGTCGAGACCGGCGTTGGCCAGGCACATGACGATACCGCGACCCATGGTGCCGGCGCCGATCACCGCGGCCTGGCGGAAGGAAAAGTTCTGGCTCATGGTCTTGTCCTCGTTGTAGCGAGCGCAGGAGGAACGGTGGACGAAACCTGGGGCAGTCCGACCGCACAAAAAGCGACCACTACCTTAGGGGAAGGTCGTACTATTTTTGAAATTTAGTATTGTGATAGCTGGAATTCAGGCAGTGAATATCCAAACCTTCGACCTCAACCTGCTACGCGTCCTTGACGCGCTGCTGCGCGAACGCAACGTCTCGCGCGCGGCGGAGCGCCTGGCGCTGAGCCAGCCGGCAGTAAGCAATGCGCTGAACCGCCTGCGCGAGCTGCTCGACGACCCGCTGCTGGTCCGCGCCGGTCGTGCGATGCAGCCGACGCCCCGGGCGCTGGCGCTGGAAGCGCCGATCCGCGCGGCGCTGCGGCAGATCGAACAGAGCCTGGGCGACGGCGAGGGCTTCGATCCGGGGCGCAGCCGGCAGCGCTTCACCGTAGCGGTGACCGACTACGTCGAACTGATCTGCATGCCCGCCCTGATGCGCCGCCTGAGTGAGCGGGCGCCGGGAATCTCCATCGCCATCCAGCACCTGACCCCGACCTTGCCGGCCGAGGCGCTGGACAAAGGCGAACTGGACCTGGTGCTAGGCCGCTTCGAAAACGTCCCGGCGCGCTTCCAGCGCCGCCATTGGGCCAGCGAGACCCTGCAACTGGTCGCCCGGCGTCAGCACCCGCTGCTGGCGCAGGCTCCCGACCTGGCCACCTTCCTGGAGCTGCAGCACCTGTGGGTGCACGGCGGGCAGACCAAGGGGATGGTCGACCAGTGGCTGGGCAGCCAGGGGCTCAAGCGGCAAGTGGCCTACACCACGCCGAACTACCTGCAGGCAGCGCACATCGCCGCGTACAGCGACCTGGTCGGCGTCCTGCCGCGACAACTGGCGCACTACTTCGAACGATTGCTGCCCCTGCAATCGTTCGACCTGCCGTTCGACCTCGGCCCGTTCCACCTGGAACTGGTGTTTCTGGCCCAGCGCGAACGCGACATCGCCCTGCAATGGCTGGTCGAACAGATCCGCCAGGTCGGGGCCGCCGGACCGGACTAGGGGAATCCGGGCAGTCAGAAGCGGTCGCGAATGACCAGTTCTTCCCGCGGCAGCTTGCCGCTGCGCGGCCAGGGTTCAACGGCCTTTTTCCCGACCGCGACCATCAGGCCGATCACATGGTTGTCCGGCAGGTTGATCAGCCGGGCCACGGCATCGAAGTCGAAACCATCCATCGGACACGAATCCAGGCCCTGGCCGCGGGCGACCAGCATCAGGGTCTGCGCCAGCAGGCCGCAGCTGCGCATGGCTTCGTCGCGCTGTACCTGGGGCTTGCCGCGGTAGTAGGTGTCGATGGCGCCTGCCATGAACGCCTGTACCGCCTCGGGAGCACCGTCCCAGACCCGCTGCGCGTTGCGCTCCCAACTGTCGAGCTGGGCGCACACCACCACCAGCATCGCCGCGTCGGTGACCTGCGCCTGGTCCCAGGCCACTTCACGCAACTGCATGCGCAATTGCGGATCGCTGACCTCGACCAGCCGCACGTGTTGCAGGTTGAAGGCGGAAGGCGCATGCAGCGCCAGGTCCAGGAGATGGTCCTTCTCTTCGCGAGTCAGGCTGAAGGATGAGTCGTAGCCCTTGATGGCACGGCGACTACGAACGGCGTCTTCGATATGCATGGGGGAAATCCACTGCGAGGGAACAAAGGGGCGCCCACTCTAGGGCATTGGCGAGAAGATAAACCAGACTTCAATAAATCCGACGCAGCCCCACAGCAGCTACTTACAGAATTAGGACTAGGACTATTCCTAGGAAGGAATTTTCCTAAGGAATTGTCCTATATTCCACTCCAATGCCAGCGCCTGGGAGAGGGCCCCTCCCGGGACGCACGAACGCAGAAAAATAAGGATGAACTCACGTAGGAGTAAGCTCATGAACAGGATGGGCCAACTGGCTTTGTTCGGTCTTCTTGTAGGAACTTCCAGCAACCTGTTCGCCGCCCCCGGCAGCATCAGCGGCGTCATCCGCTTCACCGGCGCCATTGTCGAGCCACCATGCTCGATGAGCGCTCCCCGCCAAGACGAAAGCAAGGGCAGTTTCCACCTCAGTGGCTGTCCCATGCAGGCGCGCACCGCGGATGTCAGCATCCGTTCGATGAAGACCGGCGAGGTGCGCCACTTGCAACCCAGCGATACGGTCATCGGTGAACGGGATTTCTCGGCGCGCTATGAGCTGGCCGGAAGCGATCGCCGCTCCGGCAACTACCTGATCACCGTCACCTACCCCTGACGTTCGCCCATGAAAAAACCGCCCGAAGGCGGTTTTTTCATGGTGCCGAAACGTGGCTTACAGCTGCGGGCCGGCGGCCTTGATCGCATCGGAAACCTCGAATTTCTTGAAGTTTTCGATGAACTGCTTGGCCAGGCCCTTCGCCGCCTCGTCGTAGGCAGCCTTGTCAGCCCAGGTGTTGCGCGGGTTGAGCAGATTGGTCTCGACGCCCGGAACGGCCTTCGGCACGTCCAGGTTGATGATGTCCAGGTGCTCGGTTTCCGCGCCGATCAGCGCGCCGCTCTGGATCGCCGCGATCACGCCACGGGTGGTCGGGATGTTGAAGCGCTTGCCGACGCCGTAGCCACCGCCGGTCCAGCCAGTGTTGACCAGGTAGACCTTGGAGCCGAAGGCCTTGATGCGCTTGATCAGCAGCTCGGCATAGACGCCGGCCGGACGCGGGAAGAAAGGAGCACCGAAGCAGGTGGAGAAGGTCGACTTGATACCGCCGCCGGAACCCATCTCGGTGGAGCCGACCAGCGCGGTGTAGCCGGACAGGAAGTGGTAGGCCGCCTGCTCATTGTTCAGGATCGATACCGGCGGCAGTACGCCGGTCAGGTCGCAGGTCAGGAAGATCACCGCGTTGGGCTCGCCGCCGAGGTTCTTCTCCGAACGCTTCTCGACGTGCTCCAGCGGGTAGGCGGCGCGGCTGTTCTGGGTCAGGCTGTCATCGGCGTAGTTGGGCACGCGCTCTTCGTCGAGAACCACGTTCTCCAGCACGGCGCCGAACTTGATGGCTTTCCAGATGACCGGCTCGTTCTTCTCGGACAGGTCGATGCACTTGGCATAGCAACCGCCTTCGACGTTGAACACCACGCCCTCGCCCCAGCCGTGCTCGTCGTCACCGATCAGGTAACGGCTTTCATCGGCGGACAGGGTGGTCTTGCCGGTGCCGGACAGGCCGAAGAACAGGGTCACATCGCCCGCTTCGCCGATGTTGGCAGCGCAGTGCATCGGCAGCACGTCGCGCTCGGGCAGCAGGAAGTTCTGCACGGAGAACATGGCTTTCTTCATCTCGCCGGCATAGCGCATGCCTGCGATCAGCACTTTCTTCTGGGCGAAATTGAGGATCACGCAACCGTCGGAGTTGGTGCCGTCGCGCTCGGGCACGCATTCGAAGTTGGCGACATTGAGGACCTGCCACTCGTCCTTGCCGGCCGGGTTGTACTGCTCCGGCTCGATGAACAGGCAACGGCCGAACAGATTCTGCCAGGCGGTAGCGGTGGTCATCTTCACCGGCAGGTAGTAAGCCTCGGCGGAACCTACATGAACATGGGAAACGAAATGGTCCTGGGCGTTGTTGAACGCTTCCACGCGGGCCCACAGCGCATCGAACTTGTCGGCCGGGAACGGACGGTTGATGTTGCCCCAGGCGATCGCGTCCTTGGTGCTCGGCTCTTCGACGATGAAACGGTCGACCGGCGAACGGCCGGTGCGATGGCCGGTACGTACGACCAGCGAGCCGTTGGCGGCCAGTTCGCCCTCACCGCGGCGAATGGCTTCTTCTACCAGTTGGGCGGCGCTGATATCGGTGTACACGGCGTTGTTGGCTTGCGTCATGTGGTTCCCCGTCGGCCAGAGGCCGAGTCCTCCAAACTTCGTAGCGCTTCAAAAAACTCACTACAGGAAAAAAGTGGCGGGATTATGCCAGAAAAGCCCGCTGGATGAAAAATCGTCAGTGGCGGGTCTCGGAAGGCCCCTGGCTGCCAGCGCCAGCGAACAACTGGGCGACGTCGGAGGCGTCGAACAGGTAGCGCTGGTTGCAGAACTGGCAGTCGATGCTGATCGAGCCTTCTTCCTCCTCGAGCAGCCGCTCGCAGTCGGCCTGCCCGAGACTGACCAGGGCGTTGGCCGAACGTTCCCGCGAGCAACTGCAATGGAAGACCAGCGGTTGCGGCTCGAACAGGCGCACGGTTTCCTCGTGGTAGAGGCGGTGCAGGACGGTCTCGTTGTCCAGCGCCAGCAGCTCTTCGGCGGTCAGCGTGTCGGCCAGGGTGGTCAGGTGCTGCCAACTGGCCTCGCGGGCCTCGGGGTCCTTCAGGCGGTCGGCGGGAAGCTGCTGCAGCAGCAGGCCGCGGGCACGGCGGCCGTTGGCGTTGAGCCAGAAACGGGTCGGCAGCTGTTCCGAGCTGGCGAAGTAGTTGGACAGGCATTCCGCCAGGTTCACCCCCTCCAGGGCGACGATCCCCTGGTAGCGCTGGCCCCTGACCGGGTCCACGGTGAGGGTCAGCACGCCTTCGGGCATCAGTTCCTGCATGCCGGCGTCGGCGCCGATGGACTCCGCCGAATAGCGGGCCAGGCCACGCACCTGGCGGTCGCTGGAACACTCCACCATCAACAGCGGAACCGCGCCGCTGGAGCGCGCCTGCAATACCAGCAGGCCGTCGAACTTGAGCGTGCCGCAGAGCAGCGAGGCCGCCGCGAGCATCTCCCCGAGCAGCTGCGCGACCGGTTCCGGATAGGGATGTTTGGCCAGCACTTCGCTGTAGCTGCGCTCGAGATCGACCATCTCGCCGCGCACGTCGGTATCGTCGAAAAGGAAACGCTGGCTCTGATCTGAATGGGACATGCGGGACACAACGCTACGAATGAGGGAATGACAAGTGAGTGACAAAGGCCTATAAAAGCGCGCTTCGTGACAGTCGTACGCCGACCCGGCGCCGATAGGGGGAAACGATTTTATGGATAATGCCTCTCCGTTCCAAGCGGCCTGGCAATGGCGCAAGTTCGCCACCTGTCATCTTCTGGCGCTCCTGCTGCTGATCCTGTGGCTCTGGGGCCCCACCCGCGAGCTGATGAACGGCTTCGACTTCTGGCTCTTCGACAAGCTCAACGGCTCCCTCGCCCTCAACGAAACCTGGCTGAAACTCTGGGGCCTGCTCAGTACCCGACCGTTCGACGCGGTGGTCGGGGTGATCCTGCTCTGCCTGCTGATTCGCGGCGACTGGCTGCTGCCGGCGAACCAGGTACGGCGGCTGACCTTCGGCTTCATCGTGACCCTGCTGATCCTGGTGGTGATCCGCGTGCTCTACGCGAAGATCGCCCACCACCTGCACTGGCAGCACGCCAGCCTGTCGATGCTGATGGACAAGGCCATCCACCTCAGCGACCACTTCCCGGACTGGGAACGCGTGTGGGAAATCAAGGACCGCTCCAAGCGCAGCTTCCCCGGCGACCACGCCTCGGTGCTGCTGGTCTGGGCGCTGTTCATGTCGCTGTTCGCTCGCCGCGCCGGGCAGTTCCTGCTGATCTGGACCCTGGCCGTGCTGTTCATGATGCCGCGCCTGGTAGCCGGCGCGCACTGGGGCCAGGACGACTACATCGGCGGCCTGCAGATGGCCCTGCTGGCCCTCGCCTGGGGCTGCTACACACCGCTGGCGGCGAAGGCCAGCGGCTGGCTGGTGCAGGTGACCGAACCGCTGTTCCGCCTGCTGGCGAAATTGCCGCTGATCGGCCGCCTCGGCGTGGTCCGCGACTCGGCCTGAGGCCATCCCGGTCTCCCCTGCGGGAGACCGGCGCTTCTCAGTCCTGGCCGCCGCGCAACTGGTGGATCTGTCGCCGCTGCTTCTTGCTCGGCCGCCCCTCTGTCTGTACGCCCAGCGCCCCGGCCTTGCGCATGGCCGCCGCGCGCTCGCGGCTTGCCACGCTGTCCGCGGTTTCCTCGTAGAGAGCCTGGGCCTCCGGCGCGCCACGCCGGACTACGGAAAGCGCGCGAATGGTCACGGTTCGCTCGTCGAAGCCCGTACGAATGGTCAACTCCTCCCCTACCCTGGGTTCCTTGCTCGGCTTGCACCGCTCGCCCCGGCAATGCACCTTGCCGCCCTCTATCGCGGCCTTGGCCAGCGCCCGGGTCTTGAAGAAGCGCGCCGCCCAGAGCCACTTGTCCAGGCGCACCTTGTCGTCGTCTTTCTCGCTCACTGGCATTTCCCGTATTCGTTCCGCCGCTGTCTCGCGACTGTCATCGACAGCCGCTAGGTTCGTCTTCGGCATCCTCGGGCAGCCGTCTGGCGGCCGCCCATAGCCCTGCTAGAATGCCGGCAAAACGCCTGGAATGCCTACCCGTGAAGACATTCGACCAGCTTTCCGTCATCGGTCTGCGCGAGTGGATCGCCTTTCCCGAACTGGGCATGGTCGGGCTGCGCGCGAAGATCGACACCGGCGCCAGCACCTCCAGCCTGCATGCATCGGACATCGTTCCCTTCGAGCGCGACGGCGAGAAGTGGGTGCGCTTCACCGCCCACCTCGGCACGCTGGTGCAGCGCCGGCACCGTTGCGAAGCGCCGATGGTCGCGCGCAAGAGCATTCGCAGCTCCAACGGCCAGGCCCAGACCCGCTACGTGATCCGCACCACCCTGGCGCTGGGCGATCGCATGTGGCCGGTAGAGTTCACCCTGGCCTGCCGCAAGTCCATGCGCTATCGCGTGCTGCTCGGCTCCAAGGCGCTGATCGCCGGGCAACTGGTGGTCAACCCGGCCCTGGCCTACGTCCAGGATCGTCCCGAGTCGCCGGCCGCCCTGCCCGCGGCGACGAGCATCGACCTGCTCGACGGGAGCCCGGTTTGAGCCATTCGCCGGCAGCACCTGTCCAACCTCCATCCATTCCCGAAACGGCCGGTCCGATGCCTGCCGCGACGACAACCCACAGCCTCGCCGCCGCTGCCCGCCAGCCGGTCCAACCCATCCACAGGTGCTGAATGAAAATCGCCGTGCTGTCGCGCAATCCCCGGCTCTACTCGACCCGTCGCCTGGTGGAGGCCGGGCGGGAGCGCGGCCATGAAATGGTGGTCATCGATACGCTGCGCGCCTACATGAACATCGCCAGCCACAAGCCGCAGATCCACTACCGGGGACAACCGCTGGAGGGCTTCGACGCGGTGATCCCGCGCATCGGCGCCTCGGTGACCTTCTACGGCTGCGCGGTATTGCGCCAGTTCGAGATGATGGGCGTGTTCCCGCTCAACGAGTCGGTCGCCATCGCTCGCTCGCGGGACAAGCTGCGCTCGCTGCAACTGCTGTCGCGCAAGGGCATCGGCCTGCCGGTGACCGGCTTCGCTCATTCCCCGGACGACGTCCCGGACCTGATCGAGATGGTCGGTGGCGCACCGCTGGTGATCAAGCTGCTGGAGGGCACCCAGGGCATCGGCGTGGTCCTCTGCGAAACCGAGAAGGCCGCCGAATCGGTGCTCGAGGCTTTCATGGGACTCAAGCACAACATCATGGTCCAGGAGTACATAAAGGAAGCCGGCGGCGCCGACATCCGCTGCTTCGTGGTCGGCGACAAGGTGATCGCCTCGATGAAGCGCCAGGCAGCGCCCGGCGAGTTCCGCTCCAACCTGCACCGAGGCGGCAGCGCCAGCCTGATCAAGATCACCCCGGAAGAACGCATGACCGCCATCCGCGCCGCCCGCGTGATGGGCCTGAACGTCGCCGGGGTGGACATCCTGCGCTCCAACCATGGTCCGCTGGTAATGGAGGTGAACTCCTCGCCGGGCCTGGAAGGTATCGAATCCACCACCGGCAAGGACATCGCCGGGATCATCATCCAGTACCTGGAAAAGAACGGCGGCCCCCACCTGGCCAGGACGAAGGGAAAGGGGTGAGCCGGACCAGACAACGCATGCGTTGTCCCGGCCCATCGGACGCACCGCATTACGCTGGCGATCCCGGCCTCGACAGAAGGTCCATGCCACGCTTGAATGAAGCATCGCCGCAACCGATGCCGGAAACCCCGCCGAACCCTGGGCTATTCCGGCACTCGAATCCTTTCCTGACGCTTCACGGAATCGCCGCATGACCTCTCGTCCCTCCTCCGACCAGACCTGGCAGCCCATCGACGGCCGGGTGGCGCTGATCGCGCCAGCCTCGGCCATCGCCACCGACGTGCTGGAGGCGACCCTGCGGCAACTGGAAGTGCACGGCGTGGACTACCATCTCGGCCGCCACGTCGAAGCCCGCTACCGCTACCTCGCCGGGACGGTCGAGCAGCGCCTGGAAGACCTGCACAACGCCTTCGACATGCCGGACATCACCGCGGTCTGGTGCCTGCGCGGCGGCTACGGCTGCGGCCAGTTGCTGCCGGGCCTGGACTGGGGGCGCCTGCAGGCGGCCTCGCCGCGGCCACTGATCGGTTTCTCCGACATCTCGGTGTTGCTCAGCGCTTTCCACCGCCACGGCCTGCCTGCGATCCACGGCCCGGTGGCCACCGGACTCGGTCTGTCGCCGCTGAGCGCCCCCCGCGAGCAGCAGGAGCGGCTAGCCTCTCTGGCCTCGGTCAGCCGCTTGCTGGCCGGAATCGACCATGAACTCCCGGTGCAGCACCTCGGCGGACACAAGCAACGCGTCGAAGGCGCGCTGATCGGCGGCAACCTCACCGCCCTGGCCTGCATGGCCGGCACACTCGGCGGCCTGCACGCCCCGGCGGGGTCGATCCTGGTCCTGGAGGACGTCGGCGAACCCTACTACCGCCTGGAGCGCAGCCTCTGGCAATTGCTCGAAAGCATCGACGCGCGCCAGCTCGGCGCGATCTGCCTGGGCTCGTTCACCGATTGCCCGCGCAAGGAAGTCGCCCACAGCCTGGAGCGGATCTTCGGCGAATACGCCGCCGCCATCGAGGTGCCGCTCTACCACCACCTGCCCAGCGGGCATGGTGCGCAGAACCGAGCCTGGCCTTACGGGAAGACCGCGGTGCTCGAGGGAAACCGGTTGCGCTGGTAGGGACGGGGCGCGCCCTTCTCCGTAAGCGCGAGAGGGGGCGGGAAGTGCCGCTGGAACGGCACAAACCCGCCGGGTATCAGGCCGCCCCGCGCGGCAGCAGCAACCCCAGCGGCAGGCAGACCCGCGCTTCCAGGCCGCCGCCATCGCGGTTGCGCAGTTCGACGCTGCCGCCGTGCTGGGCGGCGATGCGCTTGACGATCGCCAGGCCGAGGCCGGTGCCCTTGCCGCCACGCGCCTTGTCGCCACGGATGAAGGGATTGAAGATGCTGTCCACTTCCGCGGGATCGATGCCCTGGCCGCGATCGAGCACGCTCAGCACCACGTAGGGCGCCGCGCTTTCGCCGGCCACGTAGCTGGCCACCTCCACCGAACCGCCGCCGTGGTTCAGGGCATTGTCGATCAGGTTGCCCAGCAGACGCTTCATCGACACACGCCGCAACGGCATCGCCGGTACCGGTTGCAAGGCCATGCGCACCTGCTCGCGAGTCTGGTTGAACGGCGCCACGACCTCGCGCACCAGGTCGGTCAGGTCGCCCTCCTCCACCGGCTCGTCGCGGCCGTCGCGGATGAAGGCGAGGAACTGGTCGAGGATCGCGTCCATGTCCTCGATGTCGCGGACCATGTCCTCGACCATCTCCCGTTCGCTCTCCGGCAGCAACTCCAGCGACAGGCGCAGGCGCGTCAGCGGGGTGCGCAGGTCGTGGGAGACACCGGCCAACATCAATTCGCGTTCGCGCCCGCCCTGCTCGATGTCCTCGGCCATCTGGTTGAAGGCGCGATACACCTCGGCCATTTCACTCGGCGTCTCCGGTCCCAGCGGCAGGCGCACGCTGCGCCCCTGGCCGAACTGGCGGGCGGCGACCACCAGGCGCTTGAGCGGCTGGCTGAGCTGGCGGACGAAGATCCAGGCGGCGGCGGTGGAGAGCAGGCCGATGCCGAGGAACCAGCCGAGCACGCTCCAGATCCGTTGGCCACGCAAGGGATGCGGATACAGCGGCACCGCCAGCCAGCCTTCGCCGAGGCTCGGTGCGCGCACCCAGAGCTGCGACGGCTGGTGGATACGCAGGCGGGTCTCGGTGTCCGGCCCCAGCTCCATCTGCATCTGCCGCTGGAAGATTTCCGTGTACGGCCAGTGCTGCTCGCCGGGCTGGTCGGCGCTGCTCGGCACCCAGCGCAGGCCGGAAGCCTTGGCGATGGCCGCGCGCGACTCCTCGTCGGCAGCCCAGAACGCGCGGATGGTCAGCGCCGCGCCGTGGCTGTACTGGCGGTCGACGATCACGTCCTCGTTCATCAGCAGGTAGACCAGGGTCAGCGCCTTGGAGAACAGCACGACGATCAGCACCAGCCAGAGGGTGCGGGCGAAGAAGCTTTGCGGGAACCAGAGCGGCGTTTTCATCGATCGGACCGGTTGCGCGCCGGCGGACGGGGCCGACGCCTGTTGCGGGTAAGACGACGCGGCCGGTGCATCGCTGCACCGGCCGCGCGGAGACTCAGGCCTTGCGCGCGTTGCCGTCCGGCACGAACACGTAGCCGACGCCCCAGACCGTCTGGATATAGCGCGGCTTGGACGGATCCGGCTCGATCAGCCGGCGCAGGCGCGAGATCTGCACGTCGATGGAACGCTCCAGGGCATCCCACTCGCGGCCACGGGCGAGGTTCATCAGCTTGTCCCGGGTCAGCGGTTCGCGGGCGTGCTGCACCAGGGCCTTGAGCACGGCGAACTCGCCGGTGGTCAGCATGTGTACCTCGTCGCCCTTCTTCAGTTCGCGGGTGGCGAGGAACAGCTGGTAGTCGCCGAAGGTCACCACCTCGTCGGCACCGGCAGGCGCGCCGGGCACCAGCGGCGCCTGGCGGCGCAGCACGGCCTTGATCCGCGCCAGCAGTTCGCGCGGGTTGAACGGCTTGGCCAGGTAGTCGTCGGCGCCCAGTTCCAGGCCCTGGATGCGGCTGCCCTCGTCGCCCTTGGCGGTGAGCATGATGATCGGCACCTGGTTGTTCTGTTCGCGCAGGCGGCGGCAGGCAGTGAGGCCGTCCTCGCCGGGAAGCATCAGGTCGAGCACAACCAGCTGGAACAGTTCGCGGGATAGAAGGCGATCCATCTGCTCGGTGTTCTCCACCGCGCGGACGCGGTAGCCCTGCTCGTCGAGGAAACGTTCGAGCAGGCGGCGCAGGCGGGCGTCGTCGTCGACGACGAGGATCTTTTCACCTTCGGCCAGGGCGGCAGGGTTCGACATAGAAACTCCCAGAATGAGTCAGGCGGGCATTATCGCCCAGGTAGCGGCTGGGCCGGACTGTCCATTGTTAGCAGATTTTTCCCCGACCAGCCGCCCTCCAACGCGAAACTTGGCAGGTATAATGCGGCGCTTTTGCGGCGGGGCGTTGTCTACACGGCCCGTTTTCGTTCGTTTTACCAGGTGGATCAATGGACAGCATCAACACCCGTATCGCCGAAGAGCTCTCCGCACTGCCCTCCGGCCGCGTTCAACCGCAGCAAGTCGCCGCTGCCGTCGCCCTGCTCGACGAAGGCTCCACCGTTCCCTTCATCGCCCGTTACCGCAAAGAGGTCACCGGCAGCCTCGACGATACCCAGTTGCGCATGCTGGAAGAGCGCCTGCGCTACCTGCGCGAACTGGAAGAACGCCGCGGCGCGATCCTCACCAGCATCGAGGAACAGGGCAAGCTGACCCCCGAACTGGCCCGCGACATCAAGCTCGCCGACACCAAGACCCGTCTCGAAGACCTCTACCTGCCTTATAAGCAGAAGCGCCGCACCAAGGGCCAGATCGCCCTGGAAGCCGGCCTCGGCGCGCTGGCCGACGCACTGTTCGACAACCCGACCCTGGTCCCGGAAAGCGAGGCCGCGCGTTTCGTCGACGCCGAGAAAGGCTTCGCCGACGTCAAGGCGGTGCTGGAAGGCGCCAAGTACATCCTCATGGAGCGCTTCGCCGAAGACGCCACGCTGCTCGACAAGCTGCGCGTGTTCATGAAGAACGAAGCGACCCTGACCGCCCGCGTGGTCCCCGGCAAGGAACAGGAAGGCGCCAAGTTCAGCGACTACTTCGAACACGACGAGCCGCTGAAAAGCGCCCCGTCGCACCGCGCCCTGGCGATCTTCCGCGGACGCAACGAAGGCGTCCTCAGCGCCTCGCTGAAGGTCGGCGAGGAAGCGCCGGGCACCCTGCACCCATGCGAAGTCATGATCGCCGAGCGCTTCGGCCTGTCCAACCAGGGCCGCGCCGCCGACAAGTGGCTGGCCGAGGTGGTGCGCTGGACCTGGAAGGTCAAGCTCTATACCCACCTGGAAACCGACCTGTTCGGCGAGCTCCGCGACGGCGCCGAGGACGAGGCGATCAGCGTGTTCGCGCGCAACCTGCACGACCTGCTGCTGGCCGCCCCGGCCGGCCCGCGCGCCACCCTCGGCCTCGACCCGGGCCTGCGCACCGGGGTCAAGGTCGCGGTGGTCGACGCCACCGGCAAGCTGCTGGACACCGCCACCGTCTACCCACATGCGCCGAAGAACCAGTGGGACCAGACCCTCGCCGTGCTCGCCGCGCTGTGCGCCAAGCACCAGGTCGAGCTGATCGCCATCGGCAACGGCACCGCCAGCCGCGAGACCGACAAGCTGGCCGGCGAACTGATCAAGAAGTATCCGGGCATGAAGCTGACCAAGATCATGGTCAGCGAAGCCGGCGCATCGGTGTATTCCGCCTCCGAACTGGCGGCGAAGGAGTTCCCCGAGCTGGACGTGTCCCTGCGCGGCGCCGTATCCATCGCCCGTCGCCTGCAGGACCCGCTGGCGGAGCTGGTGAAGATCGAGCCCAAGTCGATCGGCGTCGGCCAGTACCAGCACGACGTGTCCCAGCTGAAGCTGGCGCGTAGCCTGGACGCGGTGGTCGAGGATTGCGTGAACGCCGTCGGCGTCGACGTCAACACCGCCTCCGCCGCCCTGCTGGCACGCATCTCCGGCCTCAACTCGACGCTGGCGCAGAACATCGTCGCGCACCGCGACGCCAACGGAGCGTTCCGCACCCGCGACGAGCTGAAGAAAGTCAGCCGCCTGGGCGAAAAGACCTTCGAGCAAGCCGCCGGCTTCCTCCGCGTGATGAACGGCGACAACCCGCTGGACGCCTCGGCGGTGCACCCGGAGACCTATCCGCTGGTGCAGCGCATCGCCGCCGACACCGAGCGCGACATCCGCTCGCTGATCGGCGACTCGGCGTTCCTCAAGCGCCTCGACCCGAAGAAGTTCACCGACGAGACCTTCGGCCTGCCGACCGTCACCGACATCCTCAAGGAACTCGACAAGCCCGGCCGCGACCCGCGTCCGGAGTTCAAGACCGCAGAATTCCAGGAAGGCGTCGAGAGCCTCAAGGACCTCAAGCCGGGCATGGTCCTGGAGGGCGTGGTGACCAACGTCACCAACTTCGGCGCGTTCGTCGACATCGGCGTCCACCAGGACGGCCTGGTGCACATCTCGGCGCTGTCCGAGAAGTTCGTCAAGGATCCGTACGAAGTGGTCAAGGCCGGCGACATCGTCAAGGTCAAGGTCATGGAAGTGGACATCCCGCGCAACCGTGTCGGCCTGTCCATGCGCATGAGCGACACCCCCGGCGAGAAGGTCGAAGGCCAGCGCGGCGGGCGTCCCACCGGCAGCGGCCAGCCGCGCCAGGAGCGTGGCGCCCCGCGCGGACAGAGCGCGCCGCCGGCGAACAACGCCATGGCCGCGCTGTTCGCCAACGCCAAGCAACTGAAGAAGAAGTGACGGAGCCGTCCATGAGCGAGATGCCCGCCCGCGAGCAGATGATCAGCGCCTACAGCGAACTGGTCGGCCTGGACCCGGTCAGCCTCGGCGACGGCGTCGCCGAGGTACGCCTGCCGATGGCCGCGCACCTGCGCAACCGCGGCGGGGTCATGCATGGCGGCGCGCTGTTCTCGCTGATGGACGTGACCATGGGGCTGGCCTGCTCCAGTTCCCATGGTTTCGACCGCCAGAGCGTCACCCTGGAATGCAAGATCAACTACATCCGCGCCGTCGCCGACGGCGAGGTGCGCTGCGTCGCCCGCGTCCTCCATGCCGGGCGCCGCAGCCTGGTGGTGGAAGCCGAGGTGCGGCAAGGCGACAAACTGGTCGCGAAAGGACAAGGTACCTTCGCCCAGTTGTAAACCGGCGCGACCGCCATGCGGCAGAATGGCGCGCAACGGCGATCCCGATCCGTGCCGGGCGCCCGCCTCGACGGCTCCCGCCGAAGTCGCGGCGACCGGCCCCAGGACGAAGCGAAAACGCATTTACGTCCTCCCTCTTGTAGACCGCTCGGTCCACCCTCATATTGGGGCGACCGATCTGGGACGCGATCACAAGGAATCCCGACTTGAGCGATCTTCTCTCCCGCCGCCTGGCTCTGCTCGGCGCCGCAGCCAACCTGCCCCTGCTGACCGAGTGCCTGCATGGCATCGAGCGCGAATGCCTGCGAGTCGATAGCGACGGCAAGCTGGCGCTCACCCCCCACCCCCGGGCGCTGGGTTCGACCCTGACCCATCCGCAGATCACTACCGACTACTCCGAGGCCTTGCTGGAGTTCATCACGCCCACGGAAACCGACGTCGCCGACACTCTGGGCGATCTCGAGCGCATCCACCGCTTCGCCAGTTCGAAACTGGACGGCGAATACCTGTGGAGCCCATCGATGCCCTGCGAGCTGCCGGACGAGGAGAGCATCCCGATCGCCCGCTACGGCAGCTCGATGATCGGCCGCCTGAAGTACGTCTACCGCAAGGGCCTGGCGCTGCGCTACGGCAAAACCATGCAGTGCATCGCCGGCATCCACTACAACTTCTCCCTGCCGGAGAGGCTCTGGCCGCTGCTGCGCCAGGCCGAAGGCAGCGAGCTGTCGGAACGCGACTACCAGTCCGCCGCCTACATCGCCCTGATTCGCAATTTCCGCCGCTACAGCTGGCTGCTGATGTACCTGTTCGGCGCCTCGCCGGCCCTCGACGCCGGCTTCCTGCGTGGCCGCCCGAGCCAGTTGGAGCGCCTCGACGAACACACGCTTTACCTGCCCTACGCCACCAGCCTGCGGATGAGCGACCTGGGCTACCAGAACAACGCCCAGGCCGGTCTGACGCCCTGCTACAACGACCTGCAGAGCTACATCGACAGCCTGCGCCAGGCGGTCAGCACGCCCTACCCGCCCTACGAGAAGGTCGGCACCAAGCAGGATGGCGAATGGGTGCAGCTGAACACCAACATCCTGCAGATCGAGAACGAGTACTACTCGAGCATCCGGCCAAAGCGCGTCACCTACACCGGCGAGCGTCCGGTGCAGGCCCTGGCCGCTCGCGGCGTGCAGTACGTGGAAGTGCGCTGCCTGGACATCAACCCGTTCCTGCCGCTGGGCATCGACCTGGACGAGGCGCGCTTCCTCGACGCCTTCCTGCTGTTCTGCGCGTTCAGCGACAGCCCGCTGCTGAACGGCGAGTGCAGCGACGCCACCGACAACTTCCTCGCCGTGGTCAAGGAAGGCAGGCGGCCGGGCCTGCAATTGCAACGTCGCGGCCAGCCGGTGGAATTGCAGGTCTGGGCGAACGAGCTGCTCGAACGAATCGCCGACACCGCGGCGCTGCTCGACCGCGCGCGCGGCGGCGAAGCCCACGCGGCGGCGCTGGCAGCGCAGCGGGCGAAGGTGGCCGATGCGGAACTGACGCCTTCGGCGCAGGTGCTGAAGGTCATGCGCGAGCGCGGCGAGAGCTTCGAAGCGTTCTCCCTGCGCCAGAGCCGCGAACACGCGGAGTATTTCCGCCAGCATCCGCTGGCCGCCGAAGAGCAGGCGCGCTTCGAGAAGATGGCCAGCGACTCCCTGGCCGAACAGACGGAGCTGGAACGCGACCAGGATGGCGACTTCGATACCTTCGTCGCCGCCTACCAGGCGAGCATCCTCGGCCTGATCAGCAACTGAGCCAAGCCGGCGCGCCCCTGCGCCCAGGGACGCGCCGGCGGATCACAGGCTCTTCTCGAATACCTGCGAATTGCGCTGGAAGTTGTACAGCGAGGCCCGCGCCGCCGGTAGCCGTTCGACGCTGCTGGGCTGGAAGCCGCGCTCGCGGAACCAGTGCGCGGTCCGCGTGGTGAGCACGAACAGGGTCTTCAGGCCGAGTCCGCGCGCGCGCTCTTCGATCCGCTCCAGCAGTTCGTCGCCACGCCCGCCGTGGCGGTACTCCGGGTTGACCGCCAGACAGGCCAGCTCGCCCGCCTCGGAATCGGCGATCGGATAGAGCGCGGCGCAGGCGATGATCAGCCCTTCGCGCTCGACGATGCTGAACTGTTCGATCTCGCGTTCCAGCACCTCGCGGGAACGGCGTACCAGGATGCCCTGCTCTTCCAGTGGGCGGATCAGCTCGATCAGCCCGCCAACGTCCTCGATGCCCGCCTCGCGCAACTGCTCGAACTGCTCCTGGGCGACCAGGGTGCCGTTGCCGGTGCGGGTGAACAGCTCGCTGAGCAGCGCGCCGTCCTCGGTGTAGCTGACGATATGGCTGCGCTTGACCCCGGCCCGGCAGGCCTGCGCCGCGGCGTCCAGCAGCTCGGCCTGGTAGCTGTTGCCCAGCCGTTGCAGGTGCGCGGGCACCTGCTGCGGGCGTAGTTCGCGGACCAGTTTGCCGGATGCGTCCAGCAAGCCCTGTTCGGCGCCGTAGAGAATCAGCTTTTCCGCTTCCAGGTCGATGGCGGCGCGCATGGCCACGTCTTCACAGGCCAGGTTGAAGATTTCCCCGGTCGGCGAGTAGCCCAGCGGCGAGAGCAGAACGATGCTGCGCTCGTCGAGAAGGCGGCCAATACCCTTGCGGTCGATGCGACGGACCTCACCGGTATGGTGGTAGTCGACACCCTCGACCACGCCGATCGGCCGCGCGGTGACCAGGTTGCCGCCAGCGACCCGCAGGCGCGCGCCCTGCATCGGCGAGGCGGCCATGTCCATCGACAGCCGCGCCTCGATGGCGATGCGCAGGCTACCCACGGCGTCGATGACGCACTCCAGGGTCGGTGCATCGGTCACTCGCAGGTCGCGGTGATAGCGCGGAGCCAGGCCGCGCGCGGCCAGGCGCGCCTCGATCTGCGGACGCGAACCGTGCACCAGCACCAGGCGCGCACCGAGGCTGTGGAGAAGGACCAGGTCGTGGACGATATTGCCGAAATTGGGATGCTCCACCCCTTCGCCGGGGAGCATGACCACGAAGGTGCGGTCCCGGTGCGAGTTGATGTAGGGCGAAGCGTGACGTAACCAGTTGACGTAGTCGGGCATGGTGGGGAAAGCCTGTCGTTTCGTGAGCGAGAGCAAAGCGTGAGCGGCCGGGACGGCCCGAAGGGCGCCGTTATCGTCGTCGCAGCAACATCGACAGGCTTCTCCTCACTTTCTGGTTAACGAGACGGATGGATCACGCGCGAGTTTAAACCCTCGGCGGCCCCGCAGCGGCGGGATTCGACCATGGTACGGGGCCTGGGGCCGGAACGAACCGTTTTACCACTATTTTTGAAAAAAACTATCCGAAAACCCCGGTTAACTCGCACAGCGCTTTTTCGCTAGGCTGCCTCGTTCGCCGTGCCGTCCGGCGCGCAACCACGCGAACGAGGAAAATCCATGAGCGAATACTTCCATCACGTCCTGATCGGACTGCTCGCCGTGCTTCCGGTGGCCAACCCGCTGACCAGCGTCTCGCTACTGCTCGGCCTCGGCGGCAGCCTGCCGCCGGCGGAGCGCAACCGGCAGATATTCAAGGCCAGCCTCTACGTGGCGCTGATCATGCTGGTCAGCTTCTACGGCGGCAGCCTGGTGATGCAGGTGTTCGGCATCTCCATTCCCGGCCTGCGCATCGCCGGCGGGCTGATCGTCGCCTATATCGGCTTCACCATGCTGTTCCCCGCCACCACGCCGGACGAGACCGAAGTCCAGCACGACCTGCTGTCGGACGAAGAAAAGATCACCCCGCACTTCCGCGACCTGTCCTTCGTTCCGCTGGCCCTGCCGGGTACCGCGGGGCCGGGGACCATCGCCCTGGTGGTCAGCTCGGCGTCGACGCTGCAATCCACCTACGGAAGCATTCCGCTGTTCATCCACCTCGCGGCGATCACCGTCACCCTGCTCACCGCGCTGATCTTCTGGATCGCCCTGCAAAGCTCCGGGCGCATCATGAAGTTCCTCGGCGAATCCGGGATCGACGCCATCTCGCGAGTGGTCGGCTTCCTGCTGGTGGCGATGGGCGTGCAGTTCGTCATCAACGGCGGCTTCGAGCTGGTCGCCGGCCACGCCGCGCTTCAGTCGGCGGCGGGCGTCAGGCAGTAATGCTGGATCAGCCGGCGCAGCACGCCGACCATCGGTTCGATACGCGCCAGTTCGAGGTGCTCGTCGGGCTGGTGGGCACAGGCGATGTCGCCGGCGCCGAGGACCAGGGTCTCGCTGCCCAGGCGCTGGAAGTACGGCGCCTCGGTACCGAACGCCACGGCCTCGGCGCGATGCCCGGTCAGGCGTTCGGCGACGCGTACCAGTTCGCTGTCCTGCGCCTGTTCGAACGGCGGCACGGCAGGGAACAGCGGCTGGTAGTCGATGCTCACCTGGTGCCGTTCGGCCAGCGGCCGCAGGCGCTGGCGGATCGCCTCGCGCAACTGCTCAGGCTGCATGCCGGGTAGCGGGCGCAGGTCGAATTCCAGCGAACACTGGCCGCAGATGCGGTTGGGATTGTCGCCACCGTGGATGCAACCGAAGTTCAGGGTCGGCTGGGGCACGCTGAACTGCGGGTTGTTCCAGGCCCGCTGCCATTCCCCGCGCAGCGCCATCAGCTCGCCGATGGTCGCGTGCATGGCCTCCAGGGCGCTACGGCCGAGGTTCGGATCGGACGAATGGCCGCTCTGCCCGAGAATCTCGATGCGCTCCATCATCACCCCCTTGTGCAGGCGGATCGGCCGCAGGTTGGTCGGCTCGCCGATCACCGTGGCGCGACCCAGCGGTCGCCCGCTTTCGGCGAGGGCACGGGCGCCGGCCATCGAGCTTTCCTCGTCGCAGGTGGCGAGGATCATCAGCGGCTGGCGGAACGGCTGGTCGAGCAGCGGCAGCAAGGCCTCGATGGCCAGCGGGAAGAAGCCCTTCATGTCGCAACTGCCGAGGCCGTACCAGCGGCCGTCGCGCTCGTCCAGGCGCAGCGGATCGCTGCTCCACAGCGCTTCGTCGTAGGGCACGGTATCGGTGTGGCCGGCCAGCACCAGCCCGCCGGGACCGCTGCCGTAGCTGGCCAGCAGGTTGAACTTGCCCGGCGAGACTTCCCGGATCTCGCAGCGGAAGCCTAGATCGCCCAGCCAGGAGGCCAGCAGGTCGACCACCGGGCGGTTGGTCTGGTCCAGCTCGGGCTGGGTGCAACTGACGGAAGACGCGGCGATCAGCGCGCCGAACTGGTCTTTCAGAGACGGCAACGGCATGGGACTCTCCACACGGATCGAGCCCCATCATGGCCTATCGCGGCAGTGGATAAAACCGTCCGTTCCGGTTCCGCCTGCGCCAGCCGACGAAGATCGCGCTCAGGCGCCGAACAGCGCGCGCAGGACCAGGAAGAACAGGATCGCCAGCACCGCGCCGGCCGGCAGGGTCACTACCCAGGACAGGAAGATCGAGCCGATCACCCGCAGGTTGAGCGCGCCGATGCCGCGCGCCATGCCGATGCCGAGCACCGCGCCGACCAGGGTATGGGTGGTGGATACCGGCAGGCCGATGGCCGAGGCGCCAACCACCGTGGAGGCGGTCGCCAGCTCGGCGGCGAAGCCGCGGCTGGGGGTCAGCTCGGTGATCTCCCGGCCGATGGTGGCGATCACCCGGTAGCCATAGGTAGCCAGGCCGATGACGATGCCCACCGCGCCCAGCAGCAGTACCCAGGACGGCACCGGCGAACGGCTCACCAGATCCAGGTCGCCGCCGGCCTGGACCACCGCGACGACCGCCGCCACCGGGCCGATGGCGTTGGCCACGTCGTTGGCACCATGGGCGAAAGCCATGGAGCAGGCGGTGAAGATCATCAGCACCGCGAAGACCCGCTCGACGCTGGCGAAGCCGCCACGCGGATCGGCTCCGCCAGTGGGTCGGATGCGCAACAGCAGGACGATGCCCAGGCCCATCACCAGGCCGCCGGCGAGCAACGCCAGGCCCAGCGTCTGGAGGCCGGAAAGCTCCAGGCCGACATGCTTCAGGCCCTTGCCGACGGTCATCAGCGCGACCATGAAGCCCGCCAGGAACATGTACAGCGGCACGTAGCGGCGCGCGCTGCGGAACGGGTCCTCGGCATGCAGTACCAGCCACTGCACGCTCCTGAACAGGGCGAAGGCGAGCAGCCCGGACAGCACCGGCGTCACCACCCAACTGGCGACGATCGGGCCGATCGCGCCCCAGTGCACCGCGTGCACCGAGACACCGACCGAGGCGAAGCCGATGATCGCGCCGACGATGGAGTGGGTGGTCGACACCGGCCAGCCCTTGATCGTCGCCAGCAACAGCCAGACCCCGGCGGCCAGCAAGGCCGAGAGCATGCCGAAGACCAGCAGGTCGGGGGTCATGTACTGCGGGGCGACGATGCCGCTCCTGATCGTTTCGGTGACTTCGCCACCAGCGAAATAGGCACCGCAGAACTCGAAGACCATGGCCACCAGGATCGCCTGGCGGATGGTCAGAGCGCGCGAGCCCACCGAAGTGCCCATGGCGTTGGCGACGTCGTTGGCGCCGACGCCCCAGGCCATGAAGAAACCGAACAGGCAGGCGAGTACGAGGAAGGCGAAGCCGTGGTCGGCGATCAGGGACATGGGCGGTATCCGTGTGCAGGCAGGGTCGGAAAGAAGACTGGCGCTCACCGCGCCAGCAATTGCTCCAGGCGGTTGCCGACCCGCTGGGCGCGGTCGGCGACATCGCCGATCCATTCGATGATCTGGTAGAGGAACATCACGTCCACCGGCGGCAGCTCGCTTTCCAGACGGAACAGCTCGCGGCGTACCTCGACCTGGATGCGGTCGGTATCGTTCTCGATCGCCTCGAGTTCCTCCACCATGCTCTCCACCAGACTGGTCTCGCGCCCGCCGAAGCCGGTCTCGAGCAGTTCGTTGAGTTCGTTGACCACCCGCAACGCCTGGGCGCTGGCGTCCACCGAGCGCTGCACATAGGCGAGCATCTGGCCCTGTAGCGGCAACGGGATGCGCATGCGCCGGCCCAGCATCAGCCCGACGATGTCCTTGGCGCGATTGGCGACTTTGTCCTGTACACTGAGCAGCTCCAACAGATCGGAGCGCGGCACCGGAAGGAACAGGCTCTTGGGCAGGTGCATCCGGACGTTCTTCTTCAGCCGATCGGCTTCCTGCTCCAGTCGCACCATGTCCTGCTGAACCTGTTCGACCTGCGCCCAGTCCTCGGCGATCACCGCGCGGAAGAACGGCAACAGGCCGGCCGCGCATTCGTGGGCCTTGGCGATGTGCTGCTGCATCGGCCCGATCGGCGAACGGCCGAACAGGCTGATGAACGGATTGGTCGGCATGGAACGCCTCCCTGGTGGAAATGCCGAAAAGTATAGGCCACCCACCCCGCGCGCCTTTGATCTGGAACACCTTCACCCGCGGACGCCTGGCGTCCCGAGCCGGACATCGCCCCATGCAGAAAGAAACCGAAATCAAACTCCGCGTCAGCCGCGCCACCCTGGAAGCCTTGCAGGAGCACCCGTTGCTGAAGAAGCGCAACAAATCGGGCTGGGAGCGCCGCGAACTGTACAACCAGTACTACGATACCCCCGGCCGCGAGCTGGCCCGAGCCAAGGTCGCGCTGCGCATGCGCCGCGACGGCGAGCAGTACATCCAGACGCTGAAGAGCCGCGGGCAGAGCGTGGCCGGGCTGTCCGAACGCAACGAGTGGGACTGGTACCTGGAAAAGAACAAGCTCGACCTGAAGAAACTCGACGACAAGTGCTGGCCGGCGGCCCTCAAGGACCTCGACAAGAAGCAGCTCAAGCCGATCTTCAGCACCGACTTCGTCCGCCAGCGCGCCGAGATCGCCTGGGGCCGCGGCAAGGCCAGGGTAGTCGTGGAGGCGGCGCTCGACCTGGGCAAGGTGGTCGCCGGCGACAACCAGGAGGAAATCTGCGAACTGGAGCTGGAACTGCGCCAGGGCGATGCCGCCGCGCTGCTGGAGCTGGCCGCGGAACTGGCCGCCGACCTGCCGCTGATGCCCTGCGACATCAGCAAGGCCGAGCGCGGCTACCGCCTGTTCGACCCGAACAGCTACGAGGTCGATCCCCCGGCCCAGAAACTGCTGGCGGAAACCCCGCTGGACGGTGCCTTCGCCGCCATCGCCTGGTACCTGCTCGGCAGCAGCCAGCGACTGGCCGAACAGTATCGCTTCAACGGCCACTGGCGCCTGCTGGAGGACTGGCTGCAACACCTGCAGGACCTGCGCACCCTGCTCGGCAGCCTCGGCCAGGCGGTGCCACGCGCCAGCAGTCGCGAGCTGCGCGAAGCGCTGGACGCTCTCCTCGCCGACTGGGCGCCGCGCATCGAGCGCGGCCGTGACGACGAGGTGCTACGCCAGCAGGCGCCGCAACTGTTCCGCGGCGAACTCGACGAGACCCGCTGGGGCCTGTTCTCCCTGAATGCCTCGCGCTGGCTGCTGGCCAAGGCCTGGACCGAGTCGCGCAACGAGCGCGGCAACCGCCAGGGCTCTGCCGCGCTGGGCAAGTGGCTGCTGCGCAGCCTTGCCGAAGAAGCCCAGGCCACGCCGCTGGCGCGCGCCCATCAGCATCCCGAGCTGCTCCCCGACCAAGCGCCGCGCCTGCAGCGCATGCTTACCTGGTTGCGCCTGGCGCGCGGCGTGCTCGACCTGCCGGAAGCCGACCGCCTCTACGGCGAACTGGCCAAGTTGCTGGAGCTGCTGCGGCAACCTGTCGATGCCGAGCGCCTGGCTGCCCGCGCCACGCAGGCCCATACTGTGCTGACGCTCAAACCCTGGAAGGCGCTGATGAAATAAGCTTCGCCGCTACCGCCATCATCCGAAGGGAGTCTGCATGTCCGTGTTCGCCACCGCCGCCCAGGACCGCCTGCTGGACCTCGGCGACCTGCTCCGCGAGCTGGTCGCCCAGGGCCGGGTCGGGCAGGAGCAGGCCGAACAGTGCCTGGCGATCCGCCGCAGCGCGGTGCGCAACCAGCAGCATCCGCTGGAGTTCCTCGCCGCGCAGCAGGTCGAGGATCTCAAGCGCCCCGGACGCAAGCTCGACCTGGAGACCCTCACCCAGTGGCTGGCCGAGTACGCCGGCCAGCCCTACCTGCGCATCGACCCGCTGAAGATCGACGTCGCCGCGGTGACTCCGCTGATGTCCTACGCCTTCGCCCAGCGCCATGGCATCCTCGCCGTCGCGCTGAGTCCGGAGGAAGTCACCATCGCCAGCGCCCAGCCCTTCGTACAGGGCTGGGAAAGCAACCTGGTGCATGTGCTCAAGCGACCGATCAAGCGGGTGGTGGCGAACCCGGCGGACATCCAGCGCTACACCGTCGAGTTCTTCCGCCTGGCCCGCTCGGTCAGCGGCGCCACCTCGCCGGACCAGAAGATCAGCGGCGTCGGCAACTTCGAGCAGTTGCTCAACCTCGGCGCCGCCGACCAGGAGCCGGACGCCAACGACGCGCACATCGTCACCATCGTCGACTGGCTGTTCCAGTACGCCTTCCAGCAGCGCGCCAGCGACATCCACATCGAGCCGCGCCGCGAGCAGGGCACCGTGCGCTTCCGTATCGACGGCGTGCTGCACAACGTCTACCAGTTCCCGCCGCAGGTGACCATGGCGGTGGTCAGCCGCCTGAAGTCGCTGGGACGGATGAACGTGGCGGAGAAACGCAAGCCGCAGGACGGCCGGGTCAAGACCAAGACCCCGGACGGCGCCGAGGTGGAGCTGCGCCTGTCGACCCTGCCCACCGCCTTCGGCGAGAAGATGGTGATGCGCATCTTCGACCCCGAGGTGCTGCTCAAGAGCTTCGACCAGCTCGGCTTCTCCGCCGACGACCTGCGCCGCTGGCAGAGCATGACCAGCCAGCCCAACGGCATCATCCTGGTCACCGGCCCCACCGGCTCGGGCAAGACCACCACGCTCTACACCACGCTCAAGCAACTGGCCACCGATGAGGTGAACGTCTGCACCATCGAGGACCCGATCGAGATGATCGAGCCCTCGTTCAACCAGATGCAGGTCCAGCACAACATCGACCTGACCTTCGCCAGCGGCGTACGCGCCCTGCTGCGGCAGGACCCGGACATCATCATGGTCGGCGAGATCCGCGACCTGGAGACCGCCGAGATGGCGATCCAGGCGGCGCTCACCGGGCACCTGGTGCTCTCCACCCTGCACACCAACGACTCCCCCACGGCGATCACCCGCCTGCTCGAACTGGGCGTACCCTACTACCTGATCCGCGCCACGGTGCTAGGGGTCATGGCCCAGCGCCTGGTGCGCACGCTCTGCCCGCACTGCAAGGCGCCGATGCAACTGGCGGACAGCGACTGGCACGAACTGACCCGCCCCTGGAGCGCCCCGCCGCCCAGCGGCGCGCACCAGGCCGTGGGTTGCCTGGAGTGCCGCGACACCGGCTATCGCGGGCGCGCCGGCGTCTATGAAATCATGCTGCTCAGCGATAGCCTGAAAGAACTGATCACCGCCGACACCGACCTGGTCGCCCTGCGCCGCCAGGCGTACAAGGAAGGCACCCGCAGCCTGCGCCTGTCCGGCGCGCAGAAGGTCGCCGCAGGTATCAGTACGCTGGAGGAAGTACTGCGGGTGACCCCGCAGAGCGAACAGAAGTAGCGGCACATCCCGTCGGCGGAGTTCCGACGGTTGCACGGCACAACGCCGGACGGGCCTGCCAGGCCCACAGACAAGGATGTAGACGATGACGAGCGTTCCCCCCGCCGTCCCCGCGCCGACGCTCCCCAGCCGCGGCGCACCGCACCTGCGGCGAGCCGCGAGCGGCGTCCCTGGCTCGATGTGGCTCGGCCGGCCGCCGAGCCGGCGCTGAGGGCCGGCCGATGGAAATCCTGCTGCTACGCCTGGACTTCTGGGACTGGCTGGCCTTCGGTACCGTCCTCCTGCTCCTGGAAATCTTCGGTGCCGGCGGCTATCTGCTGCGGGTCGGCCTCACCGCCGCTTGTGTCGGTGCGCTCGGCGCGCTCCTGCCGGGACTGGCCTGGCCTTGGCAGGTAGGGCTGTTCGTCCTGCTCTCCGGGCTGGTCGCCGCCTTGCATCGGCGCCGTCGCCGCAAGGCCGGTAGCGTCGAGGAAACGCCAGGGTTGCAGCGACGCGGCGACGACCTGTTCGGCCGCACCTTTCCCTTGCACCGGGCGATCGTCGGCGGGCTCGGCGAGCTGCGCGTCGAGGACGCGTCGTGGCTGGTCAGCGGTCCCGACCTGCCGCGCGGCGCCCTGGTCCGGGTCACCGGCCAGGACGGCGCCCTGCTGCACGTCGAGCCTGCCGCGCCCTGAATCGCTGTAGCTCCCGGCCGGCGGGGGCTGTACGGCAGCGGAAAAAGCGACCGGACGGTCATCCCCGCTGGAACTCCGGGACGGCAAACGCGATCTGATGTAACACGCAGCCCCCTATCAGGAGTTCCCCCATGCGTTCCGTCAAACTCGCCGCCACCACCCTGGTCATCGCCGCCCTGCCGCTGGGCTCGGCCATGGCCGATACCTTCTGGCGCAACATCATTTCCTCGGGTGCCACCACGGCCTCCACCTACCTGACCTTCCGCCACGACCACAAGCTGATCGTCGCCGCGCAGGACGACGCCGGCAGCTACATCGCCAGCGACGGCGCGATCCGCGGGCCGTACCTGGAAGCCGCCCTGCAGAAGCTGCGCAACGACAACCCGGACCTGCAGGCCAGCGACATGGAACTGGCCAGCGCGATCCTCGCCGGCGGCGAGCAGTCCGCCGTCCAGCAGTAGGCCACGGCGACCTCGCCTCCGCCCGGAGGCGAGGTCACTCGCGGTAGTCGTCCAGCGGCACGCAGGCGCAGAACAGGTTGCGGTCACCGTAGACGTTGTCCACCCGGTTAACCGCCGGCCAGTACTTGAACGCCCGCGCATGTTCGCTCGGGGTCACCGCCTCGGCGATCTCGTAGGGTCTCTGCCAGATCCCGGTGACGTCGGCCAGGGTATGCGGCGCCCGTTTCAGCGGGTTGTCCTCCGCCGGCCAGGCGCCGCTCTCCACCTTGCCGATCTCGGCCCTGATGCTCAGCATCGCCTCGACGAAACGATCCAGCTCCGCCTTCGACTCGCTCTCGGTCGGCTCCACCATCAGCGTGCCCGGCACCGGGAAGGACATGGTCGGGGCGTGGAAGCCGTAGTCCATCAGGCGCTTGGCCACGTCTTCCTCGGTTATCCCGGTCTGCGCCTTGAGCGGTCGCAGGTCGAGGATGCATTCGTGGGCGACGCGCTCGTTGCGCCCGCGGTAGAGCACCGGGAACGCCCCGTCCAGGCGGTTCGCCAGGTAGTTGGCGGAGAGGATCGCCACCTCGCTGGCGTCGGCCAACTGCGGGCCCATCATGGCGATGTACATCCAACTGATCGGCAGGATGCTGGCGCTGCCCCAGGGCGCCGCGCTGACCGCGTCGTTCAGCGGGTTCGGCCCTTCGACGCGGATCACCGGATGGTTGGCGACGAACGGCGCCAGGTGCCGCTTGACCCCGATCGGCCCCATGCCCGGCCCGCCACCACCATGGGGGATGCAGAAGGTCTTGTGCAGGTTCATGTGCGAGACGTCCGCGCCGATGTCCGCCGGTCGCGCCAGGCCGACCTGGGCGTTGAGGTTGGCGCCGTCCATGTAGACCTGGCCGCCGTGGCGGTGGACCACTTCGCAGATCTCGCCTATCCCCTCCTCGTAGACGCCGTGGGTCGAGGGATAGGTGATCATCAGGCAGGACAGCCGGTCGCCCGCCTCGGCCGCCTTGAGGCGCAGGTCGTCGAGGTCGACGTTGCCGCAGGGATCGCACTCGACGATCACCACCCGCATGCTGGCCATGATCGCCGAGGCCGGGTTGGTGCCATGCGCCGATGCGGGGATCAGGCAGATGTCGCGCTGGCTATCGCCGCGGCTCTGGTGGTAGCGGCGGATCGCCAGCAACCCGGCATATTCGCCCTGTGCTCCCGAGTTCGGCTGCATGCAGATGGCGTCGAAGCCGGTGATCGCCCGCAGCCAGGCTTCCAGTTCGTCGATCATCCGGCGATAGCCCTCGGCCTGCTCGCGCGGCACGAACGGATGCAGTTCGGCGAATTCCGGCCAGGTGATGGGGATCATTTCGCTGCTGGCGTTGAGCTTCATGGTGCAGGAGCCGAGCGGGATCATCGCCTGGTTCAGCGCCAGGTCCTTGCCTTCCAGCTGGCGCAGGTAGCGAAGCATCTCGGTCTCGCTGTGGTGGGCGTTGAACACCGGATGCTGCAGGTAGGCCGAAGTGCGTTGCAGGACCGCCGGGATGCCGTCGGCCACCGCCCCGCCATCCAGGTGCGCGACATCCAGCCCGTGGCCGGCGCCGAGGAAGATCTCGAACAGGGTCGCCAGGGTCGCCGCGTCACAGGTTTCGTCGAGGCTCAGGGCCAGCCGCCGGTCGTCGACCACGCGCAGGTTGACCCGTGCCGCCCGCGCCCGTTCGAGGATCGCCGCCTGACGCTCGCCGACCTCGTAGGTCAGGGTGTCGAAGAAGTGCCGGTTGAGCCGCCGCAGTCCCTTGCTTTCCAGGCCCGCCGCCAGCAGCGCGGTCAGGCGCTGGACGCGTTGGGCGATGCGTTTCAGCTCCTGTGGCCCATGGTAGACGGCATACAGCGAAGCAATGTTGGCCAGCAGCACCTGGGCGGTGCAGATGTTCGAGTTGGCCTTTTCCCGACGGATGTGCTGCTCGCGGGTTTGCAGGGCCATGCGCAACGCCGGGTTGCCGCGGGCGTCGCGGGAAACGCCGATGATCCGCCCCGGCATTGCCCGCTTGTACCCTTCGCGGGTGGCGAAGAACGCCGCGTGCGGCCCGCCGTAGCCCATCGGTACGCCAAAGCGCTGGGCGCTGCCGAGCACCACGTCGGCACCGAGTTCCCCCGGCGGGGTCAGCAACAACAGGGCGAGCAGGTCGCTGGCGACGCAAGCCAGCGCCTGTTGGCCGTGCAACGCCTCGATAAGCGGGCGCAGGTCGCGGATCTCGCCGCGACTGTCCGGGTATTGCAGCAAGGCGCCGAACACCGCGTGGGCGGCAAGATTGTCCGGCTCGTCGACGACCAGCTCGAAACCGAACGCCTCGGCGCGGGTACGCAACACCGAAACGGTCTGCGGATGGCAATGCGCATCGACGAAGAACCGGTTGCTCCTGGCCTTCGCCACCCGCCTGGCCAGGGCCATGGCCTCGGCGGCGGCGGTGGCTTCGTCGAGCAGCGAGGCGCTGGCCAGGTCGAGCCCGGTGAGGTCGATGGTCAGTTGCTGGAAATTCAGCAGCGCTTCCAGGCGGCCCTGGGCGATTTCCGGCTGGTAGGGCGTATAGGCGGTGTACCAGCCGGGATTCTCCAGCACGTTGCGGAGGATCACCGGCGGCGTCACGGTGCCGTAGTAGCCCATGCCGATCAGGCTGGTCCAGCGCTGGTTGAGCCCGGCGTAGCCGCGCAGGCGCGCCAGGGCGGCCTGTTCGTCGAGCGCGGCGGGCAGTTCCAGCGGCCGGTTGAGGCGGATCGCCGGCGGCACCGTCTGCACGATCAGTTCGGCGCGAGTGGAAACTCCGAGGAAATCCAGCATGGCCTGCTGTTCCGCCGGATCGGGGCCGAGGTGGCGGCGCAGGAAGGCATCGGCGGGCTGGAGCTGGGCGAGGGACGGCGTCTGCGACATGGCTTCGGTCTCGTTGGGGGCGGCATCGCCCTGCCAGCGATCGTCGCCGAACGGATATCGAATGAGAAAGCAACGACGGCGAAAACGCATTTCGCCGCTGCAAAAAGAACAAAGCCTCGAATGATCGAGGCCTTGTCCAAGGATAGCGGGTTTTGTCGCGACTACGCGGCGGCTCAGCCTTCCGCGTCGACGGCGGCCTGGTAGCCAGCGGCATCGAGCAGCTTGTCCAGCTCGGCCGGATTGCTCGGCTTGAGCTTGAAGAACCAGGACGCGTACGGGTCGTTGTTGACGTCTTCCGGGGTGTCGGCCAGGGCTTCGTTGATGGCGATGACTTCGCCGCCGATCGGCGAATAGATGTCGGAGGCGGCCTTCACCGACTCGACCACGCCCGCTTCCTGCCCGGCGGCGAGGGTCTTGCCCAGCTCCGGCAGCTCGATGAAGACCACATCGCCAAGGGCTTCCTGGGCATGGTCGGAAATGCCCACGGTAACGCTGCCGTCGGCTTCCAGGCGAGCCCATTCGTGGCTCTGGGCGTAACGCAGTTCGGCGGGAATATTGCTCATCTTGTTTTCCTCGAAGTCGGGGGCGACGGCGGTCGCCATTGCCAGGTTAGATCAGGGGCTTGCCGTGACGCACGAAACTGGGCTGGACCACCCGTACCGGGTACCACTTGCCGCGGATTTCCACCTCGGCGCGGTCGCCGGTGGCGGCCGGCACGCGGGCCAGCGCGATGGACTTGTTCAGGGTAGGCGAAAAGCTGCCGCTGGTGATCTCCCCCTCACCAATGCCAGCTACCCGCACCACCTGGTGGGCGCGCAGCACGCCGCGCTCCTCCAGAACCAGGCCGACCAGCTTCGGCTGGTCGCCGGCGGCCTTCTGCGCTTCCAGCGCGCGGCGGCCGACGAAGTCCCGCGCAACCGGCTCCCAGGCTACGGTCCAGCCCATGTTGGCGGCAAGCGGGGAAACGCTTTCGTCCATGTCCTGGCCGTAGAGATTGAGCCCGGCCTCCAGGCGCAGCGTATCGCGCGCACCCAGGCCCGCCGGGGAGATCCCGGCGCCAACCAGCTCGTTGAGGAAACCCGGCGCCTCGGCGGCCGGCAGCATGATTTCCAGGCCGTCCTCGCCGGTGTAGCCGGTGCGGGCGATGAACCAGTCGCCCTCGGCACGGCCCTGGAACGGCTTGAGTTCGCGTATCAGTGCGGCGCGTGCCGGGGACACCAGTTCGGAGCTGTGCACGCGGGCGTTGGGGCCCTGGATGGCGAGCATCGCCAGGTCGCCGCGTTCCTGCAGGTCGACCTTGAAGCCGGCGGCCTGCGCCTGCATCCAGGCGATGTCCTTGTCGCGGGTGGAAGCATTGACCACCACCCGGTAGCCGTGCTCGGTCAGGTAGACGATCAGGTCGTCGACCACCCCGCCCTCTTCGTTGAGCATCGCGCTGTAGAGCGCCTTGCCGGTTTCGCCGAGACGCGCCACGTCGTTCGCCAGGAGATGCTGCAGATAGGCCGTGGCCTGCTCGCCGGCGACGTCGACCACGGTCATGTGGGACACGTCGAAGACGCCGCAGTCACGCCGGACCTGATGGTGCTCCTCGACCTGCGAACCGTAGTGCAGCGGCATGTCCCAACCGCCGAAATCGACCATCTTGGCGCCGAGCGCGACGTGCAGCTCGTAAAGCGGGGTGCGCAATCCCATGGGTATTCTCCTTCCGGGCGTAGCGGGTGCCGTCGGCAGGGACCGCCGGCACGAAATCGCGCGCATTGTAGCCGCAAGCCCCGGAGCAGGACACCATGGAAGCGTGCCGCGATCCGTGCATAGACCCTACGACCTGCATGGATACTGGGCTCAGCGATCTGAATGATGGGCAGAACGACGAATCAACCCGACCACCGGTAGCAGGCCGACCAGCACCAGGGTCAGGGCCGGCAGCGAGGCGCGCGCCCATTCGCCCTCGCTGGTCATCTCGAAGATCCGTACGGCCAGGGTGTCCCAACCGAAGGGACGCATCAGCAGGGTCGCCGGCATCTCCTTGAGCACGTCGACGAAGACCAGCAGCGCGGCGCTCAGCGAGGCCGGCAGCAACAGCGGCAGGTAGACCCGCAGGAACAGCAGCGGGCCGCCCACGCCGAGGCTGCGCGAAGCTTCCGGCAGCGACGGGCGGATCCGCGCCAGCCCGCTTTCCAGCGGCCCGTAGGCCACCGCCATGAAACGGATCAGGTAGGCCAGCAGCAGGGCGAACAGACTGCCCAGCAGCAGCGGCTTGCCGGCGCCGCCGAGGGCGCTGGAAAGCGGGATCACCCAGTGATTGTCCAGCCAGCTGAAGGCCAGCATGATCGAAACCGCCAGGACCGAGCCCGGCAGCGCATAACCGAGGTTGCCCAGGCCCACCGCGCCGCGGATAGCGCGGGTCGGCGCCAGGCGCACGGCGAAGGCCAGCAGCAGGGCCACGGCGACCGTCGCCAGCGCGGCGATGCCGCCCAGCGTCAGGGTATGGCCGATCAGGTCCCAGTAGCGCTCGTCGAGGTCGAAACGGCCCTGGCGCCAGAACCAGACAACCAGTTGCGCCACGGGAATCACGAAGGCGCAGAGGAACACCAGCCCGCACCAGGCGCTCGCCGCCAGCGCCCTGGCGCCGCGCAGGCGGTACAGCGGCGCGCCGCGCGGACGCTCGCTGGCGGCCTTGGCTCGGCCTCGCGTGTGGCGCTCGCCGAGCAGCACCAGGCATACCCCGAGCAACAACAGGCTGGCCAGCTGGGCGGCGCTGGAGAGGCTGTAGAAGCCGTACCAGGTCTTGTAGATGGCGGTGGTGAAGGTGTCGAAGTTGAACACCGATACCGCGCCGAAGTCGGCCAGGGTTTCCATCACCGCCAGCGCCAGGCCGGCGCCGATCGCCGGCCGCGCCATCGGCAGGGCGACCCGCAGGAACGCCTGCCAGGGCGACAGGCCGAGAACCCGCGCGGCTTCCATCAGGCCCTTGCCCTGGGCGATGAAGGCGCTGCGCGCGAGCAGGTAGACATAGGGATAGAACACCAGCACCAGGACCAGGATCACCCCGCCGGTGGAGCGTACGCGCGGCAACCGCAGGCCGCTGCCGAACCACTCGCGCAGCAGGCTCTGCACCGGTCCGGCGAAATCCAGCAGGCCGACGAAGACGAACGCCAGGACGTAGGCCGGGATCGCGAACGGCAACATCAGCGCCCAGTCCAGCCAGCGCCGCCCGGGGAATTCGCAGAGGCTGGTGAGCCAGGCCAGGCTGACCCCGAGCAGAGTCACGCCGATGCCGACGCCGAGCACCAGGGTCAGGGTGTTGCCGAGCAGGCGCGGCAACTGGGTATCCCACAGGTGGCTCCAGATTTCCCGGTCGATCTCCAGCCAGCTCAGCAGCAGCACGCTGAGCGGCAGCAGCACCAGCGCGGCAACGGTGAAGGTGATGGGGTACCAGCGGCGGGGAGCGGGATGGGCCACGAAATCCTCGGTGCGGAACGAACGACGCCCCGCTCGGACGAGCCGGGGCGTCGAGTATAACCGGCGGTCAGTTCCAGCCAGCGCGGTCCATCAGGCGAATCGCCTCGGCCTGGCGCTTGCCGGCAACTTCCACCGGGATGCTGTCGGCCTTGAAGCTGCCCCAGCTGGCGACTTCGGCTGACGGCGCGACCTGCGGGTTGGCCGGGAATTCCTGGTTGATCCCGGCGAACAGCGCCTGGGCGTCGGGCCCGGTCATCCATTCCACCAGCGCCTTGGCTGCCTCGGGATGCGGCGCGTGGCGAGTCAGGCCGATGCCCGACAGGTTGACGTGGACGCCGCGGTCGGCCTGGTTCGGCCAGAACAGCTTGACCCGCAGGTTCGGGTTCTGCTTGTGCAGGCGCCCGTAGTAGTAGGTATTGACGATGCCGACGTCGCACTGGCCGGCGTCCACCGCCTGGATCACCGCGTTGTCGTCGGCGAATACGTCGGTGGCCAGGTTGTTCACCCAGCCCTGGAGGATTTCCTCGGTCTTCTGCGCCCCGTGGGTCTCGATCAGGGTCCCGGTCAGCGACTGGTTGTAGACCTTCTTCGCCGTGCGCAGGCACAGGCGGCCTTCCCATTGCTTGTCGGCCAGGGCTTCGTAGGTGCTCAGCTCTTCCGGCTTGACCCGCTCGGTGGAGTAGACGATGGTCCGCGCGCGCAGCGACAGTCCGGTCCAGCTATCGGTGCTGGAACGATACTGCGAGGGAATGTTCCGTTCGATGGTGGCCGACTTGAACGGTTGCAGCAGGCCCATCTGCTCGGCCTGCCAGAGGTTGCCGGCGTCCACGGTGAGCAGCAGGTCGGCCGGGGTGTTAGCGCCTTCGGCCTTGATCCGCGCCATCAGCGGCGCTTCCTTGTCGGTGATGAACTTGACCTTCACGCCGGTCTTGCTGGTGTAGGCATCGAACACCGGCTTGATCAGCTCGTCGATGCGCGAGGAATACACCACCACTTCGTCGGCGGCCTGGGCCAGGCCGGTGATGCCCAGGGCCAGGGCGGCGAGTAGAGCTTTGCTTGCCTGCATGAAGAACAGCCTCGTCAGCGGAACGTAGGCACGAATGATAAGAAATCTCGCTTGCGAACCCGCGCGACTAAATGTGTCGGGGTGTTTCGCCTGCGTCCAGGCCACCTAGGATGGCGAGGAACGCCTCCACCGCGGCGCTGCGGCCATGGCGGCGGGTGAAGACGAGGAAATCGGCCAGCGCCTCGGGCTCGGCCAGCGGGCGATAGACGACTCCGGCCCGGGCCAGCGCGGTGCTGCAACGTGGCACCAGGGCAACGCCCTGGCCGGCCGCGACCAGGGCGATGATCGAGGTGATCTGGCGTCCGGCCGGTCCCCTCGTCAGCGCCAGCCCGGCCTTCCGGTAGAGGCGCTCGATCAGTTCGTTGAGGCCGGAGCCGTAGTCCAGTGGAAACAGGATCAGCGGCCGATCACGCAGATCGTACAGGTCGATCCGCTCTTGCCGCGCCAGCGGATCGCCGTTGGGCACGGCCACCACCAGCGGCTCGCCGCCCAGGGCCAGCACCTCGATGCCGACCTGGCCTTCCGGCGGCGGCAGGCGCCCCAGCCCCACATCGATGCCGCCTTCGGCGATCTGCGCCCATTGCGCCGCCGAAGCGCCTTCGAGCAGCTCCAGTTGCACCTCCGGATGGCGCTCGCGGAACAGTCGGATCGCCTCGGTGAACAGGTCCGACAGGGCGATGGAGCTGGCGTAGCCGAGGGTCAGGTGGCCGGCCAGCCCCTGCGCCAGCTTGCGGGCGAAGCCGGCGGTGCGCTCCAGTTGGTCCAGCAGGGCGCGTGCGTAAGGCAGGAACAGGCTGCCCTCGGCGGTGAGGGTCACCGCCCGGCTGGAGCGGTCGAACAGGCGAAAGCCCAGCTCTTCCTCCAGCGCGGATATCTGCCGGGTCAAGGGCGGCTGCGCCATGTGCAGGCGCTGGGCGGCGCGGCCGAAATGCAGGGTTTCGGCAACGGCTGCGAAGCAGCGCAGGCGGCGTAGGTCGAGCATGCGGTTCCTCGGTATCGATCGGTCCTGAATCGGTATTGGCCAGCCCGTCGGGAGCGCCCCTATAACAGGGGGTTTCTCGTCCAGGCAGAGCGTTCCATGAATTCGTCCCAGGGTTTCCCCCGCCTCGCGCTGTTTCTCTGCGGTTGCGCTGCCTTCCTCAATCTCTATACCACCCAGGGCATCTTCGACGAACTGGCGGCGAGCTTCCACATCAGCGCCCATCAATCGAACTGGAGCATCACCGCCACCACCCTGGCGGTGGCCCTCGCCGCGCCCTTCGTCGGCCGGCTCAGCGGCGGCCGCGAGCGCAGCCGGGTGATCGCCTTCGCCGCCAGCCTGCTCTGCGTGCCCATGCTGCTGGCCGCCCATGCCGGCAGCTTCGCCGCCTTCCTGCTCTGGCGCTTCGCCGAGGGGATGCTGATTCCCCTGCTGTTCGCCAGCAGCGTGGCCTACATCGGCGAGCGCTGGAGCGGCGGCGCGGTCATCGAGCTGACCAGCCTCTATGTCGCCGGGACCATCCTCGGCGGCTTCGCCGGACGCTTCCTCACCGGCCTGCTGACCGAGGAATGGGATTGGCGCGTCGCCTTCCGGATCCTCGCCGGGCTGACCCTGCTCATCGCCGTCGCCATCCGTGCGCTGCTCCCTGCCAATTCTGGCAGGCACGCGCCCGCGCCCGGGAAACGCCCCTTAGTATCCCGTGAACTGTTCCGGGCTCCGCTGCTGTCGTCCTACGCGGTGGGGTTCTGTGTCCTCTTTTCCCAGGTCGCCATGTTCACCTATATCGGCATCCATCTCAGCCGTCCGCCGTACAGCCTGGACACCGCTCAGCTCGGCTCGATCTACGCGGTGTTCCTCCTCGCCCTGCTGGTGATTCCCGCCAGCGGCCGCCTGGCCTGCACCCGCCCGCACCGCCAGTTGCTGCTGGGCGCATCGCTGCTGGGCGTGTGCGGCTCGCTGCTGACCCTGGCGCCGGGCCTGCCGACGATTCTCGTCGGCCTGGCCCTCAGCGCCACCGGCGTGTTCCTCGCACAGTCCACGGTCAACGCCTTCACCGCCAGCAACGCCGGGACCGACAAGGCCGGTGCCGTCGGCCTCTACCTGACCTGCTACTACGCCGGCGGCAGCCTCGGCGCGGTACTGCCGGCGCCATTCTGGGAGCGCTGGGGCTGGCCGGGCTGCCTGGGCCTGATCCTCCTGGCCCAGTCGCTGCCGTTGCTTCTGACCCGCTACGGCTGGTCCGCACCACAGGCCGAACGCGCGGCCCTGCGCGCGTCGCAAGGAAGACCGTAACCATCGCAAGAACAACAAGAACCGACAGGAGGTTAGCCATGAACCATGTCATCACCCCCCACAGCAAGCTGCTCGGCGTCATCGAGCCGGTCCTCAACGACATGCCCGCCGGAACCCTGCGCCACGCACTGTTCCGGGCCTTCTGGGACGAGACGGCGTCGTTGCTGGACATCGAGGACGCCTTCGCCCGGGTCACCGCCCGGCGCCAGGCGGTCGAGCCGCTGCGCAAGTTCTTCGCCAGCTGGTCGAAGACCAACAACTCGGCGGCCAGCGTTTCCGGACTGGCCAATCGCCTGACCCTGCTGGCCCGTTCGGAACAGGGTTCGGCAGCGGCAGACCAGCTCTATCGAGCCTGCGGCAGCCTGCAACGGATCACCGACGAAGACCTCGGCGCCCTCGGCAACACCGTGCATGCCGATCTTTTCTACACCATGGCCACCACCCTTTGCGGCGACGACCGCTGGCTGCTGCGCGAGAACTGCCTGCCTTCGGCGCAGGCGTTCAAGGACTGGACCGACCGCCAGCGCCTGCGCGAGCGCGACCTGATGCAGGGACTGCTGACCACGCTGGTACACGAGGTCTATACCCACGGCGAGGTGGAGTACATCCACCCGCTGTACAAGGAATGGTTCAGCCGCGACATGGGCGTACCCGCCGAACGCGCCCGCGCCACCGTGGCCTGGGTAACGGTGCACACCGGCGGCACCGAGAGCAATCATTTCGCCCACGCCACGGCGGCGGTGAACGCCTTCGTCGAGGCGATGGAAATCGAGGTGAACGAAGAAGCCGCGCGCAACCTGTTCGGGCTCTACCTGCGCAACAAGGCGCAGGTCATGCGTGACTGCGCGGCGCTGTTCTGAGGACTGGCGGCCCTCCCGTCAGGGGGGAGCCGCCCCGCTCAGACTCGTGCCAGCGCCGGCAGGTCGCCGCTGAGGCCAAGCGCCTGGCGGACGAACAGCGCCTTGGCCTCGTGATGGCCGTCGACCAGGCGCAGGCCGGCGTTGCGCAGCCAGCGCAGCGGCAACCGGTCGGCCTGGAACAGGCGTTCGAAGCCTTCCATCGCCGTCATCATGCCCAGGTTGTGCGGCATCCGCCGCCGCTCGAAGCGACTCAGCACGCGTTCGTCGGCAAGCCGTTCGCCGCGCTCCAGGGCATGCAACAGGACCTCGGACAGCACCGCCGCATCGAGGAAACCCAGGTTCACGCCCTGTCCGGCCAGCGGGTGGATGGTGTGCGCAGCGTCGCCGACCAGCGCCAGGCCTGGCTCGACGTAACGCTTGGCGTGCCGCTGGCGCAGCGGGATGCACAGGCGCCGGTCGGCATGCAGGATGGCGCCCAGGCGCTGTTCGAAAGCTTCGCCGAGGGCGGCGCGGAAGCCATCCTCGTCCAGCGCCATCAGCCGTTCTGCCTGTTCCGGGGTGGTCGACCAGACGATCGAGCACCAGTGTTCGTCGCCGCGGTCCGGCAGGGGCAGGAAGGCCAGCGGGCCGTCGTCGGTGAAGCGCTGCCAGGCGGTTGCGCGGTGCGCGTTCTCGCAGCGCACGCTGGTGACGATGGCGTGGTGCAGGTAATCCCATTCGCGGGTGGCGCAGCCGGCCAGGCGGCGTACCGCCGAGTTGGCGCCGTCGGCGGCGACCACCAGCGGCGCGCGCAGCTGACGGCCGTCGGCCAGGGTCAGCAGCCAGTCGTCACCGGAGTGGCGCATCTGTTCCAGGCGCGCGTTGGCCAGCAGGCCGGTGGTGGAATCGTGCAGGCGTTCCAGCAGGGCGTCCTGCACCACCCGGTTCTCGACGATATGGCCGAGCACCTCGGCGTGCACGCTGGCGGCGCTGAAGCCGATCCGCCCGGTGCCGGAGCCATCCCACACCTGCATCTCGCGATAGGGCTCGGCGCGGCGCGCGACGATGCCGTCCCAGGCGTGCAGGCGCTGGAGAATCCGCCGGCTGGCTTCGGACAGCGCACTGACCCGCGGCTCGTAGGGCGCCTCCGGCTTGAACGGCGCCACGTCGAGCGAGCCGCCGTCCACCAGCAGCACCTCCAGGCCGCTGCCCTCCAGGGCCAGGGCCAGGGCGCTACCGACCATGCCGGCGCCGACGATGACCAGATCCGCGTGCATATCCTCGTTCTCCACTCGTGGGCCCTCTTCAGGCCGCGTTCCGCAGGCGCGGCTTGAGCCGCACGTACAGGGTTTTCTGAACCCGCGCCACCAGGGTGCCGGCGGCGTCGCGCACTTCGGCGTGCAGCCGGGGCAGGTACTTCTCGCCGCCGGCGGTCCGCTCGCGGACCTCGTCGAGCAGCTTCTGGTCGATGCTGAAATGCGCATACACCGGGCCCTTGCCCGGGCTGACGAACTCGATGTTGGCCGCCTTGTCCCAGACCACGTAGTCGCGGCCCAGGTTCTCCATCAGCATCAGCATGAAGAACGGGTCGGTCATCGCGTAGAGGCTGCCGCCGAACTGGGTGCCTACATAGTTGCGATTGAGCCGGTTCAAGCCCATGCGCACCCGAACCTCGCGGAAATCGCCAGCGATGTGCCGCACACGGATGCCCGCCCCCAGGAAGGGCGGGTAGAGGTTCATGGCGAAGCGCAGCAGGCGGGCCTTGCGCGCCCTCGACCAGACCGGCATGGCGCTACAGCGGCCGCGCGCCGAGGCCCATGGCCTGGCGGGCGAACCAGCGCTTGGCCGGCGGCAGCAGGTCGAGCCCGAGCAGGCCGAGGTTGCGCCCGGCGCCGAGCAGCGCGCGGTCGTTGGAGAACAGCCGGGTCACCCGGTCGGAGAAGCCGACGGTCATCTGCTGGTCCAGGCGCTGCCCATCGAGGTAGCGCTGCAGCACGGCGAACTCGCCCAGCGGCGCGTCGTCGTGGAGCAGGGCGTCGACCAGCGCCAGGGTGTCGCGCAACGACAGGTTGAAGCCCTGGCCGGCGATGGGGTGCAGACTGTGCGCAGCGTTGCCCAGCACCACCAGGTGCGGACGCACCTGCTCGCGGGCCTCGACCAGGTGCAAGGGGTAGCAGTGCCGTGCGCCGACCTGGCGGAAGGCGCCGAGGCGGTAGCCGAAGGCAGCCTGCAGCTCGCCGAGGAAGGCCGCGTCATCGAGGCCACGCAGACGTTCGGCGTCCTTGCCTGGGCGGGTCCAGATCAGCGCGCAACGGTTCTCCGGCAACGGCAGCAGGGCCATCGGACCGCTGGGGGTGAAGCGCTCGAAGGCCTGCCCGAGGTGCGCCTCGGAGGGCGATACGTTGGCGATCAGCGCAGTCTGCCGGTACGGCGTCTGCTCCACGGCGATGCCGAGTTGTTCGCGCAGCCCGGAACGACCGCCATCGGCGAGGATCGCCAGCTCGCAATCGAGTTGCGTCTCGTCGTCGAGGGTAAGCCGGTAACCGCCCTCCCGGGCTTCCAGGGTCTTCACTTCGGCCGGGCAGTGCCAGCGCACCACCTCGGGGTCGAGCGCCTTCCACAGGCACTGGCCGAGCCAGGCGTTCTCCACCACGTAGCCCAGCGCCGGCACGCCTTCCTCGATGGCGGTCAGGCGGGTGGCGCCGAAGCGGCCGCGGTCGGAAACATGGATATGCAGGATCGGCTCGGCGCGCTCGGCGATCGCCGGCCACAGGCCGAGTCGCTCGTAGATCTGCCGGCTGCCGTAAGACAGCGCCGAAGAGCGGGCGTCGTAGCTGGGCTGGTAGGCATTGCCGGGGGCGAAGGGTTCGATCAGCACGATCGACCAGCCGCGCTCCCGAGCGCCGGCCTGCAGGGCCAGCGCCAGCGAGGCGCCGACCAGGCCCCCGCCGATGATCGCCAGGTTGACCTTGCTCATCGTCACCTCAGGCTGCCTCGCTCTTGGCCGCGGCCATCAGCGCCTCGATCTCGGCGACGGTCTTCGGCACGCCGTTGGTCAGCACTTCGCAGCCATTGCGGGTGACCACCACGTCGTCCTCGATGCGTACGCCGATACCGCGCCACTTCTTCGCCACCGAGGTATTGTCCGGGGCGATGTAGATGCCCGGCTCGACGGTCATCGCCATGCCCGGTTCGAGCACCCGCCATTCGCCGCCGACGCGGTACTCGCCGACGTCGTGCACGTCCATCCCCAGCCAGTGGCCGGCGCGGTGCATGTAGAAAGCCTTGTAGGCCTCGTGGGCGATCAGCTCGTCGACGTCGCCCTCCAGCAGGCCCAGGCGCACCAGCCCGGCGGTGATGACCCGTACGGTGGTCTCATGGGCCTCGTTCCAGTGGCGACCGGGGGCGATGTAGTCAAACGCCGCCATGTTGGCTTCCAGCACCAGTTCGTAGATCGCCTTCTGCTCGGGACTGAAGCGGCCATTGGCGGGGAAGGTACGGGTGATGTCGCTGGCGTAGCAGTCGATCTCGCAGCCGGCATCGATCAGGATCAGGTCGCCGTCCTTGATCGCCGCATCGTTCTCGCGGTAGTGCAGGATGCAGGCGTTGCGTCCGGCGGCGACGATCGAGCCGTAGGCCGGCATCTTCGCCCCGCCCTTGCGGAACTCGTATTCCAGTTCGGCTTCCAGGTGGTACTCGAACAGCCCCGGCCGGCACACCTCCATCGCCCGGATGTGCGCCCGGGCGGAGACCTCGGCGGCGTAGCGCATGACCTTCACTTCGTTGGCGCTCTTGTACAGCCGCTGGTCGTGCAGCAGGTGGTCGAGGGCAACGAACTCGTTCGGCGGCTGCGCGCCCTGGCGGGCCTTGGAGCGGATCACGTTGATCCAGTCCATCAGCCGGCGGTCGAAGTCGGGATTGGCGCCAAGGGCGTAGTAGACCCGGTCGCGGCCTTCGATCAGGCCGGGCAGGATGTCGTCGATATCGCCGATGGGAAAGGCGTCGTCGGCGCCGTACTGGCCGATCGCACCGTCCTGGCCGGCGCGCAGGCCGTCCCACAGTTCACGCTCCGGATCCCGCTCGCGGCAGAACAGCACGTATTCGCCGTGGGCACGGCCGGGAATCAGCGCCATCACCGCCTCCGGCTCGGGGAAGCCGGTGAGGTACTGGAAGTCGCTGTCCTGGCGGTAGACATGCTCGACGTCGCGATTGCGGATGTACATCGGCGCCGCCGGCAGGATGGCGATGCTGTTGGGTTCCATCTGCGCCATCAGCGCCTTGCGCCGACGGGCGTACTCCGACTTGGGGATACGGATCATGCAGAAACCTCAGTGCAGTGAAGGCTTGGGAGCGGGCTCCAGCGGCTTGCCGCACTCGGCGAACAGCAGCAGCGGAGCGACCCGCAGGTATTCCATGACTTCCATATAGTCCGTCTCGCCGTCCTCGCTGTCTTCCAGCTGGCCCTGGACCTGGGCGATGGCGGCCATGTCCTGCAGCACTTCCTCGGCTTCGCCGGTCAGGCTGCCTTCGCGGGCGGTGAGGCCGAAACCGGCGAGGAAACCCTGGCACCATTGGCCGAGCGCCTCGGTGCGCTGGGCGAGCGGGGTTTCGTCGTCGGGCAGGAGCATGACGACAGCGACCTCGCCGGCGGAAAAGTCCTGCCGGACCATGCCGAGCAGGCCGGACAACGCGGCCTTGAGTCGTTCGCCCGGCGCGCCGCCGAGCAGTTCGGCGGCAGCGTGTTGCCAGGCGGCCTCGTCGAAGCCGGCGCCGGCGCAGACCCGACCCAGCAGATGGCCGTGCAGTTCGGCCGGCGAGACCGGCATGGCCGCCTCGGCGAGAAGGGAGGAAAAGGCGCTGTAGGCGGAATTCTGAGTGGACATCTCGGGACCCTGACGGCTGGGCGCCATTGGGGCGCTACACGTGAAATGAAGGTGGTTATCCTAGCACCGCCCGCCCCGGCAAGACCATGCGACCGGTTGCCGGCGCGCCGGCCCGGCCGGGGCATTGGCCCCGACCGGGGACGATCCTATATAGTTGTCCAATCACCCCAATTCCCAAGCGAGAGCCCATGGAAGACGCCGATCTGCAATTGTTGACGGCCAAGTTCGACCAGCTGCTCCAGAAGCTGGAACAGCTCAAGGCGGAGAACCGGCTGCTGCGGGCGAACGAAAAGTCCTGGCGCGAAGAGCGCGCTCATCTGATCGAAAAGAACGAAATGGCGAGACACAAGGTCGAAGCGATGATTTTGCGTCTGAAAGCCTTGGAGCAGGACACATGAGCCAGTCGAATACCCTCACCGTGCAGATTCTCGACAAGGAATACTGCATCAATTGCCCGGACGACGAGCGCGCCAACCTGGAAAGCGCCGCCCGTTACCTGGACGGCAAGATGCGCGAGATCCGCTCCAGCGGCAAAGTCATCGGCGCCGACCGGGTTGCCGTGATGGCCGCCCTCAACATCACCCACGACCTGCTGCACCGCAAGGAGCGCCTGGACCAGGAAAGCAGCTCGACCCGCGAGCGCGTGCGCGAACTGCTCGATCGCGTCGACCGCGCCCTGGCGAATCCGGCCGATGCCGGCGAAGCCTGACCCGGGCGCGGCCAATTCGGGTATACTGGCCTCCGCTCCCTGGTGTGTTGGCCAGTCGGTGATGTCCCTGAGCCGATAACTGCAACAACGGAGGTTGCCAGTTGGACCGGTGTGCATGTCCGCACGACGGAAAGCCTTAAGGTCTACTGCAACCGCCACCTTGAACTTTCGGGTTCAAGGGCTAACCCGACAGCGGCACGACCGGGGAGCTACCTTTCCACATGATCGAATCGCAAGACCTCAGCCGCCCGGCCCTGCGCCGCAAGCTCCGCCAGGCGCGCCGCGCGCTCTCCCCCCTGCAGCAACGCCTCGCCGCCCGCGCCCTCTATCGACAACTGGCGCAGCATCCCCTTTTCCGCCGTGCCCGCCATATCGCCCTGTACCTGCCCAACGACGGCGAGATCGACCCGCGTCCGCTGCTGCGTGCGGCGCAGAAGCGCGGCAAGGCCACCTACCTGCCGGTGCTGGCGCCCTGGCCGCGGACGCGCATGGTATTCCAGCGGGTCGGCAGCGGCGAACGCTGGACCCGCAACCGCTTCCGCATCAGCGAACCGCTGGCCGACGCCGGCCGCCAGCGCAAGGCCTGGGCGCTGGACCTGGTACTGCTGCCGCTGGTGGGGTTCGACGAACAGGGCGGGCGCCTGGGCATGGGCGGCGGCTTCTACGACCGCAGCCTGGCCTACCTGGCGAGGCGCAAAAATGGTCACAAACCGACGCTGATCGGCCTGGCCCATGAATGTCAGAAGGTGGATCGACTGGCGCTGGCCAGTTGGGACATTCCCCTGGCGGGAACGGTGACCGATGCGGGCTGGTACGTGGCAGGGAAACGCTAGGAAGGAGGGAGAACCCTGGGTACCGCGTTCCATGCGATACCCGGCGAGTCTTACGGCTGTTGCGTCACCTGGGCGGGCGTACTGGCCTGTCGTTCCCAGAGGCTCTGGGTATAACCGGTGGTGACGACCCCAAGTCCGAAGATGATGACCAAAACCCACAGCAAGTCTGGCTTGCGCTTCATCGATTGCCTCCCCCTTCCAGGCAATTTTCGAGGCCGGTCCTTGCGATTATCTTATCGCCTGAGCACCCTGCCCCGCTGAAAAACGGCATTTTCCGATAAGCTGAAGTCATACGCAATTACACCGGCGACCGGTGGTCACGCGCAGACGTTTCCTACGTATATCTACGAAAGAGGAGCAAAGTTCATGCCTGCCTACTGGCTGATGAAATCCGAGCCGGACGAACTCTCGATCCGCGACCTGCAACGCCTCGGAACCGCCCGCTGGGATGGCGTGCGCAACTATCAGGCGCGCAACTTCATCCGCAGCATGAACTCCGGCGACCTGTTCTTCTTCTACCACTCCAGTTGCCCGCAGCCCTGCATCGCCGGTATCGCCCGCATCGAAGGCGAAGCCTACCCCGATCCCACGGCCCTGGATCCCGCCAGCCCCTACCACGACCCCAAGGCCAGCGCCGGGAAGAACCCCTGGAGCGCCCGCGACGTCAGCTTCGTCGAAGCCTTCGCCGAGGTCGTTCCACTGGCCCGGCTGAAGGCCCAGGACGCCCTGGCCAACCTCGCCCTGGTGCAGAAGGGCAGCCGCCTCTCGGTAATGCCGGTCAGCGCCGAGGAATGGCAGGCGATCCTGCCACTGGCGAAACGCTGAAGCCATCGCTCAGGCCATCTGCGAGATGGTCCGGCGGAAACGCCAGAGCGCGCCGAAGAAGAACGCCGAACCGATCACCACGATACCGGCGAACTGCGGCCAGACGATGTCGAAACCGGCGCCGCGGAACAGGATCGCCTGGGCCAGGCTGACGAAATGCGTGGTCGGCGCCGCCAGCATGATGTTCTGCACCAGTTCCGGCATGCTTTCCCGTGGCGTGGTGCCGCCCGAAAGGATGTTCAGCGGCAGCAGCACGAGGATGGTCAACAGTCCGAGCTGCGGCATCGAACGCGCCACCGTGCCGAGGAATATGCCCATGGAGGTGGTGGCGAACAGATGCAATCCGGCGCCGAGCAGGAACAGTCCCACCGAGCCGCTGATCGGCACGTCCAGCCAGCCACGCACCACCCACTGCAACGAGAGCCCCGCCGCCACCAGCACCACCAACCCCATCGACCAGACCTTGGCCATCATGATCTCGAAGGCCGACAGCGGCATCACCAGCAGGTGCTCGACGGTGCCGTGCTCGCGCTCGCGGATCAGCGCGGCGCCGGTGAGGATGATCGACAGCATGGTGATCTGGTTGATCACTTCCATCACCCCGCCGAACCAGGCCTGGGTCAGGTTCGGGTTGAATTCCATGCGCACCTCGATCTGCGCCGGCATGCTCGGCTCCGCGCGGTAGCGGCTGACGAATTCGCGCACCTCGGTGGCGACGATGTTCTGGATGTAGCCCGCGCCGGAGAAGGCCTGCCCGGTCTGGGTCGCGTCGACGTTGACCTGGATCGAGGGCTTGCGCCCGGCGAGCACGTCGCGCTGGAAGTCCGGCGGGATATCGAGGGTGAAGGTATACAGGCCGACGTCCATGCCGCGATCCATCTCGGCATGCCCGATCATTTCCGGCGGCCGGAAGTATGGGGGCTGGAAGGCATTGACGATACGCGACGAGAGCTGCGAGCGGTCCTCGTCGACCACCGCGATCGGCGCGTGATGCAAGGTTTCCGGAATACCGGTGGCGGAACTGTAGACGCCCAGGGTGAAGGCCCAGACGATCAGTGCCAGCATCGCGTAGTCGCGGCCGAGACTGCGGAACTCCTTGATGCCCAGGTTGAAGATGTTGGCCAGGCTGCGCATCGCTCAGTCCTCCTGCTTCTTCAGGCAGGCCACGCTGAGCAGGGTCAGCACCACGATGGAAGCGGCAAGCGGCAGGTAGTAGGCCCAGAGATCGGACAGGCCCAGCGATTTGGAAAAGGCGCCGCGGCTGACCACCAGGAAATGCGAGGTCGGATAGAGCTTGCCGATCCAGGCCGCCGCACCTTCCAGCGAGGACACCGGGTGGATCAGCCCGGAGAACTGGATCGCCGGGATCATGGTGGCGATCGCCACGCCGAATACAGCGGCGATCTGGCTGCGCATGAACGTCGAGAGGAACAGCCCTAGGCCAGTGCTGGTGACCACATAGAGGAAAGCGCCGATGGTCAACGCCAGGAAGCTGCCCTTGAGCGGCACGCGAAATACCACGATGGCCAGGACCAGCATCAGCAGGAAGTTGATCATGCCCATGGCGACGTAGGGCAGCTGCTTGCCGACCAGGAACTCCAGGCGCGTCACCGGGGTGACATAGAGGTTGGTGATCGAACCCAGTTCCTTTTCGCGCACCACGCCGAGGGCGGTGAGCATGGCCGGGATCATGATCAGCAGCAGCGGGATCACCGCCGGCACCATCGCCTTCAGGCTTTCCACGTCGGGGTTGTAGCGATAGCGCACCTCGGTGCTGGCCGCCGCGCTGGCCTCGGCCCCACCCACCTGCCGCGAGAGGTCCGCCAGGTAGCTGGTGTGCAGGCCCTGCACGTAGCCGAGCACGGTGTTGGCACGGGTCGGCATCGCTCCGTCGATCCACACGCCGATGGCCGGATCGGAGCCACGCTTGAGATCGCGCCCGAAGTTCGGCGGGATCTCCACCGCCAGGCTCAGCTCGCCGCTGCGCAGGCGCCGGTCGAGGTCGTCCGGGTCGGTGATCGGCGCATGTTCGACGAAATAGCGCGAGCCGGCGATATTCAGCGCGTAGGCCTGGCTGGTGGTGGTCTGGTCACGGTCGAGGACCGCCCAGGAGAGGTCCTCGACGTCCATGTTGATGCCGTAGCCGATGATGAACATCAGCAGCGCGGTGCCGAGCAGGGCCAGGGTCAGGCGGATCGGGTCGCGGCGCAGTTCCATGGCTTCGCGGCGCGCATAGCTGAACAGCCGCAGGGGGCTGAAGCGTTCGCGTTGCGCCTGGCGCCCCTGGCCATCGCCGGGCTGCTCCGCGACGGCCGGCGCCTCGGCCGGTTGCGCTGGCGCGGCGGCACCGGCGGCTTCTTCCAGGTACGCGATGAAGGTCGCTTCCAGGGTCGGCAGGCCACGCTGGCGCACCAGCTCATCGGGAGTATCGCTGGCCAGTACCTTGCCGGCATGCATCAGCGAGATGCGATCGCAGCGCTGGGCCTCGTTCATGAAGTGGGTGGAAATGAAGATGGTCACCCCGTCGCGGCGCGACAGCTCGACCATCAGTTCCCAGAAGCCGTCGCGAGCCACCGGGTCGACCCCCGAAGTGGGCTCGTCGAGGATCAGGATCTCCGGCTTGTGGATCACCGCCACCGCCAGCGACAGACGCTGGCGGATGCCCAGCGGCAGGTCGTCGGGCAGCTCGTCGGCCACCTTCTCCAGGTCGAAGCGCCGGAGCATTTCGCCGACCCGTGCCGGGATACCATCCGCCGGTAGGTGGAACAGCCGGGCGTGCAGCACCAGGTTCTGCCGCACGCTCAGCTCGGCATACAGGGAAAAGGCCTGGGACATGTAGCCGACCCGGCGACGGGTCGCCATGTCGCTGGCGTCCACCGGCTGGCCGAACAGCGCGCACGTGCCTTCGCTGGCCGGCAGCAGGCCGGTGAGCATCTTCATGGTGGTGGACTTGCCGCAGCCGTTGGAGCCGAGGAAGCCGAAGATTTCCCCACGCTCGATACGGAAGCTGACGTGATCGACCGCGACGAAGTCGCCGAAACGACAGGTCAGGCCCTCGGCCTCGATGGCGATCCGCGGCGCGCCTTCGCTCTGCGGTCGCGGCGGGATCACCAATCGATGGTGGCCGGCGCGCTTGCTTTCCGGCAGCAGGGCGATGAACGCCGACTCGAGGCTCTGCGTCCCGGTACGCTCGCGCAGCTCCTGCGGCGTACCGGTGGCCAGGACCTTTCCGTCATCCATCGCCACCAGCCAGTCGAAGCGCTCGGCTTCCTCCATGTAGGCGGTGGCGACCAGCACGCTCATGCCTTCGCGGCCCGCGCGGATACGGCCGATCAGCTCCCAGAACTGGTTGCGCGACAGCGGGTCGACGCCGGTGGTCGGCTCGTCGAGGATCAGCAGGTCGGGATCGTGGATCAGCGCGCAGCACAGCCCGAGCTTCTGCTTCATGCCGCCGGACAGCTTGCCCGCAGGACGCTCGGCGAACGGCGCCAATCCGGTGCTTTGCAGCAGATCGGCGATGCGCCGCTCGCGCTCGGCCTTGTCGTGGCCGAACAGCCGACCGAAGAAGTCGACGTTCTCGAACACCGAGAGCGTCGGGTAGAGGTTCTTGCCCAGCCCCTGGGGCATGTAGGCGATGCGCGGGCAGACCGCCCGGCGGTGGCGGCGGTCGCGCATGTCGCCATCGAGCACGCGGATCTCGCCATCCTGCATCTTCCGTGCGCCGGCCAGCAGCGCCAGCAGGCTGGACTTGCCGACCCCGTCCGGACCGATCAGGCCGACCATGCGGTTGGCCGGGATCTCCAGGCTGACGTCGTCCACCGCACGCGTCTCGCCGTAGCGCAGCGAAACGCCCCGGAGGCTCGCCACGCCGCTCCCGCCAGCGGTCATTGCGGAACCTTGATCTGCAGGTTGGCCGGCCACTCGACCTCAGGGTCCAGTCGCAGGTAGGCCATTCCGGGCACGCCGGTCTTGACGTAGGTGATGTATTTTTCCAGCAGCGCCGGATCGAGCCGCGCCTTGACCCGGAACATCAGCTTCTCCCGCTCGTTGGCGGTTTCCACCGTTTTCGGGGTGAACTGGGCGACGCTGGCGACATAGGAAACCTTGGCCGGGATCACGTAGTCCGGCACCGCGTCGATCACCAAGCGCACTTCCTGGCCCAGTCCGACCCTGCCGGCCTGCATGGATGGCAGGAAGAAAGTCATGTAGACGTCGGCCAGGTCGACCATGTTGAGGAGCTTGCCACCGGCCGGCAGCACTTCCCCCGGCTGTGCCACGCGGTACTGCACGCGGCCGTTGCGCGGCGCCTTGAGCAGGCTGTCGTCGATATCCGCCTGGAGCCGGGCGACGCTGGCCTTGGCCGCCTCGATGGCCGACTGCGCCTCGATTACCTGGGAACGCCCGGCCTCGATCGCCGCCTGCGCCGAAATCACTTGCGAGCGTGCCGCGGACAACGCCGCCTGGGCGCTCTGCAGGGTCGCCCGATCGTCGTCGAGTTGCTGTTGCGGCAGGGCATTGCGCTTGACCAGCGCCTCGGTACGGGTGAAGCGCTTCTGCGCCGCTGTCAGCTCTGCCTGGCGCTGCGCCACCACGGCCTGGGCGGTGCTCTTCTCGCTCTCGCGCTGGGCCACCAGCGAGGTCGCGGTGAGCTTGGCGTTCTCCGCCTGGCGCACCTGGGCCTGGGCCTGGGCCAACTGCGCCTCGAGCACCTGGGTATCCATCCGCGCGACGATTTCGCCGGCCTTGACGAAGTCGCCCTCGTCGACCTTGATCTCGGCGACCCGCCCGGGAAGCTTGGCCGCCACGTCCACCTCGGTGGCCTCGATGCGTCCGTTGCCGCTGGCGAATCCCTCGCCCAGGCCGGTCGGTCGCGATACCTGCCAGACCAGCACGCCTACGCCGAGCAGCGCCGCCACGACCAGGGCACGGCTCAGCCACCGTTTGCTTTCCTGTTTCATCCCTTCTCCTCGCACGTCCGGCCAAGCCGCGGCGATGGCGCTCACGCTGGAAAGCGCGGCCGCCGCGGACTTCACTGGCTCGATTGTCCCTCCAGGGCGGCGCGCGGGTGTTGATGCACGTCAGACGCGCCCGACCGAATCTCACAGGAAAGCAGAATCGCCGGTGCCTCGCATCCGGGAGCGCGGGACAGAACGGATAGTTGACCTCAGGGCTGGACGATGAGGTTGTTGAACAGCAGGTCGGTCACCAGCGGCTTGCCCTCTTCCTGCTCGAGGGTCTGCTGGACCTGCTTCAGCGCCTCCTGGCGCAGGCTTTCCTTGGCCTCGACCGTACCCAGGCTCTGGTCGGTCTGCTGGGCGAACAGCATGATCAACTGGTTGCGGATCAAGGGCTCGTGATGCTCGACCTTGGTCGCCGCGTCCTTGTCGGCCACCTGCAGGGCGATGTCGGCCTTGTAGTACTGCAGGCGCGGCCCGCTGCCGTAGTTGCCGACCAGCGCCGGGGTCAGGTCGACGTAGACCGGCTTGTTCGCGCCCTCGCCTTCCGGCGCGGCCTCCTCGGCCGAGGCGAACGACGGGAACAGACTCAGGCACAGGGCCAGCGATAGGGCAATGGGGGTTCTCACGGGCGCATCTCCTCGACGAATGCCGGCAAGCATAGCCAGACTCTCGGCCGGGCCCAAGCCCGGGGTTTATGGACAACCATCAGTTGCGGCGATGCTGATTGACCCCCGGCGTCTCCCTCCTACACTGGCCGGACCGCAAACTGGAGCGTCCCCGATGAAAGCCGTCCTCTGCAAAGCCTTCGGCCCGGCCAGCAGCCTGGTCCTGGAAGAAATCGCCAGCCCGAGCCCGGCGAAGAACGAAATCCTCCTCGATGTGCACGCCGCCGGGGTCAACTTCCCCGACACCCTGATCATCGAGGGCAAGTACCAGTTCAAGCCGCCCTTCCCCTTCTCCCCGGGCGGCGAGGCGGCCGGAGTGGTCGCCGCGGTCGGCGAAAAGGTCGCCCACGTCAGGCCCGGCGACCGGGTCATGGCCCTGACCGGCTGGGGCAGCTTCGCCGAGCAGGTCAAGGTGCCCGGCTATAACGTGATGCCGATTCCCGAAGGCATGGACTTCGCCAGCGCCGCCGCCTTCGGCATGACCTACGGCACCTCGATGCACGCCCTGAAACAGCGCGCCAACCTGCAACCCGGCGAGACCCTGCTGGTACTCGGCGCTTCCGGCGGGGTCGGGCTGGCTGCCGTGGAGATCGGCAAGGCCATGGGCGCCCGGGTGATCGCTGCCGCCAGTACCCCCGACAAGCTCGCCGTGGCCAAGGCCGCCGGCGCCGACGAACTGATCAACTACAGCGAAGGTAGCCTGCGCGAGCAGCTCAAGGCCTTGACCGGCGGCCAGGGCGTCGATGTGATCTACGATCCGGTGGGCGGCGAACTGTTCGAGGAGGCCTTCCGCAGCATCGCCTGGAACGGACGGATGCTGGTGGTCGGCTTCGCCAGCGGCAGCATCCCTTCGCTGCCGGCCAACCTGACCCTGCTCAAGGGCGCCTCGCTGGTCGGCGTGTTCTGGGGATCGTTCGCCCAACGCCAGCCGCAGGACAACGCTGACAACTTCCGCCAGCTGTTCGCCTGGCACGCCGAAGGCAAGCTGAAACCGCTGGTGTCGCAGCGCTTCCCGCTGGAACGGGCCGGTGACGCCATCGACGCCCTCGGCCAGCGCAAGGCGGTCGGCAAGGTGGTGGTGGAGGTTCGCTGAGCCACGAAGGCGGCGAGTATTGCCTCCCGCCCCTGCGGAGAAAGGCATGGCGGGCCGGAGCGATACACCGGCCGAGGCCCACGCTGTCAGATGTTTTTCCCCTATGAAGGCCCCGGTTTCCGACCGGGGCTTTCTTGTTTCCGACCAATGCACTCAACCTGTAACATTTCCGCTATTTTTTCATTTACGAAAAATGTAGTGTTCGCAACCGCGTAAAAAGGCGCGACACAACAACAAGCGGAGCTCGCGATGTTCGGAATCTTTCGTCCCGCGCCACACCAGGCGCCACTGCCCGATGCCGAGGTGGACAGCACCTACCGGCGCCTGCGCTGGCAGATCTTCGCCGGTATCTTCATCGGCTACGCGGGTTACTACCTGCTGCGCAAGAACTTCTCCCTGGCCATGCCCTACCTCATCGAGGACGGCTACAGTCGCGGCCAGCTGGGCGTCGCGATGTCGGCCATCGCCATCGCCTACGGCCTGTCGAAATTCATCATGGGCCTGGTCTCGGACCGTTCCAACCCACGGGTCTTCCTGCCGTTCGGCCTGTTGGTGTCGGCGGCGGTGATGTTCATTTTCGGATTCGCGCACTGGGCTACCTCCAGCGTCGCCATCATGTTCGTCCTGCTCTTCATCAACGGCTGGGCCCAGGGCATGGGCTGGCCGCCGAGCGGACGGACCATGGTCCACTGGTGGTCGCAGAAGGAGCGCGGCAGCGTGGTCTCGGTGTGGAACGTCGCCCACAATGTCGGCGGCGGCCTGATCGGCCCGCTGTTCCTGCTCGGCCTGGCGCTGTTCGGCGACTGGCGCTCGGCCTTCTACGTGCCGGCCATCGTCGCCGTGGGCGTAGCCGTGTTCGCCTATTTCGCCATGCGCGACACCCCGCAATCCTGCGGCCTGCCACCGATCGAGAAGCACAAGGACGACTACCCCGAAGGCTACGACGAACACCACGAGCGCGAGCTGTCGACCAAGGAGATCTTCGTCACCTACGTGCTGCGCAACAAGCTGCTCTGGTACATCGCCCTGGCCAACGTGTTCGTCTACCTGCTGCGCTACGGTGTGCTCGACTGGGCGCCGACCTACCTCAAGGAGGCCAAGCACTTCAACGTCGACAAGTCGTCCTGGGCGTACTTCTTCTACGAATGGGCGGGGATTCCCGGCACCCTGCTCTGCGGCTGGCTGTCGGACAAGCTGTTCAAGGGCAATCGCGGCGCCACCGGCGTGGTGTTCATGATCCTGGTGACCGTCGGCACCCTGATCTACTGGCTGAACCCGGCCGGCAACCCGGCGATCGACATGGCTGCGCTGATCATGATCGGCTTCCTGATCTACGGCCCGGTGATGCTGATCGGCTTGCAGGCCCTGGAACTGGCGCCGAAGAAAGCGGCCGGCACCGCCGCCGGCTTCACCGGTCTGTTCGGCTACCTCGGCGGCTCGGTGGCGGCCAACGCCCTGGTCGGCTACACGGTGGACCACTTCGGCTGGGACGGTGGCTTCAAGCTGCTGATCGGCGCCTGCCTGCTGGCCATCCTGTTCCTCTGCCTGACCCTGCGCAAACCCACGGTCCAGGCCGCGCCGCAGCAAGCCGGCTGATGACGCGGCGGCTCCGGCGCCAGGCCGGAGCCGCGTTCAGTCCCGCGGCGCGTAGGCGAACACGTCGGCGCGCATCTGGTGCGCATCCATTCCTGCTTCGACCAGGGCATCCAGGGTCGCGTAGACCATCGCCGGCGAGCCGCTGGCATACACATGCAGGCTCGACAGGTCGGCGAAATCCTCGCGCACCGCCTCGTGCAGCAAGCCGCAACGCCCCTCCCAGCCACAGAGGTCGCTGACCACCCGGTGCAGGAACAGGTTCGGCAGGCCTTCCCACTCCGTCCAGTGCGGCAGACGGTAGAAATCCTCCGGACGCCGAACGCCCCAGTAGAGATGTACAGGATGGGCGAAGCCGGCGGCGCGGCAGTGCTCGATCAGGCTGTGCATCTGCGACATGCCGGTTCCCGCGGCGATCAGCACCAGCGGACCGTCGGGCAGTTCCGCCAGGTGCGCGTCGCCGAACGGCAGCTGGATCCGTGCCAGGCGCTCGCGCTGCAATTGCGCGATCAGCGCGACGGCACTGTCTTCCTTGGCCAGGATGTGCAACTCAAGGTCGCGTCCCGCATGCGGCGCGGAGGCCAGGGAAAACGCCGCGCTGTCGCCGCCGTCACGCTCCAGCAACAGGTACTGCCCGGCGTGATAGCGTGGCGGCTTGCCGGCCGGCGCGCGCAGGCCGACCCGGTAGACGTCGCCGCCGACCTCTTCGCAGAAGCTCAACTGGCAGGTCAGCTTGCGCAGAGGCAGTTCACCCGGCGCCAGCACCCCGTCCCAATGCAGCACGCAGTCTTCCAGCGGCTCAGCGAGGCAGGTGAAGAGTTCGCCATGATCGCGTACCTCGCCGTTCTGGCGTACCCGCCCCTCCACCAGCAGCGCCGCGCAGATATGGCAGTTGCCGTTGCGGCAGCTCTGCGGACAGTCGTAGCCAAGCCGCCGGGCGCCATCGAGGATGCGTTCCCCCGGCAGCAGCTCGAGGCAGGCGCCGGACGGTTGCAGGACGATACGCATCAGTCGATCCCGAGGCTCGACCAGAGCGCGTCGATGCGCCGTGTCACCGCTTCGTCCTTGACGATGGCGCGCCCCCATTCGCGGCTGGTCTCGCCCGGCCACTTGTGGGTGGCATCAAGCCCCATCTTCGAGCCGAGGCCGGAAACCGGCGAGGCGAAGTCGAGGTAGTCGATGGGCGTGTTGTCGATCATCACCGTGTCGCGCTTGGGGTCCATCCGCGTGGTGATGGCCCAGATCACATCGTTCCAGTCGCGCGCATCGATGTCATCGTCGGTGACGATGACGAACTTGGTGTACATGAACTGCCGCAGGAACGACCAGACCCCGAGCATCACGCGCTTGGCGTGCCCTGGGTACTGCTTCTTCATGGTCACCACCGCCATCCGGTAGGAACAACCTTCCGGCGGCAGGTAGAAATCGACGATTTCCGGGAACTGCTTCTGCAGGATCGGCACGAACACTTCGTTCAGCGCCACCCCGAGGATCGCCGGCTCGTCCGGCGGACGCCCGGTGTAGGTGCTGTGGTAGATCGGTTTCTGCCGGCGGGTGACGCGCTCGACGGTGAACACCGGGAAGCGATCGACCTCGTTGTAGTAGCCGGTGTGATCGCCATAGGGACCTTCGTCGGCCATCTCGCCGGGGTGGATCACCCCTTCGAGGACGATCTCGGCGCTGGCCGGCACCTGCAAGTCGCTCCCGCGACACTTGACCAGCTCGGTACGATGCCCGCGCAACAGGCCGGCGAAAGCGTATTCGGAAAGGGTGTCCGGCACCGGCGTCACCGCACCGAGGATGGTCGCCGGATCGGCGCCCAGCGCCACGGCTACCGGATAGGGCTGGCCCGGATGCTTCTGGCACCACTCGCGGTAGTCCAGTGCGCCGCCGCGATGGCTGAGCCAGCGCATGATCACCTTGTTGCGGCCGATCACCTGCTGGCGGTAGATGCCCAGGTTCTGCCGTTCCTTGTTCGGCCCGCGGGTAACGGTCAGGCCCCAGGTGATCAGCGGCCCGACATCGCCCGGCCAGCAGGTCTGGACCGGCAGCCGGCCGAGGTCGACGTCCTCGCCCTCCTCGACCACTTCCTGGCAGGGGGCGTCCTTGAGCACCTTCGGCGCCATGGACAGGACCTTCCTGTACATCGGCAGCTTGGCCCAGGCGTCCTTGAGGCCCTTCGGCGGCTCGGGCTCCTTGAGTTGCGCCAGCAGCTTGCCGATCTCGCGCAGCGCGCCGACGTCCTCGGCGCCCATGCCCAGCGCCACGCGCTCCGGCGTACCGAACAGGTTGCCGAGCACCGGCATGTCGAAGCCGGTCGGCTTTTCGAACAGCAATGCCGGGCCCTTGGCGCGCAACGTGCGGTCGCACACCTCGGTCATCTCGAGCACGGGGGAAATCGGCACCTGGATGCGCTTCAACGCACCGCGCTGCTCCAGCTGGGCGATGAAATCGCGGAGATCCTTGAACGTCATTGGCCTAACCATTCACTGCAAGACCCCACATCCTACCTGCTCCCGGCCCATCCGGCAGCAGGCAAACGCGGCATTCGGTCACTGCTGGCTGGCGATCCTCGAGTCGTCGAGGCTCTGTAGCATCGGCTCGAACAAAGGCCCAAGTTCATGGGCCCCCTGGGTCGAAAGGTGGTTGTTATCCATGTACAGCGACCAGCCATCACGTTCGGCGAAACAATCCAGGCCATCGCAGAGCACGCTGGAGGGGTCGAGCACGCTCACCCGCGGGTTGCCTTCGGCCAACGCATCGAACAGCGCATTCACGTAGGCGACGCGCGCGGCGTGCTCAGCGAAGGGAAAACGTGCGCGCCCGACATCCTCCCCGCTCAGACTCAGCCGCACCAGCCGCGCCGGTGCCTTGAATGGCAGCAGCGGTACGTCCTTGACCAGCCAGACATGTACGTCGGCCGCGTTCAGCCTTTCGATCATCCCGCTCAGGCGTTGCCGCAGCAGCGCCTCGGCGATCGAGCTGTCCGGCGTGTCGTCCGGCTCGCGGAGAATGTTGCGGGTACCGTCCTGCGAGTCGCCGTATATATACATGTCCCAGCGCCCGGCGAGGATCACCCCGCCCGGCCGCTGCTGTTCGACGAACTCGAGCATCTGCTGGTTGAAACGCAGGCAAGTGTCCTTTTCCAGCATCCCCAGCAACGGCGGACAGCCCGCCAGCGAAGCCTGCCAGATCGGCAGTCGGCGACTGGTAGCCAGTTCGCGCAGCAGCGGGCTCAACGCCGCGGAATGGCTGTCGCCCCAACTGACCAGCAGCGGTCGTTCGGCAGCCAGTTCCGCCGGGAAGCGGCAGATGCTTTCCTGACTGAGCGCCTTCTTGTCGAACATGCAGTCGGTCTGCCCATCGCGCCATTTGGACGCCTTGGCATAACGCAAGGCTTCCTCGGAAAGACGCGACGGCACGCCGTCGTAATGCCGCACCAACTGGCCGATGACTCCCAGCAGCAGCAAGCTGCACAGCGCCGCGCCAAGCATCTGCCGGCGCCCGGCGAACAGCTTGCGCTCGCGGAACGGTGCCTCGACGTAGTACAGCGACAGTGCCGCCAGGCCGATGCTCGCCGCCAGCAACCCCAGGCGTGCCGGCAGGCCCAGGGTTTCCAGTGCGTGGTACTGGACGAAGACGTACAGCGGCCAGTGCCAGAGGTACAGCGAATAGGAGATCAGACCGAACCAGACCAGCGGTTGCCAGCCCAGCAGGCGGCGAACCCAAGTGTCGCCGGTGCCGTTGGCCCAGATCAGCAGGGCGGTGCCAAGCACCGCCGGCAGCGCCGCGAGGCCGGGGAAAGGAGTGTCGCTGTCGTAGAAGAACACCGGCAGGAGAATCGCCGCTATCCCGAGGGTGGCCGCCAGTTGCAGGGACCATTGCGAATGACCGCGGCTACCGCCCGGCAGCAACGCCAGCGCGGCACCCGCCAGGAGTTCCCAGGCGCGCATCGGCAGGAGGAAGAAGGCACTGCCAGGTCGCTGGCTCACCGCCCAGACGCTGGCCGCCAGCGATAGCGCCAGGACCGCGAGGAGGATGGCGAGCCGCCAGCGCAGCAGACGCCCGGAGACCGCGGCCAGCAGTAGAGGGAAGAGAATGTAGAACTGCTCTTCCACCGACAACGACCAGGTATGCAATAGCGGCTTGAATTCGGACGCGGCGTCGAAATAGCCATCCTGCTTCCAGAACAGGATGTTCGAGGCGAACATCGTCTGGTAACGCACCGAACGACCCAATTGCTCGTAGTCCCGCGGCTCCATCAGGAACCAGCCGGCCGCCAGGCTGACGGCCATCATAACGAACAAAGCGGGGAGGATGCGTCGCGCCCGGCGAGCCCAGAAATCGACGAAGCTGAAACGCCCGGCCTGCCGATCGCGCCGGATGATCGAAGTGATCAGGTAGCCGGAAATCACCAGAAAGACATCGACGCCGACATACCCGCCGGTGAAACCGCCCAAGCCCAAGTGATAGAACACCACCGACAAGATGGCCAGTGCGCGCAATCCATCGATATCTCTTCGATAAGGCAGGCTCGACATCTATTTTTCTCCAGGCATGAAAAAAGGCGCTCCGGTCAAACCGGAGCGCCTTCTTCAATTCCCTGGAAGACTACTTCCGTTTCATCGAATCGAAGAACTCATCGTTGGTCTTGGTCTGCTTGAGCTTGTCGATGAGGAATTCGATCGCGGAGATCTCGTCCATCGGGTGCAGGATCTTGCGCAGGATCCACATGCGCTGGAGCTCGTCCTCGCTGGTCAGCAGCTCTTCGCGGCGGGTACCCGAACGGTTGATGTTGATGGCCGGGAACACGCGCTTCTCGGCGATCTTGCGATCCAATGGGAGTTCCATGTTGCCGGTACCCTTGAATTCCTCGTAGATCACCTCGTCCATCTTCGAGCCGGTTTCCACCAACGCCGTGGCGAGAATCGTAAGAGAACCGCCCTCTTCGATGTTCCGCGCGGCGCCGAAGAAGCGCTTCGGCTTCTCCAGGGCATGGGCGTCGACACCGCCGGTGAGCACCTTGCCGGAGCTGGGGATCACGGTGTTGTAGGCCCGCGCCAGACGGGTGATGGAGTCGAGCAGGATGACCACGTCCTTCTTGTGCTCGACCAGGCGCTTGGCCTTCTCGATCACCATCTCGGCGACCTGTACGTGACGGGTCGGCGGTTCGTCAAAGGTCGAGGCGACCACTTCGCCGCGCACGGTGCGCTGCATTTCGGTCACTTCCTCAGGGCGCTCGTCGATCAGCAGTACGATCAGGTGGCATTCGGGGTTGTTGCGGGTGATGTTGCTGGCGATGTTCTGCAGCATGATGGTCTTGCCCGCCTTCGGCGGCGCCACGATCAGGCCGCGCTGGCCCTTGCCGATCGGCGCGCAGAGGTCGATGACGCGGCCGGTCAGGTCTTCGGTGGAGCCGTTGCCGGCTTCCATCTTCATCCGCTCGTTGGGGAACAGCGGCGTCAGGTTCTCGAAGAGAATCTTGTTCTTCGCATTCTCCGGACGATCGAAGTTGATCGAGTCGACCTTGAGCAGGGCGAAGTAGCGTTCGCCCTCTTTCGGCGGCCGGATCTTGCCGATGATGGTGTCGCCCGTGCGCAGGTTGAAGCGCCGGATCTGGCTCGGCGAGACATAGATGTCGTCGGGGCCGGCCAGGTAGGAAGAGTCGGCGGAGCGCAGGAAGCCGAAGCCGTCCTGAAGAATCTCCAGCACGCCATCGCCGGAGATCTCTTCACCACTTTTCGCGTGCTTCTTCAGCAGGGCGAAGATGATGTCCTGCTTGCGCGAACGGGCCATGTTTTCCAGGCCCATGGCATCGGACATTTCCAGCAGTTCGGCAATCGGCTTTTGCTTGAGTTCGGTCAGATTCATAGGAAAGAGATAGGTACGCAGAAAGAGGAATTGGAGAAAGCGTCGAGCTTGGGAAAGCCGTGTCGCAAGGGGGCGACAGGAGCGCTAGAAAGTTCGAGTAGGAAGTGCGTCCGGGACGGCATGCAGAAGGCGACGGAAAAAACGTCGCGAACCCGAATTTAACACCGTGGCCGCATGGCGTCTATAGAAACGCAAAAAAAAGCCCCGCGAATCGCGGGGCTTTCCAGCGAGGCCTGGGCCCGGCTCAGATATTGGCGTCGAGGAAGGCCGCCAGCTGCGACTTGGACAGTGCGCCGACCTTGGTCGCCTCGACATTGCCGTCCTTGAACAGCATCAGGGTAGGGATGCCACGCACGCCGTACTTCGGCGGGGTGTCCTGGTTCTCGTCGATGTTCAGCTTGCAGACCTTCAGCTTGCCCTGATAGTCCCTGGCGACTTCGTCCAGCACCGGCGCGATCATCTTGCACGGACCGCACCACTCGGCCCAGTAGTCCACCAGCACAGGGCCGTCGGCCTTCAGCACGTCCTGCTCGAAGCTGGCATCAGTAACGTTGACGATATGTTCGCTCATGAAATCTCTCCGTAGTCGGACGCGAATTGAAACGCGAAAGTGCCGACCATCATATCCCGCCTTGACCCTCGCCGGAAGGCGCAGCCGATTGAGAGTCTCTATCGTTGGTCGGCTGATTCCCGATTGATCGGCTGCCGCATTGGCGACCCTCGCCCTATCGTGGCAGGATGGCGCAGTTTTCCAATGGACTTGCAAAGCATGCCGCAAAAACCTGCCGAGGCATTCCCGCTGATTGCCGCCCTGGACCTGGGTTCCAACAGTTTCCACCTCTGTCTGGCCAAGGCCAATATCCACGGCGAAGTCCGCATCCTCGAACGGCTGGGCGAGAAGGTCCAACTGGCCGCCGGCCTCGACGAGGAGCGCAATCTCAGCGAGGAGGCCACCCAGCGCGGCCTCGACTGCCTGCGCCGCTTCGCCCAGTTCATCAGCGGCATGCCCCAGGGTTCCGTACGCGTGGTCGCGACCAACGCCTTGCGCGAGGCGCGCAACCGCAGCGATTTCATCCGTCGCGCGGAAGAGGTTCTCGGCCATCCCGTGGAAGTCATCTCCGGCCGCGAGGAAGCCCGCCTGATCTACCTCGGCGTCGCCAACAGCATGCCCGACAGCGGCGGTCGCCGGCTGGTCAGCGATATCGGCGGCGGCAGCACCGAGTTCATCATCGGCCAGGGTTTCGAGTCCGAGCTGCGGGAAAGCCTGCAGATGGGTTGCGTCAGCTACACCCAACGCTACTTCCGCGACGGTAAGATCACCCCGGCCCGCTACGCCCAGGCGTACACCGCCGCACGCCTGGAACTGATGGGCATCGAGAACAGCCTGCGGCGCCTCGGCTGGCAACAGGCGGTCGGCGCCTCCGGCACCATCCGCGCAGTGGCGCTGGCGATCAAGGCCGGCGGCCACGGCAACGGCGAGATCAGCCCGGACGGACTGGCCTGGCTGAAGCGCAAGGTGCTCAAGCTCGGCGACGTGGAGAAGCTCGATCTGGAAGGGATCAAGCCGGACCGCCGGACCATCTTCCCGGCCGGACTGGCCATTCTCGAAGCGATCTTCGACGCGCTGGAACTGGAGCAGATGGTTCACTCCGAGGGCGCCCTGCGCGAAGGCGTTCTCTACGACCTGGTCGGCCGTCACCAGCACGAGGACGTGCGCGAACGCACCATCAGCTCGCTGATGCAGCGCTACCACGTCGATCCGGAGCAGGCTTCGCGGGTGGAGGCCAAGGCCCTCAAGGTGCTTGCCGAAGTCGGCGACGCCTGGGAGCTGAACGGCGAACTGCACCGCGACCTGCTGAGCTGGGGCGCACGGGTCCACGAGATCGGCCTGGACATCGCCCATTACCACTACCACAAGCACGGCGCCTACCTGATCGAGCACTCCGACCTGGCTGGCTTCTCGCGCCAGGACCAGCAGATGCTGTCGCTACTGGTACGCGGCCACCGCCGCAACATTCCGGCGGACAAGCTGGCGGAGTTCGCCGAGGAAGGCGACAAGCTGGTACGCCTGTGCATCGTGCTGCGCTTCGCGATCCTCTTCCACCACATTCGCGGCACCCAGGAAATGCCCTCGGTGCGCCTGAAGGCAGAGCCCAAGAGCCTTTCGGTGACCTTCCCCGAGGGCTGGCTGGAAGCCAACCCGCTGACCCAGGCCGACTTCGCCCAGGAAGCCGAATGGCTCAAGCGAGTCGGCTACAGCCTCAACGTGCGGTAAGCACTGGCGCGGCCAGCTTCTCCAGCAGGGTCGCCTGGGTATTGCGGGGGTTCTGGTTACCGGTGGGGCTGAGCCGCTGGTAGCTACCGTCGGCCTGCAACACCCAGGCCTGGGTGTTGTCGGTCAGATACGTTTCCAGTTCCTTCTTGACCCGCTGCACCAGCTTCTTGCCTTCCACCGGGAAGCAGGTCTCGACGCGCATGTCGAGGTTGCGCTCCATCCAGTCGGCGCTGGATAGATAGAGCTTCTCGTCGCCGCCGTTGAGGAAGTAGTAGATGCGGCTGTGCTCGAGGAAGCGTCCGATGATCGAGCGCACGTGGATATTGTGCGAGACCCCCGGGATGCCTGGCCGCAGGCAGCACATGCCACGCACCACCAGGTCGATCCTGACCCCGGCCTGGCTGGCCTTGTACAGGGCGCGGATGACCTTCGGATCGGTCAGCGAGTTGACCTTGGCCATGATGTGCGCCGGCTGGCCGAGCGCCGCCTGGGCCGCCTCGCGGTTGATCATTTCCAGCAGGTTCTTCTTCAGGGTGAACGGCGCATGCAACAGCTTCTTCATGCGCAGCGTCTTGCCCATCCCGATCAGTTGGTTGAACAGCTTGTGCAGGTCCTCGCAGAGCGCCACGTCGGCGGTCAGCAGGCTGTAGTCGGTGTACAGGCGAGCGTTGCCGGCATGGTAGTTGCCGGTGCCCAGGTGCGCGTAGCGGCGCAGTTCGCCGTCCTCGCGACGGAGGATCAGCATCATCTTGGCGTGGGTCTTGAAGCCGACCACGCCGTAGATCACTACCGCGCCGGCCTGTTGCAGGCGGCTGGCCAGTTGCAGGTTGGACTCTTCGTCGAAGCGGGCGCGCAGCTCGATCACCGCGGTGACCTCCTTGCCGTTGCGTGCCGCCTCGACCAGGGCGTCGACGATCTCAGAGTTGGCACCGCTGCGGTACAGGGTCTGCTTGATCGCCAGCACGTTCGGATCCTTGGCGGCCTGGCGCAGCAGGTCGATCACCGGGGTGAAGGACTCGAACGGGTGCATCAGCAACACGTCGAGCTTGCTGAGGACGTTGAAGAGGTTTTCCTTCTTCTGCAAAAGACGCGGGATCGCCGGGGTGAAGGGCGGGTACTGCAGCTCCGGATGGCTTTCCAGGCCGGTGACGCTGAACAGGCGGGTCAGGTTGACCGGGCCGCTGACCTTGTACAACTCGCTTTCGGACAGGCCGAACTGCTTGAGCAGGTAGTTGGTCAGGTTCTGCGGGCAGGTATCCACCACCTCCAGGCGTACCGCATCCCCGTAGCGACGCGAGAACAGCTCGCCGCGCAGCGCGCGGGCCAGGTCCTCGACATCCTCGGTGTCCACCGACAGGTCGGCGTTGCGGGTCAGGCGGAACTGGTAGCAGCCCTTCACCTTCATGCCGGGGAACAGGTCGTCGGCGTGGGCGTGGATCATCGACGACAGGAACACGTAGTTGTCGCCCTCGCCGCCAACGTCTTCCGGCAGCCTGATGATCCGTGGCAGCAGGCGCGGCGCCGGGATGATCGCCAGGCCGGAGTCGCGGCCGAAGGCATCCATCCCCTCCAGCTCGACGATGAAGTTGAGGCTCTTGTTCACCAGCAGCGGGAACGGGTGGGTCGGGTCGAGGCCGATCGGGGTGATGATCGGCGCGATCTCGTCGCGGAAGAAGCGCCGCACCCAGGTCTTGATCTTCAGCGTCCAGTGACGCCGGCGGATGAAGCGGATCTGGTGCTTGGCCAGCTCCGGCAACAGGGTCTCGTTGAGGATCCGGTACTGCCGCGATACCTGCTCGTGGACCAGCTCGCTGATCCGCGCCAGGGCCTGGTGCGGCAGCAGGCCGTCGGCGCCGGCCTGCTCGCGGGCGAAGGTGATCTGCTTCTTCAGGCCGGCGATGCGGATCTCGAAGAATTCGTCGAGGTTGCTCGAGAAGATGAGGAGGAACTTCAGCCGCTCCAGGAGCGGGTAGGACTCGTCCAGCGCCTGTTCGAGCACGCGGATGTTGAACTGCAACTGGGAGAGCTCGCGATGAATGTACAGGCTGCTGTCATCCACGCTGGGAACCACCGCAGGTGGCGTTTCCACCGGGATCGTTTCGGCCATCTTCACTTCTGCTTCGCTTTCCACGTTCGCCACTACGGTTTCGTCGGCGGCGATACGTTCGATCTCATCAAGTCCTTGCTGCGTATTCATTCATCTTCCCGAGGGGGTCAACGCCCCCGTCTTAATTGTTCTGCGGCCTGCTTGGCGAAGTAGGTCAGAATGCCATCGGCGCCGGCACGTTTGAAGGCGGTAAGGGATTCGAGGATCACCGATTCGGCCAGCCAGCCGTTCTGGATGGCGCCCATGTGCATCGCATACTCGCCGCTGACCTGGTAGACAAAGGTCGGGGCGCGGAATTCATCCTTCACCCGACGCACGATGTCGAGGTAGGGCATGCCCGGCTTGACCATCACCATGTCGGCGCCTTCGGCCAGGTCGGCGGCCACTTCGTGAAGTGCCTCGTCGCTGTTCGCCGGATCCATCTGGTAGGTGGCCTTGTTGCCCTTGCCGAGGTTCGAAGCCGAGCCGACCGCATCGCGGAACGGACCGTAGTAGGCGCTGGCGTACTTGGCCGAGTAGGCCATGATCCGCACATTGGTGTGACCGGCAGACTCCAGGGCCTCGCGGATCGCACCGATGCGACCGTCCATCATGTCCGAGGGCGCTACCACCTGGGCGCCGGCCTCGGCGTGGGACAGCGCCTGCCGTACCAGCACGTCGATGCTGACGTCGTTGAGGACGTAACCATCGTCATCCAGGATGCCGTCCTGGCCATGGGTGGTGAACGGGTCGAGCGCCACGTCGGTGATGATGCCCAGCTCCGGAAAGCGCTCGCGCAGGGCGCGGGTGGCGCGCTGGGCGATGCCTTCCGGGTTGTATGCCTCGGCGGCGTCCAGGGACTTCTTCTCCACCGGGGTCACCGGGAACAGCGCCAGCGCCGGAATGCCCAGGGCCACCCACTCTTCCGCCTCGATCAGCAACTGGTCGATGGACAGGCGCTCGACGCCGGGCATCGACGGAATGCTTTCACGCTGGTTGACCCCATCGAGGACGAACACCGGCAGGATCAGGTCGTCGACGGTGAGGACATTCTCGCGGACCAGGCGGCGGGAGAAGTCATCGCGGCGATTGCGCCGCAGGCGGGTGTAGGGATAGGCGCGGTTGGCGGGAGTGAAGCTCACGGTTTTACTCCAGGGCCCAGATAACGGGCACAGTGTGACAGTTATAGTCCCTGATTATGACGGATTGGCAACAAGCGACGACAGTGACTCAAGGTCGCGGCATCCTGCCGCACCGCCAATCATCGCAAAAAGCCAGCGGCAAAGGCCATTCATTGCACAATCAATGACCTGAGCCGTGACGATCGCGCTTTCCCCACGCCCTCAACCGAGTTAGGCTGCGCGTTCATTTCGCTTCGCTGCCCCGATGATGCTCCAACAATTCCTGCAGGACTTCGGCTATTTCGCCCTTTTTCTCGGTACTTTCTTCGAGGGCGAAACCATTCTCGTGCTGGCCGGGTTCCTTGCCTTCCGCGGCTACATGCAGCTGGATACCGTGATTCTCACCGCCTTCCTCGGCAGCTACGCCGGTGACCAACTCTGGTACTTCCTCGGACGCCGCCACGGCCGCCGGTTGCTGGCGCGCAAGCCGCGCTGGCAGAAGCTCGGCGACAAGGCGCTGGACCATGTGCGCCGCCATCCTGACCTGTGGGTGCTGAGTTTCCGCTTCGTCTACGGCCTGCGTACGGTGATGCCGGTGGCCATCGGCCTGTCCGGCTATCCACCGGCCCGCTATCTTCTTCTCAATGGCATCGGCGCCATCGTCTGGGCCGCTGCGCTGGGCTCCGCCGCCTACTATTTCGGCAGCGTACTGGAAGGCATGCTCGGCAACATCAAGAAATACGAACTCATGGTCCTCGGCGGCCTGATCGTGCTGGGCCTGCTGCTCTGGCTATGGCGGCGTTTCAAGACACCGCGCGGCAACGGCGCGGGCGGCAACGCCGACAAATCCGAGTGAACCCGCGCCGGCGCGACTGAACAGCCGGCCCCTTCGCACACTCCAACTCCTTGTACCCTCCGCTCCGGCTGGCCGCCGGGGCCGGCGGCTCGCTATGCTTGCGCGATACCGACCCCGGCCAGGCCCGTCCGGTCCGGATCCTGCGTTCCCAAGGAGTAAGCCTCATGCACAAGAAAGTTGCCGTCATCCTCTCCGGTTGTGGCGTCTACGATGGCGCGGAAATCCACGAAAGCGTGATCACCCTGCTCCGCCTCAGCCAGCGTGGCGCCGAGGCACAATGCTTCGCGCCGAACATCGCCCAGCACCATGTGGTCAACCACCTGACCGGCGAGGAAATGCCGGAAAGCCGCAATGTCCTGGTCGAGTCCGCGCGTATCGCCCGCGGCGAAGTCAAGGACCTGCGCGAAGCCCGCGCCGAGGACTACGACGCGCTGATCGTGCCCGGTGGCTTCGGCGCTGCGAAGAACCTCAGCGACTTTGCCATCAACGGCGCGCAATGCCAGGTGCAGCCGGACGTGCTGGCGCTGGCCAAGGCTTTCGCCGAAGCCGGCAAGCCAGTCGGGCTGATCTGCATCGCTCCGGCGATGGCGGCGAAGATCTACGGCGCCGGCGTCCAATGCACCATCGGCAACGACGCCGACACCGCCGACGCGCTGAAGCAGATGGGTGCCGAGCACATCGACGCGCCGGTGGACGAGATCGTCGAAGACAGCGCGCGCAAGCTGGTGACCACCCCGGCCTACATGCTCGCCCAGTCGATAGCCGAAGCCGCTTCCGGGATCAACAAGCTGGTCGACCGGGTGCTCGAACTGGTGGACCAGGACAAGGCCTGATCGGCCAAGCACGAGGGCGGTCGCGCCGCCGCCCTTTTCAAATCCGTGCCGCTACACCAGCGTGCGTCTCGAAACCATCGAATCGAGACGCCGCGATGAGCGAAACGCCCTCCTCCGCCCTGCCTGACGACGTCCACCAACTGGTGGCGGATTTCTTCCAGCGCATCCCCTTCAACCGCATGCTCGGCATCCGCGTGGTGAGCCTCGGCCGCGAGCGGGTAGTCCTCGACCTGCCGATGAAGGACGAACTGATCGGCAACTTCGTTCAGGGCATTCTCCACGGCGGGGTGATCTCCAGCCTGCTCGACGTCACCGGCGGAGCGATGGCCCTGATCGGCGCCCTCGAACGGCATCGCGAACTGCCAGGCCACGAGCGCATGGCGCGGCTGTCGAAGCTCGGCACCATCGACTTGCGCGTCGACTACCTGCGCCCGGGACGCGGCCGGACGTTCACCGCCCATGCGGTGCCGCTTCGCTCGGGCAACAAGGTCGCAGTGGTGCGCTCGGAACTGCATAGCGACGACGGCACGCTGGTCGCCGTCGGTACCGGTACCTATCTGTGCGGCTGACTCGCGCGTAGATCGGCTTCCCGCTGCAGGCGGGTGAGCAGGCGGTCCAGGGCGTTGGCGAACGCCTGGCGGTCACGCTCAGCGTAGGGCGCCTGGCCGCCGCCCATCTGCCCCTGGTCACGCAGGTCGGCCATCAGGTTGCGCATGGCCAGCTTATCGCCCATGTTCCGCGCGTCGAACTCGCGGCCGCGAGGATCGAGGGCGGCAACCTGTTTCTTGATCAGCCGATCGGCCAGCGGTACGTCGCTGCAAATCGCCAGGTCGCCCGGCTCGGCCTGCTCCACCAGGTAATCGTCAGCCGCATCCATCCCGCTTTCCACCACCACCAGACGCACGCAGGCGAACGGCGGCTTGACCTGCGGCTGGCCGGCGACCATCCAGACTTCCAGCTTGCGCTTGAGGGCGAACTTGCAGACCAGTTCCTTGGCCGCCTTGGGGCAGGCGTCGGCATCGATCCAGATACGCATGAACGGACTTCCGTAGAAATGACGACGGCCAGTATCGCACTGGCCGTCGTGGTTGCGCGAACCCGCTCAGTCGGCCGCGTTGGCCGCCGCACGCCGGCGCTCGACGATCCGGCTACGTCCGTAGAGCAGCGCGATGGCCACCAGCGCCATGGCCTGGGCCGACAGCGAATAGGCGTCGGCCTTGATCCCCAGCCAGTCGAAGTCGAAGAACGGCACCGGACGGGTGCCGATCACCCCGGCTTCCTGCAAGGCGATGACGCCATGTCCGGCGAACACCACCGAGAGCGCACAGAGCAACGCCGCGTTGATGCTGAAGAACAACCCCAGCGGCAGTTTCGCCGAGCCACGCAGGATCACCCAGGCCAGGCCGATCAGCAGGACCACGGCGGTCGCCGCGCCGCCGATCACGGCATTGTGCCCGGCCGGTCCGGCCTGCAACCAGAGGGTTTCGTAGAACAGGATGACCTCGAACAACTCGCGGTAGACCGAGAAGAACGCCAGCACTGCGAAGCCGAAGCGTCCACCACCGCCCACCAGGCTGCTGCGGATGTAGTCCTGCCAGGCTGCCGCGTGGCGGCGGTCGTGCATCCAGACGCCGAGCCAGAGCACCATCACGCAGGCGAACAGAGAGGTGAAGCCCTCCATCAGCTCGCGCTGGGCACCGCCGATATCGATCACATAGGCGGCCAACGCCCAGGTGGCGAAGCCGGCGACGAAGGCCAGCCCCCAGCCGACGTGCACGCCACGCACGGCACTTTCCTGCCCGGTATTGCGCAGGAAGGCGAGGATGGCGGCAAGCACCAGGATTGCCTCTACCCCTTCGCGCAACAGGATCAACAAGGCGGAAACGAAACTGATGGAGAAACTCAGCGAGTCGCCGCCAAGCTGCTTGGCGGCCTCTGCCAGCTTGCCCTTGGCCAGCTCCAGCTGTTGCGCCACCTGGGTTTCCGGGAGGCCATCGCGCAACGCCTGGCGGTAGGCCATCAGCTGCTTCTCGGTGGAGCGGCGCAAATCGGCGTCGACGTTGTCCAGCGAGCTTTCCACCAGCTCGAAGCCTTCCAGGTAGGCCGCCACCGACAGGTCGTAGGCCTGGTCGCGGTCGCCTTCGCGATAGACCGCGAAGCTCTTGTCCAGGGTGGCGGCGGTATAGTCGATCAACTGCCCAGGACCGCGCTGCTCCAGCGGCGGATGCGCACGCAGGGCGCGGAAGCTCTCCGCAGCGGCCTCGCCGTCGTACTCGGCGACTTCGGCCGGAGTCTGCGTGGCCAGGGTCGCCAGCGGGTAGGCATGGGCCTTGTCCGGCTGCGCACTGCGGGCGCTCAGGCCGGCCACATAGCTGGCCAGATCCCAGCGCTGGCGTTCGTCGAGCTGGTCGGCGAACGCCGGCATGTCGGTGCCCGCCACGCCCAGGCCGATGACGTTACGCAGGTCGTAGAGGCTCAGGTGGTCGAGGCGCTGGCGATCGGTGAGGTTCGCTGGCGGCGGTTCCAGGCCGATGCCGGCGGGGCCGTCGCCCTTGCCCGCATCGCCATGGCAGATCGCGCACTGCTGGGCATAGATCGGCGCCGCGCGGCTCGGGTCGGGGGTGATCGCGGGGGTCTGCACCACCTGGTAGATATCCGCCACCCGTGCCTCGAGGTTGCGCGCCTGGAGGGCCACGTCCCTTCCCGGCAAGCGCTGCTCGATGGCCTGGCGCAGGCTGGCGACGCCCCTCTCCAGCTCGGCGCGCTCGGGGCGCATCGGCAGGGTCAGGACCAATGCCTGCAGGTTGCCGACGAACTCCACCTGTTCCTGGTATTCGCTGGGGTCGACGATCTTGCCGTCAGCCACGGTCGGCGGATAGTCGGCCGCCAGGTAACTCAACAGATGCAAGGCTTGGGAGGGGTCGACGGCCGTGTCGGCAAGAGCTCCAAGGCTGAACGCGCAGACCAGCGGCAGCAGCCACAGCAGGATTTTCGGAGGGTGCATGGCGAAGACGAAGTGAGAATGGAAGAGATTAAATTGTCCCTTCGCCTTCCCGCCCATGCAAGAAATACTCTGCAACAATCACGCCCATCAGCGTGTCGGGCGGCTCAGAGCGGCGCTCGGCGTACCGTCGCCAGCAGCCCCGCGGCACCGACGAACAGGCTGGCGAAGGTACGGTTCACCAGCTTCTGCTGGCGCGGCGAACGCAGTACCCGTAGCACGCGCGCAGCCAGCCCGGTGTAGCCGGCCATGACGATCAGGTCGACGACGATCATGGTGCCGCCCATGATCAGGTATTGCGCCAGCAGCGGCTGGTGCGGGTCGATGAACTGCGGCAGCACCGCGAGCATGAAGATCACCGCCTTGGGATTGCTGGCGTTGACCAGGAAACCACGCAGCACCAGGGTCAACGGTCGCCCCAGAGGCCGTTCGCCATCGGTGCTCAAGGCCTGTGGCGGCGCCTGCCACTGGCGCACCGCCAGGTACACCAGGTAGGCCACGCCGAACCACTTGATCAGGCTGAAAGCCAGTGCCGAGGTCGCCAGCAACGCACCGACGCCGGCGGCGACAATGGCGATCTGCAGGGCCAGGCCGATCTGCAGGCCCAGCGCGTTCCAGTAGCCTCGCGCAAAGCCGTACTGCAACCCGCAGGACATCGAGGCGATGGCTCCGGCGCCCGGCGACAGGCTGATGGCCCAGCAGGCGAGGAAGAAGGCGAACCAGGTACTGACGAGCATTGCACACCTCGGAAAGCGAACGCGGCTGGCGGCGGGAACGAAAAAGCCAGTGTGCACCAAGGCGGAGCAGCCGCACAGGTTTTCCGACCACGCGCCTCGCCCAACCTTTGCGGGCGCAACCTGGCGGACAGAAAAAACCCGGCAGATGCCGGGCTTTCCCGAGGATACGCGCTCAGCCATGTTGGGCAGACCACCGCGATGCGGCTATTCGCCCTGGCCCCGAACGCTCTCAGTCCGGCGAACCCTTGCGCAGCTTCACCGGCTCTTCGCCGCGCTTGCGCGCCAGGGCTCCGCGCAAGCGGATGTTCAGCGCCTCCACCGCCAGGGAGAAGGCCATGGCGAAGTAGACGTAGCCTTTCGGCACGTGCACTTCGAAGGACTCGGCCACCAGCACGGTGCCGACCACGATGAGGAACGACAGGGCGAGCATCTTCAGCGAGGGGTGTTTCTCGATGAAGTCGCTGATGGTGCCTGCCGCCAGCATCATCACGCCGACCGAGATGACGATCGCCGCGACCATCACCGGCACGTTCTGCACCAGACCGACGGCGGTGATCACCGAGTCCAGGGAGAAGATGATGTCGATGATCGCGATCTGGACGATGATGCCCATGAAGCCGTGGACCTTGCCGCCGCTCTTCTGCTCTTCTTCCGCGCCTTCCAGGCTGTGGTAGATCTCCATGGTGCTCTTGAACAGCAGGAACAGGCCGCCGAAGAAGAGGATCAGGTCACGCCCGGAGATGCCCTGGCCGAACAGGTGGAACAGGTCGGTGGTCAGGCGCATGACCCAGGTGATCGAGAGCAACAGCAGGATCCGCGTGCCCATGGCCAGGGCCAGGCCGAAGAAGCGCGCCTTCGGTTGCTGGGCCGGCGGCAGGCGCCCGACCAGGATCGAGATGAAGATGATGTTGTCGATGCCGAGGACGATTTCCAGGGCGGTCAGGGTCAGGAACGCGACCCAGATTTCAGGACTGGCGAGCCATTCCATAGATGGTTATTTCCCGTTTTTTGTTGGAGTTGAAAAACCTGGCCCACGCCAGCGACGCACGGCTTTCTGGAAGAACAGGCTGTTGGGAACCTGCAGCAGCGGGCCCGGCGAGCCATCCTCGAGGGTTTCTTCCAGTGTCGTATACAAGAGATTGATGGCAACCACGCGTCCGGTGACGCCCGGTTTGTCGGCGCTATCGATCAGCTCCACGCGGTCGCCGATGCGGAACGGCCCGACGGTGAAGATCAGCAACGCACAGAACAGGTTGGAGAGCACGCTCCAGATGGCGAAGAAGGCTACCGCCGCCACCGCGGCGAAACCGGTCAGCGCGGTCCACAGCACTTCGGCGGACACGCCCAGGCGCTCCAGCACCATGATCAGTGCGCTGACCATGATCAGCCAGCGCAGGCCCCCACGCAGCGGCAGGAGCAGCTCCGGCGGCACCGGATAACGCTCCCCGATACGGGTCACCGTGCGTCGGACCAGGCGCTGTAGCAGCCAGGCGACCAGCAGGATGAGCAGGATCTGCATCGCCACCACCAGCGGCCCGCTCCAGGTCTGCGTCAACACCTGCAAGTCTTCCATCACTCACTGGCCTCTAGTTCTTTCTGCAGGGCTTCGAGGGTTTCCAGGGCCTCCAGCCAACGTTCCTCCAGCTCGCCTTCGCGAACCTTCAGGCTCGATTGTTCGGACAGCAACTCGCGCAATTCGTCCTTTCGCGATACGTCGTACAGGGCGCTGTCGCCCAGCCGCGCCTCGATAGCGGCTAGCTTTTCGTGCAGGCCGCCGAGTTCGCGCTCCAGCTTGTCGGCCTCGCGCTTGTGCGGCGCCAGCTGCTGGCGCAGCGCGGCCGCTGCCTGGCGCTGGGCGCGCTTGTCGGTGCGTTCGGTCGGCGCACCCGGCGCGGTCTCGGCCTGCGGCGCCTTGCGCGCGCGATAGTCGACCAGCCAACGGGCGTAATCGTCGAGATCGCCATCGAACGGCACCACGCGCCCATCGGCGACCAGGAGGAATTCATCGGTGGTGCTTTTGAGCAGGTGCCGGTCGTGGGAAACCACCAGGACCGCCCCGGAAAACTCCTGTAGAGCCATGGTCAAGGCCAGGCGCATTTCCAGGTCGAGGTGGTTGGTCGGCTCGTCGAGCAGCAGCAGGTTGGGCTTCTGCCAGGCGATCAGCGCCAGGGCCAGGCGCGCTTTCTCGCCACCGGAGAAGTTCAATACCGGCTCGTCCACCCGAACGCCGCGGAAGTCGAAGCCGCCGAGGAAGTCCTTGAGGGTCTGTTCGCGCTCGCCGGGGGCGATACGCTGCAGATGTAGCAACGGGCTGGCCTGTGGATCCAGCGAATCGAGCTGGTGCTGGGCGAAGTACCCGATGGCCAGGTTCTCGCCGCGCAGCAGGCGGCCGCCCAGCTCGGGCAGGTCCCCGGCCAGGGTCTTGATCAGCGTCGACTTGCCGGCGCCGTTGGGACCGAGCAGGCCGATCCGCGCACCGGGCACCAGTTGCAGCTTGACCTTCTCCAGCACCGCCTTGTCGCCATAGCCGAGACGGCCTTCGCCGAGATCCAGCAACGGCCGGGAGATCTTGTCCGACTCGCGGAAACTGAAATTGAACGGCGAATCGACATGTGCCGGCGCCAGTTCCTCTAGACGCTCCAGCGCCTTGATCCGGCTCTGCGCCTGGCGCGCCTTGGTGGCCTTGGCCTTGAAGCGGGCGATGAAGCTTTCCATGTGCGCACGCTGCGCCTGCTGTTTCTCGTAGGCCTGCTGTTGCTGAGCCAGCCGCTCGGCGCGGGTCCGCTCGAAAGCGGAATAGCCGCCGCGGTAGAGGGTCAGCTTGCGGTTTTCCAGATGCACCACGTGGTCCACCACCGCATCGAGGAAGTCGCGGTCGTGGGAGATCAGCACCAGAGTGCCGGGATAACCCTTGAGCCACTCTTCCAGCCAGAGGATGGCGTCCAGGTCGAGGTGGTTGGTCGGTTCGTCGAGCAACAGCAGGTCGGACGGGCACATCAGCGCCTGCGCCAGGTTCAGGCGCATCCTCCAACCACCGGAGAAATCACCGACCCGGCGCTCCATCTGCTCGCTGCTGAAGCCGAGCCCGGCCAGCAGCTTGCGCGCCCGTGCATCGGCGGTATAACCGTCGGCGTTGTCCAGCTCGGTATGCAGGCGCGCCAGGGCAGAACCGTCGTGCGCCGCTTCGGCGACGGCCAGCGCCGCCTGGATCTCGCGCAGGCGACTGTCGCCGTCGAGCACGTAATCCACCGCCAGGCGATCCAGGGTATCGACCTCCTGGCGCATGTGCGCGATGCGCCAGTCGGCGGGCAACAGGCAGTCGCCGGCATCCTGCCCGAGCTGGCCGCGCAACAGCGCGAACAAGCTGGACTTGCCAGCGCCATTGGCCCCGATGAGACCGGCTTTCTGGCCGGCGTGCAGGGTCAGTTCAGCAGCTTCCAGGAGGCGCTGCGGCCCGCGCTGTAGCGTAAGATTGAGGAGTCGGATCATGGCGGCGGAGTTTATCAGTTTCGCCCTTGCGGAGCGTGAGGCTGTATGACTGGAAATGTCTGGAAATTCGCGGTGGACGTCTATGCCCGGCCGGGCGTGGAAACGGCTTGCCTCGCGCTTCAGGAGCAAGGTGCGGACGTCTGCCTGTTGCTGGTCGCCGCCTGGCTTGGCAGGCGCGGTGTGAGCTGCTCGAAAGAACGCGCCCAGATCCTGGAGAACGCCGCGCGTCCCTGGCGCGAAACGGTCATCGAACCCCTGCGCAGATTGCGTTGCGCCTGGCGCGAAGCGGCAACCCACGACGCCTGCCTGGCCGAACTCCGCGAGGAAATGAAGGCCCAGGAACTACGAGCGGAACGGGAACACCTGCAACGCCTGGCCGACCTGGCCACAGCCTGGCTGGAGGGCCAGGAAGCGAATCGCAGTGCGGATGCCTGGCTGCAAGCCTGCAGCCGGGACATCTGCACGGAAGCAGAGCGCCGGGCTTTGCTGGTGCTTGGCTCGGCGGCTTTGCAGACAGCGCCTTAGGAGGCGCTGGTCGGGGCGGCGCCGTTACTGCCCGCGGCAGGCGTTGCCGAAGCAGCGCTGGAGGCGGCTGCCGGGGCGCTGGGAGTCGCCGCAGGCTTCGCAGCAGGAGCGGTGGCGGGCTTGGCTGCGGCAGGTTTCGCGGCTACGGGTTTCGCCGCAGGCTTGGCCGCCGGTTTCGCCGCAGGCTTCGCAGCCGGCTTGGCTGCAGGCTTCGCGGCCGCGGGTTTCGCCACAGGCTTGGCCGCCGGTTTCGCCGCAGGCTTCGCAGCTGGCTTGGCTGCGGGCTTCGCGGCTGCGGTTTTCGCCGCGGGCTTGGCCGTCGGTTTCGCGACAGGCTTCGCCGCCGGCTTGGCGGCGGGCTTCGCGGCTGCGGTTTTCGCCGCAGGCTTGGCCGCCGGTTTCGCCACAGGCTTCGCCGCCGGCTTGGCTGCGGGCTTCGCGGCTGCGGTTTTCGCCGCGGGCTTGGCCGCCGGTTTCGCAGCAGGCTTCGCCGTCGGCTTGGCTGCGGGCTTCGCCGCCGCGGTTTTCGCCGCAGGCTTGGCCGCCGGTTTCGCAGCAGGCTTCGCAGCCGGCTTGGCCGCAGGCTTCGCCGCTACGGTTTTCACCGCAGGCTTGGCTGCCGCCTTCGCAGCAGGTTTGGTCGCGGGTTTCGCCTTGCGGCTCTCCAGAGCCTTGCCAGCGGCTTCCTTCACCTTGCCGACACCCTGCGCCAGCTTGAGGCTTTCCTGTACGTCACGCTTGAGGCCGACGATGTAGGTACGGGTGTCCGCCTGCCGGGCCTTCAGGGTATCCAACGCCTCTTCCAGGTCGCTGATGGTCTCGCGCGCCTTGGCCTGTGCCTTGGTCTTGCCGGCCTTGGCAGCATCCTGCAGCTTGGTGCGAGCCTTGTGCAGTTTTTCCTGGGCTTTGCCACGTTGCTTTTCAAGTTTGGCCAGGAGCTTTTCCGAATCGACCAGCGCTTGTTTGCACGCACCTTCCAGGTGCTCGACAAGGCTGTGGGAAAGTTGCTGCAACAGGTGCAAGGGGGTGGTGACGGGCTTCTTGTTGGCCGACATGACGTGCCTCCAGGCGGACGTGGTTGCGCCCATACTAGACCCGCACACCCCCTCTCGCCAACGGGTTCGATGTGCTACAAGCGACGTGCGCCAGGATTGCCCGCCGATTCGTTTGGAGAAACCGCATGCCGCGCCGCCTTTTCATCGGTCTTTTTCTACTGCCGCTGCCGCTTTTCGCCGCGCCTCCCAAGGACGAACTGGCCTATGCCGTAGGCGCCCGCCTGGGCATGCGCCTACAGCAGGAAATGCCCGGCCTAGAGCTATCCGAGCTACTTCTCGGACTGCGCCAGGCCTATCGCGGCGAGGCACTTGAAATCCCCCCCGAACGCATCGAACAACTTCTGCTGCAACACGAGAACGCCACGACGGAAACACCGCGGACCACACCCGCCGAGGCCCGCTTCCTGGCCAACGAAAAAGCCCGCTTCGGCGTCCGCGAATTGACCGGCGGCGTCCTCGTCAGCGAATTACGTCGTGGCCAAGGTAACGGCATCGGCGCGGCAACCCAGGTACACGTCCGTTACCGCGGCCTGCTTGCCGACGGTCAAGTGTTCGACCAGAGCGAAAGCGCCGAGTGGTTCGCCCTGGACAGTGTGATAGAGGGATGGCGCACAGCGTTGCGAGCGATGCCTGTCGGCGCGCGCTGGCGAGTGGTGATTCCTTCGGCGCAAGCCTATGGCCACGAAGGCGCTGGCGACCTGATCCCGCCCGACGCTCCGCTGGTCTTCGAGATCGACCTGCTGGGCTTCCGCTGAAATGCAAAAACGGCGCTCTCCCGCATGGAGACGCGCCGTTTCGTAACGACTCGCCGGTGAATCAGACCGGTACTGCCGAACCCTCTGCGCCGCTCTGGCTGTGGGCGTTGTGCAGGACTTCGATGAGGCAGTCCTCCAGCTCGAAGCGTTCGTGCAACTGTTGCCGCAGGACCTTCAGCTCCGCGATGAGGCAGGCTCCTTCACGGCAATCGCCGTTGTCGCAGCGGTCGTTGAAGTTCAGCGCGGATTCGGTGATGGCTTCCAGCCGGGGGAAGATCTGCTTGGCCAGCTCCAGGCCGCGCTGATCGCCGAAGGCCTTGCCTTCCGCCGTCAGTTGCTCGTAGACCTCGAAGTGTCCGGCAGATACGTAGTCCAGCAGCAATTGGCAGAAATGCTGGAGTTCTTCGGCGTTGGGCGCCGGTGCCTGAATACCGCTCAGGGCATCGAAGGCCTGCACCAGTTGCTGGCGCTCATGCAGCCAGCGATCGATCAGTTGGTGCACACCCCCCCACCGCTCTTGGGCATTACGGCAGCTTTCGAGCATGTTGTCCTCGCTTCCCTCTTCGGACGTCCCGGAGAATCATCGTCCGCTCCGAGACGCATTGCTGACGCACTCTCTGCGCTCTGTGGGAGAACGCCTGTGCAAGGGGCGGACTCCGGCGCTATGGAAAGCCAGATTATGCCCCCGGGATGACCCCATCAAGACGCCCGTACAGAAAAATTCATACGGATGTTTGATCGGTATCCCGCATCCGCTCTGGTTTTCGCCAAATCGATACGGCCGACGCTCGAGAGCTGACGAAAGACCACGCGACAGCCCGCATCAGGCACGTCGGAGGAACTGCACGATGGAGAAGCCGAGATAGGCAACGAACGCCAGCAGGCTCCATTCCGGAATGCTCAGGGTGAATAGCGTCCAGCTCACCTGGGCACAATCCGCGGTGCCATGCAGGACCAGGCGGATCACTTCCTGGAAGGGAAGCGCCTGCATCATGTAGTCGAGGCTGGGCAGGCAGGCCGGCAGTTGGTCCAGCGGAACGGTCTGCAACCATACCTGGCGGGCGGCCGTGGCCCCGCCGCCGAGAGCGAGCAGGAACACCAGCACGGAGTAGATACGCCGCCCACGCAGGCCGGGCCCCTGGATCGCGCCAGCAAGGCAGGTCAGGCCGATCAGGATGAAGAAGATCCGCTGCACGACGCACAGCGGGCAGGCCTCCAGGCCAACCACATGTTCCAGGTACAGCGCCCCGCCCATGATGGCGACGCAGGCCAGGAACGCGAGAAGGAAAAGCTGACGGGGGCTGGCCAGGGGCATGGCGGATCCACAGGTACACAGGGGAAAGGCCGCCTACGGTAGTGGAAAGCCTCCGGCAGTTTCAAGCCGCAAGGCAGCTCTGCGGCAAGGCATCCCGAATCATGCCGGGCACCCGCGACAAGCCGCCACAGTCCTGCCGATGGAGCCGAACGGGGAACGCCGGGTGGCGTTCCCCATGCTCAAATGCCCGCCACCACCACGGGCAGCCCCGGAGTACGCCGATCGAGCAGGACCAGGCCCTCCTGGAACAACTGGTTGCTGCGCTCGACCTCGCCGAGCTGCGCCAGCAGGCGTCCCAGCTCGGCGCAGGTCTCGGCACTGCGCTGGAAGCTCAGGCTGGCCTCCAGGTATTCCCGGGCCTTGCCCCAGAGCTTGTTGATCAGGCACAGGCGCCCCAGGGTCAGCAGCAGGCCGGGATCGTTCGGATGTTCCTTGAGCCAACCTTCCGCGGCCTGCAATTGCTTGCCCGGATCGCGCCCGCGCACCTGCCCGTAGAGTTGCACCAGGGTCGCGTCGAAGCCTTGCTTGAGCGCATGGCGGAGGACTTCTTCAGCCTCTTCCTCGGCGCCCAGGCGAAGCAGTTGGGCGGCATAGCCCGCGACGATCGCCGGGTCTGCACGCAGCGCCGAAGGCACGTTCTGCCAGCGCTGGGTCAGCGGCTGCAACGCCGTCTCGCCCTCGTTCAGTCCACGCTCGCCGGCTTCCTGCAAGGAAGCCACCCAGGCACGGCGTTCGAGGTCGCGCAGTTCGGAATCCTTCAGCACACGCTCCTTGCGCAGCTCCGGCAGCAGGACGCAAAGGGCCTGCCAGTCGTGCTGGGTGACGTACAGCTGCTGCATCAGCCGCAATACCGTGCGGTGCTGCGGCTGGAGCCCGTGCAGCTCTTCGAGGGTATTGCGTGCCTGCGGGTAGTCGCCGCGATTGATCAGCAGTTGCGCACGGGTCAGGCCGACCAGCAATTGGGCATCCGGCTCGCGCTCGCGAGCCCGGTTCAGCAGGTCGTCGGCCTCGTCGTAGCGCTCGAGTTCGTTGGCGGCCCGCGCCGCGCCGAGGTAATGCATCAGCGGCCGCTCGCCCATCTCCGCAGCCCGCCGCAAATGACGCAGCGCCTGCGGCCAGTTGCCTTCGCCGAGATCGCGCAGGCCGCTGTGCTCGGCCATCTGCACGCGACGCCGGCGGTTGTAGCGCGACCAGGGGTTGACCACCCGCCCCGAGCTGCCGAGCAGGCGCAGGACCAGGCGCACCAGCACCACCAGCAGCCAGACCGCCGCCAGCAGGGCGAGGAACGACCACAGGCTGGATTCGTAACGGAAGCTCTTGTAGGCGATCAGCACATAGCCGGCCTGCTCGGAGATCGCCAGCCCAACCAGCGTGGCGACCAGCACCACCGCCAGAACCAGGAGGTAGATGCGTCTCATGGACGGCCCTCCGTGGCCGGAGCCGCCTGCGCCTCGGGCACCAGGTTGCCGGCGGCCTCGCGGCGCGACACGTAGGACTGCAGGGCGCTCAGGGCCGGTGCGAGGTCAGGGACCTGCACGGTGACCGGCTGCTTCGCCAACTCATCGATACGCAACTTCAACGCGCGGCTGTCGGCCAGCTCTACGTTGAAATAGCCGTCCAGCACGTCCTGGGCCTGCTTCAGCGCCTGCTCGTAGACTTCCTGCTTGCCATTCAGCGCCGCCCACTGGGCTTGCTCCAGGGCCAGGCCGATGGTCAGGCGCACCTGCGCCAATTGCTCGCCGGCCAGCAGCGGACGAATGTCCTGGCCGGCATTGAAGTCGATGCGGATGTAGCGCGAGATCTTCTCCCACCACAGCTCCCAGGTGCTGTTGCCGTCGCCCCAGGCGACATTGCTGGCACCGCTTTCGCCTTCCTTGAAGGTCGGCGTGAGCGGTTGCAACTGGTTGACCTGCTCGCGCAACGCCGCCAGTTGCACGAACAGCCCGGTACGGTCCGGCTCCGGCAACGCACGCAGGGCCTCGAGGCTGGCCGCCAGCTTGGCGCGGGCGGCATAGGCGCCGGGATCGTTCTGCGCGCGCAGGATGTCATCGGCGCCCTGCACCAGCTCGGTGGCGCTACCCACGTCCTGCAAGGCGGACAGGCGCAGGCTGGCCAGGCGCAGCAGGTGTTCGGCCTCGGCCAGTCGCCATTGCTGGCGGCTCTGGCCGAGGACCTTCTTCAGTTGCTCGCTGAGATGCTGCTGGTCGCCCTGCAGCTCCACCACAAGGCGTCGCCGGGCCTCCAGTTCGTCCGCGGTAGGCAAAGCGTCCAGGCGGGCAGCCAGTTGCTGGTTGCGCTGGGCCAGGGATTCGGTCTTGCCACGGGCATCTTCCAGCTGCGCCAGCTGGTCACGCTCGGTGCCCTGCAACTGCTGGACCTGCCAGAAGCTCCAGCCACCCGCGCCGAGTCCCGCCACGCCAACCAGCAGGGCGAGCAACGCCAGGCCGGTGGCGGTACCGGAACGCCTGGATGCATCGGGTGCAACGGGAGAAGGGGTGGAAGTGGAAGTTCTTGCGTCGTCTTGGGGAGTGACTGCTTCGCTCACAGGTCCATCCTTTGGTCAAGAAAGTTCTAGGCGGCGCTCGTCAGGGCCGCCAGTAAGGCCGGCGCGCTCGCGCCCCGGCAATCAATCACCCGTTGCGCACCCAGTTCGCGCGCCATCTCGGCGACCCGCGGGCTGGGTACGAACAGCGGCAACCGGCCTATCTCGGGCCAATCGGCTGCCGCCAACTGATACAGATTTTGCAAACCCTGTCCACTGCTGACCACCAGGCCGTTCAGGCGTTCCGCCCGCACCCTTGCCAGCAGCTCTCCGGCCGGATAGTCCGGAGCCCGGCGCCGGTAGAGTGGCAGGTAGTCCACCTGCACGCCTTGGCCGCGCAGGCGCTCGGCGAGGAATTCTCGGCCACCTTCGCCGCGCATGATCAGCACTTTCGGATCGTGCACGCGCAGGGAATCCTGGAACGCCGGCAGCGCCAGCAACGCTTCGCTGTCGTCGCCCTGTTCAGGGTAGGTTACGTCGAGGCCGTAGGCCTCGAGGATCGCCGCGGTCGCCGCGCCGACGCTGCACCAGGTCTGCTGCGGCGGCTGCGGCCAGTAGCGGTCGAGCCGCTCCAGCCCCAGGCGCGCCGCCGGCTTGCTGACCACCACCACCGCGCAGTAGCGGTCCAGGTCGAGCATCAGCGTACGCTGCTCCGGGGTTTCTTCCAGCGGATCGATCGCCAACAGCGGCAGGCTGCTGCTATGGACGCCCGCCTCGCCGAGGCTGGCGGCCAGGGCCGCGCACTCCTCGTCGGGGCGCGTCAGCAGGAGCCGCCAGCCGCTCACGGATGTCCGGCCTCGCCGTAGACGGCTTCGAGAATCGCTTCGGCGCCCTGCTCCAGCAGGTCCTCGGCCACCCGCACGCCCAGCGCCTCGGCTTCCGCCAGTGGCGCCCGCCCCTCGGCGCGCAGCAACTGGGTGCCATCAGGCTGGCCGACCAGGCCGCGCAGCCACAGTTGGTCGCCCTCGCGGATGGCGTAGCAGGCGATCGGCACCTGGCAACCGCCGTTGAGCCGCTTGTTCAGCGCGCGCTCGGCAGTGACCCGCAGAGCCGTGTCGGTATGGTGCAAGGGTTCCAGCAAGGCATGCAGGTCGCTGTCGGCCGTACGGCATTCGATGCCGACGGCGCCTTGTCCGCCGGCGGGCAGGCTGTCGTCGACACTGATCGAAGAGCGGATGCGCGACTCGAAGCCGAGGCGGATCAGGCCGGCGGCGGCGAGGATGATCGCGTCGTATTCGCCGGCATCCAGCTTGGCCAGGCGGGTATTGACGTTGCCCCGCAGGAAACGGATCTGCAGGTCCGGCCGGCGCGCCAGCAGCTGCGCCTGGCGGCGCAGGCTGGAGGTGCCGACCACGCTGCCGGCTGGCAGTTGCTCGAGGCTGGCGTAGGTGTTCGAGACGAAAGCGTCACGCGGGTCTTCGCGCTCGCAGATGGTGTAGAGGCCGAGCCCCTCGGGAAAGTCCATCGGCACGTCCTTCATCGAATGCACCGCGATGTCGGCGGCGCCTTCGAGCAGGGCGGTTTCCAGTTCCTTGACGAACAGGCCCTTGCCGCCGATCTTCGCCAGCGGTGCGTCGAGCAGCTTGTCGCCGCGACTGGTCATCGGCAGCAGGGTGACGGTCAAGCCGGGATGCGCCTGTTCCAGGCGCGCCTTGACGTATTCGGCCTGCCACAAGGCGAGGGCGCTCTGGCGAGTGGCGATGCGGATTTCGCGGGACGACATGGGATATTCCGTGCACAGGGATGCGCCCATGATAACAGTTCGAACCCGAGTGCGCGGACGCTGGGCCCGATAGCCGCACCCGGGTCGCTGGCGAACCGCCGACCGCCGTCAGAGCTGATGCATCAGACGCCTGACCCCGGCCACGTGCCGCCGGCTGACGGTCAGCGCATCGCCGTCGAGGCCTTTCAGGTAGAGCTGGAAATGCCCCAGCGGCGTACGCTGCAGGCGTTCGATCCGTTCGCGGGCGACCAGCGCGTTGCGGTGGATGCGCACGAAGCGCTCGCCGAACTCGTCTTCCAGCGCCTTCAACGGCTCGTCCAGCAGCACCTCGCCCTGCGCATGGCGCAAGGTCACGTACTTGTGGTCGGCAATGAAGAAGATCACCTCTTCCAGCGGGATCAGCTCGATCCCCTTGCGGGTCCGTGCACTGATGTGGCTGCGCGGACCGCTGCCGCCGGAGGCCGGGGGCTTGGTCAGCGCGGCCAGTTGCACGCGGTTCGGTCGCGAGGCTTTCTTCAACGCCTCGGCCAGGTCTTCGCTGCGCACCGGCTTGACCAGGTAGCCCACGGCGCTGACCTGGAAGGCTTCCAGGGCGAATTCGTCATGGGCCGTGCAGAAGATCACAGCCGGCGGCGCTTCCCGCTCGCAGAGTCTGGCCGCGACCTGGAGGCCGTCCAGACCGGGCATGCGGATATCCAGCAGGACGATATCGGGCTTGAGGCTGTCGATCAGCGTCAGCGCTTCTTCGCCATTGCTGGCCGAGGGCTCGAGGACGCGATAGCCGTCCAGTTGCCCTACCAATCGGGCCAGGCGCTCTCGCGCCAGAGGTTCGTCATCGACAATCAGGACATTCATAAGCTCAGGCTTCCTGCATGAGTCGCGCACATGGATAGCGTAGACAGGTGTAGTGCCGTCCGTCACGGCGCTCGACGCTGAGACTCGCTTTAGGCCCGAAAAGTGCCCCAAGTCGTGCATCGATATTGTGTAACGCCTGTCGCGTGCCTTTCGACGGGGGCGACTCGAGCGCCTCGTCGTAGGGGTTGCTCACACATAGCTGGAACACTCCTTCACGATAAACCGCCTCGACCTGCACCAGGCCACCTTCGACCCGCGGCTGGATGCCATAGATAAGCGCATTTTCCAGCAGCGGCTGCAAGGTCAGTTGGGGGATCGGCAGGTTGGCCGGCACCCCGTGCACCTGCCAGTCCAGTTGCAGGCGATCGCCAAGACGATACTGCTCAATGGAAAGATAGCGCCTTGCCAGCGCCAGTTCCTCCTCCCAGGAAACTAAAGTGCCGGGCTTCGCCAGGCTGGCCCGGAACAGGTCGGACAGGTCCAGCACCGCATGCTCGGCCTTCAGCGGGTCCAGCTCGATCAGGCTGGCGATGCTGTTCAGGCTGTTGAACAGGAAGTGCGGGCGAATCCGCGCCTGCAGCGATTCCAGGCGCGCCTGCAACTCGGCCTGCTGCTGCCGGCGCCACTGGCTCTGCAGGTAAAAGTAGCGCAGCACCAGGGCGGACATGATCAGCGCGATCAGCGCGTGCCGCAGATACAGATTGACCTCGCCGGCACGCGTCAGTTCTCCGCCCAGCTGATAGTGCTCGGCGACCGCCGTGCAGCCCAGGGTGAGGGCCACCACCAACAGGCAGCAGGCACTCCCCGCCAGCGCCACCGGCAGGCGTGCGAGCAATGGCCGCAGGCGGCAGAACAGCGCCGCCGAGAGCAGTACGATCCACTGCACGAACAGCGACGCCAGGGCCAGGCGCACCCAGTTGAAGCTCGGCGTCATCGGCTCCGCCAGCACCAGCACGAGCACCAGCAGCTCCGCCAGCAGCACCAGGGTGAACAGGGCTTCGGCTTCGCAGAGCTCGGGAATGAAGAAGTCGTCTTGGACGGCCGGCCGGGTCGAGCAGCCGGGCTTGAATCGGATAGGCATCGACAGAGTTTCCGCAAGGCCCGTGGCGCCCGCAAGACAGCCGCGGGCGTACGGGCGAAATAAAGCACCGAAATGCCATCTGCCGCAAAAAACCGCGAAACAGCGCTCGTTCCGGCTTCGTCGACGAGCCGCCGGTTTTTCCTCCCGGCCTGCTATCATCGTCGCACTTTGCCCGTCACGCAGGCCACGCGGCCTGTCCGTTTCTTGTTGCAGCGAGAGATACCATGAGCGTAGAGAAGACCAACCAGTCCTGGGGCGGCCGCTTCAGCGAGCCCGTCGACGCCTTCGTCGCCCGTTTCACCGCCTCCGTCGACTTCGACAAGCGTCTCTACCGCCACGACATCATGGGTTCCATCGCCCACGCCACGATGCTGGCCAAGGTCGGCGTGCTGAGCGACGCCGAGCGCGATGCGATCGTCGACGGCCTGCAACAGATCCAGGCGGAAATCGAAGCCGGCAGCTTCGACTGGCGCGTCGACCTGGAAGACGTGCACATGAACATCGAGGCGCGCCTGACCGACCGCATCGGCGTCACCGGCAAGAAGCTCCACACCGGCCGCTCGCGCAACGACCAGGTGGCCACCGACATCCGCCTCTGGCTACGCGACGAGATCGACACCATCCTCGCCGAGATCACCCGCCTGCAGGAGGGCCTGCTGGGCCTGGCCGAAGCGGAAGCCGACACCATCATGCCCGGTTTCACCCACCTGCAGACCGCCCAGCCGGTGACCTTCGGCCACCACCTGCTGGCCTGGTTCGAGATGCTCAGCCGCGACTACGAGCGCCTGGTCGACTGCCGCAAGCGGGTCAACCGCATGCCGCTCGGCTCGGCGGCCCTGGCCGGCACCACCTACCCGATCCAGCGCGAGATCACCTGCCAGTTGCTGGGCTTCGACGCGGTTGGCGGTAACTCCCTGGACGGCGTCTCCGACCGCGACTTCGCCATCGAATTCTGCGCCACCGCCAGCCTGGCGATGATGCACCTGTCGCGCTTCTCGGAAGAGCTGGTGCTGTGGACCAGCGCGCAGTTCCAGTTCATCGACCTGCCCGACCGCTTCTGCACCGGCTCCTCGATCATGCCGCAGAAGAAGAACCCCGACGTGCCGGAGCTGGTACGCGGCAAGTCCGGCCGGGTGTTCGGCGCCCTCACCGGCTTGCTGACCCTGATGAAGGGCCAACCGCTGGCCTACAACAAGGACAACCAGGAAGACAAGGAACCGCTGTTCGACGCCGCCGATACCCTGCACGACAGCCTGCGCGCCTTCGCCGACATGGTCCCGGCGATCCGGCCCCGGCGCGAGATCATGCGCGAGGCGGCACGCCGCGGTTTCTCCACCGCCACCGACCTGGCGGACTACCTGGTGCGCAAGGGCCTGCCGTTCCGCGACTGCCACGAGATCGTCGGCCACGCAGTGAAGTACGGCGTAGACAGCGGCAAGGACCTCGCCGAGATGAGCCTCGACGAACTGCGCCGCTTCAGCGAGCAGATCGACGCCGACGTCTTCGACGTGCTGACCCTGGAAGGCTCGGTCAACGCCCGCGACCATATCGGCGGCACCGCGCCGAACCAGGTCCGTGCCGCCGTCGCCCGCGGCAGAAAACTGCTGGCACAGCGCTGAAGTCGCGCCCAGTGCCCGGCAGATCTCCCTGTCCTACCCGAGACTTGATCACACGGCGGGACAGGAACGCCCTTGTAGATCGACAGCCACTCTAGTGAAAGTCCTTCTTCGCTAACCGGTCGCAATGGCGGAATAACTCAGCATCAGTGCTCATCATTGAAATCATCGGCCCTGGGCGTGGCAAAAATGCCCTTGGCTTCCTGGCGCCGGTAATAGGCTTCGATGCTTAGCCCGGGATCGATGCGCGCCCTGACGATGCAGGGCTGCTGTTGCCAGGGATACTCATGCAGGCGTCGGTCCAGCTCCTTGCGCTCCTTGGCTGGCCAGCCCTGGTAGGTGCGCTGGCGCCAGTAATGGGGATCGCGTCCGGTATGCCGATCATGCTCGGCGGTGACCGGATCCAAGGGGCGGCTCGGCTCCAGGACCGGCAGGTCGGGCAACGGCTGGGTCACGTCCATGTAGCGTTGCAGGCAGTCCCAGAAGGCCAGGGCATTGACCTTGTCGAGACCGAGGGAGTGGACGCGGGTGGCCAGACAGACCTTGTTGTCGGTATAGCGGTGATGCAACCAGAGCGCATAGTCGTGGCTGCCGTAGCCACTGGGCAGCAATTGCAGCACCGGATCGAACTCGTCGAAGGGAGCGACGAACAGGCGGCGGAAGCGACGCTTGAAGCGGAGCATGCCGTCCAGGCGATTGAATTCACTGCCATCTTGCTTGAAGACTTTGCTGTAGAGCCAAAGGATGGCGCTGAAGCCGACTGCACCCATAAAATAAGTAGCTACGCCTATCCAAATTGCTATTTGCAAACCATTGGTTCCAAATATTGTTCCATACTGGTACAAAGCCAATGGGATTGAGAATAAAAAACCCGAAATCTGAATAACGTGAAGATACTTTTTATTCGAAAGAAAGGTGACCATGGATATTACTGAAACAGCCACCACAAAGAATGAGCAAACCAAGGTGTAGAGTTGCTGCATGTCCCTCCTCCACTCTCCGGTGGCTTCTCCCATTATGCCAACCCCCAAAGCAATCCATACAAAAAAATAGCACAGCATCCTAAGCGTGAATATTATATAAGGAATTCTGCTGGAATTCTGAAACTGCCAACGCATAGAGTTGCAATATGCCTTAGCACCTCCAACCTCTGACTTATCCTCAGTCCCGATCGAAAGCTGCCCTACAATCTCCATTTCCGGATCTAGATTGGCGTAGTTCCCAAAGGCAAGATGGGTGTCAAAAATACCATTACGGTTAGACTCCTCCTTCCACCTTGGCGGCGGTAAAGAGTCGTTGACTTCACTGCGATAAGCACTGGCTGAGTACGTGGCATCCATGTGTACGGTCATACGTTGAACTCACTGTTCTCTATCAACCAATAAGGTGGCGCAGCATGTGGGCCCAAGTCATCCGGGGGAAGGTACCGATTGGCGGATGTGAATGCACTCCAACTCTTCGCGCTGGGTTGAGGCAGGACAAGCCGCTCCTCAGGCTGGTCGGCATTGAGTTCGAACTGTGCGCTGATCTTCAAACCCTGGGTCATGCGCATGCTATAGCGGGCCCGAGGAGACAACTGCGGAATCGGCAGGCTGGCCGGCAGCACGTAGAGCACGCTGGCAGCATCCAACGGCAAGGCTTCGAGCTTGGCGGGGCCCGCGGGGACCCGATGGTAGCGCTTGACGCCGAACAGGGTGCCCGGATCGATCGGCAAGCTGCTGAGAAACTCCTGGGCCACCAGGCGGAACGCCTTCTGGCCATTCTCGAACATGGCCAGGAGCGGGGAACTCAGCACCACGGCCCAATCGTTTGCCTCCAGCGCCTGCAACTTGGGGTCGATGCAGGATAGCGCAGTGCGGCTGACCGCTTGGCGATCCCGTTCCGCTTCCTGCAAGACAGAACGATGCGCCGCCGGCGCCAATTTGCGCCAGTCTTCCAGGCGATGGACAAAGACCCGCGGATGGCCGAGGACTCCCAGCAATTGGCGATAGGCCGTTTGCGGGTCTTTCAGATGGGCGAAGCGCTGGTCCTGGCCCATCAGCGAATCGAGCAGGCCAGCCTCGGCGAATTGCCGGCCGAAGGGGCCTTTCTTGACGATGGTTTCCGCATCGCTGTCAGTCAGTAGATTAGCGACCACAGTGCCTCCGATCGCCAAAACCGCACCAGCCAGCAAAGCATAAGGGTTTACTATCCATCCTAGGACGTAGGCACCCCACAGGCCCCCACCCACTGCGGCCACACCGTAGGCCGCAGCCGCATCGCTATCTCCCTGCCTCAAAGCTCGGTAGCCATCCCATACACTGATGCCTGCACCGAATAGTGTGGCTGCGCCACCAAGCCCACGTAGCAACCCTAACTTAGGGCTGCCTGTTTGAACTTCTAGATTCCTGGCCCATCGAGGGGATATTTGGGCTACCGATATACGTGGGGTTTCTAGATACTTTGCAGTAGATGGTCCGAAAAGCAGCTTTGCATGGCTTCCTCCAGCGGCTGTTAAATCGATTACTGCACCGACAGCCCCGATCGTCCCTCTGTGCTTTTCTCCACTGTCTACAAAGCCACTGTATGCCTGCACCTGCACATTCAAGTTATAAATCGCAAACCCCAGCATCATCGTCGGCACGATGCGAGTGTTCTCCATCACCTGGGTCAACGTGCCTAACTGCGTACGGAATTTCGTGTAGGCAAGCAGGTCCGGGTGATCCTTGGGTACCGCCACCACCATGACGTTGCGCAGGTTGGCGCGACTCATGCCGGTGTCGCGGGGACTGGTGCCGGCCAGGGGATTGCCGGCACCGTCCTGAACGATGGCGCGCCGATAGCTCTTGCGCCTCAGCTCCTGGCGCTCGACCTCGGTCAGACCGTTGCGCAGGCCGGCTCCGCGCACGCCGACGACAACCATGTCGAGCGGCACCTGACTGTCGGGCAGCAGGCGGATACCTTTCATCTTCACCGAGAGGGCGCTCAGAGTATTGAAGGTCGGTGCGAACAAGCGGTCGAGCTGGATCTGGGTGGCGCCCTGGGACAGCCGGCCGAGTTGCTCGACTACGCTGGCGCCGAACACGTCCAGCAGGTCGCCGAGGAAGTAGGCGAGGCTCTTGCCGGCGCTGGGCTGGTCGACCTCGCCCAGCAGACTGGCTCCCAGCATCAGCGTGCTGAGGCCCATTGCATCGGGGTCCGGCGTCCGCGGGCTATCGCGCAGCGCCTGCAGGCGCCGAACCGGCTCGGGAAGTTGTCCTTCGTCCTTGGCCAGGAGCATGGCGCCAAGCGGGTGGCTTGCCTGCAGAACCGTGCTGACCACCCGCTCGACATGTGCCGCCAGCGCCCGGTAGGCGGTACCGCTGTACAGTGCGTCGCAGCGGTCGGGAAGCTGGTTCAGCGCAGCCAGTGCCTCGCTCATCAGGCTGTAGGGCTCCAGCAGGGCTTCGTCGCACTGGTGGGTCCAGTCCTGCAACACCGGGTGCAAGGGGCCTTCCAGCAGGGCAACCAGATGCTCGACCTGCTGCGTCAGGTGGATTCGGCAAGACTGTCGCTCCTCGGCGAAGATCGCCTCGTCCAGTTCGGCCTGATCGACCTCGCCCCTGAGCTTGGCGAGCGGGCCGTCGAGCATGTTGCTCAGCACCTGTGCATAGCGTCCGTTGGGACGGTGCGGCAGCAGTGCATTGAGGCTGCGCAAGTAGGCGGCGCAGTGGCGCGCCTGCGCCGCAGCGTGGCGCAAGGCGAACAGCGAGTCGTCGAGCATCAGCCCGATGAGGTTGGGATGGCCACGCAGCTTGAGGGTTTCCAGTACGTCCTCTCCGGCTTCCAGAGTAGGTAGCGCAGAGGGCGGAGCCTGCTTCAGCAGGGGCGCCAATTCCTGCTGGCGTCGCTGCAACTGGCACACCAGCGACTCTTCGCGAAAGGCGGCGAACTCAGGTGTGAATTCCGCCGGGTCTTCCAGCGCGCTCTCGACGTTGAAGTCGCGAGGTCGCAAACCCTGGGCGTGATGATCAATGACCAGCGCGGGTTGATGGATGGAGGCTTTCCAGTGCTGGTTGGCCACCGAGGCGTTCCAAGCGGACGCCATCTGCTGGCAGCGCCGGTTGACCCGCTGCGGGTCCTCCTCCAGCCAGTCGATGTACGACCAAGGCCAGGGAGTTTCGCTATAGGCCATGGTGTAGCGTGGGATCACGAACTGCCCCTTGACCAGCACCGGCACCAGGATCAGCGCTTGTGTCTTGCCTACGGCCGGACGCTTGTCCGCACGCTGGCTGCGCCCCTGCAGGAGATCGACTTCGAACAGGTTGCCCTTGCCATCACATTCCAGTTCGCGCCACAACTTGCCGTCCTGGAACAGGTAGATCCGTCCCGCCCGCGGTAGCGCGCCGGCGGGCAGCTGGTCGCCATAACCGGCCTTGCCCAGCGTTGGCAGGCGGACCAGCGGCATCACAGCCAGGAAGGTGTTCTGCTGGATACGCTCGTGCTCCTCATGACCGAGCATATCGCTGGCCACCGGAATCTGCAGGATACCGCCGTCCTGTCGCTCGACGTTCAATGCCAGTCGTGCACGCCGATCGTTCTGGTAGGCGGTGCGCTTGCGCACGCCTTCGTCGATACTCTGGTCCTGGAATCCGCTCATGCCTCGCTCTCCGGTGGCAACAGTACGACCTGGCTTCCTTGCGCCGGGTCTCCCCAGACATCGACGATCAATTGTTCCGGCCCCTTCCGCTCGGGACGGCTACGCGCCGGGTTGTCCAGTACCTGGCCCGCTGTCGCCGCATCCGCGTCGAGCGGCGGCCCCGGCAACAGCGGCGCCGCGCCGCTGCCGTTGCCCGGGCTGCCGCCGGAGTTGACCCGGACGTTGGCCCCGGAGAGGGTCACGCCGCTGGCGTCGAGCTTGAGGAAGCTGCCGCCGCCCTTGAGGGTCAGTTCGGCGCCGGCCTCCAGCACCACCTTCAGACCGCTGCTCAGGTGGATCTCCTGGCCGGCCTCGACGAACTGGCCGCTGGCGATCTTCAGGTGCTGGTCGTTGGCTACGGTGAGGTGGTCGCTGGCGCGGACCTCCACCTTGCGCTCGGCGTGGGTGGTGCGGTGTTCCTCGGCCTTGAACTCGCTGTAGCTGTTCGCCTGCACGGTGTCGTGGCGTTGGTGACCGACGCGGATCTTCTGGTCGTGCTTGATGTTTTCGTCCCAGTCGCGCTGGGCATGGACGAAGATCTGCTCCTGGCCCTTGCGGTCCTCGATGCGCAGCTCGTTGTAGCCACCGCCGCCAGGGCTGCTGAGGCTCTTGAAGACGCTGCGGGTCTTGTGCCCCGGCAGTTCGTAGGGCACCGGATGTTCCCTGTGAAACAGGCAGCCGGTGACCAGCGGCTGGTCGGGATCGCCTTCGAGGAAGGTCACCAGCACCTCCATGCCGACCCGCGGGATGGCGATGGCACCGTAGTTCCTTCCCGCCCAGCCGGAGGCAACGCGTAACCAGCAACTGCTGCTGTCGTCGGCCTGGCCCTCGCGATCCCAGTGGAATTGCACCTTCACCCGACCGTAGCGATCGCAGTGGATTTCCTCGCCCTTCGGGCCGGTCACCACCGCGCTCTGCGTGCCGAGGATGCGCGGCTTCGGCGGCGTCGGTGGGGGACGGAAGAACGCCTCCCAGGGCGTGGCCTGGAAGCGGTTGCGGTAACCCTGCCGGAAGTCGTCCGGGCTCGCCGAGGCATCGGAGACGATGCTTTCCTCCAGCACCTGAGGCTGCCGCCCCTCGTGAATCACCTCGGTGAGCAGCCAGAGGTCGTTCCAGCCCGCCTGGGGATGGGCGGCCAGCGGCAGGAAGTGGCCGCTGAGCAGCAACGATTGGTCGCTGCGGCCCTCGGCCAGGCGGTAGTCGCTGCGCTGCCGTTCGAGGGCACGCCTGGCCAGGTGCTTGCCGCGCTCGCGGTCGACGAAGCGACCGGGATAGTCGTAGTCCTCGAGGTCCGGCCGGGCTTCGCCGCGGGCGGCGCTTTCCAGCGTCAGGCGCGGTTTCTCGAAGTCGTAGTCGCGGCGGGTGACGCGGCTGGTGCGGGTTTCCAGGCGTACGCCGAAGCGCTTGACCGCCGGCCGGTCGGCGACCAGGCCGGAGTCCTGCTGGTAGGCCACCGGCGCGAGCCGCGGGAACACCGTCTGGTCGTCGCCGAACACCAGCAGGTGCGCCGTGGCGCTGTGCTGGAAATGAAAGTGGATGCCCTCCTCGCAGCACAGGCGCTGGACGAACTGCAGGTCGCTCTCGTCGTACTGCACGCAGTATTCGCGCTCGGGGTAGCGGGTGCCGAGCTGGAAGCGGTAGGCGTCGGCGAGGATGCCGTGTTCCTCCAGCACCCGGCCGACGATCTGCGGCACCGTGAGGTGCTGGAAGATGCGCTGGTTGGTGCGCTGGGCGAGGTAGGCCAGTTGCGGGACGAGGGTGATGCGGTAGCGGGTCAGGCGCTTGCCCGAGTCGCCCTGTCCGGCGCTGCGCACCAGGCCGTGGATACCGTTGCCGGCGGGCCCGAGGGTAAGGAAGGCGGGTTTGTGCAGCAGGCTTTCGAGGTCCGGCACGGGGCGTTCGCCGACCAGCTCCAGGTCGAAGGCGAACGGCTGGCTGATGGCTTCGCGGCCGCTGAAGGAAAGCACCTGCAGGTCGAGGGCGAGGCCGTCGATGGCGAGGCTGAAGTGGGTCTGGTTGGCTGCTGCGAACATCCGTTGTCCCTCACTGGCGCAGGCGACCGATTCGATTGTCCTGCCTGGCGCGGGCGAGACAAGGGCGCGCAGGCTCGATCGGAAGCTGCCTACAACAAACAAAGCGGCATCGACCCGGCGCGGGCTTTCCTGACCACGGCGCTATGGGTCATCGAGGGCACGACGGCCAGCAAGGCTGGCCGCGTGCGGCGGTCGCGGCTCAGCCGGCGACCGGGGAGCGCCAGTCGTCGGAGCCGGAGGTGCCGGAGACTTCGTGGGTCCAGGTGATCTTGCGGTAGGTGAAGTGCACGTCTTCCAGGTGGGTGAAGTGGGCGTTGCCCGGGTCCTGGCAGTTGTGCATGTAGTCCTTGATGTCGACGATGATCGCGTCTTCCAGGACGGTGGTGTAGTAGTGCTCCTGGGTGCCGGCGGCGGAGGTGCGGTACCACTGGATCTCGACCTTGGTCAGGCGCTCGCCGGAGGTCAGGGCGGCCAGCAGCAGCGGCGAGGCCTTGTCGAAGACCTTGGTGATGACCACCGGCTTGTGCACGCGCTGGCCGGTCGGCTGGCCGGACTGCGGGTCGCGCGGGATGATCACTTCGTGGTTGAAGCCCTGGACCATCACCTGGTCCTCGTGGCCTTCCTGGTAGGTGTTGCCGACCGAATCCTCGGTGAAGGCGCCGGCGGTGATCAGGCCCTGCTTGGTGCCGGTGATGGACATATAGGCGGGGGTTGCCATGGATGCATTCCTTGTCAGTGGTAGCCGGGACGACATGTCCTGGTGCGGCAGCTACCCAACAAGCTTCGTGCCAATAAAATATTTACCTTTTAAATCAAATTCTTGAAGAATCTCCCGGCCCGCACGAACACTTTCCCCTGGGTTTACCCCGAAAAAGTGAGCAAGTTGTTGCACAGTGCTATGCAAGAACTTGCTCACTTCATCGAAGACCCCGTCAGGCCTTGGCCCCAGCGTGGTATCCACAGCTTTTCCCGAAGTTATCCAGCAAAAAGTTGCACACCTGCCGAGTGCCTCAGAGCCAGTTCTTGAACTTGAACCAGAGGTACGGAAGGATCGCCGATACCACCATCATCCCCAGCGCCATCGGATAGCCGATGGACCAGTCCAGCTCGGGCATGTCCTTGAAGTTCATGCCGTAGACGGTGCCCACCAGGGTCGGCGGCAGGAACAGTACGGCGGCGATGGAGAACACCTTGATGATGCTGTTCTGCTCGATGTTGATCAGGCCAAGGGTCGCGTCGAGGAGGAAGTTGATCTCGGTGGACATCTTCGCCAGGTACTCGTCCAGCGAGCGCACATCGCGCTCCACGGTCTTCGCCAGCACCTTGGCCGGCTCGGAAAGCCAGCCGTTGCAACCCTGGCGGAAATAGCTGTTCATCCGATTGATGCTGAGCAGGCTGTCGTTGAGCTTGGACAGCAGCGAGCTGCTGCGCCCGAGGTGCTTGATGATCTGCTGCAGGTCGGTCTTCGGCTTGCGGGTCTGGGCGGTGGACTCGGCGAAGATCTCCCGCGACATGCTGCTCAGTTGCCCCTGTACGGCCTCCAACACGTCGGCGATGCGGTCCACCAGGCTGTCCATCATCAGGGCGAACAACTGGGTGCTGCTGCGGTTGGCGTCGAGCTGGCGGATGCAGCGGTTCTCGAACTCGCGGAACGAACGCAGGTCGGCGTAGCGCACGGTAATCAGCCATTTCTCGCTGAGGACGAAGGTCACTTCCTCTGTGCTCGGCCGGTGCTCGGTGATCCCGCCGACCACCGAAGTGGTCATGTAGAGGACGTTGCCGTCCTCGTAGAAGCGCGACGAATCCTCGATCTCGGCCATCTCCTCGCGGGTCGGGATGTTCACCTGCAGGTGGGATTCGAGCAGGCGCTCCTCTTCGGGGGTCGGGTGATGCAGGTCGATCCACAGGGTGCCCGGCGGCAACCCCCGCTGGGCATCGTCGTGCTGGCGTCGCTCCAGGCGGTCGCCGGAAAGGATGTAATAGGTGATCATGTCGGGTATCGCTACCTTCGCGGCCATCCGTTGGCCAAGCAGGGTGGACAACTTCCCGCCGCCGCACAAGCGGTACTTTGCGCCAGAACGAGGAACGCCCGATGAGCGAACAGGACGACAACCAGGAAGACGGCTTCGCCGAGGAAAAACTGATCCAGGCCATCGAGAACCAGATCGAAAGCGAGAATCCGCCGGCGGCGCGCGCCGTGTTCAACAAGCTGACCCTGGTCGGCTACGAGCGCGACGAGGCACTGGGCATGATGGCCTACGTGCTGGCCCACGAGATCAACGCCATGCTCGCCGCCGACCGCGCTTTCGACAGCGCCGGCTACGAGCATGCGCTGCGTGCCCTGCCGACGTTGCCGGACGACGAATGAGCGGAGCCGGGCCGACTGGTGCCGGCGAATGCCCCTCGTATCCATGCGGTTTTGTTTCGCCAAACGCCTGCCGCTCTGGTAGAAAGGTGGCGCCCACTCTCCGTGCCACCTGCTTTCGCGGAGCGATACCGGATGCGATCCTGGTTCCACTTCCTGCCCATCTGCCTGCTGCTGGCCCTTTCCGGCCCGGCAGCGGCCGTCCCGACAGAACCCCTGGTGCTCGGCGCCGAAGACGACTGGTATCCCTATACCGCCTACAAGGACGGCCGCATCCAGGGCATGAGCGCGGACATCGTGCGGGCCGCCTTCAGGGCTGCGGACACGCCGGTCCAGCTCAATCCCTACCCCTACTCCCGCTGCATGAAGCTGGCCCTGAAAGGCTTGATCGCCGGCTGCTTCAACACCTCGCCGAACCCGCACATCCTCGCCGACTACCGTCTGCCCCGGCATCCGTTGTTCCGCGCGGAGATCCAGCTCTGGGCGCGACGCGACGAAGCGCGGCCGGTGAATGCGGAGCAGGCGCTGAGCGGACGGAAAGTCGCGGTGACCCTCGGCTATGAATACGGCGACGGCTTCGATCGCCGCCACGACCTGGTGCGCATCCCGGTGCGCAAGGACTACTACGGTTTCCTCATGCTCCAGCGCGGCCGCGTCGACTACGCCCTGGCCTACCGCAATACGGCTCGCCAGTTGTTCAGCGAACATCCCGAACTGGAAGGCCAGTTCCAGCCGGTGGCCACGGTCCACCGCCCGGAGCTGTACCTGTCGTTCTCGCGCCGCCACCCGCAGGCCGAGCATCTGCTCGAACGCTTCGACCTCGGCATGCAGCGCATCCTCGCCAGCGGCGAGTACCAGAAGATCCTCGACGGCTGGAGCCAGGCCGCCGACGCTACGCCCTAGTCCAACTACACTCACCGGTGCTCAACACCGCAAGGAGCCGACATGGCCTTCACTCCCGAGCTGATCGACGAACTGGAACTGCTGGCGCTCTTCAACCTGAACAACACCCAGGAAGGACTCAAGGTCCATCACACCGCCGACGGCAAGGCCGTCGCCGCCGCCCGACGCCTGCACGACAAGGGGCTGATCGACCAGCCCGACGGCGGCTACCTGACCAGTCTGGGGCTGGACGCCGCGGAGCAGGCACAGGGCCTGCTGACCATCCTCAAGGGTTGACGGAAGCGGCCATCGCGACCTGCTCCCGACAGGCCGCGACGGTTGCCCCGGTTCGCGGTGCGGTGCTCAAGCCGCCGCGCTTCCGGGCGATACAATGGCATGACCGGAGCCAGGCACGGCGCCTGGCCTTGCCTGTGCCCGGACGCCCATGAACCGACATCCCGCACTCAGCCTCGATCTCGACGATGGCATCGACCGCAAGGTCCTCGGCCAGTTGCGCCAACGCTTCCTGGCGGTCAATGCCGGTCGCCTGCAACGCGCCCGGCAGGCGTTGTCCAGCCGCCAGGAGCGGGTCCTGCGCCTGCTACCGCTGCTGTTCCACATCAACCATCCGCTGCTGCCGGGCTACCTGTCGGCCAGCACGCCAGCGGGCCTGAGCGGTTTCGAGGCGGACGACGAAGTACTCGCCGAAGCCCAGCGCCTGGCCCGCTCGGTTGTCTACAAGCCACGCAGGCAGGAACCCGCACAGCAGCCGATCCACGGCCTGTTCCTGATGGGCAGCCTGGGGAGCCTGGCCCAGGAGGAACAGAGCGATCTCGACCTCTGGGTCTGCCATGCCCCAGAACTGGAGCCCGGCGCGCGCCAGGAGCTGCGCCGCAAGTGCGCGTTGATCGAGGACTGGGCGCGCAGCCAGGGCAGCGAGGTGCACTGTTTCCTGATCGACGTCGCCCGTTTCGGCCAGGACGAACGCAAAGACTGGAAAGAGTCCGGCGGCGACGGCAATACCCAGCACTTCCTGCTGCTCGACGAGTTCTACCGTAGCGCGATCTGGCTCGGCGGACGCACCCCTCTATGGTGGCTGGTGCCGCCGGCCCATGAACGGCGCTACGACGAATACTGCCGGACCCTGCTCGGCAAACGCTTCATCCGCGCCGAAGAGGTGCTCGACCTCGGCCACCTGGCGCACATCCCCGCCCGGGAGTTCATCGGCGCCGGCCTCTGGCAGTTGTCCAAGGCCATCGATTCGCCCTACAAGTCGCTGCTCAAGCTGCTGCTCACCGAAGCCTACGCCAGCGAGCACCCGCGGGTCCGCTGCGTCGCCCTGCGCTTCAAGGAGCAGGTATTCGCCGGCCAGCTCGATCTCGACGAACTGGACCCCTACGTCCTGGTCTATCGCCATCTCGAACGCTACCTGCGGGAACAGCAGGCGCCGGAACGCCTGGAACTCGTGCGGCGCTGCCTGTACCTCAAGGTCGGGCGCAAGCTCGGCGGTCGCCAGCGCCAGGCGCAGAAGGGCTGGCAGCACCTGTCGATGGAGCGGCTCGTCGCGGAATGGCAATGGGAGCCTCGCCGCTTGGCCCTGCTCGACAGCCGCAGCCAGTGGAAGATGCGCCAGGTGATGGAAGAGCGTCGCACGGTGGTCAACGAACTGACCTACAGCTACCGCCTGCTGTTCCAGATCGCCCGCCAGCAAGGCGCTGACAGCGGCATCGACAGCCGTGACCTGGGCCTGCTCGGCCGCCGCCTGTATGCCGCCTTCGAGCGCAAGGCAGGCAAGGTGGAGAACATCAATCCGGGGATCGCCCCGGATCTCGGCGAAGACGTCCTGACCCTGGTCCAGCTGCCCGCCGACGACGACCGCGAGCAGGCGCAGTGGGCGATCTTCCCCGGTGCCCTGGGCGCTCACCAGTGGCCTGACTACGCGCCGCTGAAACGCAGCCTCAGGCTGGTCGAGCTGCTCGCCTGGTGCCATCGCAACGGCGTCATCGACAGCGCCACCCGGCTGTCCCTGCATCCCGGCCAGAGCGACCTCGGCGATGCCGAACTGGACAATCTCCTGGGCAGCCTGCGGCAGTTCCTGCCTGTCCCCCTGGCGACCGTGGACGACGCCGACCTGCTGCAACCGCGTCGGCTCAAGAGCGTCCTGCTGCTGGTCAACGTCGGTGTCGACCCGCTGCGCCACCACAGCCAGATGAACCTGCACATGGCTACCGGGCGTACCGACGTGCTTGGTTATGCCGGGGTGCGCGACAACCTGGTGCTGACCCTCGACCAGCTCAGCCTCAACAGCTGGAACGAACTGACGGTGCGCCATTACGCAGGCCCCCAGGCGCTGCCCGAGTGCCTTGCCGAGTTCCTCGACGCCGTCCGCGAAAAGCCCGGAAGCCCGCCGCAGCCGCCTGAACTGATGGTGCGCTGCTTCTGTCGCAACCGGGCCGCCGCCATCGCCGTGCGGGTCGAAGAGCTGTTCCGCGAGACCTACGGGCAACTGCTTGGCGGCCAGCCAAGCCGCTACCTGCTGCAGATCCGCCAGCAGTACCACCTGCTGGAAATGTCGCCGGAAGCGGTCAGCCACGAGAGCCTGCCCGACCTGCCGAGCCTGCTCCAGCACCTGGGCCGCGAGCGAGATGGCTACAGCGCCCTGAAGCTGGATCGTCACGCCCTGGAGGGCGAGGACCTCGGGCCGATCCTGTCCATGGGGCGGCCGGACTGCATCCAGGTGTTCTACCGGCGCGACTTCGACAGCGCCGAGATCAGCCTGCTCGACGAACGCAACGCCCTCTGGCGCCAGCGCCAGGCATTGCGTGACGAACGCAGCCTGCTCGCACCGCTGCAGCGCTTCCTGCAATCGCTGCTGTACCGGCGCAACGCCCTGTCGCTGGCGGAACAGGTGCCGGCCGCGCTGGATATCCGCTACTACGAGTTGCTCTCCAACGACGGCAGAGTGCATGTCGAGCCTCGCGAGGCGCCGGAGGCCCTGGCCGGGCCCGCGCTGTACGAGCTACAGGCGCTACTCGAGCGCGGCGAACGCAAGCGCGTGCAGGTCACCCTGTACTGCGACCACCAGGAGTTTTCCGAACTGGAGTACGGCGCCGGCCTGTTCAAGGCGGTCGCCCGGCATATCCTGGCGCATCGCGCGGAAAGCGAACCCTACCCCTGCTACCTGACCGACCTCGACCTGTCGCGGCTGTTCGCCGACGAACAGCCGCAAACGCTGCACTATCTGCGTTATAAAAGCGTCCTGGAAACGGCGCTGAACCAGGCGCTGCTGGAACAATGACCCAGCGCCGCACCGCGCGGGGCTCGACAAGGACGTACGGATGGCACTCCTCGGTATTACCCTGCTCGCTGGCGCCGCATTCGTGGGCGGCTATCTCTACCGCCGCGGCCTGGATCGCCGGCGCTACCGCTTCATCCAACAATTCCGCCTGCCGCCGCGGGTCGCCCAGGCGGTCCGCGAGCGCTATCCGCAGCTCAGCGAGGAACAGGTCCAACGGGTGCTCGGCGGCCTACGCGAATACCTGCTGCTATGCCGCGCCGCCGGCAAGCGGATGGTCGCGATGCCGTCCCAGGTGGTGGATGTCGCCTGGCACGAACTGATCCTGCATACCCGGCTCTACCAGCACGTCTGCCGCAAGGGACTCGGGCGCTTCCTCCACCATACGCCGGCCCAGGCGATGCGCAGCCCCCGACAGGCCCAGGAGGGCATCCAGCGCGCCTGGAAGCTGGCCTGCCGCCGCGAGGGCATCGACCCACTGAATCCCACGCGCCTACCGCTGCTGTTCGCCCTCGACACGGAACTGGCGATCGCCGACGGCTTCCGCTACGCCCTGAACTGCGCGCAGCGGCAAGACGGCGGCGCAGCGGTGTATTGCGCCAGCCATATCGGTTGCAGCAGCGGCTGCGCCAGCGATAGCGGCAGTACCTTCGGTTCGGACGGACAGGATTCGCGCCACGGCTGCGGCGGCGATAGCGGTGGAGACGGCGGCAGCGGTTGCGGGGGTGGAGGATGCGGGGGCGGTGGGGGCGACTGAGGGTCGCGAAGCCCGTCGCCGAATGGCGACGGGCGAAAACCGATCAGCGCGCGTAGTCGCCGGCGGCTTCCGGCTGGTATTCGATTTCCAGCAGGGTCAGCTTCAGCGTCTTGCCGCTCGGCGCCGGCCAGTCGATGGTCTGGCCGATGGTCAGGCCCAGCAGCGCGGTGCCCACCGGCGCGAGGATCGAGACCTTGCCTTCGCCGGCGACGTCTTCGGGATAGACCAGGGTCAGGGTGTACTCCTTGCCGCTGCTTTCCTCGCGGCAGCGCACGGTGGAGTTCATGGTCACGACGCCCGGCGGAATCTCGTCATGCCCCACCACCTGGGCGCGCGACAGTTCGGCCTCCAGCGCCTCGGCGGCGGGTCCGAATTCGTCCAGGCCATCCAGCAGGCGCTCCAGGCGCTGCAGGTCCAGACGAGTGATGGTGATCGGCGGCGTGCTCATGATCGCAGGCGTGCTCCTTGGTCCGGTTCGGTTGATCGATGAAAAGCAGGAATCGCAAAAAAGCAAAAACCCCGCCCGAAGGCGGGGTTTTCCCGGACACTAACACAGTCGCAGGAATTAGCAACATCCCCCCTATCAGGAGAGACGGCCCGCCAGCGACTGGCGTCGAGCGGCCTGTGACCTGATCTGCAAGCGGCGGGAATCGTCGGCCTTGCCCCACTCGCGGATTTCCGCCAGGGAACGTCCGCAGCCGACGCAAACGTCCGCATCGTCGAGGCAGCACAGGCGCCGGCAGGGCGAGGCCACCGCCGGCGGCGAAGCCTCAGAGGCCGGGGAACTCGACATCCTCGCCCCCCTGCTCCAGGGTCGCCCGGTTGAGCAGCGCGCCCAGCGGTTCCTGGCTGCCATCGTGGCGCCAGAGGCCGCTGGCCTCGTCGTAATCGAAGTGGAAGCCGCCCGACTTCGCCGCCACCCACAGCTGGCGCAACGGCGCCTGGCGGCTGAGGATCAGCTGCGAGCCGTTCTCGAAGCGTACGGTGAGCACGCCGCCGGCGTTCTCCAGGTCGAGGTCCAGGTCGCTGTCATCGAAGGCGTCTTCCACCTGCTGCTGGAGCGCATCGACCAGGTCGTGGAAACGCGCTTCATTCATCGTACTCATGTATTGCCTCGGCATTCGCTAACGGGAAAAAAGGCGGACGACTACCTTCGTCTTGCCCTATTCCGACAATTCTACGCTGGTATTGCCGTAGTCCGCGCTGTTTTGCCGCGACGCTCGCGGAAAACGCCGGCATCCCCTCTGCCGCAGGCCATTCCTCTGCAAGCCCCGGCACACCTGATCCGGCTCGCATAGGCAAGGCGCCGGGGGGTCGGTATACTCCGGAACAATTCACGTTTTCTACAAGGATTCCGTCATGAAGCGGCTGTTCCTGTCCTTCGTCGCGCTCGCCCTCCTCGCCGGCTCCATCGCCGCCTGCGGCCAGAAAGGCCCGCTGTACCTGCCGGACGACGAAAAAGCCAAGAAAGAACACAGCAAAGACCGCTACGGTTTCTGAGAGAGCGCCCATGGACACATTCAGTTACCGCGACGGTGAGCTGTTCGCGGAAGGGGTGGCGCTTTCCCGCATCGCCGAGCGTTTCGGCACGCCCACCTACGTCTATTCCCGCGCACACATCGAGGCCCAGTACCGCGCCTATGCCGATGCCCTCGCCGGCATGCCGCATCTGGTCTGCTTCGCGGTCAAGGCCAACTCCAACCTCGGGGTGCTGAATGTGCTGGCGCGCCTCGGCGCCGGTTTCGACATCGTTTCCCGCGGTGAGCTGGAGCGTGTCCTGGCCGCCGGCGGCGATCCGGCCAAGGTGGTGTTCTCCGGCGTCGGCAAGACCCGCGACGACATGCGCCGCGCCCTGGAAGTCGGCGTGCACTGCTTCAACGTCGAGTCCGGCGAAGAGCTGGAGCGCCTGCAACGGGTAGCTGCGGAACTCGGCGTGAAAGCGCCGGTATCGCTGCGGGTCAACCCGGACGTGGACGCCCAGACCCACCCCTATATCTCCACCGGCCTGAAAGAGAACAAGTTCGGCATCGCCATCGACGAGGCCGAGGCGGTCTACGCCCGCGCCGCCGAGCTTGACCACCTGGAGGTGATCGGCGTCGACTGCCACATCGGCTCGCAGTTGACCCAGCTGGAGCCCTTCCTCGACGCCCTCGAGCGCCTGCTCGGGCTGGTCGACCGCCTGGCCGGCAAAGGCATCGGCATTCGCCACCTGGACCTCGGTGGTGGCCTCGGGGTGCGCTACCGCGACGAACAGCCGCCGCTGGCCGGCGACTACATCCGCGCCATCCGCGAGCGCCTGCACGGCCGCGACCTGACCCTGGTGTTCGAGCCGGGCCGGTCCATCGTCGCCAACGCCGGCGTGCTGCTGACCCGTGTCGAGTACCTCAAGCACACCGAGCACAAGGATTTCGCCATCGTCGACGCGGCGATGAACGACCTGATCCGCCCGGCTCTCTACCAGGCCTGGATGGACGTGCAGGCGGTACGCCCGCGCGACGCCGCGCCGCGCCGCTACGACCTGGTCGGGCCGATCTGCGAGACCGGTGACTTCCTCGCCAAGGATCGCGACCTGGCGCTCGCCGAAGGCGACCTCCTGGCGGTGCGCTCGGCCGGCGCCTACGGCTTCGTCATGAGCTCGAACTACAACACCCGCGGCCGCGCCGCCGAGGTGCTGGTGGATGGCGAGCAGACCCACGAGGTCCGTCGCCGCGAGACCGTCCAAGAGCTCTACGCCGGCGAAAGCCTGCTGCCGCAGTGAGGCCCAGACCATGCTTTTGCGCTTCACCAAGATGCATGGCCTGGGCAACGACTTCATGGTCCTCGACCTGGTCAGCCAGCACGCCCATGTGCAGCCCAAGCACGTCAAGCTCTGGGGCGACCGCAACACCGGAATCGGCTTCGACCAGTTGCTGATCGTCGAAGCCCCGAGCAGCCCCGACGTCGACTTCCGCTACCGGATCTTCAACGCCGACGGCTCCGAGGTCGAGCAGTGCGGCAACGGCGCTCGCTGCTTCGCCCGCTTCGTTCAGGACAAGCGCCTGACGGTGAAGAAGAGCATCCGCGTAGAAACCAAGGGCGGCATCATCGAGCTGAATATCCGCCCGGACGGCCAGGTCACGGTGGACATGGGTCCGCCGCGCCTGGCCCCGGCCGAGATACCGTTCCAGGCCGAGCGCGAAGCCTTGTCCTATGAGATAGAGGTGAATGGCCAGCGCGTCGAACTGGCCGCGGTATCCATGGGCAATCCCCATGGCGTGCTGCGCGTCGAGAACGTCGACAGCGCACCGGTACACAGCCTCGGTCCGCAACTGGAAGTCCATCCGCGCTTCCCGAAGAAGGCCAACATCGGCTTCCTCCAGGTGCTCGATCCGCACCATGCGCGCCTGCGCGTCTGGGAGCGCGGCGTCGGCGAGACCCAAGCCTGCGGCACCGGCGCCTGCGCCGCGGCGGTTGCCGGGATTCGCCAGGGCTGGCTGCAATCGCCGGTGCAGATCGACCTCCCCGGCGGCCGCCTGCACATCGAGTGGGCAGGTCCCGGCCAGCCCGTTATGATGACCGGGCCTGCCGTCCGCGTGTATGAAGGCCAGGTCCGCCTGTAAGGGCCGTCGCCCGCGAGAACCGAGACGCTTATGACCGAGAAAAGCCAGGAACCGACAGCAGCGCTGGACGCCGAGCAGGTGGCCGCCTATCTGAGCCAGCACCCGGAGTTCTTCGTCGAGCATGACGAGCTGATCCCCGAGTTGCGCATCCCACACCAGCCCGGCGACGCAGTGTCGCTGGTGGAGCGCCAGGTACGCCTGCTGCGCGAGCGCAACATCGAGATGCGCCACCGGCTCTCGCAACTGATGGACGTGGCCCGCGAGAACGACCGCCTGTTCGACAAGACCCGCCGCCTGGTCCTCGACCTGCTCGACGCCACCAGCCTGGAAGACGTGGTCAGTACCGTCGAGGACAGCCTGCGCCACGAGTTCCAGGTGCCCTACGTGAGCCTGATCCTGTTCAGCGACAGTAGCGTCTCGGTGGGCCGCTCGGTGAGCAGCGCGGAGGCGCACCAGGCCATCGGCGGCCTGCTCTCCGGCGGCAAGACCGTCTGCGGCGTGCTGCGTCCGCACGAACTGGCGTTCCTCTTCGGCGAGAGCGACCGCGACGAGATCGGCTCCGCAGCGGTGGTCTCCCTGAGTTTCCAGGGCCTGCACGGCGTGCTCGCCATCGGCAGTCCCGATCCGCAGCATTACAAGAGTTCCCTCGGCACCCTGTTCCTCGGCTACGTCGCCGAGGTCCTGGCCCGCGTGCTGCCGCGTTTCTCCTCGCCGCTGCGCTCGGTCCGCTGAGCGCGGCGGGCGGTCCGAGATGCGCGCCGACCTGGATGCCTTCCTCGAACATCTGCGCAGCGAGCGCCAGGTCTCCGCGCACACCCTCGACGGCTACCGCCGCGACCTGCTGAAGATCCTCGCCCTCGCCGAAAAGGCCGGGCTCTCCGACTGGAACGCCCTCGACACCCGCAGCCTGCGCACCTTCGTCGCCCGCCTGCACCAGCAGGGCCAGTCCAGCCGCAGCCTGGCACGGCTGCTCTCGGCGACGCGCGGCCTCTACCAGTACCTGCTACGCGAAGGGCGCTGCCGGCACGACCCTGCCAACGGCCTGAGCGCGCCGAAGAGTCCGCGCAAGCTGCCCAGGACCCTCGACGCCGACCGCGCCCTGCAATTGCTCGACGGTGCCGTGGAGGATGACTTCATCGCCCGCCGCGACCAGGCCCTGCTGGAGCTGTTCTATTCCTCCGGGCTGCGCCTCTCGGAACTGGTCGGCCTCGATCTCGAATGGCTGGACCTCAAGGAAGGCCTGGTGCGAGTGCGCGGCAAGGGCAACAAGGTCCGCGAGCTGCCGGTCGGCAAGGCCGCGCGCCAGGCGCTCGAAGCCTGGCTGCCGCTGCGCACCCAGGCCGCTCCGGAAGACGGTGCGGTGTTCATCGGCCGCAGCGGCAAGCGCCTGACGCCACGGGCGATCCAGCTGCGGGTGCGCCAGGCCGGCGTCCGCGAGCTGGGCCAGCACCTGCACCCGCACATGCTGCGGCACTCCTTCGCCAGCCATCTGCTGGAGTCGTCCGGCGACCTGCGCGCCGTGCAGGAACTGCTCGGCCACGCCGACATCGCCACGACCCAGATCTATACCCACCTGGACTTCCAGCACCTGGCCTCGGTCTACGACCGCGCCCATCCCCGCGCCAAGCGCAAGGGCAACGCCGATGGAGGCAACGACCCATGAGCAGCCTGCGACTGATCACCTTCGACCTCGACGACACCCTGTGGGACGTCGCCCCGGTGATGAACAACGCCGAGGCCCTGCTCCGCGAATGGCTGGCGAGCAACGCGGCGCGCCTGGGTCCGGTACCCATCGAGCACCTGTGGGCGATCCGCACCCGCCTGCTGGATCGCGAGCCGATGCTGCGCCACCGTCTCAGCGAGCTGCGCCGGCGCATCCTGTTCCATGCCCTGCTCGACGCCGGTTATCCACAGGCGGAGGCGGAAAGCCTGGCCGAGGCCGGTTTCCAGGTATTCCTCGAAGCGCGCCACCGGGTCACTCTGTTTCCCGAGGTCCACCCGACCCTGGAGATCCTCGCCGACCGCTTCACCCTCGGCGTGCTCACCAACGGCAACGCCGACGTGCGCCGCCTGGGCCTGGCCGACTACTTCCGGTTCGCCCTCTGCGCCGAGGAACTGGGCGTCGGCAAGCCCGACCCGACGCCATTCCGCGAAGCCCTGAAGCGCGCCGGCGTCGAGGCCTCGGCAGCGGTACACATCGGCGACCACCCCAGCGACGACATCGCCGGAGCGCGCCGCGCCGGCATGCGTGCCATCTGGTTCAACCCAAACGGCAAGCCCTGGGCCGGGGAGGAAGAGCCGAGCGCGGAGATCCGCAGCCTCGCCGAGCTGCCGGCCCTGCTCGCCCGCCTGCAATGACGGACCGGGCCCCCGGTCGCGGGTAGCGCCCTAGGCACGCGAAGCGCTGGCCTTGAAGCGCCCGACCCCGCGCAAGATGGAAAACGCCACCGCAACCGCAGCCAACGTCAGCGACACGCCGAAAAGCAGCAACGCCGTCGACGCACCGAAGCGATCCGCGATCAACCCGGTGAAGATCACCGGCAGGCTGAAGCCGAGGTAGGCCAACAGGAAGTAGCCCGCGCTGGCCCGCGGCTTTTCCGCACCGGCCAGGACATTCACCGCCGACAGCCCGCCCAGGTAGGTGAAGCCGTAGCAGGAACTGCTCGCGCCCAGCGCACCGAACAGCACCGCAGCCAATGAGCCGTGGATCGCGCCCCAGGCCAGCAGGGCATAGCTCGGCGGCAGGATCACCAGCCCCAGGCAGGTCGCCGAGGCCGGCGCCATCCGCCGCGCCAGCGGCTGGAACAGCAGGCCGCAGCTGATCACGGTGAAGGTCGAGAAGCCCGACCAGCGCGCCAGCCCGTGGGCCGCCAGCAGCGAAGGCAGGACCGCGATGACCAGACCCACAGTGGCCCATGCCAGCAGGATCGAGAGACCGTACGGCAGGCTGCCGGCGGGAAAGAACGGCAGCCGCAGCATCGGCGTATCGCGCCCGCGCGGCGCCTCGTCCGGCAGGCCCGCCACCGCCGCCAGGGCCACGCAGGCCAGTCCCAACTGGACCCAGAAGCTGCCGGGCACCAGGCTCTCCCGGAACAGCAGGAACAGACTGGTCAGTGCCGCGCCGAGGCCGAAGCCGAGCGAGGTGCTGGCGGTCACCCAGTTGGCCGAGGTGCGGGAATCCCCGCCCGCGATCAGTTCGCTCATGTAGGCCGTCCCGGTGGCCGATGCCAGAGCCGTGCCGACGCCGAGCAACAGGCGCGCCACGCCGAGCGCCTCCAGGCGCGGCCAGAGCGCCATCACCAGGGTGGCCACCATCGACAGCAGCAGCGCGACGACGATCGGCGGCTTGCGCCCGATCCGATCGGACAACCCGCCGAGTACCAGCAGCACCGGCAGTACGCCGAGCACATAGCCGGAGAAAGCGCTGGCGGTAGCTGCCGCGCCGTAACCGGAAAGCTCCGCGTAGGCGGTGTACAGCGGCGCCTGGAGGTTCACCGCCAAGGTGATCAGGCACAGGCCGAAGGCCAGGCATGCGGCGTGGCGACGGGTATTGCTCATGCGTTTCTCCGTTCAAGGGCCTGCCGCGGCAGAGCGGTGGGCATTGGCTAGCCCGCGAGAAGAGGCGTCGACTATCCGGCGCGGCGGCGCTACGGAACAAGTAACAGCTGTTCGGATTTGTGCTTAACTGTTCGCCCCAAAAGACCAAACAGTGAGTCAGGCATGCACCTCCGGATCGACCGCAATGCCAGCGAGCCGCTGGTGCAGCAGATCGTCGCAGGGGTCAGCGGCTGGATCCGCGGCAATCGCGTCCGCGCCGGCACGCGGATTCCGTCGATACGCCAGTTGGCCAGGGAAAACCAGCTCAGCCAGTCCAGCGTGATCGAGGCCTACGACCGCCTGGTCGCCCTGGGGATGCTGGAATCGCGGCACGGCTCGGGGTTCTTCGTCGCCGAGGCGCCCGCCGCCACTACCGACCTCGACAGCGAATGGCACGAAGGCGCGGAAAACGCATGGGGCCAGTTCAGCGGCAACTCGACGAAACTCAAGCTCGGCTGCGGCTGGATTCCGGACAGTTGGCGGGAAGTCGAGGAACTCAGCTACGCGATCCGCCAGGTCGCCCGCAGCGAACTCGCCGAGCTGTTCGACTACAGCACTCCGCTGGGCCTGCCGGCGCTGCGCCAGCACATCCAGAAACGCCTGCGGCTGATCGATATCCATGTCGACCCGGAGCAGATCCTCACCACCACCGGCGCCAGCCATGCCCTCGACCTGTTGGTACGCACGCTGCTCAAGCCGGGCGACGTGGTGGTGGTGGAGAACCCCGGCTACTACAACCTGTTCAACCTGCTGAAGTTCCACGGGGTGAAGATGCTCGGCGTGCCGCGCACCCGCCACGGCCCGGACACCGCCGCGCTGGAGACGATCCTCCGCGCGCACAAGCCGAAGTTCCTTTTCACCAACAGCATGTACCACAACCCCACCGGCACCAGCCTCAGCCCCTCAGTGGCCCACCGCGTGCTGCAACTGGCCGAGCAGCATGATTTCCACATCGTCGAGGATGACATCTACGCCGACTTCCAGAACGGCCCCAGCACCCGCCTGGCAACCCTCGATTCGCTGCGCCGGGTGATCTACCTGGCGAGCTTTTCGAAGACCCTCAGTTGCTCGCTACGGGTCGGCTACCTGATCGCCGGCCCCGAGCTGATCCGGCGCCTGGCGGATGTGAAGATGTACACCAGCATCGGCAGCCAGCGCTTCGCCGAATGCGTGGTCTCGACCATGCTCGCCAACGGCAGTTACCGCAAGCTGGTGCAACGCCTGCGCCAGCGCCTGACCCGGCAGATGGCGGCGACCCTGCGGGTGCTTGGGGACAACGGCTGGGAGGTGTTCGCCGAACCGGTCGGCGGGATGTTCGTCTGGGCCCGTATCGGCGACTACCCGTTCGCCGAATTGCAGGCCGTGGCGACACGCCTGGACGTGCTGCTGTCGCCGGGCAGCGGCTTCAGCCCGGAAGGCGAGGAGAGCGACTGGCTGCGTATCAACATCGCCTATGCCAGCGACCCGCGGGCCCTGGCGTTCTTCGAGGCGTTCGGGTGAGGCGCGCTCTTGCCCTCCCCTGCCTCACTGGTAGTCGAGCAGGATCACCATCGCGGCCAGGACCGAGCCGGGCGTGATTTTCTCGGCGGTCTGCACATAGGACGCTTTCATCGGGATCCAGTACGCCCCGCCGGTGTTCTTGTCGTACGCGGTCACCGGCAACGAGAGTCCCATCCGTAGCGGAACGCCGGCCTCGTCGGTGACCCGGATCGATACGCCGGTCGCGGTGCTGCCCGCCAGGCGCGGCAATACACCCGAGCCTTCGGCCACCGCGCCCCCCACCGCTTGAAGGCTGTAGCCGACGCGGTTGTACCCGCGAGGACAGCCGGCCACTACGAGATTGAACGGGGTAACGGCCGCGTAGGTGCCGACGCCGTTCAGCCGGGCGGCAGCGATCGACTGCAGCTTCACGGTCTGGTCGGCGACCTGGCAGGTCGCATTGATCGTGGTGACGCTCCCGGTCAACCTGATGGAGGAGGTGCCAGACGCAATAAGCCCGTCCTTGTAGGTAATGAGGAAGTACGAGTTGAAGGCTCCGCTCGCGAACTGGCCGTCGGAGAGCGGCGTCGAGTTGCGGAACAACTGGATCTCCGCGATTTGCGAGAAAGTGCCCTTGAAACGGCTGCTCGCCGGTATGCCATCCAGCCGCAGGCGCACCGAGAGGCCCGGCACGTTGGTATTCAGGTCCGGACCATCGATCGGGTCCCAGACACTTCCCTTGTTGTACAGAGAGACGCCGATGAGATCGCAGCTGGGCTTGCCGCACAGTTGCATGGGAGTGAACGTGTAGCGCGACATGACACTTCCCTCGGGAAGGATCGAGGGCACGGCGATATCGCGGCCGCCGAAAGCGTACAGATTGGCAGCCATGCTGGTGCCGGCGGGAACGAACAGGACTGCCGCAAGCAGCAGGGTTCGACGGAACGTCTTGAACTCCATGGGATGACAACCGATGTGTCCGGCATGTCCGGGAAAATCCGCCGGAACCGGAGTGAACTTGATGGGTGGATAATCTTTTCAGAACACCTGGAAAGGAGCCATAAGACAGGACCTACACGGCTCCGCGAATCCGCCTAAGAATCGCTAGGAAAATTCTTAAGCAAGCTCTACAGCTCGCTCTCCGGCAACCCCGGACGCCGCTTGGAGCGCCTGGATGGCAAGCAGCTTCGGTTGACGATGTGGAACGGTAGCGCTGCCACCGGAAAGGAAAAGGCCTTGGCCCGTCGCCAGCCGTGCCTGAACAGGCGAAAGATCGGCTCGCCAACCGGGATGCGGCGGCCTGTCAAAGTGACCGGCGCCATAGCACAAGGCCCGCCATCCCTTGCAGGAGGCGGGCCTTGGGATGGCGCGAAATCAGATGGGGCGGCTGCCGTACTTGCTGTCCGGCTTCTTCGGCGGATCGGCCACCACGTTGGGTTCGATCTCCTGCACCTTTCCACCGCGGGAAAGGAACTCCTCCATCGCCTTGGCGAGGGCGTCACGCTCTTTCTGCTTGGCTTCGACCGAGGGCAGCTCCTCTTCCACCACGGCGGCTTTCGCCTTCTTCCCGGGGGCGGGGGCCTCGTCGCCGTCGCCGCTGTCCGCTTCGCCGTCGTCGGCCGCGGCCAGCTCTTCGCCGTCGTCCTCGTCAGCGCCGTCCAGCTCGTCCTGTTCCAGTTCTTCTTCGCTCATGGTCAACCTCTCGGTGCTGCAAAAGCAGGTTAGTTATAGCCCAGCCGCGCGTTTTGATGAGCGCCGCCGGAAAAAATTCATACTGACTCGCCCTGCCAGGTGGCGAGCACGCGCCGTGCCCCGCCCCTGTCCCGGTGTTCACCGAGATAGATCCCCTGCCAGGTGCCCAGTGCCAACCCTCCCGACTGTATCGGCAGGGTCAGTTGGCAGCCCAGCAGGCTGGCCTTGAAATGCGCCGGAAGGTCGTCCGGACCTTCGTCGTTGTGTTCATAGCCGACTTCGCCGCGTGGCGCCAGCCGCTCGAAAAAACGCTCGAAATCCCGGCGTACGGCAGGATCGGCATTTTCATTCAGGGTCAGTGAAGCCGACGTATGTTGCAAAAGCAGGTGCAGCAGGCCGACCCGGCACCGCCGAAGCTCCGGCAAGGCGTCGAGTATCTCCTCGGTGACGAGGTGAAAGCCCCGCGGACGCGGGCGCAAGGTGATCAGGGTCTGCTGCCACATGCTGCTGTTCCAAATCGGCTCCGATCCGTCGCGCCGCGCATTCTAGCGCGGCATTTGAAAAAGCAAAGAGCGTAAGAGGCAGACCTGTGAAAGCTGATGGTGGCGCAGTCCGCTGGCAGTCACTGAAAGACCGGTTGCGGAAAGGTGGCGGCAGTCGCGGGAAGCGCCCTGGACTTTCGACGCACAAGGGCATGGCGTTCGGCGAAGGCGAGCGCGGGAGGCAAACCGACGCCCGGCGGAAAGCCGGGCGCCGGCAGGTATTACAGGTTGTAGCCGCGCTCGTTGTGCAGCGCCAGGTCGAGGCCGACCGCTTCCTCTTCCTCGGTGACCCGCAGGCCCATGACCAGGTCCAGCACCTTGAGGATCACGAAGGTCACCACGGCGGTGTAGACCACGGTGAAGGCCACGCCCTTGAACTGCACGAAGAACTGCGCGCCGATGTCCTCCACGCTGCCGAAGCCGCCCAGCGACGGCGCCGCGAAGATCCCGGTGAGCAGCGCGCCGACGATACCGCCGACCGCATGTACGCCGAAGGCGTCGAGGGAATCGTCGTATTTCAGCGCGCGCTTGAGACTGGTGGCGGCGAAGAAACAGATCACCCCGGAGGCCAGGCCGATCACCAGCGCGCCCATCGGACCGGCGGTGCCGGCGGCCGGGGTGATGGCCACCAGACCGGCGACCACGCCGGACGCGATGCCCAGGGCGCTCGGCTTGCCGTGGGTGATCCACTCGGCGAACATCCAGGCCAGGGCCGCGGCGGCGGTGGCGATCTGGGTCACCAGCATGGCCATCCCGGCGGTGCCGTTGGCGGCGGCGGCGGAACCGGCGTTGAAACCGAACCAGCCGATCCACAGCATGGCCGCCCCGACCAGGGTGTAGCCGAGGTTGTGCGGCGCCATCGGCGTGGTCGGGTAGCCCTTGCGCTTGCCCAGCACCAGGCAGGCGACCAGACCGGCGATACCGGCGTTGATGTGCACCACGGTGCCGCCGGCGAAGTCCAGCACGCCCCAGTCCCACATCAGGGCGCCGTCACCGCTCCAGACCATGTGCGCGATCGGCGCGTAGACCACGGTGAACCAGACCGCCATGAAGATCAGCATCGCCGAGAACTTCATGCGCTCGGCGAAGGCGCCGACGATCAGCGCCGGAGTGATGATCGCGAAGGTCATCTGGAAGGTGATGAACACGCTTTCCGGGAACAGCGCGGTGGCGGAAGTCAGGCCGTCGGCGGTGAGACCGCTGAGGAAGGCCTTGTCCAGTCCGCCGACGAAGGAATTGAAGTTGAGGACGCCCTTCTCCATCCCGGTGGTATCGAACGCCAGGCTGTAGCCATAGACCACCCAGAGAATGGTGATCAGGCCGGTGATGGCGAAGCACTGCATCATGATCGACAGCACGTTCTTCGCTCGCACCATGCCGCCGTAGAACAGCGCCAGGCCGGGGATGGTCATGAGCAGGACGAGCGCAGTGGAGATCAGCATCCAGGCGGTGTCGCCGCTGTTCAGGACGGGCTCCTCGGCGGCCAGGGCGACGCCCGGCAAAGCGAGGGACAATAGGGCTCCTAGCCCTGCGATCTTACGCAGAGTCATGTTGGTATTCTCCTGGGGCTTTTGGGGGTTCGGTTGGGCTTAGATCGCGTCGGTATCGGTTTCGCCGGTACGGATGCGGATGGCCTGTTCCAGGTTCACCACGAAGATCTTGCCGTCACCGATCTTGCCGGTATTGGCCGCCTTGGTGATCGCCTCGATGACGCGGTCCAGCTGGTCGTCGGCGATCGCCACGTCGATCTTCACCTTGGGCAGGAAGTCGACGACGTACTCGGCGCCGCGATACAGCTCGGTGTGGCCCTTTTGCCGGCCGAAACCCTTGACCTCGGTCACCGTGATGCCCTGCACACCGATCTCGGACAACGACTCGCGGACGTCGTCCAACTTGAACGGCTTGATGATGGCAGTGACTAGCTTCATGAAACTCTCTCCCGTGTTTGGTGGACTCGCCCCAGGAAAACGAACCCGAGGACAGTCTAAGCGCAGTGTCTGGCTTTGTAACGCGCCGGTCCCTCTGGGAAGCATGATCGGGATCCTCCGCCCCGACCTGGCCCTGCTGCGGCCGTTCGATGCCGCAACCTGCCGGCCTCCCGCAACCGCCTCATCTGCCGCACCGGTACTGCTTCAGTGCACGCCTCACCCCGGCCAAAGCAGAAAGCTTGCCAGCTCCGGCAAATCCGCCGGATTTCAAGCTCTTAGCCGCCAACCCGGGGATAGTGCGGAACGCCGGGCTCCGGGCGGCGCACCAAATAGGCGCAGACGCGCTCCGACAGTTGCGCAAAAAGTGTGCAATGGCCCTCCCGCGAGCGCCGCCGACATCGTGCTAGACTGCCGCCCACTCGTTACCGGAACCCTCGCCATGCTGCCGCCCAAAGCCGTCTTCGAAGCCCTCAGCCAACAAGCCAGCCGCCTGTTCGCCGGCGAATCGCCGTTGCCCAAGGCCGAGCTGGAGTCGCAGTTCCGCGCCCTGATGCAGAGCGCCTTCAGCAAGCTCGACCTGGTCAGCCGCGAGGAGTTCGACAGCCAGATGCTGGTCCTCGCCCGCACTCGCGCACGGCTGGAAGCCCTGGAGGCCAAGGTGGCGGAACTCGAAAGCAAGCTGACGCCGCCCGCCGACTGATCCTCCCCCCTGCGAGCGGCGTGAGATCAAGGAGCGATCCATGTCCCTGGCGATTGTCCACAGCCGAGCCCAGGTCGGCGTCGAAGCCCCCTGCGTCAGCGTCGAGGCGCACCTGGCCAACGGCCTGCCTTCGCTGACCCTGGTCGGCCTGCCGGAAACCGCGGTGCGCGAGAGCAAGGACCGCGTGCGCAGCGCCCTGCTCAATGCCGGTTTCGACTTCCCCGCGCGGCGCATCACCCTCAACCTCGCCCCCGCCGACCTACCCAAGGACGGCGGTCGCTTCGACCTGGCCATCGCACTCGGCATCCTCGCCGCCAGCGGCCAGTTGCCCGGCACCGCCCTCGACGGCCTGGAGTGCCTCGGCGAACTGGCCCTGTCCGGGGCGATCCGGCCAGTGCGAGGCGTATTGCCGGCCGCGCTGGCGGCGCGCGACGCAAGGCGCGTTCTGGTGGTACCGAAGGAAAATGCCGAAGAGGCCAGCCTGGCCAGCGGGCTGACGGTGTTCGCCGTGGACCACCTGCTGGAGATCGCCGGACACCTCTCCGGCCAGGCCCCGCTGCCGCCCTACCAGGCCCGCGGCCTGCTCCGCGCGCCCTTCCCTTATCCAGACCTGGCCGAGGTCCAGGGCCAGGCCGCCGCCAAGCGCGCCCTGCTGGTGGCCGCCGCCGGCGCGCACAACCTGTTGCTCAGCGGCCCGCCGGGCACCGGCAAGACCCTCCTGGCCAGCCGCCTGCCCGGCCTGCTGCCGGCGCTCGACGAGGACGAAGCCCTGGAGGTCGCGGCGATCCATTCGGTGGCCAGCCACGTCCCCCTCAGGCACTGGCCGCAGCGACCGTTCCGCCAGCCGCACCACTCCGCCTCCGCGCCGGCCCTGGTCGGCGGCGGCAGCCGCCCGCAGCCGGGCGAGATCACCCTGGCGCACCAGGACGTGCTGTTCCTCGACGAACTGCCGGAGTTCGAGCGCAAGGTCCTGGAGGTCCTGCGCGAGCCGCTGGAAAGCGGCGAGATCGTCATTGCCCGGGCCAACGGCCGGGTACGTTTCCCGGCGCGCTTCCAACTGGTGGCGGCTTTTGTGGGAGAAACTGCTGATCAGGGATTTAGAAGCCAATGCTAGCTTCCCGCTCGCATGCTCGCGTCTGAGAAAAGACAGGTCAGTCGCACTGTTATCGAAGTACTTTGGCCCTGTCACGTCGGATCAGTGATTCGCAGGTTCGCATGCTGGCTGCGAAATAGCGTTGCGAAACAATCCTCATGCTCCTCTCCGTGGAGCAGGAGATGGTCACACCATCTGGATCAAGCAGAACCCTACTAGCCCCGTGAACGAGCCCCTTGAAACACAGGACACCGTTTCCTTAGTCGATGCTATGAGCAGTCGACCAGCCCGGCTCGATGGATTGAGCATATGCTGAAAGTGGAAAACATGGGGCGCCGACGGCACTATTCTGGGGGCCCCTCGCTTGCTTTTGGACAATACCGAGCACTGTCACCGAGAGACGTTAAGACGTGGAGGCTAGGCGCTGATACTTACCCGCCGAACCTGGATAGCATGGCCAACGCTCACCTTGCGGCGGGGCTTGGCGTTACCCACGACAATCGCGGATCCGTCGGCTTTGGTTTCAACGAGATAGTTGCCCTGCACCTTCATGACGGTATGCCCGGCTGCGAGCGCTCGCAGATAGGCCGCGTGAGTCGCATCTGCGGCGACTGCTGGAATCTCGTCTTCAAGATTCCGAATCTCGCGTTTGGTAAGGCGCTTTTTTCTTTGCATACGCTTCTCACGAGAGGAAGCTGGGCGCATCGGTACCGCTCTAGGGCAATGCTACCCACCGCTCACCAGATTCCGGTAGAACCAACCATCACATCTTCATTCCACCAACAACTCGAACGGTGATGTGCTGTGCACGGGGCATTGACTCCTCATGCGAGCCTAACCTTGTTTAAGGTAAAGAACGACGTCCACTATTTTCTGCATCCGGCACGCGACCTGTATGACCTGTTCGTGATCCAAGTACTATTCTCGGCTGAGCCGGATCTGCAGCGGCACTGAAAGGGAGGATGAGGTCGACCGGAATTTCATGAGCGCGCCGTAATAGCGACCTTGCCTGCCCGACCTGATGTGTGCAAGCAAACCATGTCACGGCATCGACGTGAGGTGTCCGCGGGTGGGACGGTTTCCGATCAAAAGGCCCCACGGCTCATACAACCAGATACATCAAAAAAATTACGATGGGCAGGTCTACTCGGCTGGCTCACCGGGCGGGTGCTTAAGTTTCAAGGACAGCACACCCTCGACACGCTCAAGGATCAACTCATCCCCCACGATCCATCCCAGCCTATCCAACAACTCGGAAGGCAGCTCGATGATGGCATCACCACTACCGTCTCCGGGGTCTTGGCAGACCACTCGCCAGCTGTTGAGGTCACCCATCGTCATGTCCTCGTCATATGATTACATCGCAGGCAATCGAGCAGTGGACCCGGCCAAGCCGCGTAAGTCCAAGCTGAGCCGGCCTGCTCTATGACTTACCGGAATCGGCCGCTCATGAGTAGCGGTACTCTTGCGGCGAAAAGCGTCCCTTGGGGCCAAACAGCAGCATGGCCGTAAACTTTTCCAGGTAGGCCATCGCTTCCGCCGGCGCTTGCTGCACGAAATACGCCCGCTGCACCGCAGGAATCGCGGCGCGGTGCGCCAGACAGGCCTTCACCATTTCCGCCAGCACAGAACCGCGAACGTCGTAACGTGCATCCACGGTACGCAGGACAGTGCGATAGCAGGAGTGATAGGCCGATTGATGATCGACCTGCCGTTGGACATCGCGACTCATCCCTGGCTTCCCGTCTGCCATGAGGCCAGAAACTGCAGCACTCGTTCAATCTGACCCTGACTGACCAGTTGCTCCGCGGTCTGCTGTTCGAAGGTCGGTAAAGGCTCGAGGCGAAACCAAGTGATCGCCCGCTCGACAGCGACTCCGCTCTCGGCTACGGCCAAGATCACCCGCAGGACATCCGCGATAAAACGTTGTGTCGCTTCGGCATCGGATGCGCTGGCCGCATCTGGTTGGCTGCGACGATAGACCGCGACCTGGCGGGTAAACACGGTAGGGCTGAGGCCAAAGATCTCGGCATAGTGCTCAACCGAATAGGGCGCCCCGTTCGCGGGACACAGACAGTCGATCAGCTCGGCGGCCGACAGCACCTCTAGCCGGAGTGCTCCCTGGTTCATAGCTTATTCCTCCTGCCACGTCTCGCTCACAGCATGCCCGCAAACCTGCAAGAGGCAAAGCTCCCATTCGCTAGCCCGGGCCATTACCGTCTCCTTTTTCCACGGAGTCCCCCAAAGCTATCTCCCGGAGGAGCGGCGCTGAACCAGGCCCATCCCAATGCTGGCGGAAAGGTAGTTGTGGAGATAGCCATAGATGTAGATCCTCAGCAGAACAGCAGGGGGTACGCAGGGAGTCCAGTTTCGGTGGGAACCACACCACTGAAGCCCAATCAGCCGAAGTCAAGTTCATCGACGAACAACACCGACTACTCGAACCTGGCTAGTGTGTGCGACGTAATCGTCCAGGCTCTAAGGCCGCAACGTGCCTCGATGCTAGCCTTGGATGAAGCGCTTCATGGACTGCCCCGCTATGACTGACGACGGCAGGGATAGCAAGAGCACTGGTCACGTTTTTACACAGCCTGGGCGCTTGGTGTGTCCGTCCGAGGCATTCAGCTATTTCAGGCAAGTGCAGCCCCACAGTCCTGTGCAGCGAGAGCAGTTGGCAGCCCATGAGGTTTCAGGCCTTCATTGCCACCATCAGCGCACTATTGCCCAGCAAGTTCAGCACCCGTTTGAAGTTGTAGGCGAGCACATGCAGGCTCATTTCCGTGCTCACCCGGCTGGTCGGCGACAAGATGTTCTACGTCTGGCGCGGTGATAGTTCCTGTGCTAATCCCCTTTGGGGACACGGAGCATGGATATGGCCATTTACCAGGAAGTACTGACGTGGGCGGACAGGCTGCCGCCGTGGCGCCATGACGCCTTGCGTCGCTTATGCGTTCAGGGCAGCTGGAGCGAAGAAGATCTTGGAGAAATTCTGGACCTCGCCAAGCAGCATCATGGAATTGCCAGTGCATTTGAACCTGCGCCGCAGCCGATCAGGTTTGCTGCAGAACACTTTCCCGCAGAAGCAAATCGGGACCAGGTCGTTGTTCTCAGGTCCCTGCATACGCTGACCAATGTGGGAAAAATCCCGAGCGACCAAGCTTTGGAGTTTCAAGCCCTGGGCCTCACCATCGTGTACGGGGGCAATGGCACAGGAAAGTCCGGTTATGCACGAGTGTTGAAGCAGGCATGCAGAGCCAGGAGCCCGGGAGCCGTCTACGCCAATGCCTACGCTGATGACTATAAGCAGCTCACACCGAGCGCCACTATCGACTTCGAGCTGAACGGCGCCCCAGAGCAGACTATCTGGAGTGGTCAGCAGGGCCATGTTTCGCGGCCCGAACTCAGGGGCATCTCCGTCTTCGATGGCGACTGCGCACGCCACTACCTCCAGTCGAAAGAGACCGCTACCTTTCAACCGTCCGCTCTGAGCTACCTCCAACTACTGGCCAATGGTCTCAATCAGACTCTGCGTCCGCGGCTTCAGGCAGAGATTGCAGGTCTCGCTACAGACGTTACACCCTTCAGTATCATTCCCACCGATACCGATGCCGGCCGGGCGGTGCATCCGATTGGCCCAACTACCGATCTCACGCGGGCCCGTGCGTTAGCCGTGCTCACCCTGGATGAGCAAGCAGAGTTCGCACGACTGCCACAGGAAATCAGCGAGGCAAACCCCACCGCCAAGGCAGCAAATCTCGACAACGCTGCTACGAGGGTCGACGAGCTGGCCAACAACATCACCGCGGCCGCCGGCATTGTGTCTGATGATACATTGGATGCCAGGCAGTTGGCGCACCGAAGTCTGGTAGAAGCGGAGGCCGCGGAGCGTGCGGCCTCTGAATTGCTGCAGGCCGAAGATGCTTCGCAGTTGCTCGCCGGAACGGGGCAAGGTCCCTGGGCAATGCTGTTTAACGCTGCGCGCGAGTATTCGACCAGTACGGCATATCCCGAGCAGGCCTTCCCAGTTACCGGCGAAGGAGCTGTCTGCGTGCTTTGCCAGCAGGAGCTGACCCCGGAAGCGAAGGATCGCTTGGAGCGGTTTGATCGCTACATTCGGGACAAGGCGGCAGAAGCAGCCCAGCTTGCGCGTAACGCTTGGAAGCAGATCGTACGCAATGTCGGCCAAGAGAGCGTTGCCTTCACCGCTCCGCCGAACATGCTGGAAAGCTTGGGCGCGCGCGTAGCAACGCTGCCGGGCGAGATTCGGCTCTTCCAAGAAGACCTAGCCACTCGGCAGCAATGGCTTAAAGCCTCTGTTCTCCGCGGTGAATGGCAGGGGCGCCCTGCGTACCGGTGTGCAAACCCAACAGCTTTACTTCACCAAGTCGCCGAGGATCTTCGCGCCGAGGCGGCGCGATTGCGTGCGAACCTCGATGCGGCAGCCCTCGCGGCGAAGAGACAACGTCTGAAGGAGTTGGAGGCCCGACGGACACTTTCCGAACATATCGAAGCTATCGCGAGGGTGAGTGAGAACCTCGCTCACAAGGCAAAGCTCCAGCGCTGCCAAGAGGATATCGGCAACACGCGAGCTATCAGCATGCTCGCAGGCCAGTTGGCCAAGACATACGTCAGTGAGGCGTTGGCTGGCACGATGAATGATGAACTCAACAGGCTGGATCTGTACCACGTTCGAGCCGGTATCAGTTCAAGCGGAGATGCAGGAGCGGTGCGGCTGGGCATCCAACTCCAGGATTGCCAGCTTGATCCCCATTTAGTCCTGAGCGAGGCGGAGCAGCGCATGTGTGCGCTCGCGTACTTCTTCGCGGAGCTCCAACAATCGGGCTCCTCATCTGGGGTTGTATTCGACGATCCGGTTTCCAGCCTTGATCACAGCCATCGAACCGCTGTCGCGCGCAGGATTGTTCAGGAGTCCGCCCAACGGCAGGTCATTGTGTTTACTCACGATGCAGTGTTCTTCGGAGAGCTAGTCACCCTTTGCCAAGATGCCCAGCTGGCTCCTGAAGTGAGGTCGATTACTTACCGGGCGGAAGGGCCTGGCTATATCGATGCCGGTTTGCCTTACGACATGCGCAAACACAAAGAGCGTATTGCATACCATCGAGCAGACCACCAGCGAATTGCCGCCAGCTTCAATAACCCACCTGGGGATAATGAGCGGCTCGCGATGCGCAATGCTTACGACGATCTTCGCGTCACGATCGAAGTAGGTATCGAGGACACGATCCTCAATGAAACCGTAGTGCGGTTCCGCGACGGCATCTCGGTCGGCCGACTAGATGGCGTGATGATCGTGCAGGAGGCTGAGTACCGCGAAGTGCAGCGTTTGCATGACAAGTGCTGCCGGAACGTGCGAGCACACTCACATGCAGCCGGCCAGCAGCGTCCTGTAACGCAACCAGCCGAACTCCTGCAGGACATCGAGGCCGTCCACACCCTGTTTCACGATATCCGCCGGCGTAGGGGTTAAGCGCGCCATCACCAAATTGGCGCAGTGAGTGTTTGTTTGGTCGGTAGCTGCCGCATATAGACCGCTATCGGCCAAAAGCGGACGATTGCTGGCAGGTATTCAAGCTATGTCCCCAGGCCCTGGGGAAATAGCTTGGGGTTTGAGAAAGCCTGCTTAAGGTGGTCGTACACCAATCGCACCCGCTTCGATACAGGACCCTGCTGCGGGCGGTATATGAACAGATCCCATGGTGCTGGAGCGTGATCAGCCAAAACGGCAACCAGCTTTCCTGACCGCAGATGAGGCTCAGCCAGATAGGCAGGAATTTGGCCAAAACACATGCCTGCCAGGGTGGCTTCCAATTCCGTATCTGGATCATCACAGATAAGCGCTGGCTGCCTGGGCGCGAACGTTTGCCCGTCGGCAAATAGCCAAGGCCAAGGGCGGCCATTTTTCCGGTCGATCAGGACTGAAAGTGGCAGCTTAGCTAAGGCATCCAAAGATTTAGGTGGTGTCTTTTGGCCTATGAGAGACGGGCACGCGACAACGTAAAACGGCACGGGAGCTAAGGCACGTGCAACGTAGCGCCGGTCGCGAATAACCCCCACCCGGATACCAATATCGATATGCGCTTCAACGGCATCAGTCATCTGATCTTCCAAGCGGAGATCGAATTGCAGGTCAGGATGTGCAGCGGCCAGGGGCTGAAGAAACGGTATTAGGAAGCGCCTGCCAATAGCATGTGGAGCCGTAATCCCCACCCTACCTGACAGCTCAGGCTCCGTCCTGTGCGACCGGAATAGCGTATCGAAATGATCCAGAGCTGACCTGGCATCTTTGGCGTAATCCTGACCGAAAGCAGTGATGCTCACCTGGCGGGTATTGCGGTGGAACAGTGATTCGCCAAGCTCAGTTTCCAGGGCTTGAATGGCTCGAGTCACCCCTTGTGGGGAGATGCCTAATCGAGTTGCCGCTTCGCGGAAGCTACCTGCCTCTGCTGCTGTGCAAAAAATCCTAACCATCTCCATGCGGTTAAGCATGTTGCCCCTCCCATTTATTCCATTTTCAGGAATAGCATAATCCAATCATTTCCATTTATTGAGATCAATCATGGGTCTAAAGTTTGCGCACTGCCAGGTTAACCAGCCATGGCGAAGTACAAACCCGCCGATGAGGTTCTCAGCATGAGCAATAACATTTCTGGAAAAGTTGTCGTTATCACCGGTGCCAGTAGCGGCCTGGGTGAGGTTACTGCACGCCACCTTGCTGCGCTTGGCGCTCGCGTAGTGCTGGCTGCACGTCGCAAAGATAAACTCGACGCATTGGTGGCTGAGCTGACCAATGCAGGTGGTCAGGCAATCGCGTATCAGACCGATGTTACCTCTCAGGAAGAGGTCAAAACGCTCATTCAAGGTGCCGTGGACACCTACGGTCGCATTGATGTACTGATCAACAATGCCGGACTGATGGCGATTGCACCGCTCAGCGATACTCGCACTGACGAGTGGGATCGCATGATCGATATCAACATCAAGGGTCTGCTGTACGGAGTCGCGGCTGCATTGCCAGTCTTCCAGAAACAAAACAGTGGTCACTTCATCAACATCGCATCGGTTGCAGGCCTGAAGGTGTTCAGCCCAGGTGGCACCGTGTACAGCGGCACCAAGTTTGCTGTGCGGGCTATCTCCGAAGGACTGCGTCACGAAGTCGGTGGCAGCATCCGCACCACGACTATCGAACCGGGCGCCGTGGACTCCGAACTGAAATTCGGCAGCACCCACCAACAGAGCCGCGATTTCGTGGTGGACTTCTACAAGCATGCAATTCCCGCCGAATCGGTCGCTCGAGCTATCGCCTTCGCAATTGAGCAGCCTGCTGACGTGGATATTAACGAGATCGTTCTGCGCCCAACCGTGCAGGAATTCTAATGAGTTGAGGGCCTGTCTCTTCGGCGTCAGGCCCCGCTTATCTGGAGTGAAAAGCGGTGAGTGCCACATGGCCCGGAAGAAAAGAAGCAAGCGCTCGATGTAGGTGCTGAATGCCCTGCTATTGTTCAGCAGCTTGCAGCTGTTAGTGGGGCTGACAACGGATTGATGGCAACGGTTATGGAGAGCTATCTACGGGAAGAGTTTCCCAGTAGCGAAATCAGGAGCGATTCGCAGAACAAGTCCATTGACGAGACCATCTCCATCGTCCGCTCCTACCTGCGGTAGATGCACCAGGGTGCCCTCGGTGAGGGAAAATTTAGTTAGCTAGTAAAGGAAGCGACATCATGAAATCACGTGCAGCAGTTGCCTTCGGGCCTGGAAAGCCACTGGAAATCGTCGAGATCGACGTCGAGCCGCCGCGCAAGGGCGAGGTGCTTGTCAGGATCACGAATACCGGCGTTTGCCATACCGACGCCTTCACCCTGTCGGGCGAGGACCCGGAAGGCGTGTTCCCGGCGGTGCTGGGCCATGAGGGCGCCGGCATCGTGGTCGAGGTCGGCGAGGGCGTGACCTCGGTCAAGCCGGGTGACCACGTGATCCCGCTGTACACCGCCGAGTGCGGTGAGTGCCTGTTCTGCAAGAGCGGCAAGACCAACCTGTGCGTGGCGGTGCGCGCCACCCAGGGCAAGGGCGTGATGCCCGATGGCACCACCCGCTTCAGCTACAACGGCCAGCCGATCTACCACTACATGGGCTGCTCGACCTTCAGCGAATACACTGTGGTGGCCGAAGTCTCGCTGGCCAAGATCAACCCGGACGCCAATCCCGAGCATGTCTGCCTGCTGGGTTGCGGTGTGACCACCGGCATCGGCGCTGTTCACAACACGGCCAAGGTTCAGCCGGGTGACTCTGTGGCCATCTTCGGCCTCGGCGGCATCGGGCTCGCTGCGATTCAGGGGGCACGCCAGGCCAAGGCAGGTCGCATCATCGCCATCGACACCAATCCAGCGAAGTTCGAGCTGGCTCGTACCTTCGGCGCGACCGAATGCCTCAACCCGAAGGACTTCGACAAGCCGATTCACGAGGTTCTCATCGAGATGACCGGTTGGGGTGTCGATCACACCTTCGAGTGCATCGGCAACGTCAACGTGATGCGCTCGGCACTGGAAGCAGCACATCGTGGCTGGGGCCAGTCGATCGTCATCGGCGTGGCTGGTGCAGGCAAGGAAATTTCGACGCGCCCGTTCCAGTTGATCACCGGTCGCACCTGGAAGGGCTCGGCTTTCGGCGGGGTCAAGGGCCGCACTCAACTTCCCGGCATGGTGGAGGACGCAATGAAAGGCGAGATCGATCTCGCCCCGTTCGTCACCCACACCATGGGCCTCGACGACATCAACAAGGCCTTCGACCTGATGCATGAAGGCAAGTCGATTCGCACGGTGATCCACTACTGACCGCCAACTACCCATTCAACGCCAACCACCAAGGAAATTAATCATGTCCACTCCTGTCATTTCTGGCGATGGCATCTTTTCGCACATCTTTATCGGCGCTGCCGACCTTCAGAAGTCGGTCGCGTTCTACGACGCCGCTCTGGGTGCTCTTGGCATCAAGAACCTCGGTCCTTTCAACAACGGATGGGTACTTTTCGGTCGCGAAAAGCCGGCTTTCATCATCGCCCGCCCGGGCAATGGTGAAGCGCCTTCCAGTAACGGCGTGACGATCGGCTTTGCGGCCGCCACTCCCGCTGAAGTGGATGCCTTCCACGCCGCCGGCCTTGCCGCAGGCGGCACTGACGAGGGCCAACCTGGCGCACGTGGTCACCTGCCGGGTGCCTATGCGGCCTACCTGCGTGATCCGGCGGGCAACAAGGTCTGCTCGTACACCTTCGTCTGAAAGCAAGGAAGCTGAGAGCGTTCTGACAGGGTCAGCACAAGCCTCTATTATACGGCGAGCCTGTTAGACGGACTGTGTAACGCGGTGCCTGCTCATGAAGATCGGCCCGCAGCCATGTGTGAAACGCATGGCTGCGGGCATTTGTTTTGAAGCGTGCTTTTCAACCAATGAGAAATGAGGTCGTTATGAAAGAGCCGGCCAATATCAATACGACGACCGTACAACCCACCCCGACCGCCACCGTGTACGGCATGCCGGCCTATGCCGATCGTGCTGCAGCCGTGGGTGAAGTGCATGCGCGCCCGCATCTGTTGCTTCAGGCCCCCCGCGGTATATTGCAGCTCTCTTTCATGACCGAAGGCGACCAGGCCAGGGATCAGATGGCGATGAGCGAGTTATCTCATCGCTTCGGCGTTGCCGAGCCCGACCACGCTACGCCGCTACACGGCGTGACATGGGATGAGGGAGACCTTCACTGTGAAAAGCACACCGAGTTCTCTACGTATCTCTGGTGCGCTTCGCTGGATTCCAAGACGGGAGAGCCTTGCGGAGAAAATCCCTTCAAACATGGATTTGTTCCTCCGGGCCCGGTCGTATCCGGCATCCGCTTGAGACTTCTTCCGTGGATGCCAGAAACGGAGAAGGAGGCTGATCGCTTCGATCCTGCCAGCCTGTGCTACTCGCTGGTAGAGAACGGCTCTGCCGCCATCTTGACAGACTTCCGACAGGATGAGGATGGCCTGACGCAGATCCTCATCCTTGCTCGTGATTTGACCCCGGCGCGGGCAGGTGCGCTGGCTCAACGTCTATTGGAGATCGAGACGTACCGTACCTTGGCGTTGCTGTCTCTGCCGTTGACGCGATCGATGACGTCGGAGCTGCGACGCATGGAGTCGCGCCTTGCAGCGATCACTGACGAGATGTGTACGAGTTTGGTAGAACGCCGCGATAGCGACGTGCTGCTTTCCGAATTGACCGGTCTGGACGCCGAACTGGAAGCTGGCGTCGCGGCAAATCTCTATCGCTTCGGCGCCAGCCGTGCCTACTACGAGATCGTCGAGGAAAGGCTGGCTGCGCTTTCAGAAGTGGCCGTATCCGGATACAGCACCTGGGCGGACTTCCTGCAGCGTCGCATCGCTCCAGCCATGCGGACGTGCCAATCCGTAAAGGAGCGCCAGGCCAAGCTCTCCGACAAACTGACCCGAGCCATCGCGTTGCTGCGTTCGTGGATCGACGTCGAACTTGAACGCCAGAACCGCGATCTGCTGGCTTCGATGAACAACCGGGCCAAGTTGCAATTGCGCCTTCAGCAAACCGTCGAAGGCCTGTCGGTCGCGGCAATTTCTTATTACGTCGTGAGTCTTCTCGGCTACCTGCTCAAGGGCATTCCGATCGTTCACGACAGCGTGGCGCCGGTGATGGCGGTTCTGGTACCTGCGGTGATGCTGACGATCTGGTGGATCGTCCGCAGGATAAGACACGCCCACAGCGACACGGCGGCGGAAGAGAAATCTTCCTGACGAGCTGCCGTCCTGGCGCGCGATAGCTGCGCCGTCCGTTTGAACAGAGTAGAACAACATGCCAAGCAATTCTTTCGGTGAATCCTCTTGTACCGCTGCGGCCTGCATTGAAGCGTTTGTAGACCTTATTCCAGTAGCCAAACGCCTTGGGCAGGTCTCTCCAGGGACATCCCGTGCGCATGCGGTACAGCATGCCCTCCACGGTCATTCGTAGATCACGCTTGTTGTAGATGGCCTTGTGCAGCAGAATTTCCCGCAGCTTCGACCAATGCTCATCGCTGAGCAGTAATCGGGGCATTGCAAGCTCGTATCGATGTTGGGTCAGAGCTTCAACGATACGGGCTTGCTCTTATAGATCAATGGGTTAGCGCGAAATGGCAACAGACCCTAGCAAACCAGTTCAAATAACGTGGCGCAGTAGTTTTATCAGGTCCAAATGCGCCGTTTGGCCTGCGTCAGTTTCCCGGCGGTCTCCAGCTGTACATACACCAAACGCCTCTGGTCATCCACCGCGTCGCAACTCCCTGACACCCCGGCCCAGCTTGCGGCGCAACAGGGCCCGCAGGGTCACCCCATCCGAGTACCCGACCTGTGCGGCGACTTGGTCGACGCTCGCGTTTCCGGTGCGCAAGAGATGGACGGCATGCTCCACGCGCAGGTCCTGGAAATACGACAACGGTGTCTTGCCCAAAACGCTTTGCAGCCGCCGCGCCAAGGTGCGCTCGCTTGTGCCCGCGGCGCTGGCCGCCTCGGCCAGCGAGAACCCCTTCGCGAGCTGACTTCTGGCCCAGCACTCGAAGCGCTCCACCATCGGGTCGGCATGCGCAAGGTGGTCGGGAATCACGAACTCGGCTTGCGAACTGCGTGCCTCGACCAGCAGATAGCGTGCTACTAGGGCCGCCAGCGCCGGACTGCGTCCCCGGATGATGCGCAAGGCCAGGTCGACGTGGGCCAAAGCGGCACCCGCGGTAGTGAAGCGTGTCGAGTTCACGATCATGCGTGACTCGTCCAGCGTGACGTTCGGATAGCGCTGCCGAAACATCGGCCCCAGCCACCATGACGTCGTCGCACGATGCCCATCAAGCAGGCCACTCTCTGCAAGCAAGAAACTACCGGAGCAGGCGGCACCAAGGTGCGCGCCAGCGGTGGACCACTGCTGTAGCGCGGCGACCGCATCGGGCACGTCGGGGCGTGTGAGCCGAGCCGAGAGCGTGTCGGGCATCTTGTCACCAAACGCGGGCACGAGCACGACGTCTGGTTCCGGCACACCACGCGCAGGGACCACGGGGACCGTCAAGCCTTGCGCAGTTCGGATGCGACGCCGAACGCCCACCAGCGTGAGCTCGATGTGCGCGGGAGCCTGTGGCAGCGAGCCCGCCATCGCATTGGCCAAGCCCACTGTGTCGGTGAGCGCCGCAAGCCCCAGATCAAACACGCCGTCACAAACAAGGATGTGGAGTTTCATGGCAACAATGATATCAATGTTGTCATTATTGTCTATAGAGATGGCTGTCATGACGACTTAGACTGCAGGCTCGTCGATCCATTCACCTAACCCATTTACCCAAAGGATTACAGTATGACCAAGCTCGCCCTGTTTGTTCGCCTCGAAGCCAAACCCGGCCAGGAGGCTGCGCTTGCCGACTTCCTGGCCAGCGCACTGCCGCTCGCCAACGCCGAGTCCGGCACCACTGCCTGGTTCGCATTGAAGTTTGGCCCTTCGACGTTCGGTGTGTTCGATGCCTTTGCCGATGAGGCAGGTCGCCAAGCACATCTGAACGGCCAGATCGCCGCGGCCTTGATGGCCAACGCCGCGACCTTGCTCAGTTCTCCGCCCAATATCGAGAAGGTCGAACTGCTTGCAGCTAAACTGCCTGCATGACAACCCGGCCTTGACCCAATCAGGTCACGCTGCAGGATGGGGGACACAAGCTCTACGCAGCGATCCCCCCCTCGATTGCACTTGCCCAGGGAGCTACCTTCCACAGCGACGGGGGGCAATATTGCAGCCAGAACTTCCAAGCTGCGTCAGCAAGCAGGGGCAACATCAGGGCTGGCTGTGATGTTCCGATTCGTCGGGTAGTTATCGAGAAGTACCGACTGTTTGCAACGTGTCGGTACCGAGAGCCGTCTGGGCGAGCCAGATTTCCGGCCCATTGGAAGTCCGCAGTCCGCAAGCGCGGATCGATCGAGCGATTTGTTGAAAATCAACGACCTAGCATCGGGCCGTTCGGGCCGTTCGGGCTAGTGAGGGTTTCTGGGGGGGGCGTAACGATTCGAACTCCTGCAGGGGCTCGGTGGGGTGGAACCCTGCGCCAAACCCATGTAACTCAGCGCCTTGCGACCGCTGCAAACTCCTGCGGAAAGGTGCGGAATCCGGACCTTGATGCCCGCAATCCTACCAGTTCTGCCCTGGTCGGGTCACCAACCGAGCGCATCAGACAGGGCGCCAGTTCTATTCCCGTTTGGGAATTGAACCCGCGTCAGCATCCACGTCATCCGACGTTCGATCAGGCGGTGACGAACCGCTCCCGAAATGCTCGCCGGACCTGGTCGTAAGGCACAGGGCTGGTGGCGTGCGGGACCAGCGCGCTTCTGTCGCCGATGAGGTAGTTGATCCGGTAGGTGCAGTTTCCGGAGGGGTGCAGCATGCCGGCAATCACCCGGTCGGGATTCAGAACCCGCTCCTGGATCAGGCGGTCCAGCACGCTCTGGACCTACGGCCCCAAGCCAACGAACATGGCATCTTTCAGTTCTTCGACTTCCGCCGCGAAGTGCTACAGCAGGTACTTCCTCAGCAAGGGGTGCTTGGTCATATCCGGTGAGCCACGGTAATCGTCGTCCTTTACGAATACCGGATAGCGCAGACATTGATTTTCGTGCGTTAGAGAGGGCCTCGCTGCCCAAAAGCCTCACGCGCAAACTCCAAGAAGCTGCGCAGCTTTGGAGTCATTCTTCGGTCAGGGGCATAGAGGATGTGCATTGCGGTATTCGGCACCGGGTACTGCGGCAACAGACGCACCAGTGTCCCATCGCGCAGTGCATCGCTAACCAACTCTATCGGCTGTAGAACCACGCCTAGACCAGCTACAGCCGCTGCCAGCAGTGGATCACCTTGATTGATCGTTAATTTGCTTGTAATAGGAACATCTATACGCCCCTCCGGGCTGTCGAAGCTCCAGTGTGAGCGGCCATCAGAATAGGTAAACCCCAGACATTCCTGCTGCTGTAGATCCCACGGATTGATGATGGGAGGGCGACGTGCAAGATAGGACGGCGCAGCGCATAAAACCATCTGATAGGGCTCCAGTGGCAATGCCTTCAACCCACTGCTCGCCAGCTCGCCGATGCGAAATACCACGTCGTAACCATCATCAACGATATCGACCAGTTCGTTCGATAACGTTAGGTCAACAGACACCTGAGGATACCGAACCATGTATTCCAGCAGGCGTGGCGAAAGCGTGCGGATTCCGAACGTGACCGGCGCGTTGATGCGAAGGCGGCCGCTTGGTGTGCCCCGAGTGAGGGCAGCCAGGCTCTCGGCAGACTGCATGTCTGCAAGGATCAGTTTTGCTCGCGGGTAGAACGCCCTGCCGAAGTCGGTGAGGCTTTGCCTGCGCGTAGTCCGGTGCAGCAGGGAAACACCCAGATGTTGTTCGAGCATTTTCACCTGTTTCCCTACCAATTGAGGGGACAGATTCAGGTCGTCCGCAGCGGCGCTGAATGAACCCAGCTCAACTGTTTTGACGAACGTGGCCATCTGGGTCAGGCGATCCATTATAAACACTCTGTTTCTAGTAATACGCCATCGTAGGCCTTTATCCAGCGCCAACCAATGACTAAATTTTCGTCACCTTTCGAGTGCCCGGATACCTTCCGGATGTACGTCGAGGCCCATTGATAAACGAGGTATTTATGATGGCACGCATTGTCAGAATTCATGAATACGGTGACGCCAGCGTTCTGAAGCTGGAAGATCTGGAAGTATCGGCACCAGCAGCAAACGAGGTGCAAATTAGTGTTAAAGCCATTGGCTTGAACCGAGCCGAAGTGATGTTCCGCAATCACGCATACCTACAAGAAGCGGAGTTCCCCAGCCGCTTAGGCTACGAGGCCGCAGGCATCGTAACGGCAGTTGGGAGCGACGTAACCGAGATCACGATTGGTGACTCGGTCGCTCTGATCCCACCTCTGGATATTGCTCGCTGGGGCACCTACGGCGAGTTGGCCAATGTACCGGCCCACCTGGTGGTAAAGAGCCCTGAGAACTTGTCCTTTGAAGAGGCTGCGGCGTCTTGGATGCAGTACGTCACCGCCTGGGGGGCATTGATTGAACAGGCGAAGCTACGGCAGGGCGATTTTGTCATCGTTACCGCCGCGTCAAGCAGCGTTGGCTTGGCCGCCTTCCAAATGGCTCGTATGGTCGGAGCCACATCGATTGCGATCACTCGAACTCACGCGAAGAAGCAAGCCCTACTTGATGCAGGCGCTGCGCATGTCATCGTTAGCGATGAAGAGGATATCGTCGAGCGTGTTATGACGATAACTGCCGGTCAAGGCGCTCGCGTTGTATTCGATCCTGTAGGCGGGCCGTCCTTTGAACCTCTCACGCAGAGCATGGCGCGGGGCGGAATTTTGCTGGAGTACGGCGCACTTAGCTCTGAACCGACACCATTCCCACTGTTTACCGTGCTGGGCAAAAGCCTGACTTTGAAGGGCTATCTCTACGCAGAGATTGTGGCCGACCCTGAAGCCCTAGAGAGAGCAAAGGCTTTTATTCTGCAAGGGTTGGAGTCCGGTGCGTTGCGCCCGATCATCGCCAAGACATTCACACTTAGCGACATCCAGGATGCCCATCGTTTCCTTGAAGCCAATCAGCAGATCGGCAAGATCGTGGTAACTGTCTGACCAGCAATTATGGGGCTGAGAGCGTAATCCTTCGGCCCCGATTCAAGCCAGCCCTGATGACCGCTTTTGGCCGCAAGCTGCCAGTGTGCAACCCATGTGCGCAATATTACATAACAGACACCCGGGCATCCACGACGTAAAGTTAGAAGCCGCTATCGAAACCAAAGCTAGATACAAACGCTCTATGGCCTGAGGAATTCCTCTGATTGTCCGCTGAAATGACCACATCACCTCAGCCGTCAGCGACCTCAGACCTACGATCCAAGTCTCGCTGATCATTAAGGGCCACGGCGTCCGCACGCATTCGAGCAGGCACTGTATCTCTCAGCTTTGAAACGTCAGCATCGCTTGCAGGCTTTGGGCATCAAGGAATTCGTCAATCAGAAGCTGATTAGCGTCATCGATATTGACGCGCCGTTCTAACTTCATCTGCACATCAACGCAAACATCAATACCTGATGCAACCAGCCTCCTTGATGAAAAAATCAAGGGAGCTGGCTGCATAGGCAACCCTGGCGCGAAGCACGGCGCGCTCCCAGCTGATCCAGAAGTGAGCTGCAAGGGCGTGGAACCATGCGTACGTGCCGGAAGCAATATTAATATATTGACATATATGAATATCGAGAATAGCATACCGATAACCGCGCTAGAAACCCCAGGAGGTAGTCCCATGAAAGATTCCAGCGATACCCATCCGAATCACCTTCCCGACAGCAGCTACGGCCTGTTTATTGACAACCAGTGAGTTTCGGACAAATACGATGAAGCCCTCGACATTATCAACGCCACAGCTGCCGACGTCGCCCGCGCGGTGCAGGGCGCACAGCGCGCCTTCGTGACCTGGACCGCTCGGACTCTTCCGACCTCGTTGATCCATATTTTTTGACCCATGACATCGACTATTTTAGATATGCAGGTAAACAAAATGGCACAATCAGAACTTTTCAAAACCACTCAGCTGGGCCCATACACCCTCAAGAACCGTATCGTTCTGCCGCCACTGACACGTTCGCGCAGCTCCCAACCCGGCAATATTGCGAACGACCTGATGGCCACGTATTACCGTCAGCGCAGCGGTGCTGGCTTCATGGTGACCGAGGGCACACAAATCGAACCCCGAGGACAGGGTTATGCCTGGACACCCGGCATTCATAGCCCGGAACAGATACAAGGCTGGCGTAAGGTCACCGACGCTGTTCACGCCGAAGGGGGGGTCATCTTTGCTCAACTTTGGCATGTGGGTCGCGTGTCGCACACATCGCTGCAACCCGGTGGTGAAGCGCCCATCGCGCCATCAGCCATCCGCGCGGACAACGTCAAGGTGTTCATCGAAACTGGCCCCGGCACGGGTACACTGACCGACCCTTCGACCCCACGAGCTCTGTCCACCGAGGAGGTAAAGGAACTGGTTGAGCTCTACGCCCAAGCAGCCCGAAATGCTCTGGAAGCAGGTTTTGACGGGGTGGAGCTTCACTGCGCGAACGGGTACCTGGTAAACCAGTTCATTTCGGCCCATACCAACCAGCGTGATGATGAATATGGCGGTTCGCTGCAGAACCGTCTTCGCTTCCTGCGCGAAATCACCCTCGCCGTTGCTGGTGTTGTCGGCAAGGAGCGCGTTGGCGTTCGCTTCGCCCCGCTGTTCGCGACCACAGACGAAGACCGCGTCTACCTTGGTCTGGTCGAAGATGATCCTCATCAAACCTACATCGAGGCAGTGAAGATCCTCGAGGAAGTGGGCATTGCCTACCTGTCGCTCGCCGAAGCCGATTGGGAAAACGCACCCGAGCTGCCTGAGACGTTCCGGGAAGCTGTTCGTAAGACCTTCAGCGGCAAGATTATCTATGCCGGCAAGTACACCGCTGAACGAGGAAATCGCGTGATAAAAGCTGGCTGGGGCGACCTGATCGCTTTTGGCCGCCCCTTCATTGCGAACCCCGACCTGCCCGCTCGTATCGCCAACAACTGGCCGCTTAACCCAGTTGATCCAAGCAGCATGTACGGCGGTACCGATAAGGGCTACACCGACTACCCGACTTACAAATCCTAAACGCTCAGAGCCACGCCCCATAACTCAGGGGCGTGGCTCAGCGTTTGCTGACCGAGGAAGTTAAGCATGTACCAACCGAGCACGACTCCCTACCAAGAGCATAGGGGATTCAAACGGACCTTCAGGCAGGGTCATCTAAGCCTTGGGCTGTTCTTTCCCCTGGAGGCTTTCGAGGGTGACACACCGCGCATGCTGGATCAGGTCGCGCTGGCCAAACGTGCAGAGGCACTAGGTTTTTCGGCGCTCTGGTTTCGCGACGTCCCGCTCAGGGACCCAAGCTTCGGTGATGTCGGCCAGGTTTTCGACCCTTGGGTGTATCTGGGCTACATCGCAGCCCATACAACAAAAATCGCACTAGGCACCGCCTCCATCGCCCTTACTTTGCGTAACCCCTTGCACACGGCAAAGGCCGCAGCGAGCATTGATCAGTTGAGCGGAGGTCGTTTGCTCCTGGGAGTAGCCTCTGGCGATCGTCCCGTGGAGTTTCCCGCATTCAGCGTTGATCCAGAAAAGCGTGGCGAGACCTTTCAAGAAAACCTCAATGTGATACGCCAAGCCCATCGAACACACTTCGAGCCCATTCGCTGGAGTCACGGCGAGTTACTGGGGGCCGATCTCGTTCCCAAACCTACGACTCGGGAAATACCGCTATTCGTAACCGGACACAGCCGCCAGTCGCTCGATTGGATCGCGCGTGAAAGCCATGGATGGATCAACTATCCACGTCCGCCAAAAATACAGCGACTCATCGTGGAAGATTGGCGACAGGAAACGGCTAAACAATGTGGCACTATCTACAAGCCGTTCTTGCAATCGCTGTATATCGACCTGGACGAACACCCATCCACGCCACCCTCGCCTATCCATCTAGGATTCCGACTGGGACGTAACCACCTGCGGGCCTTGCTGGATACACTTCAGGAAATCGGTGTAGATCACGTCATCCTGAACCTCAAGTATGGTAAACGCCCCGCAGCAGAGGTTATCGAGGAACTTGGCAATCATATCGTCCCGCAATTCGGCGCACAGGTGCCCGATAGTCCTACCTGACAGGGCAATAGGATTCCAGTCCAAACCAGCCCGTCATTGCGACGGGCAGGCGCGCAGAGATCATGGCGAAGCCTTCCAATTTGATGCGCGAATCAGGAAGATATCTAGATATCGAAAAAAACAGGTCTCAAAAAATTCATGACTATTGACGTCAACGAAGCCCTGAAAGCATTGGCGAACCCGACGCGCCTTGCCATCCTCAATTGGCTCAAGGATCCCAGGACAGTCTTTCCCGAGCAGGAAGTCGACCCAGAAACGGTAGGCGTGTGCGTCAGTATCATCCAAGAGCGCACGGGCCTCTCGCAGTCAACGACATCGCTTTATCTCGCAGCTCTACAGCGCGCGCAATTGGTGACATCGCAGCGGATCGGCCCCTGGACCTACTACAAACGCCACGATGAGAATATCGATGCCTTCTTCAAGGCGCTGCAAGAAAGAATCTAGGGCTGCACACCCTTGTATTTCTGACTGATTTCAGTCTTTGCCGATGTCAAAAACAGCAATCTGACCAAATAACGATCAGATCATCCGAAGCTTCGAGTGATCGAATAGCATTACCAGTGATGCGGTGCGCGGAAAAAACGCACCTATAGCAAAACTGCCACTTGACAACGCTGAAACCAGGGGCTGTACACGCAAATGACAGCACACTCCAGAGAGGGACGCGAAGCCCTTCAAGTGCTCTTCTACGGCCAACCTTCTTTAGGGGGGCAGCCGCCACGGCGTCGACATCCCACGCCAGCCCCTGGCGCGTTGGGTGATCCAAAGTGGCGAGCAACTGCAACCGTTGCTCAACCTGATGCGCGACAAGCTGCTGGACTACCCCGTGTTGCACTGCGACGAAACGCGCTTGCAGGTGCTGCATGAACCGGGACGCGACCCCTCGGCACAATCCTGGATGTGGGTGCAAAGCGGTGGGCCGCCGGACAAGCCGGTGATCCTTTTCGACTACACAGCCAGCCGCGCGCAGGAGGTGCCGCTACGCCTGCTCGATGGCTACCGCGGCTACCTGATGACCGACGACTACGCCGGTTACAACGCCGTGGCTGCACGCGACGGCATCGAACGCCTGGGCTGCTGGGCGCATGCGCGACGCAAGTTCGTCGAAGCCCAAAAGGTGCAGCCCAAGGGCAAGACTGGGCGTGCCGACGTGGCGCTGAGCCTGATCAACAAGCTCTACGGCATCGAGCGTGACCTGAAGGACGCTGACCATTCCACTCCAGCGGGTTCCCCATTGACGCTGGAGCCGCATCCAATTTCCCGCTATACCGAAGCGGTTAAAGGCCAAAGGGCCGAAAAGGCAAGGGAATGGGAGTGCAAGGGGAAAGGCCCTACCTCGAAAAGGCGAAAAGGCATCCCGGCCGGCCCCCCCAGAGGACACCCACATGCTCTCCCTGTTCCAGCGAAAACGGCCTCCGGTCACTGCCCCATCACCAGCGCCCGCCACCGACCTCCCCAAAGGGCTGCTACGGCCCGAATCGGCCGCATCGCTGCTGGCGACACCGCGCCGACAGAAGCTGCTGGAACACATCTGGCAGCGCACGTCGCTGTCGCGCCGGCAGTTCGCCACGCTGTACCGCACGCCGCTGGAGCGCTACGCCGAGCTGGTCCAGCAATTCCCCGCTTCCGAGAGCCATCATCACGCTTACCCCGGCGGCATGCTGGATCACGGGTTGGAGATCGTCGCCTATGCGCTCAAGCTGCGGCAGTCCCATCTGTTGCCCATCGGCGCCAGCCCCGAAGACCAGGCGGCGCAGTCGGAAGCCTGGACCGCCGCCGTTGCTTACGCCGCGCTGCTGCACGACATCGGCAAGGTGGCCGTCGATCTGCTGGTCGAGCTGGCAGACGGCTCGCTGTGGCATCCCTGGCACGGCCCGCTGCACCAGTCGTACCGCTTCCGCTACCGCGAAGACCGCGAGTACCGGTTGCACAGCGCCGCAACAGGGCTGCTCTACCGCCAATTGCTCGATGGTCCGCTCCTAGACTGGCTCAGCGGCTATCCGTCTCTGTGGGCACCATTGCTCTACGTCTTGGCCGGGCAGTACGAGCACGCCGGCGTGCTGGGTGAACTGGTCGTGCAGGCTGATCGCGCTTCTGTGGCACAGGAACTGGGCGGCGATCCCGCGCGCGCCATGGCCGCGCCCAGGCACGCGCTGCAACGCAAGCTGCTGGACGGGCTGCGCTTCCTGCTCAAGGAACAGTTGAAGCTGAATCAGCCGGAAGCCTCCGATGGCTGGCTCACTGAGGATGGGCTGTGGCTGGTGAGCAAGACTGTCTCGGACAAGCTGCGCGCGCACCTGCTGTCTCAGGGGATCGACGGCATTCCTGCGAACAACACCGCCGTCTTCAACGTGCTGCAGGACCACGGCATGCTCCAGCCTACCTCAGACGGCAAGGCGGTCTGGCGCGCGACCGTGACCAGTGCGACCGGCTGGTCCTACTCGTTCACCCTGTTGCGCCTCGCGCCCGCGCTGATCTGGGAATCCGGCGAGCGGCCAGCGCTTTTCGCAGGCACGGTGGCGATCGACACGACGCCAGCGGAAATCAACGGCAGTGCACCAGGCACACCGCCCGCGGTCGTGGGGCAGCCAGCACCCGAAGGTCAGGAGACTCCCCCTTGGGAATGCCCTCGCAGCGATACCGCCTTGCCGACTGCGGCCCCGCCCGTGCCCGACGTCATGGAGGACATGCTGCCGATGGTTGGATTGGATGGCACGGCCGACATGGGGAAGAGTGAAGAGCCAGTGGAGAAAGTCCCTGCCCAGCCTGACGTTCCTGCCCCAACCACAGCCGCAGCGTCTCCCTTGCCACTTACCCCTGCGCCTGGACCTGCATCAACTCCAATAGTCGCGATACCATCCGGGGAGCATTTCATGACGTGGCTGCAACAGGGAGTCGCCGCGCGGCGACTCATCATCAACGACGCCAAGGCGCTCGTGCATACGGTGAGCGACACCGCCTACCTGGTCAGTCCCGGCGTGTTCCATCGCTATGCGCAGGAACATCCCCAGGTGGATGCGCTAGCCAGGCAGGACAAGCAACAGGATTGGCAGTGGGTGCAAAAGCGCTTTGAGAAACTGCAGCTACACCGCAAGCACTCAAATGGCCTGAACATTTGGACCTGTGAAGTCACGGGCCCGAGGAAGTCCCGCCGACTGCATGGCTACCTCCTCGAAAATGGGTCCTTGGTATTCGCCGAAATACCGCCCAACAATCCCTATCTTGCTCTGACTCAGGAAGGATGACGCGACTCGGGCAGCGACCGTCACCACCGTGTGGCGACGATCAATGCCCCGCGAAGCTGGCAACATTTTGGCGAACTAAGCTACTCGGCCCGCGCCAACTCCCGTGCAAGGAACGGAGCGGTTCGGCTGCCAGACTTTCGGGCCACCTGCTGAGGGGAACCCGCCACCACGATGCTGCCGCCGGCAGCGCCCGCGCCTGGCCCTACGTCAATCACCCAGTCGGCTTGGGCCACCGCACGCATGTCGTGCTCGATCATCACTACGGTATTGCCGGCATCGACCAGGCGCTGCAACTGCACCAGCAGCCGGTCGGCATCCGACGCGTGCAGCCCGGTGGTCGGCTCGTCGAGCACGTACAGGCTTCGGCCGCGCTGGCTGCGCTGAAGCTCGGTCGCCAGCTTGATGCGCTGCGCCTCGCCACCGGAAAGCTCAGTGGCCGGTTGCCCCAGGCGCAGATAGCCCAGTCCGATGTCGCGCAGCAGTTGCAGGGGCCTTGCCACCGCGTCTTCACCCGCGAAGAATTCGCTGGCATCGTCCACGGTCATCTGCAGCACCTCGGCGATGTTGCGCCCGTTCCACTGCACCTTCAGCGTGGCCTCGTTGTAGCGCGCGCCATGGCAGGTCGGGCACGGCGCGTACACGCTGGGCATGAACAGCAGTTCCACGCTAACGAAACCCTCGCCCTCGCAAGTCTCGCAGCGCCCCTTGGCGACGTTGAACGAGAACCGTCCGGCATCATAGCGGCGGCGTCGAGCATCGGGCGTGGCGGCGAACAGCTTGCGCACATGGTCGAACAGACCCGTGTAGGTAGCCAGGTTCGACCGCGGCGTGCGCCCGATCGGCTTCTGGTCCACCTGCACCAGGCGCTGTATGGCGTCCACGTCGCCCGCCAGATGGCCGCCGGTCGCTTCGACCACTGCCGGCCCTTCGCTGGTGGCGCTTTCGGCGGCATCGTCTTCAGGCTCGTGGCCCAGGTGCAGCAGCACCAATTCCGGCAGGGCCTGCGCGACGAGGCTGGATTTGCCGGAGCCAGAGATGCCGGTAACGGCTGTCAGCACGCCCAGCGGAATGCGCGCATTCACGCCATGCAGGTTGTGGCGGTGGATGTCCAGCAGCTCCAGCCAGCCGGTCGCTTCGCGTGCCCGGCTTCCCGGCGCGGGGATCTCATCGAATAGGTAGCGTGCAGTACGCGATTCGGCAATCTTGCGCAGGCCATCCGGCTCGCCGCTGTAGAGCACGCGGCCGCCACGCTCCCCAGCATCCGGCCCGACATCCACGAGCCATTGCGCGCGGCGCATCAGGTCCAAGTCGTGCTCCACCACGAACACCGAGTTGCCGGCGTCGCGCAGCCGGTCGAGTGCGTCGTACAGGGCCTGGCTATCGGAGGGGTGCAGGCCCGCGGAGGGCTCGTCGAGCACGTACACGACACCGAACAGCAGGGAACTCAATTGCGTGGCCAGCCGCAGGCGCTGCAACTCGCCGGCCGAAAGCGTCGGCGTGGCCCGGTCCAGCGTCAGGTAGCCCAGGCCCAGCCCACGCAGTTGGCGCAGGCGTGCCATCACGCCACCGGCCAGGCGCTGCGCGGCGAGGCGCTTTTCTTCCGATAGCGCCGAGGTGCGGCGCATGTCGGGCGATACCGCATGGACGGCGCGACCGGAGGCCGCGCGTTCGGCACGGTCGCGTCGGGTCGCTTCCTTGGCCGTGGCCGCCCACGCTGCATGGGCGCGGAAATCGCCCTGGGCGATGGGTTCGAGCAAAGCCGCCAACTGGTCCAGCGGCATCTGCATGAACGCGCCGATGTCCACGCCGGCGAAGGTGACCGACAGCGCCTCGGACTTGAGCCGCTTGCCGTGGCAGGTGGGGCACGGTTTGCCCTCCATGAACCGGGACACGCGCTTTCTCATCAGCGCGCTCTGGGTATTGGCAAAGGTGTGCAGCACATACCGCCGGGCGCCGGTGAAGGTGCCCATGTAGCTCGGCTCCATCTTGCGCTTGAGCGCGGCGCGGGTTTCGGCCGGCGTGAAGCCCGCGTACACCGGCACCGTCGGTGTTTCCTCGGTGAACAGAATCCAGTCGCGGTCCTTCTTCGGCAGGTCCTTCCACGGTCGGTCAACGTCGTAGCCCATGCTGACCAGGATGTCGCGCAGGTTCTGGCCCTGCCAGGCGGGTGGCCAGGAAGCAATCGCCCGCTCACGGATGCTCAGGGAGGGGTCGGGCACCATGATCGCCTCGGTCACTTCGTACACATGACCCAAGCCGTGGCAGGTCGAGCACGCCCCCTGCGGCGTGTTCGGCGAAAAATCCTCGGCGTACAGCATCGGCTGGTTGGCGGGATAGGCGCCGGCGCGCGAATACATCATCCGCACCAGGCTGGACAGGGTGGTCACACTGCCCACGGAGGAACGCGCATTGCTGGCCCCCCGCTGCTGCTGCAGCGCCACCGCTGGTGGCAGGCCGTCGATCGCATCTACGTCCGGCACGCCCGCCTGGCCGATCAGGCGCCGTGCATAGGGGGCCACCGACTCAAAGTAGCGTCGCTGCGCCTCGGCATAGATGGTGCCGAAGGCCAGCGAGGACTTCCCGGAGCCGGAGACACCCGAGAACACCACCAGCGCATTCCGCGGGATGGAGACGTCCACCTCTTTGAGGTTGTTCTCGCGCGCGCCACGCACCTGCACGAGGCCGCTGGCTGCAGCGGTACAAGAGGATTCACCGAAAGAATTGCTTGGCATGTTCTTATCCTGTAGTTCGCCCCGCTCAGGACGGGACTTCCTGAGTGCGAGGGCCGCGGCGACTGGCTTCGAGCACTGCGGTGAGAGTGCGGGCGTCGTAACTGCCGAGCAGACGACGACCCTCGATGAAGAACGTAGGAGTGACGTGCGCACCACTGGCGACCGCGCTGACGAGGTCACGCTCAACACGCTCTATCACTGCGGGGCTGTCGAGATCCGCGATGAACCGATCGATGTCAAGCCCCAGCTCGGCGGCGTAGCCGATCAAGTCCTCTCGCTCCAGCGCATGCTGACGGGTGAACACGAAGTCCAGCCACGGCCAGAACATCCCCTGGTTCGATGCCGCCTCGGACGCCCGCGCGGCGATCGGCCCGTGGGGGTGGTGCGGCAACTGGCGCACCACATACCGCAGGTCGTCCCCGAAGTGGGCGCGCAGATCGTCCCACGATCCGGTGGCGTGTGCACAGTACGCGCACTCGAAGTCAACGTACTCCACGAGCGTGAGCTGGGCGTCCTCCGGACCGCGGATGTGATCGAGCTCCGGATCGACTGGTGGCTCAAGTACCATCGGCAAATCGGCAGTCTCCTCCCCCCACTTGAGAGCGGCGACCTTGAATATGAGCCACCCCAGCAACGTGGCGAGTACCATCGACACGAGCACCCCGACCGTCGCCTGGCGGCCCAGGTCAGAGGTCGTACCGAACGCGAGCCCGATGATGAGCAGCGACACGGTGAAACCGATCCCGGACAGCGCCGCACCACCGAACACGCTCCCCATCCCGACGCCCACCGGCAGGCGCCCCAGTCCGAGGCGGACTGCGGCTAGAGTGATGAGCCCGATGCCTAGAAGCTTACCGAGCACGAGTCCCGAGATGACGCCCCAGGTCACGGGCGAGCCGAAGGCCTCAGCGAGCAACCCGCCACGCAGATCCACCCCGGCGTTCGCCAAGGCGAACACCGGCACGATCAGCAGTGCCGCCGGCAGCCGCAGGAACTCGTGCAGCCGCTCGTTCACAGAGATACCGCGGGATAGTCCGCGGTCCACCGCGTGGGCCGATGCGGCACTCGGAGACTGCCAGAAGTCACGGAACAGTTGTCTTGCCGCGACGACTTTGTGACGCTGCGTCGCGTAGGCGGGGATCAGGAGCCCCGCAGCCATCCCGGCCAGGGAGGCATGGATGCCGGAGTACACGGTCGCGAACCACAGCACGATCACGATCAACACATACGGCGTCGCCCGCCACTGGCGGGTGCGCCCCAACAACCACAATCCAACGAGGCTGGCGAGGGCGATAAGCAACGGGACGATCCGGATCTCCTATAGACGATGCCGATGATGGACACTGCGAGGAAGTCATCGACCACGGTCAGGGTGAGCAGGAACACGCGCAACTGACCCGATAGCCGCGGGCCGACGATCGCCAAGGTGCCCAGCATGAACGCCGTATCGGTGCCGACCACCGCACCCCACCCGTGCAGGCCCTCACTTCCGGCTAGTTTCACGATCAGGACATACACCAGCGCGGGAAGCACGACTCCCGTGACCCCCGCGATCAGGGCGAGGCGGGCACGGCTGCGGTCACGGAGCGATCCGTGGGCGAACTCCTGACGCACCTCCAGTCCGATCAGGAAGAAGAAGACGACCATCAGGCCGTCGTTGACCCAGTGATGCAGATCCATGTGTAGGCGCAGTGGCCCGAAGTTGAACCCGACGTCTAGGTGCCACAACTCGAAATAGGCGTTAGATAGCGGCGAGTTCGCCCACACGAGCGCCACAACCGTGACGATCACCAGCAGCACCGCAGCGCCAGACTCCGTGCGTAGATAGTGGGCAACGCGTCTCCGTCTGATATGCGCCGAGGACTCACCGAAAGAAGAGGCTGGCATGTGCTTATCCTGTAGTTTGTGAGATCACGATGGGCCGGTTTCGGATGGACCGATCAGGCGTCCGCCTCTGGCGGCGTCTCATCATCGAGCGAGCGCAGCCAAGTGTAGTGGTCAACCCATCCCGGACAGTGGGTTAAGTTTTTCTTCGGCCACCGCAGGCGGTAGCCCATCGTTGAATTGATGCGGCCTGATCCAGTTGTAGCGGTGCATCAGGTAATGACTGATGTCCCGTTGGGCCTCCTGAGCTGTCAGGTAACCGGTCGGTGAAATCCACTCCGATTTCAAACTGCGGAACAATCGCTCCATCGGCGAGTTATCCCAGCAGTTGCCCCGGCGGCTCATGCTCTGTTCCATCCGATATCGCCACAACCGTTGCCGAAACAGGCGGCTAGCGTATTGGCTGCCCTGATCGGAATGAAACAGTACCTGCTGCGGTTTGCCACGCTGTTCGTAGGCCATGTCCAGCGCCTTGATCACCAACTCAGCATCCGGCTTGGCAGAAATCGCCCAGCCGACTACTCGTCTTGTATGCAGATCCAACACCGCCGCTAAAGTAATGCCAGCGACCTTGTGCCCAGATGTAGGTGATGTCGCCGCACCACACCTGATTGGGGCGCTCAGTGGTGAACTCGCGGTTCAGCCGGTTCGGGATATCTGGTCGCTCAACCGTAGCCTGCTTGTATGCGTGCGAGCCTGGCTGCTTGCTGACCAAGCCCAACTCACGCATCAACCGACGCACACGAAAACGGCCAATGCTGACGCCATCCTCACGCAGCATACCCAGAATGCTGCGACTGCCAGCCGAGCCTCGACTCTGGTTGAACAGCTGGTTAACCTGACTGCGCAGTGCAACGCGGCATGCATCAACACGGCAGCGTCGAAGCCGATGGCCGTAGTAGCAAGACCGCACCACGCCGAAGGCTGAACAGACCACTTCCACCGACTCCCGCTCACTTAACTGGTCTATCAGCGCGTACGATTGAACTCGTCCGACATCAAGAGAGCGGTAGCCTTTTTTAGGATCGCTTTCTCCCGTTCCAGTCGGTCGATCCTGGCTTCCAGCTCCTGGATTTTCTGCTGTTCGGGCGTCAGTGCTTTGCTCTTCGGGGTAACGCCCACGCGCTCCTCTTGAAGCTGTTTTGCCCACATCGGCGCAGGGCCGACTCAACCACTCCCAGTGAACGAGCTGCTTCGATATGGCTGTAGCCCTGATCGAGCACCAGGCAGGCGGCCTCTCGTTTGAACTCGGGCGTAAAGGAACGACGTTGCTTGGTCATCAGACACCTCTCTATGGCGAGCATTCTCGCCCTAAATGGGTGTCCGGAATCAGTAGACCACTACAAATACCGTCAGAAGCCCTCCAGAACGATCTTGCCCTTTGCCTTGCCGCTCTCCAGCAAGGCATGGGCGCGACGTAGGTTTTCGGCGCTGATACGCCCGTAGTTTTCGCCAACGGTGGTGCGCAACACACCCGCATCGATCTGGCGGGCCACTTCATTGAGGATGTTGTGCTGCTCCTGCATGTCCTCGGTCTCGTACAGCGAGCGCGTGTACATCAGCTCCCAGTGCAGCGACAGGCTCTTGCGTTTGAGCGGTACGACGTCCAGCGTGGCCGGGTCATCGATCAGGCCCAACCTGCCCTGTGGCTTCAGTGACTCGATGATCTGCTCGTAATGCCGATCGGTCTGCGTCAGGCTTGCGACGTAGCTGACCTGCGGAAGGCCGATGCGCTTGAGCTCTTCGTTCAGTGGCTTGGTGTGATCGATCACGTAATGGGCGCCGAGTTCGGTGACCCAGGCCTGGGTTTCAGGGCGCGAAGCCGTACCAATGACGGTCAGGCCGGTCAACTGACGCGCCAGCTGAGTCATGATTGAACCCACCCCGCCTGCAGCGCCAATGATCAGCAGCGTTTCGCCACGGTCGGTGGTGTCGCGCGCTACGCCGAGGCGATCAAATAGCAATTCCCAAGCGGTCAGAGACGTCAGGGGAAGCGCCGCGGCCTGGGCGAACTCCAGCGACTGTGGCATCGATCCGACAATGCGCTCGTCTACCAGCTGCAACTCACTGTTGCTGCCCGGGCGGATCAGCGACCCGGCGTACCACACCTTGTCACCGGGCTTGAACAGCGTTACGTCGGAACCGACCGACTTGACCACGCCGGCAGCGTCCCAACCGAGGATGCGCGGCTGTGTTTCGTCTGTATGCGGCACGTAGCCCTGGCGGACTTTGGTATCGACCGGGTTGACCGATACGGCCTTGACTTCTACCAGCAGGTCGCGCGGCCCCGGCACTGGCTCGGGTAGATCGATCTCCACGAGGGCGTCAGGGTTCTCAACAGGCAGACATTTGAAGTGTGCAATGGCTTTCATTCGGAGCTCCTCAGGAGACGCGGTACATTTTCATGACGGAGAATTTTTCGGCGGCGCGTTCGATGACGGGCAGCGCTGCCTGGAAATGCGGGGTGGCCTCGTGCGCAGTCAGCGCCGCTTCGTCTCGCCACTGCTCAACCATATGGAAGGTGCGAGGCTGTTCTGCATCTTTATGAAAGTCGTATTGGATGCAGTCTGCTTCGGCGCGACTTGCGCCTTGCAGATCCTGCAGCGTCTGCTGGAGCTCATCTTCGGAGCCGGCCTTGGCGACCAATGTGGCAACCAGTGTGAGTGGGGTGGTCATCGAACCTCCTGTCTGTGCATGTGTGAGAGACGCATCGAGCTGGCATGGGCTTATCGACAGTGACCCTACCGGCCATGCCGCGAAGACCTGCACGTGGTTTAAAGCGTTACAACAATCTTGCCCACCTGGGCATTCGATTCCATGTACCGGTGAGCCTCGGCCATCTCGTCGAAGCTGAATGTACGGTCGATTACCGGCTGCAGCTGCCCAGAGGCGAGCCCTTCGTTGATGAAGTGCTTGGCCCGTTCGAGTTTTTCTCGATCCTGGGTGATCTCGAACAGCTGATAACCACGCAGCGTCAGATGCTTGCCGAGCAGGTCCATGACCGACACAGGGATATCCCGAGTGTCCAAAGCGCCGTACTGGAAGAAGATGCCGTGGTTCGCCAGTGCCTTGAGCACCAAGGCCACTTCGGGCCCGCCAACGGGATCGAAGGCCATGCGAGCGCCTTTGCCATGAGTCATCGTCATGACCTCGGCCACCATGTCCTGCTCCTGCGTCGCAATGACTGCCGCCGCCCCGGCCTGAAGTAAGGCCTCGCGCTTGTCGCTGGTGCGGGTCAGCGCGACAGGAACGGCGCCCACCATGTTCGCAATCTGGATAGCGGCAAGCCCCACGCTGCTGGACGCCGCACGGATTAGCACCGTCTCGCCGGCCTGCAGCCCACCAAGCTCGATCAGTGCGCCATAGGCAGTGACAAACTTCATCCAGGTCGCCGCTGCTTCCGTGAAAGAAAGCGCTTCCGGGTGTTTGACCACCGCGTGAGCCGGCGCGTTGACCAATTCACCGTACAAGCCGTATTCGTCAAAGGAGAACGCGGGCACTACGCTGACCGCATCGCCAACAGCGAAGCCGACCACACCGGGACCCACTGCAGATACGGTCCCAGCCGCTTCATAGCCCAGCATGGCGGGAAACGTCGGTTCGATGACGTACTGGCCTGTGCGGTACATCACTTCAGCCCGGTTGATGCCGAGCGCCCTGACGTTGATTTGAACCTCGTTCGCGCCGGGAGCCGGCACGTCGATCTCGTCGATCTGGAGAACCTCCGGTCCACCGGTGCGATGAAAGCGTATGACGCGAGACATAGCGTAATCCTCAGCTATCTATCGGAAGGGCCGAGCCATGAGCGGCCCAGCCAGGTAGCCACCAGCGCACATCGGCGCTGAGGCAGCGGGCGATTAGGCCATGACGGCCGTCTTCGCCCCGACGGATCACTTGTAGCGTTCAAGCCAGTGGGCATAGGGAGCCGGCAAGGTCCAGGACGCACGCTCTACGCCCAGCTCTTGGGCGGCAAGATAGGACCAATTTGGATTGGCCAGATGTGCTCGCCCAATCATCGCCAAGTCCAGCTGACCGCTCTTGACCGCTTCTTCGGCAACGCTTGGCGTGCCGAAGCCCCATGCCGAAGCCACTGGTATCCCCGCCTCACGCTTCACGCGCTGGGCAACTTCGCCCATGAAGCCAGGCGCCCAGGGAATGTTGGTTTCAGCGATGGTGAAACCAATGCTGACGCTCAGCAGATCCAGGCCACCATCTTTGAAGCGACGTGTCAGTTCGATAGCCTCGGTCAGCGTCTGTTCGTCCCGGCCGTCGTATTCGATAACCCCTAGACGAGCGGTTAGCGGCAGGTGCTCCGGCCAAACCTCACGAACAGCCGCCAGCGTTTCAAGCAGGAAGCGGCTACGGTTGTCGAAACTGCCGCCGTAGGCGTCATCGCGATGGTTGGAGTGTTCGGAAAGGAACGACTGGGCCAGATAACCATGGGCGAAATGCAGCTCCAGCCACTCGAAGCCAGCGTCACGCGCACGGCGAGCGGCTGCGACGAAATCCTCACGCACACGGGCAATGTCTTCCAGCGTCATGGCTTGCGGCTGCTTGGCCAGGTGACCGCCAAAAGCTATGGCCGATGGAGCGATGGTCTGCCAGCCACGGGCGTCATCTTCAGCGATGTGGTCATCGCCTTCCCATGGACGGTTTGCGCTTGCCTTGCGACCGGCGTGGGCGATCTGCAGGCCGGGGACCGAGCCGGCTGCCTTGATCGACTGCACCACCGGTACGAAGGCCTGGGCCAGCTCATCGTTCCAAATACCCGCACAGCCAGGAGTGATCCGCCCTTCTGGCGCTACAGCGGTTGCTTCGACAATCACCAACCCCGCCCCGCCACGCGCAAGGGAGGCGTAGTGAACACTGTGCCACTCGTTGATCAGGCCATCGTTTGACGAGTACATGCACATAGGGGGAATCGCAATACGGTTGCGAAGCGTGACGTCTTTAAGCGTGAAGGGTTGGAACAGCGCAGACATTGGTTTCTCCGAGGGTTGTCTATTACGTTAATTCGATAGTATTCGAACTATGGAGATAGAGCAAACCCGTGTATGCTTCGTTCATGCGCCCCTACAAACACCCTCCCGTCACTGAATTCGTCCTCGAGCGTCTGCTATACGCCTTGAGCGATCCTGTGCGCCTGGAGATCGTCCGACGCCTTGCCGAACTGGGCGAAGCCAGCTGTGGCGAATTGGACGGTGGCCGACCAAAGTCCACCATGTCCCATCACTTCAGGGTGCTGCGAGATGCCGGGTTGGTCCAAACCCAAACCATCGGCACGACCCATATGAACTCGTTGCGCAGGGATGATTTGAACAATCGATTTCCTGGTTTGCTCGAGACGATCTTATCTCAGCGCGGCTAAGGCTGGCTTGAGAGTCAATTCATCGAGGAAGACGTTGAAGACGGCCTGCTTCGAAACCCTGGGCTCCAGTGAGCTCAGGGACTACCTCGCCGCTGACTGCGGAAGCATGACTAGTCCCGACGTAAACGCCTTACCCAGATGGCCTCAATCGAGCAGCTGGAGCGTTTCGCTTGTGCGCAGTATCGGTGGCTCGTCTACAGATTATGCCGCTTACGACAGGCCGCTAGTGGCCGTTAGCCGTCGTCGGTGAGATGGCAGCGCCCGGCCAGAAGCGGCACGAGCGCGCGATTACTGATGGGATCGTCGGGAAAGGCAGCGCCACCAAACCCTTCAACGGCACTGGCGGAAGGGGGTGTTGCCGCAGTGGATGTCCGATGGCAACGCGATGGCGCTGTCTGACTGAAACACCACCCTTAAAGCGCAATTCTGTTGCCGCAGCGGATGCCAAACGGCAACGCTGGCCTCAGCGTTTATTATTCCCGAGGCCGACTATGATGCTTTCAAGAGGCGTGGCGAGCTTCATCCTGTGAATCGGAACGGCATCCGAGCCAAAGGCCGTCGCTGGGCAAGGCTGCTAGTTCAGCATTGGCCCCGCAGCCTTCAATTCCGCAGCTGGAAAGGCACTAGCCAAGAAGCTTCCGATGGATAGGGTCGCCTGAAAGCAGTGGGTCATTGTTAGTAGAAGCTACAAAGGGACTTTCTCAACAGAACACTCAGATAGTCAGTTTCAAATTATAAAATTTTCAGCTTTCAGGCTGGACAGGGTGAGAACGCCGAGATAGCCTCAAAGCTCACAAAGGCACCGGGCGAGCCTATCGCCCCGCCGCCAATGGCGGAAAATACGACACGTAGTGTCGTCGCTACACTGCCTTACGCGTGGTGTAGTTAACAAAAAGTGCGATCGCAAATCGGCGATACACATAATCAAATCGGGCCTTTACGCCCGCATCAAGGCAAAAGCCGCGGTGTGCACGCTACAGGCGCGCCCGCCGAATCGATCCCAGGGATCACCTCTCAGTAGCCCTAACGAGCCCGCTGAGCACAAATCTCGAACTGGCTATCAGCACGCGCCGCGCAGCGTTCATCGGCATCTACACGCCCTGCGCCCCCATGCGCCCCTGCCACCAGTCTAAAAGTCGCACACAGAGACGGCTCTCTCAAAAAGGGCCAGACGCTTAGTGCTGCGTGGGTTTCAGCCGTTCGATTTACGGACGAAACCGGACGAATCACCCGTAGAAATGAACTGGGGCCCACCGGTCGAGGCGGTGGGCAGGCCGACATAGGCCGATGCCGGACTGCTGCAGCGAAAAACTGCAGCGGGTTGCGATTAGCCCCGCCATAGCTCCCACCCCCCGCCCTACGGAAAAAATCTCCTCGTACGCACCGCCTGCACGGTGCTGCCCGCACGGTCGGCGAGAACCAAAAAACTCTCGCGAAAAACTTACCAGTTTTAAGGGCGCGGGCTCTCCTTTAACTAATTTCATTTTGAGGTTTGTATGGTAACTCGCAATTTAGGTTTGAAAACGAGAGATATTAAAAAAGCAGGCGAATTTTCACTTAAGCGAGGCAATCTTTCATTTAGCTCTGCGGCGACAATTGCTGACCGCTGGAAACCGTTCGCTAGTTATATGACTGAGAATAATATCAAAGACCTTAAGGATTTATCCCGAGAGGATCTGATTGGGTATGGGGTGCTGCTTTCTGATCGTGTTTGCGATGATGAAATATCCGTTCCGTATGCGCAGAACCTGGTAAGCGCGGTTAACACGGTTATGAAAATGGCAACTCTTGGTGCATGGCATTCGGTTAGCCCGACACTGGATTGCGGGATTCCGGAGCGCTCGCACATAAGGACGTCGCCTCCAGATGGATTGTGCCGTGATGCATTTTATCGCGCATTGAATGCGTTAGACGACGAGTTCTCCGAGGGTAAAGCGGTTGCAATTCTAGCTCGGGAGTTTGGGCTCAGAACTAAAGAGGCAGCTCTCCTTGATAGCAAAAAAGCACTTGAGGAAGCGCACGACGGCGGATGTGTAAATATCACGCGCGGCACTAAAGGCGGGCGCAAAAGAAAAGTTCCAGTTTCATCATCTTCTCAAATTCAGGCCTTGGAGTTTTGTGCTTTTGTTTAGGGTCAGAGAAATCTTTTGATTCCAAAAGACAGCAACTGGGAGAAGTTTCGAGGAAATCAGATTCGCCAGATGCGAGAGGCATTACAGAAGCACGGCATCAGTCGACTACACGAGTTGCGTGCGGCATATGCCTGTGAGCGCTATGAGCAGCTTTCAGGTGTGCCTGCTCCAGTGCTAGGAGGTATAGAAACGCCACTAGGACATATGGCTCGAATAAAAGTTGCTATTGAGCTAGGACATGGTCGGATTGATGTAACTAACTCTTATCTAGGAGGGCGCAATGCTGACGCGCGAACTCAACCATAAAATCCACCTTTATAAGTCTCGCGGTGGAAAGGCGAGTCGGAGGCGTTCTGCTCAGCGCATGTTGGAGTTTGTTAATTGGTGCAATTGCGAGGCACATCAGACCGGGAAAAAACATGTCCATAAGTTTTTTGAGGAAAAAAACTTTGCACCATCTACCGCGCGTGATTACTGGTACGCAATTAAAACGCTTTGGGAGCTTATGGGGCGTGTTGGAGAACCGCCCAAGCCATGCGGCCTGAAGAGGCTGGTAAAGGCATCTTCTTAATAATTATTCTCAACAGGTATTTGCGACATGTTAAAAAATAAAGTTGATATGAAATTTGACTTAGGTGAAAAGCCGCTGAAAATGCCCAGCATCAAACACGCCTTTGTGATGGTGCCGCAGCAAAGCGTTGATCAGCTGTATGCTGAGTTGGATAAGTCGAAGGTGGTGCGTGGGATTATTTTGCTTCACTATCTAACCCAAGGTAGTGTCTTGCTGCGGGTGTGCCCAGAACCTTTTGTAAAAGAAGGCCCATCGCGCATCGATGTCGTATCTTTTAACAGTATGCGTAAAAAATGCTGGAGTTATCATGGGGATAAAATCTACTACTCTAAGTTTGTGCCTCTGGTTGACGCAGAGGGCAAAGAGCTGCCGTCTGAGGATAAGGCAAAGCTGATTAGTTATTATTTTAACGTTGCCAGTACTGTGAGGCTGTCTGCTGGAAAAGATCGCCGGAATAAAAATTTTCGGGCTCTATCTGGGGAGAAGTTTATTCCCATGGTGAAAGCTTTTTCCATGCGCGGGTTGCTGTCAAAGCTAATGTAATAACAGGGTCGGGCCCAATGCCTTGCTTGCGCTGTTTATTCAGTGTGAGCAAGGTTTTTTTATTTTAGCTGCCGGAAATCTCTAATGATTATAGTAAAATATTTTACCGATTAACCACATATCGTTAATTATGATCGGTGGTTAAAAAGCCAACCTCCAGAGAAGGCTTTACTAATCAGTTCTCTTCTTGGAGGTTGTGCATGAGCAGCAGAAATTCATATGCTGATTTGATGAGCATTGTTTGAGTGAAATCGGCGTTTCTCGGCCCACAGCGCTGCGTGTCGGGCTGAAAAATGGATGCCGGGAGTCGGTAGGATTGATGCTGTGGCCCCTGGTTGGGGTTCTCTCCAGTCTGTGATCCCATGTTCGCAGCCAGGGACTTTCCCCTGGCAGGGAACAGTTGTGGGAGCACACAATGCAAAAAGCAATTCTGGTAGCCGTCGTCGCGGTAGGCGCGCTGGTAGCCTTCAGCGGAAGGGTGGGCGGTTGCAGGAGCTGAGTGCAACACGGTTATTGAATTGAGGCAGGAGCATCAT